>SXGR01405349.1_pt1 | contig 20931 bp, 27 predicted proteins | sample 3174711 | NCBI WGS metagenome assembly SXGR01 (sample SAMN11356860, study PRJNA531348) | freshwater metagenome | isolation source: freshwater sample F1-60 | place: China: Fuxian Lake, Yuxi | collected 2017-12-25 | reverse complement strand
GGTGCTTGGTAAAGTCGGCATAGTCGGCATGACGCAATTGAGTACGGCTGAATTAGGTACGACACTCAGGAGTCACCTCGACTGAGCAGCGATGCGTGACGCACATTTGGGAGTAGAGACGAAGCGTTTTGGCCTTGATGCGATGCGACAGCAATCTCTATGACACTTCACGACTTCTTCGAAAGCAACTATCGGCTGAAAAAACTTAGGTCCAGGTCGGTAAATACTATCCGGTTGTATCGATCGAGCATCAAAAATCTGGAAAAGACGCTGGGCCGCGTAGCGACGATGGAAGATCTCACTGATTCGTCTGTCGAGCAATTGATGGCCGACATCATCGCGCGCGGTGGTAGCCCTTACACCGCTAATAAGGAACGCTCGCAACTGCTCGCGATCTGGCGATACGCTTGCCAAATTGGGATGCTGACAGTCTGGCCGACAGTAATGCCGGAAAAGGAACCTGAGCGTGTGCCGCAAGCGTGGTTTCAGGAGGACTTGCAGCAACTGTTCGCGGCCGTCGATAGACTAGACGGTACCGTTGGATCGGTGCAAGCCTGCGAGTGGTGGAAGGCCCTACTGTCGGTGGCGCTGGATACGGGCGAGCGCATCGGGGCGCTGATGCAGTGTGAATGGAGTTGGCTCGATCGCAACTGGTTGTTGATCCGGGCCGAGGCGCGTAAGGGGGGTAAGCGCGATCGTCGATATATGCTGTCTGATGACTCGCTCCGCATGTTGTCTCGCTTGAAGCAATCGAACCCGTCCAATGCCAAGCTGATTTTTGTTTGGCCGTTCACGCGGACTTCACTTTGGTCGCAATATGCGAAAGTACTGCGAGCGGCTGGCCTGCCGCATGGGCCGAAGGATAAATTTCACCGATTGCGCAAGACAGTGGCGTCAGTCGTGTACGCTGCTGGGATGGATGCTCAGGATGTGCTGGACCACCAATCGAGGAAGACGACTCTGAAGTACCTGGACCCGCGATTTGTGCGCACCCAGCAACCGTCCGAGATACTCGCCGATTGGCTGCGCAATCCACCAGCTCGCAAGACTCGCGATCGACAATCAGGTTGAAAAAATGACGCCTTAGTTGCGTGCGAAAACGCTCGCCACTTCTGCTTTGAGCTGAAAATCTGAAAAGGTACTTAAGGTACCTCAAATCGTACCCCAAATCGTACCTTGACGGTCGTCTGCACTTCTGTGGCAAGTTCTCCGTTTCTCATCTGTTCGTTCCGAGGAACTCGCTCAACTTGTCTCGCAACTGCTCCACTTCGCGACGATTCAGCAACACCCACACCGGGCACACACGACTGGTTGCCGGTACATCGAAAACAAACTCAACTCCTTCACGGAATGGATCGCCACGATTGCTGTACTGCACTCGCATTTCGTGATCGTCTTCTGAAAACACCAACGGCTTCACCTTTGATTCAATACGCATTGGCGGCCACGTTACCTTTGTCGTTATCCAACCTCAGTCACTCGAAACCATTCGATCTTACCACGCCCAACAGACTCACGGCCCGGAAGAGGATTCGCCTCGCACCACTCCCGCGACGAGAGGCAACGATTCCAGCCGCCTCTTCCTTTGCATACGTCACAGGCCATCGTCGTTGTTTCTTCGCACTCGTCAAAATCATCTACACCCACAACGTATCCGTCTTGGCAATCCCATTCCTCGCACCGTTCGTAATCGCAACTGGAGCCGCATCGAGCGCACTGGCATTCCCACTCGTTGCCATCGCGCGGAGGATACGGCTGGATAACAACGCCATCCACTTGAGCGGCGGGCGCAGTCTTGTCTGAATTCATGGTTCTTCTCCCGCCGCCAAGTGATGGCGGACGTTATGCCGCTTTGATTGTTTCGACGTCGCCGTCCTCGACAACGACGCGACCTCCAAAAATGTCCTGCAACATCTCGCGAGTCAGGCCGAACCGCGAAAAATGCTCGGCTGTCTGGCGCATCGTTCTCATGCCAGTCGCATACGCTGCGATCTTGTCGCGGAGCCCGCGCGGAAAAATCAACCGCCGCATAACCGGAGCGGCATCTACCTCGTTTCGTTTATCCATCGTCTTCTCCTGCCGCCCGGTGTCGTTAGCTGCTCCGGCTCGAGCCGAAGTGACATCGGGTCTTTCACCGCACGCCCTCGGGAAGCAGCTCGTACACATCACCACCGCCGAAAGCGAAGTCGTCGGGGATGGTAGACGATTCGGCAAACTGCACCAGATCGGCCACGCACCCATCGTCGCCGTTGGCGATGGCGTCGAGCGCGTCTGCGATTGCCACATCGAATTGATCCGTGTCAATTATCAGTCGCCCAACAGGGGATGCTTTTCCGTTACGCCATTCGCTAATTTCAACAGTCTGCTTACTCATTTTTTTCTCACGCTTCATCCGCAATACCCGTGACCATCACTCGTGGTCCTCGGCAGCAATAGCATCTTCTTGTTGATCGAGAATCTCTTGCGGTAACGCCCACTGCTCCCTTAACCGTCCTGCCAATTGAAAATTGCCCCGATCCGCGTGCCGCTGGGTAGTACACCCTTCGCGGTCACGGTTTGCCGTTCCCTTCAATGGGGCCGCTTCGCGCTCGGGACCACACGCGGAGCGGAGACGGCACGCGGTTGCAACTCTAATCCCAATACCTCGCAGATTTGCGCAACGTACCGGCTGTTCAGCGACACCCTACGCGATAGATATCGCTTGACGGTATCTGGGTCTGGTGTCCGCTCACCGCTGCATTGCTTCGCGATCGCGTAGGCTGTCAGGCCGAGCTTTTGTGCTCGGTCTATGATCGTCTCTCTAATGTGGTCACTCATCAAATTCGCCGCGCCGCCCACCAAAAAGGAAATTCTGCGTATGCAAAGCTGCAATCAATTTCTTCCTCAACCAGATCAGCAACTTCAGGGACCGCAAACTTCGCGAAGTCGTTCAGCGTGAAACGTCGAACGATTACTGCGTTCGCAGGGTCGCAGGCTACGCCCTCGACATCGCCATTATCCCATGTATCGTCAACGTCGATTTCGACCACTTCGTCGCCATAGTCTGACGGGTTGCCTTCGCAGTGAATTGTTGCGTACTCTGACGGGAATACGTGCAGGTGAAGACGATCGCCGTTGCTGTCTTCTGATTTGTGATTGACGCCGAGTCCGGCAGGCTGAATTCTGTAAACCATTGTTCTGATTCCGGGATGAACGGTAGCGTTTCTCCGCACTTCTAACGTGCGGGACTCTGACGACAGAAGCCGCCCGCGCCGCTGTCCCTTTCGGGGCCGGTTGCGAGGCCGGCGCGGCGCGGGCAAGGATCATTATTCGGTTGCACGGCTTGGCACGTCCATTTGTTCGCTGGTGTCCGCATCCTTGACAATCCCCCACGCACCGTCATTCCATTCGCGCACCTTGATTTTCCTACTTGCAATCTCTGCTGCTGCGTCAATCGTTTCGGCGTCAATGTCGTCTTGCTCGCCACCATCTGTCCAAAATTTAAACGTCGTCATCTTAATCTCCTTGCAGCTTCGCGGGCTGCGACTCCGACTCACTCAGTCGGCGAGTTGCGGTCGATCTTCACCGCGAGCGGAACCTTGCGTCCCGCCCCCCTTTGCCGCCGTGATCACTCACTCTGACACGCCGCTATCGCTTCGTCGATTTGACGCCGCGCAGATTCGAGTCGGCCAATCAAAACGGCCCTGTATTCGTGTTCCACTCCAGGCAGCTTCGCGAATCCATCTTCGATCACCATGTCGGCGGCCTCGTGCTCCGAAATCCCCGCCGGAAGGGAACAGTCTCGCAGGCAACGCACCCGCAATCCCTGGACTTGAAATCCGATCGACTGAAACGTGGCAGAGACGATATCGCTGATTCTTTGCGTTGAAGCCATTTGATTTCTCCTTGTTCGTGGTGATCAATCGTGTCTGACTACGCAATATTATATCCGCATTCCTGCGGATAGTCAATCAGTCTTTTTAAAAAATAATCCGAAATTCCGCACAGACTCTGCAACACTGATATTCACTGGATGACGCTAGCGACTTGATTAACAATTGACCGTCCACCACGCTCGCTGGGAATTCGTCTGCTGTCAGCTGCCGCTCACCGCAAGCCATGCCGAGCTTGCGGCAGTGGTACACGCCCCGAGTTTGCTGGCAGGTACAATCGTGCCAGCCAATCGGCTCGCCGCGATGCTGGCATACGGTTGGCGATTGCTCGATTACGACGACCGATCCGTTGACGATGCGCTTGATCACGTGACGGTCACTACGCCGCGCAAGAGCCCGAACGGATCAAATATGTCGGGAGCGTCGGACAAATCAAGGACTGTCTCTGTCGTGGATGTGGCTGATAGAATGAGGTCGTATGTCCGCCACGGATGCCCGCCAACGCCCGCGTAGAGCATCTGCCTCAGTTCGAACCGATAGTCGATGCCATCGCTCTCGAAAAAAGCGCGCGTGCCAAAGTCCGTCCAAGTCCAATCTGGGTATTGCGTAGCGAAATTGTCGATATCCGTGAACGCCAATTCGTCGTGAATTGGGTAGGACGCGACGATTCCGACGACGCGCTGTTTCTGACCGTCGACGCAGCGATAGTACACGTCACCATACACTACCGCCTTGTGCAGTGGGTACGACGGAAATCCATCTAGGCGCCTTCCCGCGGCTAATGCAGTCCGCACGCCGCACGAGGGATAAAAGCGAGGCCCACAGGGGACGAGTTGACCTCCCCAACCGCTGACTCCTAGGCCTTGATACCACGTTGTTGTCCCGATTTCGACCACTGATTCAATGCCCCAGTAACAGTCATCGTGGCTGTCAATCGCTAGTGATTCATCTCCAAAACCGGGGAAAGTCCAAGTCTGCATAGGTTGGATTGGTTGTTGCCAAAATTGGCTGCTACAGTTCCAGATGGCGATGTCCACCGCGTCGAGCGGTGAGCCGGCGCCGGCCATACCGCTGATCGCTATATTGGCATCATCAAAAAATCTCGCCGCATCCTCGCAATGACACTCACCGCAACCACAGCCACAATCCTCGCCACCGGGACCAAACCATTTACGGGACGTCGAAATAAAGCAAATCTCGTCGGTGACGGAGACACCCGCGGAACCAGCTAGAGTGATTTGATTGCCGCTGACTGCCGCGATTGTTGCCAGCAGATCGACCCCAATTTCTTTGGCATTTTTGAATCGCACCGCGCGGCCGACCGTGAATCCTGCTGGGTTCGTGACCGTCACCAAGCTAGGATTTACGGAAATATCCACTGTCCCGAGAGTACACCGCGAAAGTGTCGCTGCACCAACGACCGAGCCGATCCCGACGATCGCACCGCTGCCCGACTTGGCGTTCCTGCCTGCGCCGACAATTACGCCCACTCCGACGACTGAACCCGAGCCGTCTGGTTGTTCAACGGCGCCAGCTCCGACGATCAGACCGATGCCGAGGACACTGCCTGAGCCGGATCGCGAACAACGGCCAACGCCGACGATCACGCTGGCACCCGCGACCGAGCCCGAGCCCGATTTCGTTGTCCTGCCAACGCCGACAATTATGCTGACGCCGCCGACGGGGCCCGAGCCTTCTGGATGGTCGCTTGACGCGGCGCCTATGATGACGCCGATGCTCGCCACAGCTCCACTGCCAGCGCGAACGCTTCTGCCGACACCGACCAGGCTGCCAACTGCCGCCAAGGTGCCAGTTCCAGATCGCAAGGCTCGTCCAGCCCCGACAATTACGGCCACACCGGCAATCACGCCCGAGCCTGTTGGCAGGTCACTCGCGCCCGCACCAACGACTACACCCACGCCAACAACCGACGCAGATCCTCGGCGAGCGCACCGTCCAGCGCCGACGAGGCTGGCAACACCGCGGACAACTCCCGAGCCGGAGCACGCACAGCCAGCGCCCACGAGGCTACCGACGGCAATTACGGTTCCCGAGCCAGCGCGCGGTTGTGATGACGAGCCGACGATTACGCCGACGCCAGCGATTGAGCCTGAGCCTTTGCGCGGTATTGTGCCTGAGCCGATTATCGAACCGATACCAATCACGCTGCCCGAGCCGGAGCACGCACAGCCGCTGCCGAACAGCGAGCCGATGCCGACGACTGCCCCACCGCCACGCCGAGGTAACGACGAGGCACCGACAATCTGCCCAACGCACTGTACCGCTCCAGATCCAGCGCGTGGTAGCGATGCGGCTCCGGTGATTGAGCCGACACAGGCTATTGTTCCGGAGCCAGAGCGCTGGCAGCGTCCAGTTCCGACGACGGTTCCGACGCAAGAGATTGTCCCAGCACCGGAGCGAGTACAGCGTCCAGCCCCAGTTGGTAATCCAACCCCGGAGCAAGTACCGCTACCGCTGCGAGTGCACCGACCAGATCCATCTGGATCGCCATTACCTGCGCAGGATCCAGAGCCACGGCGAGTGCACCGACCAGCTCCAATAATTATGCCAACGCCGTTGCACGAGCCAGAACCTTCGGATAACTCTGGCGGTCGCACGCAAATAGTCGTCGCCGCCCAACTGGCGTTGTCCGATAGCGTGTGCTCGCCAGGATCTTCGGTCGTGGCATTGAGTTGCCTGGCTGATGACGCGACACCTTGGCCGTCCGCATCGGCAAATCGTGATGTGTGCTGCGCAAGGCTGTAATTTGCTGGGTACGACGAATGCGATTTGTCGCCGCTCCAGTGGACTGATTCGATCCAAAGGTGATCGCCACCACCAAACGAGGGCGTGTTGCTCGGCGCGTCTGGTGTGTCTGTATTGCTCGACGCTGCGGTGGCTTCGACATCGTCTAGGTCACCGGTCCAACCCGTCACGCGACGAATGGACCAAGCCATATGACCCTCGACGCCGAGCGAGGCGTATGGAATATTGATTACGCTGGCGCTAACGTCGCCGGAGGTCGCGGATTTCGCCCACACCTCGACGATTGCGGCATTGGATGCCGTGGTATTGGCTTTCAGGGCCCAACCCAACATCGACGTGCCGCCGAGCGAACCATCAGAGCTGACAGTAAGTGTCAGCAAATCCCCTACGGCCAGTCCGCTTGGTTTCGCGGCATCATGAGAATGTGCGATCGCTGTTGAGTGCCCAGCGACACTGGATGCAATTACCGGGTGCGCCATGCGTCACAGCCTCCTAGCTTGGGCAAGGAGCGTTGATCGTATAATATTTCCCGTCCTGCTTAATCGCGAGCAGATAATCGTCGACGCCGAGAATTCCGAAGATTCCGAGAGGGTCGTAGATCGTACTGGACTCCAAGACTGTCAACGCCGTACCGTTGATTGAGGATATTTGCGCGCTGGCGGATAGGCTGTTCCAAGCGCTCGTAAGTTGTGCCACAAACAGGCGACAACCTGATGCACCGGAGATATAGATTCGCGATAGATTCGTACCGAGTACGTCGGCACCTAGCATACGAAACAGTCCGCCATTGGTGATTGCCCACTTGCCCTCGACCGGCCCCCAGGCTGCGCCGTGCGTGATCGCTGATCCGTCCGTGAGTGCTCTGACGATTGGACCGGCATACGCAATACCGCCTTGGTCAATCGGAATGGGTGACGAGCCGTTGAACAAGTACATGCCCGCGTTGCCGTCCGCGTCGACTGGCTTGTCGACTCGAATCAAGGTTAGGTCGGGATCGGCCTCGTCAACGACGACACCGGTGGACTGCATGCACGCGTAGGCTGGAATCTCTTCATCCGATGTATTTTTCACGTACAGCGGTGGCGCTGTGAAAATTCCGGGCTGTTTCCGCCCTCCCGGAATCACGAACCCTGACTGCTGGAGATATCGCACTACCTCCAAAATCATTCGCGCGGTTGCGGGCTCGTAGGTCGCTAGGATTTGATCGGCCATTCATCACGCCTTGGCGACTCCGGTGAATGAAATATCTATCTCTAAGATGGCGGTGGTAATCGCGGTGCCGAGGATGCACGGAAAATCACCTGAGCCAAGATCCGCGATCGGTGCGATTCCGCCTGTATTGGTCGAGACAACATAGGTTGTCCCTACCGTAAGTGTCGCGCCAGCGATCAACGACCCGCCGGTGACGATAAATCCATACGCGTCGCCAACGCCAGGGGTCAACACCACGCCGCGGCCCTCGGCGGTGCCCAGTGCGTCCGCATCCGCTTTCCAATACTTGCCGTCGGCCTTGAGGTACACGCTGTGCCCTTGCGTGACAGTCTCGCCAAATTGCACGAATAAATATTGAGTGTCGATGCCGCCGACTGCGACGTTCGCTGCTGTAATTGATAGATCAGCCATTAGACTAGCCCCAGTGCCTGGTACGGGAGTGGCAAGTAAGTCGGCACGTCGACCCACACTGCTTGATTTGGATTAAATTCTTGCTGTCCGTCAGCTTTCAACAGCACGGGCTTTACGACCGGCTCGCCGCGCACTGTCGCGAGTTGTATTTCCGTCTTGTAGTTGGCGCCTTGGGCAGTGATGGCCACGCTGGACACTCGCCCATTGGTGACGGTCGCTGTAGCCCGCGCGCCAGAGCCTCCACCACCGGAAATCGTCACGGTAGGGTCCGACGTGTATCCAACGCCGCCTGACGAGAGATGGACTGCAACCACGCTGCCGCGCGTTCGCTGGCTGAGCACTACCGAGCCGATGGCACCGGAACCGCCACCTCCGGTAAACGTGACGATCGCCCCGGTGCGCACATAATAGCCTTCGTGTCGCACTCGCGTATGCCAGGCATGTGCGTCACTGGTGCGGATACCACGTCGGAACGTAATCTCTGCCGACACGTCCCAGTACGCAAACGCGCCACTTGGCCCGATGCGGCGCTTGGCATTGAATTTTGTCAGTCGCGCACAACCCGGTGGATAGCCCTGGAATAAATCCGACGATACCGAGTGACGATAGAGCGACGTTAAATAAGGCGAGAACAACAAGAATGGGCGCTGCACCAGTAATACCTGATCGGCCAATTGCATGGTTGCGCCATCGATCGGTTCGCCGTTCGCCGTCACAATCGGACCACCATAGACGTTTTGATCGATCGCCTCGGTGCTTTCGACGTCGCTCCACTCAATCACTGGCTCTTGCGTGGTTGGCGAAGATCGCGGGCCGTCGGGTCCAACGCTGCCAGAGTACTCGACCATCACAATCGTAAAAATCGGCGAGATTTTTTGCGGCGATTTTCGTGTGCAAAAAATAAATTGCGTATTGGCGTAGCGGTCGCCAAGCTGCGGCAATCCAGCAGCCGCGAGAATATCGATCTCGCTCTCACCTGCGCTGTGCAAGACTTGCCAGCCCTCGGAGAACCGAGCTTCGATCGACCGACCGTTTTGAGTTGATAGATCACTCGATGTTCGCGACCACATTTTGTCGACACTGGAGATTGTCACCCGATCACCTCCACTTGCAATCGAGGCGGAATCGCATTGGCCTTCTCTCGCTTGTAGATTTCCTCCGCAATTCGCTCTGGCAGTTTGTCCGTGTTGGCAATCAGTTTGTCGGTCTTGTCTTGCGCCGGCCCGCGAGTGAGCAGTCGCGAGATTGTCCCGACCAACGTCGGTGCTTGCTCGCCGCGTCCGAGTTGATTCACCTCGGTTTGTCTGCGGGCAATCTCGGCAGCCTTGCCTTTGCTCAACCCTTCCGATTCAAGAGCGAATCGTTTCGCGGCCTCGGCACCTTGCTCGATGCCGATGCGACGTTCTTCGATCAGTTGCAGTTCACGACGATAGCGTTCCTCTAGCTGCTCGTGCCTTTTGATCTCTTCCTCTTGGGCCTTTTGTTTTTCGACTAGCAAATCCTTCTCACGCATCAATGCTTCGGCCTCAGCGGTCGCAGACGTGACCGTGTTTCTCTTCGCTTCGATGGCAATTCTTTCGTCTTTGGTGGCTCGCAATAATTCGAGTTCGTCGCGCAAGCCGTCGAGATACTTATCGCTCTGATCGGCCAGTTGATTCGCTTCGCGCTGTAGGTCTAGATCTCGCTTGCGATCTGACAGTTGGTGCGTTAATTCCTGAGATTGTGCTTGCAGCGCCTTGAGATTGTCCCGCGCCATGTCCAGGCGATCTTGCTCGGCTTGTACGAAGTGCGTATTGAGGAATGCCTTGGCCGAATTGGCAGTCATGTCATCAATGGATTTGCGACTGGCGTTGATTTGCCGCTCGGTGCCAGCGATCTCTTGTTTGACCGAAGCGAAGAGAGTTTCCATGGCCTGTCGCTTCTGTTCCGGATCGCGAATCAGCTCGATCTCCTCGCGCGACTCGCTGAAGCGGACATTGGCAATTCGCTGCATATCGGCGTGCATCTGCTTTGCCGCTTCGCTGTGCTTTTTCATCGCCGCTTCGGAATTTTGAACACCTAGCACCCATTCCGAAATTGCCTTACCGGCCTGAAATGCGAGCACTCCAACTACCGCTGCAAGTCCAACTTTGAAGGCGACTGCGCCGGCAGCTCCCGCCTTAGAAATCTCCGCGAACTTGCCAGTCTTCTCTGAAATTTCTCCAATCTGGCCAAGGTACGCGCCGAACTGCGTGCCGCCCATCGCGTTGGCCAACTGCCGCACAAAATCTGCTGAGCCTTTCGCCCGTCCGCCGACTTCCTTGATGCCCTTTATCTGCGTGTCGACAGACCGATTGATATCTGCGAATTTACGCGACGCTTTATCGTCGACTGACACTAGGATGTCTACTGCTTCGCTCATTCGCTATCGTCGTTTCGCATGCGTGCTTGTTCGGATTCCCATTGCCGGAACGCGTCAACAAAACTTGCCGCTTGGTCGAGCACACCACCTTGCACCGGCGCCAGTCCTTTGGCGAACGTGTCGAACAATTTCACGGCTGTTGTCACGCTCCGCACGTACTCGTTCGGACAACCGCTAATTGCAAAATATCCTGCCTGGCATTGCTCACATCCGTATCCGTTGCAGGTTGGGCATTCGATCTCACAGGGCTGTTGTTCGTTTACTAGGTCACGGCACTTGCCGCTTGTACATCGGCGGCAGAGTTTGCCGTGGACGATGAAGGCTGCGACTCGCAATCTTTTTTTTCATCTGGTCCGATATGTTGGTTGTAGGCCACTTTGCGGAGTACTTCTCGAGCTTCCGCGTAGGTCAAGTTGTACAAAGCATCGGACGTAAAGGCGTGATTGCCCATATTTGACCAGCCACTCAGGACGCCAGCCAAACATTCGACGGCATCCGAAAAGAGCTCATCGACAGTGGCTGTCCTATCGTCGGTCAATCGGTCGAGCACGACAGCGATCTTGGCTTGACCTCGCATCGATTGTGACTTCGCCCAGAACGTAGGGCGAATCGCTGCGGGTGCCGCGAGATCACTGTCGAGTACGACCGCGAATTTTTGATCTGGCTCGAGAAACAAAGGCATGGTTAAGCTGTAGGCGTAAAAGTTATCGACAAGTCGGTGTCGGCTGTTGATCCGTCGCGGCTAAATTGGAATTCCAGCTCGTCCGTCACGAGTGCATTACGGTCACCTTGCTGGACGTTGAGTATCTGTGCGCGCGGTGCCGAGAATCCGATCGTCGATGTCGACGAACCATCGAGGGTCAACGCAAAGGTTGCGAAACCTTGCGAGGTCCACAATCCATGGCGATCTTGAGTGCCGACCAAGTATGCCTCTGGGTTACACGTGGCCTTGGGTTTGCGACTGGTGATAATGCCATTGATATAGCCACTGGCAGCTGTCGGTGACTCGCGCATAGTGATTTCGTTGCCGCTTTCAATCACACACTGCTCGAAAATGAGCGACACGGAATCCCAAGAGGCTGCCGGACAGGAAGCAACGCGTATCGGTGTATCACTCGGATACGTCGGAGTGATAATCGCCGTGTCGGTCTCACCGGCCCACACGCCTTGAAAACTCCATTCGATGTATCCCATCCGTCCAGTCGGAAAAACAAAGCGGAAATTGCCCACGCACCCGGTGAGCAATCTCCGCTTGCCATCGACGTACTCGCCGATCGTCAATGTTTTGACATTCGCTCCGGGCGCTTCGCTGCGCGGCGTGAAGACACCTGAGCCGCTATCGACATAGCCGCACGCGGGCAGCAGCACGGAGGCCCACTTGGGCTCGACATTGGTGCCGTCCCAGCATAAATCGGTACGGAATGTGGCTGTGCCTTGCCGGCCACCTGGGACCGCGGCGAGATTCGCAAACGAACCCTGGGATTCGCGCAGCTCCATCGGGATTTGAGGCTGAACCATTAACTGGTAGGCGTTGTACACGCCCTCGGTAGCAGTCAGGGTCTCAGCGGTGCCGATAGTTGTTTCGGTCTTGCACGCAAATACTTTGCGGCGCTTCATCAACGGCATGTCATCACCTCATCCCGGTTGTCGCCCGCGCAACTGACCAGCAGTTCTCAGGACGTTGAATCGTATTCGTCTCTCAATTTGTTTTCGCAGCTCAGCAGTCGCATCGCGAATGACGGGCTTGGCTAAGTCGCCTTTGACCCAAACGCCCCATCCGCTCGGCCCGTGTAACTGGACGATTGGTAATCGTGACCTGCCGACTCGCTTGAACACTCGCCCTTTGAATCGCAGGTGCTGCACGCCAGGCTTGGGACCTTGGAAGGCCCCGGTCGCGAGGCGGCGGCCTTGCTTTTTGCCAAGGCGATAACCGACACCGCTTTTCGTCTGCCTCGCCCCGAAATCTCGCAGGGGAATTCGCGGCGATTTCTTCAGCGCGACATTCGCCGACAGGCTGTCGGCAGTCGCCAGTCGCTTCATCTTCAGCGTCTTGTCGAGATCCTGTTTCTTCACCGCCAGTTCGCTGCGGATCGACCTCGACATATCCGACCGTAGTGTCTTGGCCGTTGCGTTGATCGCTACCGCCAGTTCCTTGGCTAGTGTTTGCTTGCCATTGAGTACTGTCTGTAATCGTGCAACTTGCTGTTGATCCACGGATATATTGAGCATCGAAATTGCTTGCGAACATCTATCGCGCTTCGAATGGATTCGTTTCGCTGACTCTGTATGCCACCGCCACGGGTACCGATACTCCATTGAGTTCGCCGTCGTCCGTCACAAACGGTGTTGGCGAGCCGAACTGCGTATCAATGGCGTTGTTATTCATGCGATACCATGTCGCGCCGTCATCCGTGATCGCGAGCACGACTGCCGCTGCCATCTCGTTTTCGTTGGTAGCGTGCGCATCGGTCGAGTCTTTGTCATCGCGCACAATACACTGCACCCGAAATTGGATTTGCCAAGCAATCGCTGGTGGATTGCCTGGCAGGTCTAGTTCCTGTAGACGTGTGGATTCACCTTGTACGACACCGATCCCGAGGTGTTTGTAGAGCCAATTTTCTCCGCGTCTTGTCGGCCTGACGACCTCGGATGCGTCAAAGTTGTAGCCGTTGGCGACTGTGATTTCCGACAGTCGGTCAACGATCTCCAAGGCAATCAATTCTGGAATCGGCGTCGTGTTCGGCATTACGTGGTGATGTTGCTTAGCAAATGTCCGGCCTGCGCGTAGAGCAATAGTTCGTCAACGTCGTGGCGAATGCGAACAACGTCTCCGCGAATGGTTTCGTCGCGATACGTCTCGACAGTACCGGTGATACTCGATCCGTCCGCGGACCAATGGAACGTCCGGCCAATGCATGGTTGGCGCATGTCGTTACTGTTGGCCACCACGCAAACCATGGCATACTCACCGGACCAAATTTGACCTGGCGTAGCGGCTTGGCCTTCTTTGGCGGTGTTTTTGGATCCACCGGCGACGATGATATTGGGCAGATCAAACACGGCAGCCAACATCGCTTCAGTCACGTCGCTGGGTTTGCTCGGACTACCGGCACCTGACGAATTAATGCGTTCAATCACCTGATCGCAATTACGCAAATTGCGAAACACCTTGCGATTTATGACCAACGCATTCGCCCACAAACCAGATCCGTCGTAAACTTTTTGGACGGCGGCCTCGACGTCTGTGATCGGCGTCGCATTGGGGGCATCGTCCCACTCGTTGGTAACCGCTGTCGTCAACGCGCCACCGCTCCACGTGGTCGTGTTGAACACCGCGTCGGCGACTCGTTGTTCGGCATTGATCATCACCGCCGAGCGCGCTCGCAAGGCACAAATGACCTCGACGTCGAAATAGTCGGCATACATTTTGACTTCGCGGTCGTCAACAGGCTCTTCCGCTCCATGCTCTTCGGTCGCATAGGTAGCAGTTTCGAATTTCCATTCCCCACGGGACTAGCCTGAGCCTGGGGCACGCTTGGTATCGCGCTGTTGCAACAGTTGCTCGATCGGGATCTTTCCAAACGATCCCGATTGAGCGGCCAGACCTTCAATGAGCGAGAACACGCGCGTAGCGATAAAGCCCCCCATGTTCGCTTCGAGATCGAATTCGGTGAAACTCCCTGCAATATCGGGCCGCAGGGTGGCAGTACTGGTACTTGGACTGGGCATTTTGTATTACCTCGTTTCCCCGACGTAACACATTGAAAATAAAGATGCACCCGGCTTTGGTGGCCACCGCCACCGGGCGCGGTCGGGGGTTCCGTTAGCTTGCCGCCGGACCACCATAGGGCAACGGCATCCACTCAAAGATGTCGTTCTCTGCGGTGGCGGCTTCCAATGCGATTCCGATCGGTAAGGATGTTGCCTCCGCCGTGTCCTGCAATTTGCCGCCAGCTTCGGTGTAGAGCACTGCCGCGATCGCCAAAGCTTCTTTTGCAATGCCCTTGAATGTGCCAAGCCCAGGCAGCAACTTGACCGGGATCAAATCGCCATCGGCGAAGGCGGGTCGCATGGCGACTCCGATAGGTCGCGTTGCCAATCCGTTGGCCGACACCTTGCCCGTACTGGCAACTTGCACCAACGAGAATTGCGTAATCGCCGCGCTAGCCACAAAGGCTCGCGTGGGAGTGTCAACATACTGAGACATGGTTAACTACCTTTTAACTACCTTGTAAGTGATTGGAAACAATGCGTGACCAGGACACGCCTCACCTAGCGTTGGCCTCCGCAACCATTCGCTCGCGGAGTCCGGGATGTCGTTTGTTGACAGCCGATACCGCTTTGAGCCGATTGCCAGCGTGGAGCTTTAGCTGCTCGTCAATCGCCGTGTTCCACTCGGTAACCGCCGTGCGCTTAGTGACTTCTTTAGCCTTGGCGACCGCTTTGACGCCATTCTTTGCAGCGACTTTCTTGGCCTCGACATCGGACTTGTCGTCGTCGGTGTCGTCGGTGTCGGTGTCGTCAGCCTTGGCTGCCGAAGCTTTCATAGCCGCTAGTTCGGCTTCGAGGGATGTGACCTTGGCGGACATCTCCTCGTTCTCTTTCATCATTTCGTCGGCTGCCGCGCTAGCCACCGAAGCGATTGGCAAGCCCTTTTCGAGACATCGGACGATGAAATCGGACTTGGCTTTCGGGAACGCCGCCTTGATCTCTTGGACCGTGGCGGCGACTATCGTTTGAGTTGACATGGGTTTATCCTTGTGTAACTCGGTATCGCCGCCGGAGCCCGCGCCGAACAGCGCGGCATACACTCGTTGCGGCATGGTTTTGTGACGCGCTGACGGCTGAATGCGCGTCGGCACGTTGCGCTTAGCGATGGCATCGACGAACCCAACGGCCAACGCTTCATTCGCGTTGAGGAACGTCTCAGCCGCCATCATCTGTTTGACGCGGGCTTCGCTCAGACCGCTCTTGCGGACGTAAGCGGCAGTCATCGATTGATCGAGCTTTGTCAACACATCGGCGGTGCTGACTAATTCCGACGCCGTCCCGCCAGTGTCCGTCGACGGCTGATGGACCATGACGTAACCGTTCTCGGCGATGGTCACCCTGTCGAAGGCCATCGCGATATACGATGCCATCGAGAAGGCCGTCGATTCAATGATCGCTTCCTTCGGTCCCGAGTAGGACGCGAACGCCTCGTAGAGCGACAATCCGTCGAAGACTGACCCGCCCTCGCTGTCGATGTGCACGAGCAACGGTTGCGTTTGGTTCATCGCGGCAAGCTGAGTCTTGACTTGTTGCGCGGTTATCCCCGTGCCGTCAGCGGTCTTGCCAATCGGCCCAAAGAGATTGATTTCGTTAGGCATTGGACGTTTCCTTTTTGGCTGCGGTCTGAGCGTCTATTTGGGTCGGATCGGACACAGCCATCGTCACGCCTTGTGGCATTGGGAGGTTGATCAACTCGCGCCATTGGACGGGCTGCGAATCGGGATTGGCCGCGTTGATTTTGTCGGCTGTTTTCTTGGCGGCGGCTATGGCGTAAGCCATGTCGGCAACGATCTCGTCCGCCACTTCTTCCCACTCCGCGCCGCGTTCGGCGTGTAATCGGCGCGGACTGATCAGTCCATTCTGCAATCGCAGTTGATCGCCTTTGGCATCGCCAACCGGATCGATGTATTGCCATCTCGGCGCGTTCCACGTGTGTGCGAATATCGCATCGCCGAGCCGGTCGTAAGCCGAGCCGATACTCGGTACTGTGCTAATCCACTCGGCTACCTTCCAACGATAGACGGGTTTGTGCAAGCGGTTTACAAGATTGGTCTGATTCGATCGCCAGCCCTTGCGAGCCTCGTCCACTGCGCCGCGCCAGCCGGAGAAATTTGTCTCACTGCCATCCATCAGGACTAGGCACAACGGCAGCCCAAGGTTGACGCCGATCATTTGCAGCATCAGCTTGACGTGGGTGAAATATTCCGCGTTGGGGACATTGGGCGAGAAGCCGCTGAGCTTCTCGCCGGGCGCTCCAATGATCTCCATACCGGGAGTGATGTTTTCGATATATCGCGTGCCCGATTGCGACACCTCTACAGTCGGCGAGCCGTAGCTTGAGTTCATGCGTGGCAATTCGCCGCCGGTCAATTGAGCCTGCTCGCGAAAGACTGCGAAGCAAGAAACCACTTGCTGCTGGACGAGCTTGGCAAATTGAATGTCTTCAAACATGCCAGCCAAAGAAAAGACTGGTGCCAGCGAAGTCACGCCGCGCGTCTGGCTCATGCGCTTCGGATTGTAGACGTGGAACGCTTGGCGAAAGCCATCGCTGTTGCGCACGTCGACAGCAACAGATTGCTCTTTGTGTCCGAGCGGTATTTTGGGATCTTCCAAAATCCAGTAGGCTTCATGTCGGCCAAACTCACCACGTTGCACGCCGAGAAACGTATTATCTTGCCGCGTGGTTGTTTGCACGCCATGCGCTTCGATAAATTGCAACGAGCCTTCGTCGATGCCGAGCAGTACGCAATCGCCGTCGAGCTTCTGTGATCGGCTGGCATGTTGCTCGAAATCGTGCCAAGTGTGCTCGCCAGCGATATCGCACGATTCTGGGTCGTTGGCCCACTCTTGCCACAGCGCGTACAGTTCGTCGTTGAGCGGCTTGTCTCCGGTTTGCGGATCGAGAGAGAACCCGTCCTGCACTTCATTGCTGACGGCGCGGTCGATTGTCTGACCTATGATCGCATCGTTGCGATCCATGTCTCGCGCTTTTTCGATGTCGGTGTAGAACTGCGACTCGTTGCGATAGTGATAGTCCGCCGAGCCACCTTGCGGCGCCAACCCGGTTCGTCGACGAACGAATCGGGACACTCGCGACATGTCGTAGTCGGCGCGAATGCGATCGAACTCGGTGGCGATCGATGTCTTAGGCGGTCTAACCATCGCGCTCATCGAAAGCCCTCCGCCGTGGACAGGACTCTGACCGATGAACCTGCTGAAGTCGTGGACGCCGAGGCTAGCTTGCGTGCAATCCAGGCTTGCGCAGAGCGGAGTTGTGCCGAGACTTCTCCGACCGAGTAGGACGACGAACTGCCTTGCTCCGCCGAGGCAGACGGCAGAGCCAGAAAGCGACGCGCGGCGGTGACGAACGAGCGAGCCCGCGCGAGAGAATCGACCTCCTCGTAGTCCGAGTAATCGTTGAGCGAATCGAGAATTTCATCGAGAGTAGCGGCTGCCATGCTCAAAGAATAACATGGCAAGCGACTCATTCATGAAAATGCGGAAATGCTGCATTTCCGCATTTCCGCATTTCCGCATTTCCGCATTTCCGCATTTCCGCATTTCCGCATTTCCGCATTTCCGCATTTCCGCATTTCCGCATTTTACTTGCGGCTAAAGTGCAGTGCCCCGCAGAAAAACATCACGATTCCAATTATCGCCATGCCAAGACCGAGCGCGTCCCCGATCGTTTTGCTCATATCACTACGCTCAACGGTGAAACAGTGCGAGAAGATGCCAATTGTGACAGGAATAGCGTAGCCTATTTTTTTAGCAGTCGCTCAACTATCAGTTGAAATCTTCTCCAACAGCCACTTCAGCGCATCCGTTGGGCGTGTCACGCTCTTGCCGCTTTCGAGTTCCGCGCCGCGTTCTTCGAGCGTGGCGGCGAGGCTGCGCAAGATGGCGGCTTGCGCTCGATTAAGCCGCAAGTCGTACCGCGAGAGTGTCCAGGTTGTCCATGCCACCAGAGGTGTCGACAGCGTGACGGTTATTTCTTGCGAGTGGTTCATGGCCACCACGGCAGTTGGCGGTTCCTGGCGTGGTTTGCTCTGTTTCATTTGTGGTAAATCGGGCGGCTTGTTCATGCTTTCCTCGCAACAATTAACCGTCCAGAGGGATCGGTCGTGGTTGTGTTTGTGGCCTGTTGACTGAGTGGCTTAACGATTACTTGCACCTGTGGTGGTTTCTCAATGAGTCTCATACCAACGCACCCAGCGCCTGCGCTTGCGAGCGCTGTCGCATCGAGCCAGTGGTTGTTTTTGTTTTTGACGAACCATTGACGCTTGGCTGGCTTACCGAACACCGGAATTAGCTGCTCTTCCTCGGCCACGATGTGATTGGCAAAAGTTAAGTGTCGCTTGCGATTTTCCGCTGGATCAAATAGCAGGAACGAACCGTCAACTCGCTGGCCAGAGTCGTCCCACGGTGCGGTGAGAAATTGCTGATGGACCCAACGTTTCCAATATTCTGAGTTGACGTTGTATAGCCAGATTCTCGCAGCATCGAGTCTGTGTGCCCAAGCTTCGAGGAATGGTTTTTTCGTGTCCGTTTCTAGCGGTATGTGAAATGCGGATTGAGCAAAGCCTTTGCTGGGAAAGAATGGGGCACCACGTCGACGACAAAATTCATAGACGGCCTCGGTGTGCCCTTCGCCTGAACCAGAGTCTATCAGCGCGAGAAGCGGATTGATCTTCGCCACCACGTCGTCAGCCCAAACCTCGAGCGCGGCCAGGATGGCCGTCTCGATCGCCTTTTTCGTGGATTGCGGATTGACGCCATACGTCTCCATCGTTCCATAGTCGATAATCGAGCCGGCCGCCGCTCCCGACCAACCAATGTCCGTCCAGTGAGAAACGTAGTTGCCTAGGTCCATCCCGACTGTCCGAAGCTCCGTGCCGTCCGGTGCAACACCTTGTTCGAATTCGCCAACACGACTGAGCACTCGAGCTGCGGTTAGTCCTCGCGTTTCGATCGACTCTTCTGCTGGCGGGTCATTCTGGAATTCAGTCTTGTAGGACTCCAAGCTGGTGTCCGCAATCTGGTTGAAGGCTTGCTGAATTGCAGAGTGCACTTGCTGCTGGCCATCGGTGATAACTGGCTTGTATCTGTCCGTAATCATCTCGACGCCGCGGTCCATCGAATCGCGATTAGCGAGATAGAACGCCGTTGCTGTTGGGCCATACTCTTGGCCAGCAACTTGATCGGCTTTGCGCAGGACAATGTATTCTTGCCACTGCTCCATATTTACTGGCCACGACACGACCATGCCGAACCGTCTGCCGTTCCAAGCGGGTTTCACTTTCGGATCGGTGAGTCGAGCCGATAGGCAGTAGTTGTTCTGGACAGTACTCAGTACCACGATCGCGAATCTTGCGTCATGTGATCCGAGGCCCGCGATATCCTGTTCGATGATAGCTTCGCGATCTTCAATTTGCAGAATCGAGCGTGCCGACTCGCGTGTCTCAGGATCGTCGATCGGAACGAAATCGGGTCGCATGCCATCAATATTCACGCCGCGAAACGCTGCATCGAGCCCGAAGTACGACATTTTTACGCCGCCGTAGGGCGAACCCTCAACGATCGGCAGACTGATATACGCATCGCTCCACACTATCTGCGTCAAGACTCCATCGACATGCTGGCGCCCGGCGCGTTGCGGCGCACCCTCTAAGCAGCGAATTGGATGGCACACCTCTGGGAAATCCTCATAGAGCAATTGATTGTGCTCAAGCTTCTTTTTGAAATCGCGAAAGGTGCGGTGTGCCAAAGGAGTTGTTGCTGCAACTGGCAGCGGAAATCGCACAAGCCCCGCCAAGACCAGGAAGACAAGTAGACCTCGCAACAATTCTGTCTTGCCGCGACTACGCGGTGCTGCCACAGCTTGGAGGCCACCGTGTCGTGCTCGCTCGCAAATCGCGGTCATCATAAATTGGTGATCTCGTCCAAAGTCGTTGGCGTACCGGTCTGCGAAATAAGTGCGCAAAAATCGTTCCGGGTCGGACAGACATTGCGCTCGCCGCTGCGGATTCCGGCAAGGTGGTATCTCAATCCTAGCTGATTGCGCTCTAGCTGCTCTTTTCCGCAACGCATCCTTGTCTGATTCACTCGCATTCTGTGTCTCCATCAATTCCAGCATCGCTGCCGCTTGCTGCGATGGAGGTAAGTTCCCGATCGCCCGCATAACCTCCAGTAATACCGAATCTATTTGCAAGTGAAATGATCCTGCCGCGAATTGCATCGAGCTCATCCCGTTCGTCTGTTTGATTCTGAGCTTCAATCGCGACCATTGCGCGAACCGCGGCAACGACGACTCGTTCGTTGCTCTCACCACTAGCGATTATCTGCATGAGTTTCTGCACGCACGCAGCTCGGAATTCTGGCTTCGTCGGCCATCGTTGATTCGCCGAGGCCCCAATCAGCTTTATGTCGCTCCGCACTCCCACCACTTTCCCCCTGACCCCGCCGGACTGTGTCTATTGTTTTCCGGGGCTTACGCGT
>SXGR01021923.1_pt1 | contig 20934 bp, 13 predicted proteins | sample 3174711 | NCBI WGS metagenome assembly SXGR01 (sample SAMN11356860, study PRJNA531348) | freshwater metagenome | isolation source: freshwater sample F1-60 | place: China: Fuxian Lake, Yuxi | collected 2017-12-25 | reverse complement strand
CCGGCAAGGAAGGCTTCAGCGCTGATTCGTGGTGCGCCGACTGCTCGCTCTACAAGGCGAAGCGGGCGCCGCGAAAGCGGGAAGACCAGGAGCCGCAAAGGCAACCTGGCCAGCCGCAAGACGACTGGCGCTTCCGCTACTGACCTGCCTGCGCAAAAACATAATACGATTCGTCACCGTTTGGTTCCAGGATGCGCTGGACCTCACGCCATGACGCCAGGCCCGCAACCGATCGGCAAGCGGGATCGCCAGGACTGCAGACGAGAAGCGCTCGCCCCGTGATCTGCGCCGCGTCAAAGGTGGCGGGGTCGTAGTACCACGCGCTCGACTCCCAATCCGCGTGGCCCCCGGCGATCGCGTAGAAGCGCCAGTAACGTTCGATCGGTGACTTCGCGCTCAGCCAGACCACGCCTTCGTCCGCCTCCTTGCTGGCAATGGCTGCCATCACGGCGCCGCGCATGTTTCCGCCAAACCAGGCACTGGACCGTTGACGATAGGAACCCATGTAGTCGACGTAGACACTGACGGCCTGGACACCCACGGCGGCGACCAGGCCGATACTGATCCAGCGCCTGAGCCCCCCGGCACGCAAGAGCTCCACGGCGCCGGCCGAAGCGGCGAGCACGCCAAACGGCAGGACAAACAGGATGCGGTTGATCTCGAGCTGCCCCGAAACGGCGGTGGCCAGCGGCGCGATCGCAAACCCGGCCAGAATGATGGGCCCAAGCTTCCCCACACGCCCGCGCCACGTGGCATACATGCCGACGGGCAGTAGAACCGCGAATGCGAGCGGGAACAAACCCGCCATTCGAGTCGAGTTGGTCCCCTTGCCGGCGCCGCCGATGAACCACAAGTCGGGGCTGAAGAAGGTCCACGCGACATTGAGGCGGCCGCGCAAGACCTCGAGAACGCCGGGCGACGGTATTGAGGCCTCACCCAGGGGCCGATATGCGGTCATGAGCCCGGCAAGGCGTTCCGGGTAGAACCAATGCCAGGCTACGAGCGGGAGAAGCGCGACGAAGAAGCCCAGCACGAGCAGGCGCGCCGGCGGCCGCCGCCACTCACGCCACGCCGTCGCCAGCGAGATCGCCAGGTAGGCGGGCATCATCAGCACGGCCGCCAGATAGCTGTAGACACCCAGCCCCAGCGCGAGCCCGGCGCCAACCGAGGCGCCCCAGGACGGGCGCGTCACGAAGCGCTCGGTGCAGATCAGCCACACCAGCAAGAATGGCAAGGGAAACAAAATCCCGAGGGCCAGGCGGGCGTTGATGAAATGACCGGGCGTCAAGGCGAGGAGCAGTGCCGCCAGCACGCCAAGCCGCTCGCTCGAGAAGAGCCGCCGGGCGAGCGCCCACATAAGCAGCACATTGAGGACAGCCATGAGCGCGACGGGCAGCCGTACTGCGCCTTCTGACAAGGGCAGCACCAGGAGCGCTGCGGCCATGGCGTAAATCGGAACCGGATCGCGGCCGGCTTCGAAGCCAACCTCAGAAAAGTAGACCGGCATGAAACGGCCGTTCGTGTCGCGGCCGGATTCTGCTATCGCGTGCGCTTGAAGGGCGTAGTTAACCTCGTCATGCATGAGGTAAATCGGGGCGCTGGACAGCCTGGGGGTATAGATGGCCGCAACACCGACTATCAGGAGCCCCGCAATCGCCACGGGGACGGCGACCGCCCTGACGTTCAATCAGAAAATTCCTTGGCGAGTTCCACCCACTCCCCTTGCGGGGCCAGGCGCTCGTAGGCGCGCCAGTGCGCGCGCGCGTCGGGCGAGCGGCCCATTTTCTCCAAGGTCACAGCAAGGTAGAAGTGCGCGTCGGCGTAGTGCTGGTTCAGCGCCAGGGCTTGCCGGTACGAGACCTCGGCGTCACCATAGCGCGCGTGGTCGTGATGGATGTTGCCGAGGTTGAAATGCGCCTCGAAGTAACTGGGGTCCAGCAGGACCGCCCGCTCGTAGAGTGCCTGCGCTTCGGCCAGTTCGTCACGCGAGTAGCGAATGTTGGCCAGGTTGATCAACGCCGCCACCAGGTCGGGGTCTTCGTCAAGCGCGCGACGGTAGGCTTTGACCGCCTCTTCGATGCGCTCAGGAGTTCCGTCGTCGAGGAGGGACCCCATTAAAAAGTACTGCTCGGCGCCCGATAGCTCACGTCCGGCGAACCCCATCACTGGACTTGCCGGATCCACCACTGGGTTGTTCCGCGCTTTGAGCTCGATGATTCTTGCCGGATGCGCGTCGAGCCTGAAGTCGAAGGCCAACTGGCCAACCCGCGACGACTGCAGCTGGCGGAGGGTCGCGCGGAAGGTTGCTCCCTGCTGCAGCTCCCCCGCCAATTGCCGCAGCGTGGTGAGGTCGCTGAAGCCAAAGAAGGTATCGGCGTTGTTCTTGAAGGCTGGCTTGATCACTCCGCACTTCTCCAGGTAGCGCAAGTGATCGAGACGCAGCGCCGGATACATCGCCAGCACGTCCTTCTGCCCGTAGTGCTGGGTACGGCGTTCGGCGACAGACGGCTGGCCGGCCAGGCGGCAAAACTCGTCTTCGCTAAGCACGCGGATGCGGCCGGGGGTCTCGGCATTGACCTGGGCGACGCGGCGCAACTTCTGGTTCTGGGTACTGGTGTCGTCGAGCAGCACCGACAGGTCGGGCGCGCCGTCGGGATAGCTGGCCGCGCCGACGACCAGGAGCGTGGTGCGCACCGTCACGTCCTCGTCGGTGGCGCCGCCAAGCTCTTCGACCAGCGTCCGCGACTCCTTGCGGCCGAACGACCAGAGCTTGCCAGTGAAGACAACGGTCTCGCCGCGAAGCGGTGGCGCATTTGGCGGATCGAATGGCAGTTCAGGCATCGATCGGGTTCAAGATACAACAGGACGCGACAACTGGCGAGAAGAACTCGCCGTCCGGCCGGCCACAGTCATGGCCGCGCGACCAACACCGGTCGCAGTACTTGCTCGGTCAGATAGACCGAACCTTTCGGCGTCAGGTGACCGGCATCGAACGCCAACAGATCCCGATCGGCCGAACCGGGCAGCACGCCGACGCACCCGTTCGCATCGCAGAGGCCGTCGAGCACGGAGACGTAAGTCAGACCACGAATTCTGGCTACTCGTGCCTTGAGTTCGCGATCGAGCGTCGCTCGCTCCGGCACCAGGCCATGGGCCACCCGACTTCCGGGCAATTCCCAGTGGTGCGCGGCCACGACCTCGGGCAGGGACGGCTGCCATTGCGGCACGGGGCCCACCAGGACGACCTGCCCGACGCCGAGCGAGAGGAGCCGCTCGGTGATGGCCGCCCAGTCGGTGTCGAGATGTTCGCCGAACTGCGCCATGACCACCACCGCCGGACGGAGCGCGGCCATGCTCTCCAGGGCGAACGCGTTGGCCCGCAGGCAGCGGCCCCCGGCATACTCGGCGTCATGTTCGCCCAGCGACGGCCGGCACTTCGAGGTGGCGATCTGGGCAACCGCCGTCCCGCTGGGCGCGATGGCCCGCAAGCCAGGCGACATCGCCTGCGCATAGGAGTCGCCCCACAGGAGCCAGGTCGCGCTTGCGCCCGGGGCCGTGCACGACGCGGCAAGGGCCGGCCGATTGTCACCCGTCCGCCAGTCCATGAAATCGCACTCGGCCCGATACGCGTCGGTAATGCCCTGCCTGTGCATGCGGTCGTAGTACTGGAGGAAGGCGGCCCGGCTGCTGCGGTTCACCGAGCGCTCGGGCCAGCCGCCGGTTCGCTCAATGGTGACACAGCACACGACGATGACCGCCATGCCCGACACCAGGACGGGCACCGCATGCTTTCGGGCCCGGCCAAACCGCACCGGGGTCTCGAGCCACACGAACGTCAACCACGCCAACGCCACGCTCGCGAGCACGAGGCTGACGCGAATGCCAACCGGCGGCGTCTCACCGATCACGATTCGCGCGAACGACAACAGCGGCCAGTGCCACAAGTACAGCGGATAGCTAATCAACCCGGCGAACACCATCAGCGGCCGGGACAGCAGCTCGCGGTTGAGCCACGCGCCAGATCCGGCGCTGAGCACCAGGGCCGCACCCACGGTGGGCAACAGCGCCAGCCAGCGCGGAAATTGGGACGTGCGATCGAGAGTGAATACCGCAAGCACAATCAACGTCAGGCCGATAACAGCGCGAGTGTTGGCCGACTGCAGCCGCCCGGGAACGAGGCGCAGCCCGGCGACGACGGCCGCCGGCCACGTCGCGCTGGCGATGAACACCAGCAACCCGCCGACGAGCAGTTCCCACACCCGCGTCAACGGCGAATAAAAGGGACCGACCAGATCAGTCCTGGTTTGATAGATGTTCAGGAGGAACGACGCGCCGGCCAGCGTCGCTGTGAGCCACGCGAGTGACAGACGCCCCCGCCACGCCGCGTACAGCAGCAGCGGCCAGGCCAGGTAGAACTGCTCTTCGATACCGAGCGACCACAAGTGCAGCAACGGCTTGGTCTCGCCGGCGCCGTCGAAGTAGCCGCTCTCGCCCCACAAAACGAAGTTCGACACGAACAGCACTCCGGCCGCCGCGTGTCTGGCCAGCCGCTCGAAGCTGTCGGCATACAACCAGAACCAGCCGGCCACCAGGGTGACTGCCAGGACGATCGCCAGCGCCGGAAAGATGCGCCGGATGCGGCGGGCATAAAAACCCGCGAACGTAAACGTCTCGTCGCGAAGGCCGTCGACGATGATCCGGGTGATCAGAAAACCGGAGATCACGAAGAACACATCGACGCCGACGAATCCGCCTGGCGCCACCGCGGGAAATGCGTGGAACAGTACGACCGCGATGACGGCCACGCCGCGCAGGCCGTCGATGTCGGCACGATAAGTCGGAGCCCCAGCGGTGGTCACGCTACGGCCGCCCGAAAATCACGAACGCCGGCGCTCCGCCCGGCTCCGTCACCACTCGGTCCCGGCGCCACCCAGAGCGGTCCAGCACCGTTGCCAGAGGTTCGTTGAACGCGGTAATCGCCTTCGATCCAGGCGCGAAGGATCCGGACGCCGCCGACTCGGGATCCAGCAGCGTAGGCGCCCCTGTAGCGCTGGCGACCGTCTGTGCATAGAAGCGCCAGTACAGGTCCGCATGCGGAATGGACCCGCTGATGTAGGACTGCCCGGAGCCTGGCGGATGCTGCATCACTTCCAGGATCGCAGCACGGAGGTTCCCGCCAAACCAGTAGCTCGATCGCTCGCGATAGGGTCCCATGTAGTCACGATAGAAGCTGGCGAACTGAATCGGAATGGTGAGCAGCATCGCGGTCGCCGCGAACCGCCAAATCCGCCGTGGCGAGGCCCACATCACCGACAGGCCGTAAGTGGCGACCATCACGCCGAACGGCAGCACCAACAGACCTCGGTAGCGGTGCAGGTTCAGGATGCCGGTCAGCACCACGGCGAGCGGGGCGGTGAGCAGGCCAATCAACAGCAGCCGCTCGAACCCGGTCGACCGCACCAGCCGCCACAAGCCCACGGGGATGAAAACCGCCAGGGCGAGCGAGAACAACCCGGCCTGCCGCGTGGAGTTGACCAGGCTGGGGTCCCCGGACAGGAACAAATACCCGGGGTCGAAGTACGACCACCAGGCGCTGAACCTGACCCGCCAACCCCCGGACGATACCGCTCGCGCCGCATCGACGAAGGAGGAATCCGCCGTCACCTCACCGGGTCGATACGCGCGGAGCAGATCGATGTAGCGTTCTGGATGCGCGATCGTCCACAGCAAGACGGGGACGAGCACCATCGCAAATCCGGCGGCGGTCCAGCCAATCAGCTTGAGCTGCCTGCGCTCCGCCAGCACCAGGGCGGTCAGCAGCAGATACACGGGCATCATCACCATGCTGGCCAGGTATCCGTAGACCCCAAGACCGAGCAGCGCTCCGCCAACCAACAGCAACCTCCAGCTGGGCGCGTCGCCCATTCGACACAGCGCGATCAGCCAGGCGATGACAAACGGCACCGGAAACAACACGCTCAGTGCCAAGCGGCTATGAATGAAATGGCCCGGAGACATGGCCAGCATCACGCCCGCCGCCAGCGACAGCCGGGCATCGTTGAACACCAGATACGCCAGCCATGCAACCAACAAGATGTTCGAAATGCCGACCAGCGCCGTGGGAAGGCGCACCGCCGCCTCCGACAACGGCAGCACCTGCAAAACTGTGGCCGCGGCGTAGATCAACATTGGATCGCGTCCCGCAGTGAATGCGGGCTCAGAAAAGTACACCGGCAGCAACCGGCCGTTCAGGTCGCGCCCGGTCTTGGCGACCGATGCCGCCTGCAACGAAAAGTTCACCTCGTCGTGAATCAGGTAGATCGGGGCGAAGCCGAGCCGCGTGGCATACAACGCCGTGACCGCCACGCCGAGCAGAACGACGGCCATGGCCGTTCTGGAAATCGGCCAGCTCCGCATTACGGCGCCTCGCGAATGGCGGCGAGCAGATCGCCGGCGGTTGCAAAACGGCTGGTGGGGTCCCCGGCAAGCGCCTGCATGATGGCGTCGCTGACCGCAGCCGGCACGGTGCTCGCCAACAGCGCCGGCCGCGGTGGCACCACCTGCAGCATCTGCCCCAGCAGTTCGGGGACCGATGCGGCGCGGAACGGCTGGCGGCCCGTCACCATTTCGTAGGCCAGCACACCAATCGTGAACACGTCCGCGCGCACGTTCGGCGCGCCGCCCATCAGCACCTCAGGCGCGACATAGGGCAGCTCGTGTTCGCTGGCTTCCTGGCCACGCAGTTCCTGCTCGCGCATGGTCGCCAGGACGTCCTGCACAGAGCGGATCCCGGCGGAGGAAACCACTATCTGCTCCCCACGAGCATCCCCACCCGTCCTGATCCGCACCATGTCTGGATTCACGCCGCAGATGAAGCCACCGTTGCGGTGGAGCGCGGCGACGGCATCGAGGGCCTGCGCCAACAGCGCCGAGGCCCGCGGCCACGCGAACGCGCCGCTCTCGGCGAGCGCCTGTCGGAGGCTCGGGCCCTCGACAAAGTCGGTGACCAGGAACACGTTCTGGTCGTCTTCGCCGAAGTCGCGGACCTGCAACAGGCCGGGATGCGGCACTTGCTGCGTCCGCGCCTCAAGCAGGAACCGCGCCCGCACCGCATCCCAATGTGGCTGTTCGTCACGCTTCAGGATGCGAATGGCGACCGGCACGCCGAGAGCGCGGTGGGTGCCTCGATAGATCACGCTGCCGAGGCGGCCGCGCCCAACTAACCCGCCGAGTTCATAGCGCGAGAGCAAACCGGTGTTCTGCGTAGGTGCCGCATCCACAGCGGCGTCGCCAGCCGCCTCGCCCAGGGCAGCAACAAAATCAGTGACGCTCGGCCAGCGGTCCGCCGGATTCTTGTCGATGGCTCGCATCACGGCGCGATCGATGGTCTCCGACAAGCCGGCCAGCTTGGTCGCCGGATTGGCGGGGCGCACGGTCAACATCTGGTTGATCAACGTCACGCGGTTGCTGGCATCGAAGGGACGTGTGCCGGTCAGCATCTCGTACGCGATCATCCCCAGGGCGTAGACATCGGTGGCCGGGGTCACGTCCTCGACACGCATCTGTTCGGGCGCCGCATAGGCCACAGTACCGACGAAGAACGCGGGATCGGTCAGCCGGGTCTCATCACTGGCTGCCCTCATGGCCGCCAGGCCGAAATCAATCACCTTGTAGACCCGCTCGCCCGACTCGTAGCGATGCACGACGATGTTCGCCGGCTTAAGGTCACGGTGGGTGATGCCGCGGTCGTGCGCCAACTGCAGCGCGGCCGCGACCGGCCCCAGGATCGCGGCCACGCGAGCCGGTGGCATGGGCGACTCGAGCTCGATTTCTTCGCGCAAGCTCGGCCCGCTCAGCAGCTCCATCACCATGAAGGGCTGATTGGCCGCATCGACGTCGAAGTCGAGAATGCCGACGATGTTCGGATGGCGCAGTTGGGCGCAAGCCCGGCTCTCGCGCAGGAAGCGCTCGCGGGCTTCCGGCGGCGCGACCTGCGCGGTCTGCATCACCTTGATGGCGACCTCGTCACCGAGCTTGAGGCGACGGGCACGGTAGACCTGCCCCATGCCGCCCGAGCCGAGGATGTCGATGATCTCGTAGCGGTCGTCGATCCGCGTTCCCGGCGCCAGCACGCGACCAGCTTATACGTGAACGAGCTCGGATTCAGCCTGATCCAGCAGGTGTTCGAACCACAGATTCGAGATCTTCTCCTGGACGCTGTTCTGGCGCAGGCGGGCGCGCAGGTTGACGAAGTCGACGCGGTCGAGTTCCTGATCCTGATTGTAGCAGGAGAACACGAACTCTTCGCGGCCGGTCTCGGGACCAACGTGGCGCTGCAGGCACTGCGCGCACACTTCTTTCATCATGCACTGCATGGGTGAATTGATGCTGCCGATGCCGACATGCTTCGGGTTGAGGTAGGGCTGCAGCACGCCATGGCGCGCGACGCGAACAGCATTCATCATGCCGTCCGAGCCAATGGCGATGATCCGCGTGACGTCCTTGAGCGGCACGACCGGCGCGCCGAGCCGGCCTTCGGCGTAGGCGACCATGGCGTGGATGATGTTGCCGCGGAAGTGAGCGTCCTGGGGGCGATGCGGCACGATCTCCGGACCACTGTCGCTGGCCCAGATCACCTGATCGGTGGCCGCTTCAATGTCCTCGCGCTTGAACAGGTCGGCGGTGTTCTTGTAGCCGGCAAAGTAGATCACCTGGTTGCCCTGCGCCTTGAGCGCCCTGGCAATCGAGAACAGCACGGCGTTGCCGCGGCCGCCGCCGGCCAGCAGCACGGCCGACCCCTCGGGAATCTCGGTGGGCGTTCCGGTCGGTCCCATCACGACGACCGGCTCGCCCGGCTTGAGGTATCCGCACAGGCGGCTCGAGACGCCCATCTCGAGCGTGATCAGCGACAGCAGACCTTGCTCGCGATCGACCCACGCGCCAGTCAAGGCAATGCCTTCCATCAACATCGAGGCGACGTGATCGTCGAGGCGAATGTGCGGGCTCAACCGTTCGAAGTTCTGCAAGCGATAGAACTGGCCCGGATGGAAGTGGCGGGCCGCCGCTCGGGCGCGAACAATCACTTCGATGATGGTCGGCGTCAGGCGGACAACGCGCTCCACGCGAGCCAGGAGCTGATCATCGAGCCGACCGATCATCGCCTGCCAGGCGTCCTCACGCTTCGGCTGGTCGGCGGGACTGAGCGCCGCGATCTCATCCGCGAACAACGCCACGACATGTGGATAGCCATGCTTGGCCGAGGCCATCGCCTTGACGACGTTGCCGTTGTAGCGAGGGTGGTTGTCGCCGTAGTAGGTGACAAACTTGCCATTGCTGTCGTGTGAGGTGAAGAAGCCGTTCGGATCTGGTTCGAGTTTGTTATCAACGACCTTGAAGCCCTTAAAAAACTTCTGCTTGCCGTCGAGGCTGAAGGATCCGGGATGCTCCTTCTCGTAGGTGATATTGGGCACTGTGCCCGCCGCCACCAGCACCGTACGAGCCGGCAATTCGACGGACGAGCCGTCGGCGCGGGTGAACAACATGGCCTGGACATGACCGAATTCGTCGGGGACCGCCGCGACCGGATTCATGTTCTCGGTGACCGAGATGCCCTCTTGCAGGGCCAGGGCGACTTCTTCGTGGTTCAACCGATAGGCCGGCGCATCCTGCAGGCGCTTGCGATAGGCCAGCGTCACGCCACCCCACCCGCGAATCAGGTCGATGAAGTTGGGCAGTTCGCCAGCCGCCCTGGCGCGCGCCCGCTCGGTGCGAACCAAAGCGCCATGGCGCAAGAACTCATCGAGAATGCCCTGCTCTTCGGGATCCATCATGCCGCGCACGCGCGCCTCGCCCAGGTCGCGCACGAGCGCTTCGTAGCGGTCGAGGGTCTTCTCGACCTGGATCGGGTAGTACGCCATCAACTCGGTCGCGGTATCGACGCCGGTGAGGCCGCCGCCGATCACCACCGCGGGCAACCGCGCCTGCAGGTTTGACAAGGCGTCGCGCTTGAAGGCACCGGTCAACTGCAGCGCCATCAGGAAATCGCTGGCCTTGCGGATGCCGCGAATCAGGTTGTTCTTGATGTCGATGATCGTCGGCCGTCCAGCGCCGGCGGCAATCGCCACGTGATCGATGCCGGTCGCCCACGCTTCCTCGATTGGCAGGGCGCCGCCGAAGCGGATGCCGCCGTAGATTTTCAGCTTCTCGCGACGCGCCAGCGTGAGGTGGATCAGCGTCAGAAAGTTCTTGTCCCAGCGGACCGTGATGCCGTATTCCGAGACGCCGCCAAATCCCTCGAGCACCCGCTCGTCGAGCGGGCGGTAGATCTCGCTCCAGCTCTTGATCGGGTGAGGCGCCCGCCCGTCACCACCAACCACATCCTCAGGCAGCGGCTCGATCTTCAGGCCGTCGATCGCGACGACGCCAAATCCCTCGTTAAGCAGATAGTGCGACAGCGTGTAGCCGGCCGGGCCCAGGCCCACCACCAGCACGTTGCGGCCGTTGTACGGCAACGCGTACGGCCGCTGTGCATTCAGCGGATTCCAGCGTGTCAGCAGGCCGTAGATCTCGACGCCCCACGGCATGTTCAACACGTCGGTCAGCACGCCGGTTTCGATCTGCGGGATATTGACCGGTTCCTGCTTCTGGTAAATGCAGGCCTTCATGCAGTCGTTGCAAATGCGGTGACCGGTGCCGGGGCACATCGGGTTGTCGACCACGACGATCGCCAGCGCGCCGATCGCATCGCCACGCTTGCGCACCGCATGCATCTCGGAAATCTTCTCGTCGAGCGGGCAGCCGGCCAGCGGGATGCCGAGCGGATTCGGCGTGACCTGGCCTGCCTTGTCCTTGATGCCCTTCGAGCAGGTGTCCTTGTCGCGCTCGTGGCACAGCACGCAGTAGTGGATTTCGCTCTGCACTTCACGAGGCGTGTAGCGAGGATCGGTCAGCGCGAAGCCCTGGCGGCGCCGCAACTTCGCGTCCGGGCCGAGCATTCGCTCGGGCAACTCGGCGTCGGGCCGCTGGATTTGGACGAGGTGCTCGTAGTCGAGGGTATCGGGGAAACGAAACACCACCCAGCCACGATATTCGGGGCTGTGCACGTGCGCTGCGCACCAGCGCTTGAGGGATTCGATCTCGGCGGCGACCGCCGCCTTGTCGGCGTCTGAGCCGTCGGCGCGAAGGGCCTCGTCGCGGTCGAGCAGGTCGCATCCCAACTGCGCCAGTGCCATCTCGCCGTCGGAACCAATCCGGCTATCCGCCTTCGCGCCAAGGGCGCTTCGGCGGGACAAGAAGGCGGACGCTACATAATCGTGGTCGGCGGCAGTGGCCGTGACGTGCGCGCCGCCTTTGAGCAGGGGCAGGGTGCGGCGCCGGACGAAGTCGATCTTGAACCGGAACAGGACGTCATAGGCGCGCGTGGCCGCGACCAACTCATCGGCCTCGGTGCCCACGCCGAACAGGCGCGTGATAAACCGGCTGACGTGCGGCGCCATGGCGACGACCAGGTTGCCGCGCGCCACCGCTCCCAGCGACTCGGGCACCTCGCGGTACTGCTCCCACTGCGCCCACAGCTCGGGTTCGGACGCCTTGACGGCCTCCACAAACCGGTCGTGCAGGTCGTGCAGGCGGCTCGGCTGGTGCAGGTCGGCGAAGGTGAATCCGGAAATTCCGAGGGCGGTATCAGGTACGGTGTTTGGTGCCATTGCCTACTCTCAATCATATGTGATCAGCTATGGTACGATCGTGCCCGGACAAGCCATGACCATCAAGCTGAACGGCGACCCCCATGACATTCCCCAGCCGCTGAGCGTGTCGGCCCTGCTCGCCACGCTCGCGATCGACGCCCGCCGCGTCGCGGTCGAACACAACCTGGCCGTCGTCAAGAAGGCCGCCTACGACACGTCGATCGTCACGGACGGCGATGAAGTCGAGATCGTCAATTTCGTCGGCGGCGGATAAAGCCATGGATGCCCTCGTTATCGCCGGACGGACCTTTCAATCGCGCCTGATCGTCGGCACGGGCAAGTATTCGTCGCACGCGATCATGAAGGCCGCCCACGAAGCGTCCGGCGCCGACATGGTGACCGTGGCGGTGCGTCGCGTCGACATCTCGCGCCAGACCGAGTCGCTGCTGGACTACATCGACACCGCGAAGATCTTCCTGCTGCCGAACACCGCGGCGTGCTACACCGCCGAGGACGCCATTCGCACGGCGCGACTCGGGCGCGAGGCCGGCATGTCGAATTGGGTCAAGCTCGAAGTAATCGGTGACGAGCAGACGCTGTTTCCCGACAACGAAGGCCTGCTCGAGGCGACCCGCGTGCTGGTGAAGGAAGGCTTCATCGTGCTGCCGTACACCAACGATGACCCGGTGATGTGCCGCAAGCTGGCCGAGGCCGGCGCGGCGGCGGTGATGCCGCTCGGCGCGCCGATTGGCTCGGGACTCGGGATCCAGAACCCCAACAACATCCGCATCATCCGCGAGCAGGCCAAGGTGCCGGTGATTGTCGACGCCGGTGTCGGGACGGCATCCGACGCGGCCGTGGCCATGGAACTCGGTGCTGACGGTGTGCTGATGAACACCGCGATTTCCGGTGCCGCTGACCCGGTATCAATGGCGCGAGCGATGAAGCTGGCGGTCGAAGCCGGCCGGCTGGCCTATCTCGCCGGACGCATCCCCAGAAAGTCGTACGCCACCGCGAGCAGTCCGCTCCACGGCGTCGTCGGGTCCTGATGCGCCCGACCTGGCGGCGTCTCGCGCTCGTCGCGTTGTACGGGGCCGCCAGCTATGCCTTCTGCTCGCCGCTCTTCGCCCAGCCCACCGCGCTCGGCGTCTTCGACTGGGATCAGCACTTGTTCTACTACGGCGCCGTGCTGAAGAACGTCGTCGAGTACGGGCAAATGCCGTTCTGGAATCCCTGGTACTGCGGCGGCAACGTGCTGTGGCAAAATCCGCAGATCGCGCTGCTCAGTCCGGTGTATCCGCTGACGGCGCTGATGCCGTTGGCGCTGGCGATGAAGGTCAACATCCTGCTGCACTACTGGCTGGGGTTCCTCGGCATGCACCTGCTGCTGTCGCGGGTGATCGGCCTGCGCTCGCTGCCGCTGGTCCTGTTCCTGGCGACGGTGTTCACGGCCTCGGGAGGACCCGCCGTTCATCTGCTGGCCGGCCACAGCGTGTTCCTGCCGGCGTTTTACCTTCCGCTGGTTCTCTATTTCTTCCTGCGGTCGGTGCAAGCCGGGACCGTGCGCGGCGTGCTATTGGCCGGCGTCGCCATCGCAATGATGGTCTACAACGGCGGCACGCACATTCTGCCCATGGCGATGGCCGTGGTCGGGATGCTGGCGCTGGTGTCGGCGGCGGCGTTGCGGCAGTGGCGCCCCCTGGTCCTGGGCGCGGTTTGCTGCGTCGCAGGCCTCGCCTACGCCGCGCCGAAACTGTTGCCGGTGGTAGCGTATGTCAATGGCGAGCAGTTCTGGGACACGCGCCCGCCGATCGAGCGTCCCGACCTCACCACGCTGGAGATGGCAGCGGGCATTTACCTGGACCCCGAGCAGAAGTCCCGCAGCCGGCTACCTGAACAGCGCCATGGTTGGCATGAGTACGGCAATTACATTGGCCAGGTGGCTGCGCTGCTGATTGTTGCCAGCGTGTTGTGGACCTTCGGCGCCCGGCGCTCGCGAGACTACTGGCTTGGCCTAGCGATGGCCGTGGCCACGACCGTGTTCTTCGTGTGGTCGCTCGGGGAATTCAGCTGGTTCGCGCCCGCGTCGCTGGCGCAGCACCTGCCGCTGTTCTCCAGCTTCCGGATTCCCAGCCGCTACAACATCGCGTGTGTTTTGTGTGGAGCGGTCACCGCCGGATGGGCGCTGCGGGCCGTCGGTCTCGAGACCGCGTCCAAGGGCGCGCGCGCGCTGCTCGCGACGGTCGCCATCCTGGCGGCCATCAACCTGATCGCCACGAACCGGTTGCTGCTTGCCAACGTCTTCAAGGTGCCGGCCCTGGCCGCCAACTTCAAGCCCATGGGTGGTCCCTCGATCCTTCAGCTCTCGGATGAGACCGACGCATACCGGGACGGCTCGCCGATGTTTACGGCACTGATGAGCGACCGAACGTTCTTTGCCTGCTACGAATCGCTGCAGCTGACACGGACGGCCTCGGCTGAGCATCCGCTGGTCTTCTCAATCGGCAGCGCACAGATTTCAAACGTGCGCTTCACGCCAAACCGCGTCGAGTTCTCGGCGATTGGTGGCGACCAGCCGTCGCGGGTGTCACTCAACCAGAACTACTCGTCCGGCTGGAGCAGCAGCGCCGGCGCCTTCACGCCCACCGAAGAGGCCATGCCAGGCGTGACGCTCGCACCCGGGCAAACCGGCCAATTCGCCTTCTCGTTCGTGCCGGATGGGCTCTGGGCCGGCACCCTCATCCTCGCGCTCGCCGCCGCCCTGTCGGTGTTCCTCTGGCGCCGGAGCCCGGCCGCGTGATCGGCATCATCAGGCGGGTCGTCGCCACCACCACGAGCGTGTATGCGGCGTGCGGGTTCTCGTTCCTGGCCGGCCTGTTCTTCATCTTCATCTGGTCGCCGTTGCCATTCGGCTGGCAAGGCATAGACGCGTACTACGACGTGGCCAAGAGCCTGGCCCAAGGCAAGCCGTTCGCGCCGTTCCACATCGTCTGGGGCTACGCGTACTTCCTCGCGTTCTGGTACTGGCTGGCGGGTGACCGGTTGTGGGTGCCGCTCGTCGCGCAGGCGGCCCTGAATGCCACTGTGCCGTTCATGATCTACCGGCTGGTCAGGCTCGAGCTGGGGCACCGCTACGGGGTGATGACGGCCATCCTGACCGGGCTCTTCTCCTTCAATACCGTCTACGCCTCGACCCAGGCCTCCGACACCATTTGCACCGTGGTGTTCGTGGCCATGGTGTGGGCATTCGCACGCGCCCGCAGTGCCCAAAGCTCGATCTGGTTTGCTGTCAGCGGGGTGTTGGCCAGCGTGTCGTTTCAGTTTCGGCCGAACCTGGTGCTGTTCCCGATGTTCGTGGCCGCGATCTACCTCTGGGCGCAGCCACGGCGCGCCGCCAAGATCAGCCACATGGCGGCGTTCCTGACGGCGTTCGCGATGGTCGCCTCGCCATGGATCATCCGCAACTACCGGCTCACCCACCTGTTCATCCCCGCCAGCACGCACGGTGGCGTTCAGCTGTGGTTTGGGACCCTGCAAACCGGCCGTTACCAGTCGAACTGGCTCTACAATCCCCGGGCGGCGTTCGAGCATCCGACGCAGGACTATTCGAGCATCGACGAGCTGCCAGTGGTGGTCAGCGGGATCTGTCACTGTGGCCCGCCCGTCGACACCGGGATCGAAGTGATCTACTGGACCGACCGCGACCCTGCCGTCCGACGGGTGGCGGCGCCAGTCAACCCTGACCGGCGATTCGAAGTCGCGCTGCCTGACGTCACGCCTGGCAGCGAGATGTCGTACTACGTCGAGGCCACCGTGCGGCGGGACGGCCACCTGGTCCGGCACGTCGCGCCGGTCGCGGGAGCGAAAGACCCGGGCATCTTCGTACTCAGCCGCGAGCACTTGAGCGATCTCGATACCGGTAACCTCGTGCTCGATGTCTTCGATCTCGCGCGCATCGCGTCGTGGGTGAGCTGGCGCGAAGGGACCACCGGCCGGACCGCCCTTGACCTTGACGGCGACGGCGCGGTCTCGGACGCCGACCTGAAGCGTGGTGTGGACATTCTCGCCGGTGCCAACCAGCCCGGGGATCCCCAGGCTGTGATCGCTGACATCGTGCGCGACGCGGTCACGACCACCCTCGTCCTGACCGACGGATCCACGCTGGGCATCCCGCGCGGCTTCGCCAATCGCATTACCGATCTGGAACTCCAGGGTCCGGCCGCACAGGCCTTGGTGAGCCGCTCGCGAACAGTCGCGAGCATCAAGGACCCGAGCCTGCCGCGGCGCAGGTTCGTGGGCGACATCTCGGATGGCTGCCTCGAACGGGTCGGCGTCAACAGCGTCGGCTACCGGCGCTTCCCCCACGAGATGCGGCGGTTTGCCGCCCTCGCGCGCGACAACATCGCCCGGGATCCAGTCGGCTACGCCTGGTCAAGCGTGGTGCGCGCGGGCCGGCTCTTCGTCATTCAGGGCAGCGACGACAGGCGGACGGCCATCCAATTTGAGAACAGTCGCGCGATCTACCTAGTGGGCCAGGCCATCACGCTCGCCTACGCCGTGCTGTTCGTGGCCGGCGTGATCGTGGCCATTCGCCGGCGCCAGGTGCGGGCGCTGCTGGCTCTGCCCATCATCTACGTGCCCGCCACCATCTCGTTCATGCTGATCAACGCCCGCTACGCGATGTCGATGCAACCGTTCATGTTCTCGTTCATCGCGATTCTGCTCGTGGCGTGGCTGGATCGCTGGTCGCCGCCATCCCTCGTTCCAGTTCGCGAACGGCAATCGGAAGAATCAGAATAGCGAGCGGCAGGAAATGGCGCAGCTCGCGAATGTAGATGACCGGGTACGCGAGTAGCACGTAGACCAGCGAGGTCAGGGCCAGGCTGGTCATGAAGCCGTCCCGTGACCGCCTCACCCCCAGCGCCGCGAGAAGCCACAACACGTTGAAGAACAGGAACACCTTCACGTTGTTCTTGATCGTCAGGAGCAGTTCCTCCGTGGTCTCCTGCAGAAACGGCACGTTGGCATAGGCCATGTCCCACCAGGCCCACCGCTCGATTGGCGCCGGGTAAAGCCAGCGCACCACCGCCGACGGAATGACGAAGGCGACGCCAATCCAGACCACGGCTCTAAACGGCACGCGGCCACGCAGCCACTCGATGCCGACCAGGATCGGCACCAGCATCATCGTCTCTTTCGCCCACGCCCCGATGAACGTCACCGCCGCGGCCGCCGCGAACTGCCGCTGCCGCACCAGCAGCACGGCGGCAAACCAGGCGGTCAGCATCGCGTAGTCGTTGGTGTAGTAGATGCTGTAGCCATCGGTGAAGCCGGCGATCGTCAGTACGAAGTACATGCTGACTGCGCAGAGAGCGCCGATCGGACTCGCGTAAAGCCGCGAGAATACCAGCAGCAACGCCGATGTGGCCCACAGCAAGACCGTCTTCGTGGCGACATCAACCGCGTGCAGACTGGCGCCGCTCACACGTTCGCCGGCACGGACCAGGTACACGCCAAGCAACCGCCACTGGTATGGGAAGGCGCGTTCACCGTTCAGGGCCTGCGCATAGTGTTGCAGCGATTCGTCGGCATAAACCGTCCGCGTCCGCATGTCCATGACGTGAACGGAGCCGTAGGTGACGTAGACCGCCAGGATCGAGAAGCCGGCCAACAAGCCGGCGATGGTCCAGACTGGCATGGCGGCGGGCCGGACGGTGGGAGGGGTCATCAACGTGGCCTCAGTAGTCGGAATATGCCTTGCGCCAGGCTTTCAGGAATCCTGCCGTCAACCTCGGGCGCCGACAGGTCGAGGCTCTTGCGCAGGTCAAGGTACTCGAAGCCGGGTTCGCCGGCGAAGCGTTCCCGCAGCAGGGCGCCGACTCGATCCTGGCGGACCGCATCCGATGGTGACAGCACCGGGTGCGTCGCCACCAGCACCGGACCGCGGCGCCGCGCTGCCACTACTGCCGCCTCGATCGCGGCATCGTGTTCTTGTGGCAACAAACCTTCAGGTTTGTCATACCGATCGCCCCGGTAAGCGGGTGCCTGCGGCCCCGGCCAGTAGCCCGGCACAACGAGACTGGGCAAGGCTGGCAGGTAACCGGTCTTCCGGTAGATCCACGATCGCCGGCGCCATCCTTCCAACTGCTCGCGGCGATCGGGCGCCGGCTGCTCGGCGCCGAGGTAGAGCAAAACCGCGTCGGCGCGCAGGTAGGCGGCATCGTCCACGGCCTCGCGCATCGACAGGGTCGCGTCGTAGGGCTCCGCGAGGTTGACTACTGTCAGGTGAGCTTGGCTGGTGAAGCCCCAGTCGCCCCGCAAGCGCTGGTTGTTCAACAGTTCCTGCAGGTTGCGCGGCGTTGAGTTTGGGAACTGGTCACCCAGCATGTGCCGGCCGCCCAGCACCACCACGCGAAGGTCGGTGTCCGGCGCCACCGGACCACGGTAGCCCCAGACGTTGAATCCGTCGGCCATTTCGGCGCGGCGGTGAAGGGCGACATCGGCGCCGGCAACGACCGCAGCAGCCAGCACCGCCGTCGCGATCACGACGCCGGCACGCCAGGCGGGCACGAGCGGGACCGCAGGGTCGATCGCCTGGGCAACCAGCTCGGGCGAATGCTCGGAGGCCCGATTGAAGGAGCGGACGAGCACCACGCCGCTGCCGGCGCAGATCGCAAAACCAGTCCAGGCCAACACGGTGTTCAAGCCGCCGTCAATCGGCAGCTGGCTGACCGCAAACGACGTCAACCAGGTGGCGCGCAACCACAGCGGTGTCCCCTGAAGCACCGCGGCAGCCAGCGGCAACAGCACGAACTGGAAATTCCAGATCGCGCGGTCGGGTTGCTGAACATACGCGAATACCAGCGCCGCGGGCAGCGATGCCAGGGCGAGCCGCCGCAGCAGTCGGGAGCTCTGCCGCCATCCCGCGGCCACCAACAGGGCGAGCGGGCCAAAATGCAGCACCATGGCGCCAATCGCCTGCACCGGGCCAATCCACTTGATCCACGTCAGCAGGTAGCCGCCTTCGAGAATGCGGGCCGATGAGTTGCCACCATAGCTGTAGTTGTAGCCAAGGATGAACCAGAGCTGCAGACCGATCCATACCGCCGATGCCAGCGCCGCGCCGGTGGCGCTCTTCACGACGATGTCGATTCGCCGCTGCAAGCCGCCGAACAGCGCGAAGATCCAGAGCGGCGCGACGGCAAACTCTTTGGCCCACACGCCGATTACGGCGCAGGCCGCGACCACGGCGAACCGGCCATCGAGGAGCAGCAGAACCAGCCACGGAACCACGCCGTAAATGAGGGGGTCGGACGTGTGCGGGTCGAGTGCGGTCAGCTGGGCGCCAGGCCCGAGCGCCGACACCACGGCCGCTGCGCGCGACCCTATGAGGTCGAGCCCGAATCGCCGCGACAGCGCGAAGATGCCCCACGCCGCCAGTAGGTTCCCGACCACCGCATATGTCTTCCACTTGACGATCGACTCGCCCGGCAACTGTTCGATGACCCACGCCACGAGGACTCGTGTGCAGTGGAGGTTCGAGCAGTCAGGAATGACCAACTGCCGGCCGACTTGCTCGTAGGTGTCGCGGTCGGTGACGTAATCCGGCGATAACCCTACGGCAATGGTGCTCAGAATCAGCGCCAGGATGGCGGCGAGCGCCAGATTCGTTCGCCGCGCCGAATCACTGGCCATGGACATGATTGGCCGCGATCCAGGCATAGCTGTGCAGCGCCGAGAGAATCGCGAGCGTCACGGCCAGCGCGCGTTGCCCCCCATTGGTCGCCGCCAGCGCCACACTCCGCCAGATGAGCACGCCCAGTACTGCCCCCCCAATCGCAAAGAGGTTCCAGTCGTTATAGACGCCGATCTGCGCCTTCCAGACCAACTGGAACGCCAGCAAGCTGCCGCCGGCAATGGCCAGAAAGACCCCGGTCTCGTCAATGATCAGCCGGCGCCACCACGCCAGGATCGGCAGCAGAAGCACGAAAGGAGCGAGCAACATCAGCAGGTTCGCCTGCTCGATGTAGTACGCAGCCGACCATTCGGTAACGAACATGCCTTGCAGCCGCAGCGCCCGGCCGGCATGACTGGCGCCGATGCTCCAGATGGGCGCGCCGTAAAAGTGGACAACGACGACTGTCAGAGCGATCACGCTGGCGGCCAGCCCCGAACTGCGAACCAGCGTTGCGTAGTCGCGCGTGCGGGACCACGAGGTGTAGCCGAGGTAAGCGAATGACAGCAGCAACCAGCCCGTCAGTAAGTGAAACGACATCGCCACGGCCAGCGTCACCGCCGGTTCCCACAACGGCGCGTCCCCGCGAAGGAACCGCGCCGCCGCAAGCAGGTAGACCGTGACCACCACCGCCGTCAGCGTGTAGTTCTCGACGTCGCCAAAGAACAGTTGCAGGTAGGCGCCGCTGAAGACGCCGAACAGGAAGATGCCAGGGGCGGACGCCGCGATTCGTGCTGCCAGCCGGAAGGCGAGAACGACAAAGACGATGCCCGCCAACGACGAAGTCACCTGATAGGAATACTCGACCGACCAGCCCCACCACCGATGGGTGTAGTCCCACACCCGCGAGTGCACCAGGAACTCGAGCATCTCATCGTGCGTAATAAATGCGCCGGAGACGGGCACCGCGCCCTCGAACTTCGGCGCGAACATCAGCGCGTCAGGATTCAAGAACGCCGATCGTCCGGCAAACATGACGCCGCCGGCAATCAGCGCCGCAGTGAATGCGGTCGGATAGGAACCCACCCATCGCGTCGAGCCGCGCGAATCAAGTGCCGCGACGGCCGCCGCCAGGGCCACGACCGTCGCGGCGACCACGGGCAACATGCCGGGCGGCACGTTCCGGATCGCAGTGATACCGAACGACGCTGGCGCGAGGCCGGCGGCGCCCGCGGCGTACAGGCCAGCCAACACCAGGACGGGACCGAGCCAGGCGAACGTCTCGGGCGCGGACGACGGCCGGGACACGCCAGTCACCTCAAGGCCTACCTGGCGGGAGCGTGCGCGGGCCAGGCCGCGTCCTTGTCCGAGATCACGACGGGCGCGAACGGCCAGGCGATGGCAAACGCGGGATCGTTCCAGCGCACGCCCGATTCGGCAGCCGGATGCCAGGGGGACGACGCGTGGTAGTACGCCTCCACATCGTCGGTCAGCGTGAGGTAGCCGTGGGCAATGCCCTCGGGCATGTACAGCATGCGCCGGTTGTCGGCCGTCAGCTCAACCGCCTCCGAT
>SXGR01625615.1_pt1 | contig 20943 bp, 18 predicted proteins | sample 3174711 | NCBI WGS metagenome assembly SXGR01 (sample SAMN11356860, study PRJNA531348) | freshwater metagenome | isolation source: freshwater sample F1-60 | place: China: Fuxian Lake, Yuxi | collected 2017-12-25 | reverse complement strand
GTCCCAGCAGCCGCACGGCGTTGAGTGCCAGACCCGCAGGCTCGCTCTCGGCGAGCTTCGCCACCACCGCCAGCACGCCGGGTGAAAGGCGCGGCGCGTGCTCAAAAAGACGATAATTGCGCCCTAGGCCAGGCCCGCCCACCTTGGCGAGCAGCGTCTCCAGCTCCGTCATGCGGCTGTCATCACCCTGCGAGACGAGGAACGCGCACAGGCTCAGGCGGCGCTCGTCATCAATTCCATCCAGTGTCAGCAGGGCCGCAACGGCCGGGCGCGCGCGCGGATCGCTGACCACCACGAAGTGATCCAGCAGGGCGCGCAGCTCGTCGTCTGCGGCCTGCGCGCGGATGCGCTCGACGAGCACCTGACTGAGCGCGCCCTGACGCAGTCCGTGCATGCGCCCGATCAGGCGCGGCCAATCCTGAGCGGGAATGTCCGCCTTTTTCAGCGTCTTGACGAGGCCGGCCTCAGCCTCCGGATAGCCCAGCCGCAACAGCTGCGCCGCGGCGCTGACATTGACCAGCACGGCCTTGGATGCACTGAGCCTGCGCAGGCTGGGCACGGAGACATCCGGCGGATAGCTGTTGACCAGGTAAATGCCCAGTTCCTGCGCTTCGGGCCGCCAGCCCGCGATCTGGTTCTCGACCAGCGCGGGTGCCTCGGCCGGCTTTTCGCGCAGCAGCTGCAAATAGACATCATTGCGCTTTTGAGGTGATTCTTCGTTGAGTGCGCCGACCAGCGCACCCGCCGATTGCATCAAAAGCAGCAGACCGGCGAGCACGCTCATCCGCCACCGCCGGAAGTGGGACCCGTGCCCGAGCTGGAGGGTCGTCCGGGCCGGGAGGGGCGCGGCGTGCCCGAGGAGGGACCGGCCTCTTCGCCGGTGCGCGAGCGCGGACGCGGCCGCTCGACCACGCGCGTCTCGAACTGCTGGTAGAAGAAGGCGAGACCGTGACGGTGCAGCGCCACGGCATAGGGTGTGTGCGCGTAGCGCTGCTCGAAGCTCTTCATGCGCGCGTCGAGGGCGCGCAGTGCCTCGCGCACAGGCTCACCGCCCGGCAGCTCTACATCCAGGAAAGGGAGCGCACCGTGGCACAGCGAACGGTTGGTGTAGCCGATCGAGGCGCGCTTGGGATCGCCCTGAATCAGCGGCACTTCGGGCGCGAAGGGAGCCACATCGGATTCAAACCAGCGCGGGGCGATTTCCTCGCACCAGGCTGCGTACAGCAGCAGGTTGACCTCGGTGACATGCAGCGAGCAGGCCGTCAGTTCCGCGATGGCGCGCTGGCGCGAGCTCGCTTGCCCACCCGTGCCCGTCGAGAGTCCCAGGCGCGCGATCTCCCGGTCCAGCGCTGCGAGGATCTTGCGGCATTCCTTGAGCGCAGCCTGCGCGCGATCCGCATTGCGCTCGGGGCGACCGCCGGTCAGGAGCTGGGCCTTGCCGCTGGCGTTGTTGTCGATGCCGCTCCAGTGCCCTTCGCGCGGCGGCGCGCCGCGCACCAACCCGACATTGAGCGCGGATCGCCAGGCGATGGCGGTCACCTTGGCAAAAGGATCGGATCCGATCGCCTCGAGCACTTCCTTGCGCGAGGCGAGCGAGGGGGCCAGCGGTTCCAGCAGCGGCTTGCGGTAGAACTCCGCAGCGGAAATGTGGTCGCCGGTGCAGAACAGGCAGCTGCCGCTGGCGATGCACTGGTGGCCGCCGGGCGAAGTCGCCTGATAGAGAAACAGCTTGCCGCCGCTCTGCGCGACGAGCCGCGAGAGCGCCCAGCATCCAAAGCCGCTGGGTGCGGCCTCGTTGGGATTGCCCAACTGGAACAGCCAGCCGAACGGCACATCGATCACGGCGCTGTCGCCGCCGAACAACTCGCAGTCCTTGGGTGCCTGCGTGTAGCTGCGCTCGGCCCAGTAGCTGTCCGAGAGGTAGCTCTCATCCGCGAGCGCATACAGCCGTGTCTTCGTGGCGCGCAGCTTGGTGACGGTGGCCTCGAGGTCGTTCTCGGCATCGCCGTTCTCCAGCGTGGCCAGCAGCACTGCGCGCTCTCCCGCTCGTGCACCCAGCGTCTGGCACAGTGTGCGCAGCTCCCCGCACAGGTCCTGAATGGAGTCATCGGGCTTCGCCAGCGCGGCGCGCACCGCTGCGGCGATCGCCTCGCGGTCCTCGCTGGGGGCGAGCAGCGGCTCACGCGCTCCCAGCTTGTGGACGCCGATCTTCAGCCGGCCCAGATCCGCGGCCCGCGTGGCGAGCACGCCCTCGATCGCCTCGGCGAGACCTGTGCCGGCGAGCGAAGTGCTCGCATCGATGCACACAAGCACCGTGCGCGGATCGGAGCCGGCGGGATCATCGAAGGCCAAGGCGCTCTCGACGACCGCCGGCACGCCGCGCCAGGGCTCGAGCACGCTCGCCGACGTGTCCTGAGGCAAGCAACTCAACAGCAGCGCGGCGAGCAGGGCCATGGAGCACGAGAATAAGCCGCAATCTCCGGGAGGGCAAACTGTGGCAGCCGCCCGACATCGGATAGATTGGGCGCCATGCATCTTGCCCGACTGACCCAGCCACTGGTGCGCGAGAACGGAGTCCTGCGGCCTGCCTCATGGGATGAGGCCCTGCAGCGCGCGGCGGAAGGCATCTCGAAGGCCGTGGCGGCCCATGGCCCGGCCACCTTCGGCATCTTCAGCTGCTCGAAGGCCACCAACGAGGTGAACTACGCCGCGCAGAAGTTCATTCGCGCGACCATCGGGTCGAACAACATCGACAGCTGCAACCGAACATGACACGCGCCTAGCGTCGTCGGTCTGGCGACGGTGTTCGGAGCAGGCGGAGGAACCTCCTCGTACCGCGAGGTCGAGGAGGCCGAGGTGATTCTGCTGTGGGGTTCCAATGCCCGCGAGACGCACCCGATCTTCTTCCACCCTGTGCTCAAGGCGGTCCGGCGAGGCGCCTAGCTGTTCGTGATCGATCCGCGCCGCACGGCGACGGCGGACTGGGCGGAAGCGCATGTGCCCGTGCAGGTCGGCGGCGATGTTCCGCTCGCCAACGGGATCGCCCGCGTGATTCTCGAAGAGGGGCTCGCGCACGAGGAATTCATCACCAACGCGACCAGCGGCTTCGAGGAGTGGCGGCGCCACATCCTCTCGATCCCGTTGGAGCATGCGGAGCGCGACAGCGGCGTGCCGATCGAGCTGATCCGCCGCATGGCGCGCGAGTACGCGCGCTCCCCGCGCTCGATGATCTGCTGGACGCTCGGCATCACGGAGCACCACAACGCCGTCGACAATGTGCTCTCGCTGATCAATCTGGGGCTCGTGACCGGTCATGTCGGGCGCTGGGGCTCTGGCCTCAATCCGCTGCGCGGCCAGACCAATGTGCAGGGCGGCGGCGACTCGGGTGCGCTGCCGCACAAGCTGCCCGGCTTCCAGGATGTCGAGAACGACGCGATCCGCGCACGCTATGACCAACTGTGGGGGCGCACGATTCCGCCGAAGAAGGGCTGGAACCTCACCGAGATGTTCGAGGCCATGGAGCATGGCCGGCTTCGCGCGCTGTATGTCATCGGCGAAAACCCCGTGCAGAGCGAGGCCGATGCCACGCGCGCGAGGCATCTGCTCGAAGGGCTCGAGTTCATGGTGGTGCAGGACATCTTCCGCACGCGCACCGCCGAGCTCGCCGATGTCGTTTTCCCGGCCTCCGCGAGCTTCTGCGAGGCCGATGGCACCGTCACGAACAGCGAGCGCCGCGTGCAGCGCGTGCGCAAGGCTGTCAACCCGCCGGGCGAAGCGCGTGATGATGTGGCGATCATCTGCGAGCTCTCGAGGCGACTTGGCTACGACCTGCGTTTTGCCGATTCCAAGGCGGCCTGGGACGAAATGCGGCAGTTGAGCCCGATGCACCACGGCATGAGCTGGGAGCGTCTGGAGGAGCTCGGCGGCATACAGTGGCCCTGCCCCGACGAATCGCACCCGGGCACGCCCTTCTTGCATGCGCGACTTTGGGAGCGTCCGGTGCAAGGCATGCGCGCGCCCTTCTCGGTGACGCACCACACGCCGCCCTTCGAGAAGCTGTGCAAGGACTACCCCCTGCGTCTGACGACCGGACGGCGGCTGGATGACTACAACACCGGCGTGCAGTCGGGCGGCTTCGCCTCCCCGCTGCGCCGCGGAGAGAGCGTCGATCTTTCGCCCGCGGACGCGCGCGCGCTGTCGATCCGCGAAGGTGAAAAGGTGCGCATCGTGTCGCGCCGCGGAGCGGTGATCGCGCCTGCGCGCATCGATCCGGGCCTCAACCCCGGGCTGGTGTTCATGACCTTCCACTTCCCCGATGAGGTAGAGACCAACCTGCTGACGATCGATGTCACCGACCCGCGCTCCGGCACTGCCGAGTTCAAGGCAGCAGCCGTGCGCGTGGAGAAGCTGTAAGCTCGCCGCCTCTGCATGGACCTCAAGCATCTCGAAGCCGAAGCCTCCGCCGACGAGCGCGATGCCATCGATGCGTTGCTGGGAAGCGGCGCTCCACAGCCCGCCAATCGCCGTGAAGCCCTGGCGCGCCGCAGCCTGCTGCTGCCCGCGCTGCTCGCAGCGCAGGCGCGCGTGGGATACGTCAGTGAAGGCGCGCTGGCGCAAATCTGCCGATCCTTGGGCGTGCCGCCCGCGGAAGCGTGGGGGGTCGCAAGCTTCTACGCCTTGCTGGCGCTTGCCCCGCGTCCGGCGGCGTTTGCACACATCTGCGATGACATCGCCTGCCGCGCCAAGGGCGCGGAGGAGCTGTGCGGAGCGATGGAGCGCGCGCACGGTCCTGCGGCAACGCATGCGCACCGTGCTGATTCGCAACACCGTGCTGATGCGCAACACCGTGCTGATGCGCAACACCGTGCTGATTCGCAACACCGTGCTGATGCGCAACACCGTGCTGATGCGCAACACCGTGCTGATGCGCAACACCGTGCTGATGCGCAACACCGTGCTGATGCGCATGCGCCGCACACGGCCGGTTCCTCCGGCTGGGCGCGCTCGCCTTGCCTGGGTCTGTGCGATCAGGCTCCCGCCGCCATGGTGAGCGTCGCGGGCAAGCGCTGCGTCGAGCAGGCCTTCGGCGCTGCGGACATCGCGCGCGTCGAAGCTGCGCTCGGCGGAGCTCGCGTCGCGCCGGCGCGCTATGCCCTCGAGGCGAGCGGGCCGCGCCGACTGCTGGCGCGCGCAGGTCGCGTCGATCCGTGCAGCATCGAAGCCTACGGTGCCAGCGGCGGCTGGCGCGCCCTGGAACGCGCGCTCGTCATCGGTCGCGACGGCGTGATCGGCGAGCTCAACGCCGCCAAGCTGGTCGGTCGCGGAGGTGCGGCCTTCCCGACCGGTCGCAAGTGGGAAGCGGTGGCGAAGACGCCCGCAGGCCCGCGCTATCTGGTCTGCAATGCCGATGAGTCCGAGCCCGGCACGTTCAAGGACCGCGTGCTGCTCGAGGAGGATCCCTTTGCGCTGATCGAGGCCATGGTGATCGGCGGCTACGCCACCGGCGCGGAGCAGGGCTACATCTACCTGCGCGGAGAGTATCCGCTGGCCGCGGAGCGTTTGGAGCACGCCATGGCGCAGTCGCGCGCCGCCGGCCGGCTCGGTCCGGCGCACGCAATGAAGCCCTTTGCGTTCGACATCGAACTGCGTCGTGGCGGGGGCGCGTACATCTGCGGCGAGGAGACGGCGCTGTGCGCTTCGATCGAGGGCTCCCGCGGCGAACCGCGCACCAAGCCGCCCTTCCCCGTGCATCAGGGTCTGTTCGGCAAACCCACGGCGATCAACAACGTCGAGACGCTGGTCGCCGTGCTCGACATCGTGCGCGATGGCGCCGCCGCCTACGCCGCGGTGGGCACGCCGGGTTCGCCGGGCACGAAGCTGTTCTGCGTTTCGGGCACCGTGCGGCGCCCGGGCGTGTACGAAGTGCCGTTTGGAACCAGGCTGGGCGAGCTGATCGAGCTCGCCGGGGGCTTGAGCGGTCCGGCGCCGCTGCAGGGCATTCTGCTCGGCGGCGCGGCGGGCGTGTTCGTCGGCCCGGACAAGCTCGCGCTCCCGCTGTCTTTCGAGGACGCGCGCGCGGCGGGAGCCACGCTGGGTTCGGGCGTCGTGTTCGTGCTCGACGAATCGATCCCGCTGGTTCCCACGCTGCGCCGCATCGCGGCCTTCTTCCGCGATGAGTCCTGCGGGCAGTGCGTGCCCTGCCGCGTCGGCACGGTGCGGCAGGAGGAACTGCTTGCGCGCCTCGCCAACGGCAAACCCCGCGGCGATCTCGCCGCCGAGCGCGCGCTGCTCGCCGAGCTTGGCCAGGCCATGCGCGATGCCTCGATCTGCGGTCTGGGCCAGACGGCGTCGAGCGCAATCGAATCGGCGCTGGTGCAGCTGCAACCCTTCGTGAAATCCAGCCGATGAAGAACCTCAACCTCACCATCGACGGGCATGCCGTGACCGTCCCCGAGGGCTCGACGGTGCTGGATGCCTGTCGCAAGCTCGCCATCGACACGCCGACCTTCTGCTGGGCTGAAAATCTCACCCCGGTCAACGTCTGCCGCATCTGCGTCGTGGAGCTCGAGGGCGCGCGCACGCTGATTCCATCCTGCTCGCGCAAGGCGGAAGAGGGGATGAAGATCCGCACCGACTCCGAGCGCGTGCGCCTCTCGCGCAAGCTGGTGCTGGAACTGCTCGGATCGTCGGTCGACATGAGCCTCGCGAAGGACTTTGCGCCGCTCGCAAAGCGCTACGACGCCCATCCCGAGCGCTTCGGTCCGCGCGCGGCCCGTGCCGCCGCCGGCGAGCGCGAGCAGGCTCATGCCGGACATCACGAGACGGGTGACGGCCAGACCGCGGCCAATGTCGGCCAGCCGATGAAGGTCGACAACGAGCTCTTCGTGCGCGACTACGAGCGCTGCATGCTCTGCTACAAGTGCGTCGAGGCTTGCGGAAACGATGCGCAGAACACCTTCGCCATCGCCGTTGCCGGCCGCGGCTTTGACGCGCGCATCGCCACCGAACTGGAGACGCCCCTGCCGGATTCGGCCTGTGTCTTCTGCGGCAACTGCGTCGGCGTGTGCCCCACGGGCGCGCTGATGTTCAAGGCCGAGAGCGACCTGCGCAAGAGCGGCGGCTGGGACGAGACGAAGCAGACCGAGACCGACACGATCTGCTCCTACTGCGGGGTCGGCTGTCAGCTGACGCTGCGGGTGCAGGACAACCAGATCGTGCGCGTGACCTCGCCCTCGGACCACTCGGTCACGGGCGGGCATCTGTGCGTCAAGGGCCGCTTCGGCTGGGCCTTCGTTCAGGAGCCCGCGGCTCAGGACAAGGGCGGCAGCTGAGCGGTCGGGCGCCCAGTCCGGTAGGTTGGGAGTGCAGAATCTCCCGGTTTTCGTGAACCAGCTTTCCTCCCACGACACCCACGGCGCGCCAAAGGCTTCGCAGCCCTCTGAGGATCTTGTATTGGCCCGAAGGGCCGCTGCGAGGGAATCTCAGGCCGTCGAGACCTTCGTCCGACGCATGAACTGCATCCCTCGCATTCTCCAGTCCCGCTCTCAGCGCTTCGGCCTGCGCCTGGGCGCGGACGAGATCGACGACGCCTCCCAGCAGGTCTTCGCGTTGGTCTGGCAGAAACTGCCGGAGTACCGGGGCGAGGCGAGCCTGGAGACCTGGGTCTTCCCGTTCTGTTCGCTGACCCTGATGGGCCTTGCCAAGCGGCATCGGCGCAGTCCAGGGCAGATGGACGAGGCGCAGGAGTCCCTGCTGGAGGAGCGCGACAACAGTCGCGGTGTCGGCGAGCAGCTCGACGATGTGCATCTGCACGCGGCGCTCGCCCGGCTGCCCGCGGAAGAGCGCGCGGTCGTCCAGCTCAAGCAGTTCGATGAGCTGACCTTTGAGGAGATCGCTGCGCGACTTTCGATCTCCGCCAACACCGCGAAGTCGCGCTACTACCGCGGGCTGGTGGCCCTGCGCGAGTCGCTCAGCCGGCTCAAGGGAGGTTTCGAAGGGTGAACGCCAATCAAGAGGAACTGCTGATCAGCGTGCTGGCCGGCGATGTGGCGCCGGATGATCCGCGCGTTCGCGAAGCCTGCGCCCGCGATCCGCACTTTGCGGAACAGCTGGCGGAACTGCGCGGCCTTGAGCAGCGACTGGGTGCCTCCAAGCCGGGCGGGCTCGGGTCGTTGGAGCCGGTCGCGGACGAGGAGCGCATTCTGCGCGGGTTCCGGCTGACCGCACATCCGCCGCGCCGAGTGTCGTGGGGCCGCTGGGTTGCCGTTGCGGCGCTGTTTGTCGCGCTTTTGTGGGTTGGCAGCCGCTTTTTCGAGGGTCACAATGAGCGTGCCGACCCGATCAGCCTCTCCGAGCAGCGCGATGGTTACGCGCCGGTCGGCGATTGCGAACGCTTCGACGAGTTCCGATGGCCCGACCCTCTGCCGAGCAACGGTTCGTACACGCTGCGAGTCCTCGATGCGTCGAGCGGTGCGCTGCTGCTGGAGGTGGAGGAGCTGACCGAGTCCTCGTGGAAGCCTTCGGCCGAACAGCAGGCGGGCTGGCCGCGCGCGATCACCTGGGAGCTCAGCGTGCTCGATGGTTCGCGCGTCTTGCATGGCTCGCCGCGCTCCTTCTCGGCACGGCGGCGCTGAGCCGCGCTCAGGCACCGGACGAAGCGCGGCTGCTGGCGCAGATCGATGCTCGCATCGCGCGCGCCTACGAGCGCTCCTCGGATCCCGCCGAGCTGCAGGCCTGCGTCGACGAGCTGGACCCGGCCCTGAAGGCATGGCTTGAGCGTCCGCCGGTCGGCGCTGCAGGACGGCAGGGCTTTCTCAAGGCGGCCTGCTTCGTCTACGCCTGTCAGCCGGAACCGGTCTGGATCGAAGTCTGCAGCGCCGCGCTGCTCGGAACCAAGCCAGGCGATGGACTGGAGCCGGAGCGATCCTATCTGCTGTATTCCCTGTGCCATGCGCTGGTCAGCGCGGGGCAGCTGGAAACGGCCGATCGGCTGTTTGCGCACGAAATGCCGCAGCTGGAGCCCGCGCGACCCGCCTACCTCGGCTGGGCCTGCTTCGTGCGCGGTCTCCTGCGCAAGGTGCAGGGCCGGCCTGTGCAGGCGCTGGAGGATTACCAGCGCGCCGCAGCCTGTGAGGATCCCACGGGAGGCCAGCTCGAGGGGATCCTGCGGGTGGAGCTGGCGGGCGTTCATCTCGAGCTGGGCCTGCCGGATCTCGCGCTGAAGCAGCTGGGCAGCGCCACGGATCTGACTTCAGAACTGCAGCGGGCGCGCATCGAGCTCTACAGCGGGCGTCGCGTGGCCGCGCTGCGACGCGTCGAGCAGGCGCTGAAGCAGGAGTTCACCGCAGAGCAGGCCGGCGAACGCGATCAGCTGCGCCTGCAGCAGGCCATCGCGCTTTCCGAACAGGGTCAGGTGGAACCTGCACGCGAGCTGTTCGCGGCATTGGTCGAGTCCGCATCGCTCTCGCAGGTCGAGCGCATGGAGGCGCGGCTGCAGCGCGCGCTGCTCGAGCTGCGGGCGGGCAATCTGCCGGCGGCGCGCGCAGAGCTGTACCACTCGGGCGATGATCCGCTGACGCCGCTGCAAAAGGTGCGCTGGGCCACCACCCGCGCGATGTGGGAACGCATGCGCGGTGCCACGCGGGAAGAGCTGATCCGCGCGCGCGATTCTCTGGAGCTGGCGCAGGAGGAGTTCTTCCGTCTGTGGGAGGAAACGCCGATCCTCGACAGCGGCATCGGCTTCCTGCAGTACGACATTCGGCGATCGACGCTGGGGGAGCGCATCACGCTCGACATGGCCATCGATGGAGCCCAGGCCGGTGCCGAGCGCGGACTGGCGTTGCTCCTGCGCGCACAGACTCTGGGGACCTTATCGCGGCAATGGAAGCTCGCCGTTCCGACACTTCAGGAGGTGCGCGAGCAGCTGATTCCGGAGCATGGCGGACTGCTGATGCTGCTGCCGGCTCCCTTCGGCTCGCACCTGTTCGTTATCGATGATCGAGAGCTCCATCACCATGCTCTGGCACCTAGCGCCCGCCTGGAGACGGCACTGCAGCGCCATGCGCGTGCGATCATCGCTCGACCGAATGAAAAGGCACTGTCCGAGTGGCGCAGAGCCAGTGAGGCGCTGGCTTCGGAACTGCTGCCTGCAGAAGTTCTGGCACAGTTGCTCCGGTGGAAGAGCGTCGGCCTGATCGGTTTCGACAGCTTCGGTTTTGCGCCGCTGGAGGCGCTGGAAATTCCGAACCTGGGCGTAGTCGGCGATCGGTGGGCCGTGCACACGCTGCCGTCGGCTCCGGTCGGAATCGAGTTGGCAAAGCGCGCCGGCCGGCCACAAACGGGGCCGCGACGCATGCTGCTGGCCCCGCCGATTCCACAGCAGATCTCCGCCCGCTGGAGCGGGCTGGTGCCGATTCCCTGGGGCGCTGCGCAGACGCAGGAACTGCGCGCTGCGCTGGGCTCGACGCCTTGGGAACTCGTGATCGACAAGGAAGCCACTCGCGAGCGCTTCTTCGCGCCCTGCACGGAGCTGGTGGTGCTGACTCACGGCGTCGAGGCGCTCGAGCGGGATCAGCCTGCGGGCCTGGTGCTTGCGGATTCGCCGCAACCTGTCTTCTACGAGGACATCGTCGCTTGGAAGAGCGCTCCGGAGCTCGTCTTGCTGGCTGCGTGCGGAACCCGTCGCGGAGCCGTGCGACGCGGGGACGAGGGCCTCAATCACATCGGAGGCGCATTTCATGTGGCCGGCGTGCCCACGGTGATCGCCTCCGCTGCAGACCTTGACTACGACAGCACGCGAGAGCTGCTGCTGGAGTTCTGTCGCGCCCGCAGCAAAGGTGCGGCGATCAGCGAAGCCCTGCGGCGCGCGCGGGTGAAGCTCGCAGGCGATCCGCGCTACGCGCATCCGCACTACCGCTCGCTGCTGGTGATTTCCGGACCGGCGGACCGCTGATCAGTTGCCGCTGACGGTGGAACGCGGACCCTGCGCCGTGCCACCCAGCGGACGGATTCCCGGGGGGAAAGGCCCGAGCTTAGGCAGCCGCGTCACGCCGGAAATCGTGCCATCCGTAAGCCCGACGATCGGAACGTACATCACGGTGGTGGGGTAGCGCGCCAGGATGGTCTGGGTGACGGAATCGCGGCGCTCGAACCACAGGATGGCCTGCGCCTCATCGCCGTAGTTCCAGCCGGTGTCGAGCGATTTGGCGTGAGTGCGCAGCGTCGGCAGTCCGTTGATGGTCTGGATGTTGAGGCCCGTGACCTTGATCGTCAGCTGCTGGATCGGCGTGCGGTCATATTCCGTGGAGTTCACCAGCCGCTTGTACAGCAGGATCACCAGATGCGTGGCAGGCGTCGGAATGCCGGCCACGGGCATCGTGATGTAGAGATCGTCCTTGTTTTCGCCGTCGCGGAAGTAGAGCAGGTCTTCGTCGATCGGGAAGTTCGCCATCAGGGCAAAGTCACCCGCGGACTGAACGCCCAGCAGAAGATCGATGTCGGTGTCGTTGTCGAAGTCGGCCAGCACCGGCTCGGCCTGCTGATAGCCGTTGAATGAGCCTGATGCCGCCACCTGGACATCGATGGCATCCTGCGGCGCGGTCGAGAAGTGACGCGTGGTCAGACCCGCGAGGATCGCCTCCGAGCGGTTGACCATCAGGTAGAAGTTCGGCGAACCCGTCAAGCTCGCCACAAGATCGCTGTCCCCGTCGCCGTCGAGATCCGCCAGGCGCGCCGTGCTCATGCCGATTGAGGAAAGCGCGACGCTCGCCTCGGAGGGCTGACCCGCGCGCTCCACCTGCAGCCACTCCTGTCCCTGGGCATTGCGCGTGCCCCAGACCACGATGGAGTTGGTGTCCAGCAGCGTGCGTCCGACATCAAGAATGGTGGAGCTGCCCTTGCCGACGCGTGCGTGGAGCAGCGTCCCGCCCGTGCGGCGGATTTCCAGCGTGTTCGCGCCCAGCACCGCGATGGCCGGACTGTTCCAATGCGCGATGCGAATGCCGCGAACCGTGCCGGGAACCGCAAAGCCGGAGTGGAGGCTGTACTCGCCCATGCCGTTGCCGCGGTAGGTGCGGATCTCGTTGCTGGTGCGCACGACGATGTCCGGGATGCCATCCTCGGTGACCTCGCCGACGACGAACTCCCGCACATCGACACCGCTGATCAGCGTGCGCGACTGAGGCACGCCCAGAGCCACCTGATAGCGGAATTGGCGCACGCCCTGGCTGTCGCCGACCAGCGCCAGATTGCCGAGTGCATCGACATCACGCACCGCAGGTGCACCGGGCGGGCTCAGCGGCACCCAGACATCCAGCACTCCGGGCGCGAGCAGCATCCACGCCCTGGTGCCGAACTGCTGCACGAGATCACGGCGCAGATCGTTGTCGAAGTCGCCGCTGGCACCGGCCTTGGCGTAGCTCTGCATCTCGACCGCGGACGGTGGCGCTATCCGCCCGAGATACCCGAAAGCGGTGTCTCCCGTGGGGGCGTCCGATGGTGAGGCCATGGGGAGCATGGCGAGGGAAGTCAATAATGCGAACCCGGGCAGCACACCCCGATTCTAGACCGAAAGCTCTGATTCTTGGGAGATCCCCGCGCGCCCTCATTCCGTCGCTCAGGAGAGCGGCGGCAGCTGACCCGCGCGCACGTACGCGTACTTGTAGAAGTACAGTCCCGTCATCGCCACGAGCGCGGCGAGCACCAGCAGCGCAGGTGCCAGCGCGATGGCTCCCGCCATGCTCGCCATCACGGCCAGCAGCAGCGGCAGCGTCGTGCCCAGCGTTGTTCCGAGGAAGTAGGGACGCGCGATCACGCCCATGCGCACGACCGGCAGGAAGCCGACCGCCTGCCGTGCGTTGTCGGTGTGATGGCGCTTCTTGCGCTCGTAGGTCACGAAGAACGAGTGCAGCACCAGTGCGGATCCGAAGGTCAGCAGCAACGCGGGGTTGGAGGCCGCGAAGGGCAGGAAGCACGCGGCGCCGAGCATCACGGCCTGCACGCACAGGTGCGGCAGCAGTGATTTTTCCTGCCAGAGGTCGCGCCCTTCGCACTGCTGGAAGAGGAAGGCGGTGTAGCCCGCCGTGGCAAGGCCCAGCGCCAGATTGATCCAGCGCAGCGCATTCACCGCCTCGGTGTAGCCGAGCAGCTGCGCGCCGATCACCGCGCTGGTGACCGCTCCGAAGGCCGTGAGGATCCAGCCGCCCTTGACGAGCCAGCTCTTGGTGTTGGGGCGCGTCAGGAGGCGCAGGAAATACTGCGGACGCGCGAGATCGTGCACGAGCAGGCCGGTCGTGGCGAGCAGGAATACCAGCGCCAGAATCTCCGGCAGATAATCGCCGGCAAAGCCGCTCAAGCCGAACAGCGCGGCGAAGGGTGCGAGGATCGCCGCACCCGCACTGATGCCCTTGGTGACGAGGTACGCGGCGACATGCCAGCCCCACTCGACCTTGTGGCCCGCGTCGAGCACGGTGCGGACATCGGGAGCGGTCGGCACATCTGCCGGCCAAGGCTCGGGCTTGGTGTCGGGCCGCTGGCTCCACAGGTACATCTCCGGGCGCTCCGGCAGGCCGGGCTGGAGCGCTTCGGGCAGCACGCCCTTGTAGTGCACATTCGGGCCGGTGCCCTGTTCGGGGCGGCGCACAAGCGTTTCGTTTTCGGCGATCAGCTGCGCAATGCGGCTCTTGGGATCGGAGAGATCGCCCGCAACGATCGCTCCCTCGGGGCAGACCACGACGCAGGCCGGTTCGAGCTGCTTTTCGACCCGGTGCGCGCAGTAGTGGCACTTCTCGGCGGCGCCCGAGTCCTCGTTGAGATAGATCGCATCGTACGGGCAGGCCTGCATGCACGCGCGGCAGCCGATGCAGGCATCGCGGTCGAGGTCCACGATGCCGTTTCCCTGCTTGGAGAGCGCGTTGACCGGGCAGATCTCGACGCAGGGCGGCTTGGTGCAGTGGTTGCAGCGCAGCACGGCGAAGTGGCGCTTGACCGCGGGGAAGCGGCCCTTCTCCGTGTACTTCACCCAGGTGCGGAAGCTCGCCAGCGGCACGTCATTCTCGGCCTTGCACGCCACGGTGCAGGCATGGCAGCCGATGCAACGGTGATGATCGATCAGGAATCCGAACTGCATGAGGGGGGAGCCGCTATCATGCCGCGCCGACCGCCCGCATGCACCTGAAGAGTTCCCTGCTGTCCGCTGTACCCGGCCTCCTGCACGGCTTCGGCAGTGCGGACGAGGCCGTGCCCGAGCCCTTCCGAGACTTGTTCCCCGAGCATTTTCCGCAGTGGAAGCAGGTCCACGGCGCGCGCGTCGTGGAAATCCGTGCGCCGCGGCAGCAGGCCGGCGAGTGCGATGCGCTGTGGACCCGCCGGCGCGCGCAGCCGATCGGCGTGATCGGCGCGGACTGCACGCCGATCCTGCTGGCGCGCGAAGACGGCGGCGTGATCGCCGCAGCGCATGCGGGCTGGCGCGGAACGCGTGCGCGCATTGCGCAAGCGCTCGTGGAGGAACTGCGGCATGCGGGTGAGGACCCGGCGCGCTTCGTGGCGGCGATCGGGCCGGTGATCGGGCCGTGCTGCTATGAGGTCAGCGAGGAACTCGCGGCCGATTTCGCGCGCGAGTTCCTGGCTGCGGGTGCAGGGCTGGCGGTGCCGAGCCATCGACGCCTGAACCTGGGCGCGCTCAATGCCTGGCAGCTGCGGGAGAGCGGAGTGGCGCGCGTGGATTGTCTGGCGCCTTGCACGCGCTGCAGCGTCGGGGCGGATGGCCAGCCGCTGTACCAGAGCTACCGCAGGGTGGGCCGGGGACCGCAACAGTACGCCTGCGCGCGGATCGGGTAGGAATTTCCATTTCGGCGTGGCTCATAGAACCTACGCGCGGGTGGGAATGCCGCGGTCGAAGGGCTCCTTGGGCATCTAGGCTTCCTTCGGATCTGCCGAAGGAGTCCTCACGCCCATGAAAGCCAAACTGATCATCGGGGGCATCGCCCTCATCGCCGGCCTGTACTTCATCAACCGCTCGCTCAACGAGCAGCCGAAGTACATGGAAAACACGCCCTCGACCAGCACCCCTGCCAGCGGAGCGGTCCGCCAAGAGATGGTCGTCGGCTTCCTGCCCGTGACATGACACCTGACCTGCCCTGTCACCAGTTGGGTGACGGAACAGAGCACGGTCGGCACCAAGTTCAAGTCGCAGAAGTTCATGGACTTCCCTTCGATGAAGGAAGCCCTGATCGCACGCAAGATCGACGCGACCTTCATGAACGCCCCGCTGGCTCCCAAGCTGGTGATGGACGGCGTGCCGGTGAAGATCGTCTATCTCGGCCACCGCGACGGCACGGCGCTGATGGTCAAGAACGATGGCCCGGTCCAGAAGTTCGAGGACCTCAAGGGCAAGGTCGTTGCCATCCCGGGTCGCTTCTCCAACCAGAACGTCTTCCTTTACAAGATGATGAAGGAACGGGGCATGCCCTTTGACTCCATCACCATCAAGGAAATGCCGCCGCCGGAGATGCCGAGCGCTCTGGCCGCCGGCTCGATCGACGGCTACATCGTGGGCGAGCCGCACGCGGCGCGCTCCGAGATGGCGGGGTACGGGCGCGTGCTGATGCAGATGCGCGACGCCTGGCCGGAGTTCATCTCCTGCGTGCTCGTGGTCCGCCAAGATGTGATCGACAACCAACGCGCCGTCGTCGAGGAACTCGTGCGAGGCATCGCCGCCTCAGGTGAGTGGCTGGATGAGGACCGTCAGCAGGGCGCCCAGCACAGAAAGGATGCGGCGGTGGTCGCCGGCAAGATGTTCTACAACCAGGATCCAAAGTTGCTGGAGTACGTGCTGACCAAGGATCCGACGCGGGTCTCGTACACGAACCTGTTTCCGCCGAAGAAGCAGTTCGACGATCTGATGGACATCGCCGTCGAGCTCAAGGTCCTGCCGAAGCGGATCGCCTTCGAGGAGTACGTCGACACGAGCTTCGCTCCGGATCTGGAGACGGTCGATCACACCTTTGATCGGCTGCCCGGTTTGGATAAGGTCTCGCAGAACTGAATGACGCCTTTCGCGCCGTACCTGATCATCGCGCTGGCGCTGGTGCTGATCGTCGTCGGGAAACGACTCAAGGATCCCGCCCCGGTCATCGTGCTGCCGCTGGCGACCTTCATCATCTTCTTCTGCGTCTGGCACATCGCAGCGGTGGCGAAGAGCTATCCGCTCAACGATGCGCAGGGCAACTTCGTGAGGATGGTGGAGGTGTTCCCAACACCCTGGAGCACGCTCCAGGGCATGCTGGTGCCGGTCAAGGACGGCATGCTGCTGCGCTACGCGGTGGCAAGCGTCTATCGCGTCGCGGTGGGTTTCGGCATCGCGGCGGCGATCGGCATCCCGCTGGGACTGCTGGCGGGCTGGTACCTGCGCACCGGGCAGGCGCTCAATCCGCTGTTTCAGTTTCTGCGGCCGATATCCCCGATCGCGTGGATCCCGATCGCCGTACTGTGGTTCGGCGTCAAGGATGAGGCGGCGATCTTCCTGATCGCGATCTCCTCCTTCTTCCCGATCGTCGTCGGCACAATGACCGCGGTGCGCACGATCCCCCTGGTGTACGTGCGCTCGGCTCAGAACTTCGGGCTGGAAGGTTATGAGCTCTTCCGGCGCGTCGTGCTGCCCGCCTGCCTGCCGCAGATCATCACGAGTCTGCGTCTGGCGCTCGGCATCGCGTGGATGGTGATCGTCGCCGCCGAAATGATCGCGGTGGATTCAGGCTTGGGTTATCTGATCATGGACGCGCGTAATGCCAACTACTACGACCGCGTGGTGGGGGCGATGATCACAATCGGCCTGATCGGCATCGCGCTGGACTGGAGCATGCGACGGCTGGAGCGGATCGACGAAGTGCGCTGGGGGTTCACCAAGCAGTCATGAAGGCGGAAAAGGTCGTGGTGCGGGGCGTCGAGAAACGCTTTGAGCGCAAGCAGGACGAGCTGTTGGCGCTCTCGGCCGTGGATCTCAGCGTGGCGGAGGGTGAATTCGTCTGCCTACTGGGACCCTCGGGTTGCGGGAAGTCGACGCTGCTCAACATCATCGGCGGCTTTGAAACGCCCACGGCAGGCACGGTCACGATCGACGGGCAGGCGGTCACCGGCCCCGATCCTCGCCGCGTTTTCGTGTTCCAGGAGTACGGGATCTTTCCCTGGGCTTCGGTCTGGGACAATGTCGCTCTGGGTCTGCGCAAGCTGTCCAAGGACGAGCAGGCCCGCATCATCCAACGCACGATTGATCTCGTGGGCCTCAAGGGCTTCGAGAAGAGCTTCCCCTCGGAGCTCTCCGGCGGGATGCGCCAGCGGGTTGCGGTGGCGCGCGCTCTGGCGGTCAAGCCGGACATCGTCCTGATGGACGAGCCGCTCGGTGCCCTCGATTCGCTGACGCGCATGCAGATGCGCTCCGAGATCCTGCGCATCTGGCGAGAAGAGAAGATGACCATCCTGTTCGTCACGCATGACATCGACGAGGCTCTGCAGCTTGCGGACCGCATTGTCGTGATGAGCCCGCGGCCCGGACGCATTGCGGAGATCGTGGAAGTGCGTCAGGAGCACCCGCGGGTCATCGGCAGCCCCGAGTATGTGCGCGTCAAGCACCGGCTGTACGAGCTGCTCGGCGTCAGCCACTCGGTGTGATCACCCGCACGGGCGGGGCCTCTCTCAGGGAGACACTCGTCCGTAATGGGCAGAAGCGCGTAGCGGCTTCAGAAACGCCGTGCGTGAAAACGAAGGGGGACTCCATCTCAGGAGTTCCCCACGATGCACCGGATTATTCTGTCGATTGTCGCGCTGGCGTCCTTCCCTCTGACCGCCTGCGGTTTCCCGTCCCAACTACCTCCGTCCGCAAATACGGAAGTCACGGGTGAGCGGCAGGTCGCGGCCTCCGTCAGCGCGGATCCGGGGCCGGTGCTGTTGCTGCCCGAGCCGCAGGCTCCGCAGCCAGCGGCTTCGGCGGGTCTCAGCGGAGCCTGGGGAGGCTGGCGCGAACGTCTGGCGCAGCAGGGAGTTGAGCTGAGCCTCACGGTCACGCTGGAGGGCAACAGTGTGCTTGCGGGCGGCGTTCGTCAGAACACGTCGGGACACGCCCTGATCGATCTCACCGGCAATCTCGATCTCGATCGGATCTTTGGCTGGCACGATGCGCTGCTCTCTGTGCAGGGCTATGCCATCCGCGGTCACAATCCCTCGGAGGACGCCGGCGATTTCCAGTATTTCTCCAGCACTTCCAGCGGCCGCGAGGTCACGCAGATCGCTCAGCTGTTCTTCGAGCAGTGGTACTCCGAACGGAGTCTGCGGCTCAAGTTCGGCAAGTGGGACGGCAACGCGGAATTCGGCTTCGCCGGCAACACAGGCAAGAGCATCCACGCATCGTCGGTGTTCAGCCCGACCTATTTCACGATGCCCACGTACCCCAACCCGGCTACCGGCATTCTGGCGGGCTGGGTTCCCGCTGAAGACTGGACGATTCAGGCGGCCGTGATGGATGGTGCCGGATGGACCGGGGTCAACACCGGCAGCACCGGACCTTCGACGTTCTTCGGGGCACCGAGCGACCTGTTTGCCATCACGGAACTCGCCCATCGCTGGCAGACGGAGGGGGAAGCACTGGCCGGCGGTTTGAGCCTCGGAGCATGGCACCACAGCGGTGATTTCTTCACGACGGGTGGCGGAGTGGACTCCGGCACCATGGGCTTCTACGCAACGCTCGATCAGGAGCTCGCACGCAACGACAACGGTGCGATCGCGGGCTTCGTTCAGTTGGGCCTTGCTGATCGGGATGTCGCGCCCGTGGACCTGCATCTGGGCGGCGGCATAGGCCAGATCGGCCTTGGAGAAGGACACGAGGATGACGGCTACGGTCTGTACGCGAGCTACGCTCACTTCAGCACCGATGCCGGGTTCAGCGAGAGCGCCGAAACCGCCGTCGAACTGTACCTGACCTGGACCCTCCGAGAAGGCGTGATCCTGCAGCCCGATCTTGCCTACATCGTCAACCCCGGCAGTGACGCCGGGCTCGACAACGCTCTGGTCTTCACATTGCGCTGCGTGCTCGGCTTCTGATTCTCAGCGGGCCAAGCGAACACGAAGGCCAGCCAGTCCAGGAGCCTCGGGAAGCTGGCAGTCAATACGGGTGGCCACCCACCGCGGCGTGCGCGCAGGGCTGACATTGCCTTGTGCGTACGCGCGTTGCGTGAAGAGCACTCTGCCCTGACTGTCGGTGCCCTCGATCAGGAATTCGCGGCGGGACAGGACGGCAGGAGACTGGATCATCGTCTCCATGCGGAAGCGCTTTCCGTTCTCACAGAAGACACGGGTGTCCCGAAGGAAGCCCGCGGGTTCCACGACGATGCCGGGTTGAGACGTGCTGCAGAGGGCGAACAAGGCAAGGCTTAGAAGCATGGTGCGGTGTGTTTGTGTGGGTTGAGGCAATGAAAGTTACCACAGCTGGAAGCCGTGGGTCTCCGGAGCGCGCGCTCCTCAAGCGCCGGCAGGTCGCATCCGATCTAGTGCGCACGTCACATGAAGCAGTCCCTCCGCACGCAGCTCAAGTTCCTCTCCATCTTCAGCGCCATTCTCGCCGTGATCGTGGGTCTGGTCGGCTTCATCTGCGCACGCAAGATGCACGCGGGCGAGCTCGCGATCATGCTCCACTCCAAAGCGCAGACCAATCAGGTCCACGCAGACATGCTGCACGATGGCATCCGCGGCGATGTGCTCTACGCACTGCTCAACGTCAATTCGGACCAGGCGGTGCGAGTCAGCATCAGAGAAGGACTTGAAGAGCACGCCTCGCTCTTCCGTGAGTCGCTCGAGGACAACGCGCGACTTGAGCTGCCTGAACACATCCGCCAGGAGATCGCGGCGCTCCGTCCGACGCTGGACGCCTATCTGGCGAGTGCTCGGAACATGGTGGATCTTGCTTTCACGGACGTGAATGCGGCGACAGCCGGTCTGGCGCAGTTCGAGCAGGACTTCTCCGAACTGGAAGGACCGATGGAGTCGCTCAGCGGCAAGATCGAGGCGGAGATTCATTCGATCCAGGATGCGGATGCGCAGCTGTACGTCCTCGCGCAGATCTCGATCCTCGGTGCGCTGGTACTGGGGGCAGCGACGATCCTCGCACTCGGACTGCGCATCGGTCGTCGGATCTCGCAGCGCACGGACTCGCTCGTGCAGCATACGCAGGCCATCGCCCGCGGCGAACTGCGCGAAGAACCGCTCGATGGCGCTCAGGATGAGCTCGCCTTGATCGCCACGGCGCTCAACGAGACTGCCAACAGCCTGCAGACGCTGCTCAAGGAGGCGGAGCAACTGACTCAGGCCGCACGCGAAGGCCGTCTGTCCGTGCGTGCCGACGCCAGCGGGGTTCAGGGACAGTATCGCGACTTGTGCCAAGGGATGAACGCGATGCTCGATGGCATCGTCGCTCCCGTCAACGAGGCCCGTGAAGTGATGACCAAGGTCGCCCGTCAGGATCTTACCGCACGCATCCGGGGCGAATATTCCGGGGACCACGCTCTGATCAAGGAGTCCGTGAATACAGCCGTGACGCAGATGCAGAAGGCCATCGGATCGATCAGCGCCAATGCACGTTCGCTCGAAAACTCTACGGTTGCTCTGACGGAGGTCAGCAAGGCGATCGGGACGAGCTCAGAGACAAGCAGCACGCAGGTGATGGTCGTGTCTCAGGCGGCTGAGGAAATCCACCGCAACGTGCAGACCGTGGCGAGCGCCACCACGCAGATGAGCTCGGCGATCGAGGAAATCTCGCGCCAGTCGGCGGAAGCGACCCGCGTGGCGAGCAACGCGGTGGATGTGGCGCGTGAAACGGATGAGACCGTGCGCAAGCTCGGCGAGTCCAGCGCACAGATCGATCAGGTGGTGAAGCTGATCACGGCGATCGCCGGTCAGACC
>SXGR01464393.1_pt1 | contig 20944 bp, 20 predicted proteins | sample 3174711 | NCBI WGS metagenome assembly SXGR01 (sample SAMN11356860, study PRJNA531348) | freshwater metagenome | isolation source: freshwater sample F1-60 | place: China: Fuxian Lake, Yuxi | collected 2017-12-25 | reverse complement strand
CTTGACCCAATTGCTGCTGGATGGCGGGCGGGACGTCGTCTCAGCCGATCTCTTCCCCGAGAGTTTCGTTGTCCCCGGCCGCTCCGCTGTCCGCGTGAACCTCAACACCGTCCTGCCGTTCGAGAGCGAGACGTTCGATGCGGTCGCCTGCGTCGAGGGGATCGAACATATCGAAAACCCGCACTTGTTGGCCCGGGAGGCCAACCGGATCTTGCGCAAGGGCGGCATGTTCTATGTCACAACGCCCAATGTCCTGTCCATCCGGTCGCGGCTCAGCTACCTACTGCGGGGCTATCCCGATCAATTTCATTACATGGTCGAAATCGATCCGGCCACCGGGGCGGAGCAGCCGCTTGCGCACATCAACCCGATCGGGTTCCTGGAACTGCGGTATGTCCTGAACCGCTGGGGGTTCCGAGTGAACTTAGTCCAGACCAACCGGGAACTCAAGAAGGGCTCATGGTTGTACCAGGCGATCCGGCGTCTGCTCTTGACGAAGGGGAAGCGATCGGCCGCAACCCATTCCTCGGTGGCTTCCGTGAGGCAGGCACTCCTCTCGGACGCCGTGCTGTTCGGCGAGGGATTGATCCTTGGGGCGACCAAGGTTGCGACGGCTGCGCAGGAGCCTGGATAAATGGTTGACGAACGGCCATGGCTCGGTTATATGGGGGCGCGCCCAGGCTCGGTCCTATGAAGGTGGTGATTGCCGCGTGGCATCTCAAGGACTTCAACGTCGGTCTCGGGCGCTATGGCCGGGCCTTGATCGAGGCCCTGGGGCGGGTGGATGCCGAAACCCAGTACGAAATATTGATGCCGGATGAGTCGCACCGGTTTCCGGAGCGGCCGAACATGCGGTACCGGCTGATCCGGTTTCCGTTTTTCAAACGGCGATTTTGGGAGCAGGTGGCGCCCTGCCTGGCCGGCCGGTATGATCTGTTGCATTTTCCCTACGACTCTTGCGTGGCCTGGACGCGCGGAAAGTTCATGGCCACGGTGCATGACGTGAAACCGCTGCTCTTCGAGACCGGCCGGCGGCGTATGAATCTGAACGCATTGATCGAGCGGGCGCTGGTTCGCGACCGATGGGCGCGCATTGATCATGTCCTGACCGACTCCCGCTGTTCGCAACGGGACATCGTGGAACGGCTTGGGGTCCCGGCCGATCGGATCACCGTGGTTTATCCGGGAGTTGAACTGGAGCGCTTCCATCCTTCTCTCGCGCCTCAAGCGGATGGCGAGGCGGATCGTCCCTATGTGCTCTGTGTTGCCGGAGCCGATCCGACCAAGAATGTCGAAACGCTGGTGGAGGCGTTCAGTCGCCTGCCCGAGGGGGGTCGGGAGCGGCACGATCTGGTGCTTGCCGGAGATTTTCGCCGCCGGATCGATCTGCACGAACTGGTGCGGCAGAGGGGCATCGAGCGACAGACGGTCTTCACCGGGGTCATCAGCGACGAGCGCCTGATCGAACTCTACCAGCGAGCGAGTCTCTTTGTGTTTCCGTCCCGGTATGAAGGCTTCGGACTTCCTGTTTTGGAAGCCATGGCCTGTGGTTGTCCGGTCGTCAGCTCCAGCGCGTCGTCGTTGCCGGAGGTGGCGGGAGATGCGGCGATCCTGGTCGAGCCCTCGGATGTCGAGGGGTTTGCGCGACAGATGGAGCGGGTGTTGACGGATCAGGCGCTCTGGAGTGACTTGCGCGAGCGCGGCCTAGCCAGAGCCATGCAGTTTTCTTGGGATCGGACGGCGAGAGAAACCGTGGCGGTGTATCGTCGGGTCGTGAGTCAAGGCGAGTAAGTAGCCTGATTGTCCGGTGCGAGCACCTGTGCGCGGAGCATAGCCTTGATGGGAAGCTCGACGTAGAAAGCGCGAAGAGCGAAAAACCTGTCCGCCGCGAGTTGCGAGTTGATTGCGCGCGGCGGCTCAAGCAAGCTTGGTGGGGAGGGCGGATGCGAATCGTGATCACGGGCGGGGCCGGATTCCTGGGAAGCCATTTGTGCGATGTCTTGATCGGGCAGGGGCATCAGGTCATCGCCGTGGACAATCTGGTGACCGGCCGCCAGGAGAACATCGCCCACTTGATGGGAGATGAACGGTTCTCTTTCATCAAATACAACGTCTGTGACTACTTGCACGTAGAAGGGCCGTTGGATGCGGTGATGCACTTTGCTTCGCCGGCAAGCCCTCAGGACTATTTGGATCTGCCGATCGCCACCTTGAAAGTGGGTGCATTGGGCACCCACAAGGCGCTCGGGTTGGCGAAAGCCAAGGGGGCGAGGTTTTTGCTGGCCAGCACCTCGGAAGTGTATGGGGATCCCCTGGTCAATCCCCAGCCGGAATCGTATTGGGGGAACGTCAACCCGATGAGCCCCCGTGGTGTCTACGACGAGGCCAAGCGATTTGCCGAAGCCATGACGATGGCGTATCACCGGTACCATGGTCTGGATACGCGCATCGTGCGAGTCTTTAATACTTTCGGGCCGCGCATGAGGCCGCACGACGGCCGCGTGGTGTCCAACTTCATCGTGCAGGCGTTGCAGGGACATCCGCTCACGATGTTCGGAGACGGATCGCAAACCCGCAGCTTCTGTTATGTGGACGATCTGGTCCGGGGGATCGTGGCCTTGCTGACGGTCGAGTCGAACCGGAGCGTTGCGGAACGCACGGATCGGGCGGAATTTCTCGCCCGGCGGACTGAGCAAGCCAGCGAGAGCGTGCACGACCCGGTCAATATCGGGAATCCTCGCGAACTGACCGTTGCGGAGATCGCCCGATTAGTGTTGAAGCTGACGGGATCGCAGAGCAACGTTGTGCAAAAACCGCTTCCGGTGGATGACCCGAAGGTGCGCCGGCCCGACATTCGAAGGGCCAAACTGCTGCTGGGATGGGAGCCGGCTGTTGCATTGGAGGATGGGCTGAAACAGACCATCGAGTATTTCCGGAAGATTTTGTAACGGCCGATGCGGGAGGGGCTATGAAGGGAGTGGTGCTGGCAGGCGGTCTGGGAACCAGACTGCACCCGTTGACCAAAGTGACCAATAAGCACCTGCTGCCGGTCTACAACCGGCCGATGATCTACTATCCCATCCAGACGTTGGTGAGCGCCGGGATCCACGAGATTCTCATCGTCACCGGCGGGAATAATGCGGGGGATTTTCTCAGGCTGCTGGGAAACGGCAAGGAATTCGGGTTGCAGCACCTGGGCTATACCTATCAGGAGGGGGAGGGCGGCATTGCGGATGCGTTGCGGCTGGCCGAGCACTTCGCGGAGGGAGAGGCCGTCTGTGTCGTGCTCGGCGATAACATCATCGAAGGGAATGTGCTGCGCGCCGCGCAAGCGTTTCGGAAGCAGCAGGTCGGGGCCAAAATCCTGTTGAAGGAAGTGAAAGACCCGCAGCGTTTCGGCGTGCCGGTGTTGGAAGGGGATCGGGTGGTCAAGATCGAGGAAAAGCCGGCCAATCCTCGTTCGACCTATGCCGTCACCGGCATTTATTTTTATGATTCCCAGGTCTTCGAGATCATCAAGACGCTCAAGCCGTCCGGGCGGGGAGAATTGGAGATCACGGACGTGAACAATGCCTATGTCCAGGCTGGGCAGCTGACCTGGGATCTGTTGGAGGGATGGTGGACCGACGCCGGAACCATCGAGTCGCTGCTGCTGGCCAATCAGTTGGTCGCCCAGACCGGGGCGAATAAGTTGAATGCCGGTGCCTCCGACGAACAGGAGGGAATCTAGCAATGCGGATTCTGGTGACGGGTGGGGCGGGCTTCATCGGATCGCATCTGGTTAAGCGCCTGCTTGCCAATGGGGCCGACTCGGTCGTCAATTTGGATGCCCTTCGCTACTCCGGAAATCTCGAGAATCTCGCCGAGGTGGCTGGCCACCCGCGCTATACGTTCGTCCATGCCGATATCTGCGATGCCCAAGCAGTCGCCAAGGTCATGAAAGAGCATCGGATCGAGGGGGTCATCAATTGCGCGGCGGAGACGCATGTGGACCGGTCGATCGTCGAGCCAGGGGCGTTTGCGAAGACCGATGTGATCGGGACGGCGGTGTTGCTCGATGAAGCGCGGCAGGCGGGGATCATGCGGTTTCTTCACGTCAGCACCGATGAAGTCTACGGGAGTGTGGAGGTCGGGTCTTCCAAAGAAGGAGATCCCTTGGACCCGCGCAGCCCCTATTCAGCCAGCAAGGCCGGAGGTGACTTGTTGGTGCGGAGCTACTGGACAACCTATCAATTCCCGGTGATGATTACGCGAGGGAGCAACACCTACGGGCCGAACCAGTATCCGGAGAAGTTCATTCCTTTGTTCGTAACCAATGCCCTGGAGGACCAGCCGCTTCCGATGTATGGCGACGGGCGTTACCGACGGGATTGGCTCTCCGTATTCGACCACTGTGCGGGCATTGAGCATGTCTTTCGCCACGGTCAGCCGGGCACAATCTACAATATCGGGGGCGGCAACGAACGTGAGAATATGGCGGTGGCGGATCTGATCCTGGCCCACTTGGGTAAGCCCAACTCCCTGATCCGGTTCGTCCATGATCGCCCGGGCCATGACCGCCGCTATGCCGTGGACTGCAGCCGCTTGCGCGCCTTGGGGTGGGCTCCGACGGTGCCTTTTGAGGAAGGGCTGCGGGACACGGTGGATTGGTATCGGAGCCATCAGGGGTGGTGGCGGAAGATCAAGTCCGGAGAGTTCCGGGCCTACTATGAGCAGATGTATGGACAACGGCTCAAGGGTGGAGCGGCGTGCGCATCCTGATCACCGGGGCCGATGGCCAATTGGGTCATGAGTTGCAGCGGACGCTGAGCGGTCATGACCTCATACTGGGTAGCTATCCAACCTTTAATCTCTTGAAGCCGGAGATTGAGTCCTTTGTCACGGATGCTTCCCCAGATGTTGTGGTCCATGCGGCAGCCTATACAAACGTAGAACAGGCTGAGCAGGAGCCCGATGTGGCCATGTCTGTGAACGCGGATGGTACTGAAAGAGTGGCAAAAGCTGCCTCCAAGATAGGCGCTCGCCTGATTTGTCTCTCTACCGATTATGTGTTTGATGGAGAGAAGGGGGCGCCCTATGAAGAAACGGATCCGACCAATCCCCTCAATGCGTATGGACGATCGAAGCTTGAAGGAGAACGTCGCGCATTGGCGTGCTGTCCCAATACGCTCATCATTCGGACCGCATGGCTGTATGGTTTCCATGGGAACAATTTTGTTAAAACCATAATGCAACGAGCAGTCGAGCAGAAAGACTTGCGCATAGTGGCCGACCAGCGTGGGTGTCCAACCCACGCCGGTGATCTAGCCGCTGTCATTGCGCAGGCAGTGAAAGTCGACTTGCGGGGAATAGCCCATGCAACAGGGAGCGGTAGCTGCACGTGGCATGAGTTTGCCTCCAAAATCGTCGCCTTAATGGGAGCGGCAATTGCGGTACGTCCCATCACAACAGAAGAGGCACGAAGGACGGCGATTCGACCCCCCTATACGGTCCTTGCAAATCGGATCCTGGCCCAATTGGGGATGACGATGCCGCATTGGGAAGATGCATTGGTTCGGTTCATGCAGGATATGCAGGCGACGGCTCATTAGGAGAAAATCTGAGGAACGATGATGAAGCGCGTTCTCATCACGGGGATTACAGGCCAGGATGGGTCTTACTTGGCTGAGTTTTTGTTGGAGAAGGGCTATGAGGTCCACGGGATCGTCCGTCGTGTGGCGATTGAAGACCCAGAGCATCACCTTTGGCGGATTGTGCATATCAAAGACCGGGTCAAACTTCACGCCGCCTCCTTGGAAAGTTTGCCGAGCATCTATAGGGTCTTTCGAGCGGTCGAACCGGATGAGTGCTATCACCTCGCGGCGCAGAGCTTTGTGACCTATTCCTTCGAGGATGAATTTTCCACCCTGAATTCGAACATCAATGGGACTCATTACGTCCTGTCGGCGTTGCACGACTGCGTCCCGCAATGCCGGTTTTATTTTGCCGCGTCGAGTGAAATGTTCGGCAAGGTGGCTCAGGTTCCCCAGACGGAGGCGACGCCGTTTTACCCTCGGTCTGCCTATGGCATCTCGAAGGTGGCCGGGTTTCACCTGACCCGCAATTACCGGGAGGCCTACGGGATCAAGGCCGCGAGCGGGATTCTGTATAACCACGAATCTCCGCGTCGAGGCTTTGAATTTGTCACCAGAAAGATTTCTTCCCATGCGGCTCGGATCAAGCTTGGGTTGGCGAAGGCAGTGAGGCTGGGCAACCTCGATGCGCAACGGGATTGGGGCCATGCCCGCGAATACGTCCGGGCGATGTGGATGATGCTGCAGGAGGATGAGCCGAGCGACTACGTGATCGCCACGGGCGAAACGCATACGGTGCGCGAGTTTGCGGAGGCGGCGTTTGCACATCTCGGGTTGGACTACCGGAATCATGTGGTCTTGGATCCCAGCTTGAAGCGACCGGCGGAAGTCGAAATTTTGCTGGGCGATGCCACGAGAGCCGGACAGCAACTCGGATGGTCCTGTCAGGTCAAGTTCAAGGAGCTGGTGCGCGAAATGGTCGAAGCCGATGTGCGTCTCCTGAACGAATCGCCGGGGCTGGACATGCGCGGCCGCCCGCGGCCCTAAATTGTGTTCGTTTGGCTGGCTCTGTTAAGATCGCCGGCATTGCGAAGGATACGAAGGTTCATTGGCTACAGCCAGCGGCACAGGTGATCGGTTCCGAAAGCGCAAAGGCCGCAAGCCGGTCTCTCCGCTCCGTCGGGTCCGTTTGCTTGCAACGGACGTAGACGGGGTGTTGACTGATGGGGGCATGTGCTATTCGGATTCTGGCGACGAATGGAAGCGCTTCCATGTGCGTGACGGCATGGGCATCAAGCTACTGCAGCGGGCGGGCATCCTTACGGCGTTGATTACCCAAGAGCAGACGCAACTGGTCGCTCGACGGGCCGCGAAGCTCACCATCCCGGAAGTGCACCAGGGGGCTCACGATAAGCTTGCGGTGTTGCGGGACATTATCGAGCGACATGGGCTTGATTTGAGCCAGGTGGCGTACATCGGTGACGATGTCAACGATCTGGAAGTGCTGCGGGCGGTCGGGTTTTCGGCGGCGCCGGCCGATGCCGTTCCGGTTGTCCGCAAGGCCGTCCATTATGTGTGCCGAAAGAATGGCGGGGAAGGAGCGGTTCGGGAAGTGACCGATCTGATTCTGGCTGCCCAGCCACGTCCGTCGGTGAAGAGAAAGTGATTCACCTCCTCAATGTTCTCATGAACAAGGCCCGTCGGGCTTCTCTTGGTCGATGGGGCTTGTGTGACCATGAAATTTAACGCCCATCTCTATGCGGTGATTCTCGCCGGAGGCAGCGGCACACGCTTCTGGCCGCTCAGCCGGCACCTCTACCCCAAGCAACTCCTCCGCATCATCGGCGACGAAACGCTGATTCAGCAGACCATGCGACGGGTGTTGCGGTGCGTGCCTGCGGGACAGGTCATGATCTCCACCACGCCTGCGCAAGCTGACTCGATCCGTTACCAGTTGGGCGAATGGAAAGATGCGATCCAGGACAACTTCGTGATCGAGCCGGAAGGGCGCAATACGGCGCCGGCGATCGCGCTGGTGGCCGCCGAGCTGGTCCGACGGGACCCCAGGGCGATCATGTTGGTGCTGCCGGCCGACCATGTCGTTCAGGGCGATCGTCGGTTTCACGCTGCCGTCGTCTTGGGGACGCAGCTGGCGTCCCAAGGCCGGCTCGTCACCTTTGGCGTGCCTCCCATCAGGTCGGAAACCGGCTATGGCTATATTCACCCGGAGCGGAAGGTCTGCTTGGGGCGCAAGGGAGGGCTGACCGGCTACCCGGTGGCGCGGTTTGTGGAAAAGCCTGATGCCAAGACGGCGACCCGGTATCTGCGATCGGGCCAGTATTACTGGAACAGCGGCATTTTCCTTTGGCAAGCCTCCACGATTTTGGAGGAAATCACCCGGCACCAACCGGATTTGGGCGCCGCGCTCAAGCCCATCGGACAGGCGCTCCGGTCCGGTTCGAACGAGCGCCTAGCGCGCGTGTATCGCAAGCTGGCTCCGGTCTCGATCGATCATGGGGTGATGGAGCGGTCAGCCCGGGCGGCCGTGATCCCGGTGGAATTTCTTTGGTCCGATGTCGGGAACTGGAGCAGCCTGGAAGAAGTGGCCGCGCGCGACAAGGCCGGGAACGTGGTCAGCGGTAGGGTCGTGGACCTCGGCAGCCGTGATTCGATCCTCTATGCGGATCACCGACTCGTCGCGACGATCGGACTCTCCGACATGGTGGTGGTGGATACGCCCGATGCCACGCTGGTCTGTCCCAAAGACCGCTCCCAGGACGTCAAAGCGATCGTTGAGATCCTCAAGAAACAAGGGTTCCCCGAACATCTGGAGCACCGGACGGTCTTCCGTCCCTGGGGCTCGTATACGGTGTTGGAAGAGGGAACGGGATACAAGGTCAAACGGGTCACGGTGAATCCAGGCGGCCGCCTGTCGCTCCAGTTGCATCACCACCGCAGCGAGCATTGGGTGGTGATTGCCGGGGTGGCCCGAGTGACCTGTGGACGTCGCCGATACGATCTCACCGTGGGCCAGAGCGCGGCGATCCCGAAGGAGACACAACATAGGCTGGAAAATCAGGGCGCGGAGCCGTTGCACATCATTGAGGTCCAAAACGGTCCGTACCTCGGCGAAGATGACATTGTGCGGTTTCAGGATGATTACGGGCGTGGTGTGAAAACGCCGCGCCGCCCGCAAGTCAGAAAATCTGTCAAGCCATAGACTGGAAAGCTTTCAAACTTTAGGCGTATTGATTGGCCGTAGCTATGGCGCTGTTTCGTGAGTACGACATTCGCGGTATCGTCGGCCAGGAGTTGACCGAGGAAGTCGCCGAGCTGATCGGTCGGGCGTTGGCCACCGTTGCGCGTGGCAAGGGGGCCAAGACGATCAGCGTGGGGCGAGATGGACGGGCCAGCTCGCCGGTCTTGCGCGACCGGCTGGTGCAGGGCTTGACGGCCGGCGGACTGCATGTGCTGGATATCGGGGTGTGCCCCACCCCCGTCCTGTACTTTTCCCTTTTTCAGCTGCCGGTGGAGGGCGGCGTGATGATCACGGGAAGCCACAATGCCGCCGAGTACAACGGCTTCAAGCTCTGCATCGGAAAAGAAGCGCTGCACGGGGAGGACATCCAGCACCTTCGCAAAGTCATGGAAGCCGGCCGGTTCTCCGTCGGCGCCGGAACGGTCTCCCTCCGTCCGCTGCTTCAGGATTATCTCGCCTATCTGAAGACCAGCTTCGCCTCGGTCAATGCCCGGCATCTGCACGTGGTGATTGATTGCGGGAACGGGGCGGCCGCGCTGGTAGCCAAGCAGGCCCTGGAACAACTGGGTTGCCGGGTCACCGGGCTCTATTGCGATCTGGATGGCCGGTTCCCTAACCACCATCCGGACCCGACGGTGGTGGCGAACCTCCAGGATCTGATCGCAACGGTGAAAAGAACCGGGGCGAATGTCGGGATCGGCTATGACGGGGACGCGGATCGGATCGGGGCGGTGGATGAGCAGGGCGACATCCTCTGGGGCGACCGTCTGATGGTCCTCTACGCCCGGGACATCCTGGCCGTCCGGCCGGGCAGCACGATCCTTTCGGAGGTCAAGGCGTCACAGAGCCTGTATGACGACATCCAGCGACGCGGGGGCCAGCCGATCATGTGGAAGACCGGCCATTCGCTGATCAAGGCCAAGATGAAGGCTGAGTCGGCGGTCCTGGCCGGCGAGATGTCCGGGCATATGTTCTTCGCGGACCGCTATTTCGGCTATGATGACGCGATTTATGCCTCGTGCCGGCTGGTCGAAATCCTGGCCAAGAGCAAGCAGCCGTTGTCTGCCCTGCTGGCGGACTTGCCGGCGACCTCGGTCACGCCGGAAATCCGCGTGGACTGCCCGGACCAGGTGAAATTCAACCTGGTCAAGCGAGTGCAGGCACGACTGCTGGCCTACGCCAAGGCTGGTCGCACTCCCGGCGAGAACGGCCTCGTGATTCGGGACGTGGTGACGATCGACGGAATTCGTGTCATGTTCGAGGACGGGTGGGGCTTGATCCGCGCTTCCAACACGCAGCCGGCTCTTGTCCTGCGCTTCGAAGCCTCCTCTCCCCAGCGTCTGGATGTGATTCGGACGTTGATCGAATCAGAGCTGGCCCAAGCCAGATGCACTCTCGCAGTCTAACGGTGCGGCACGCTGCCTTCCGATGCCTTGCCGTTCTGTCGACAGCGGTTGTCCTCTGCGGCGTGGCGGACTCTTCACCGTCGGTTCGCGCTGAACCGGTCTCCCCTCCGTCCATGTCAACCGAACGCCCCTTCCTGCCGGGGGAGCGGTTGACCTACGCCCTCACGTGGCTGAATATCCGTGCCGGCACCGCCGTGCTTGAAGTGGCCGGCGCTGCGCCGGTTCAGGGACGCGCGGCGCTTCGTCTCCTGACCACCGCGGTCTCCAGCCCCTTGGTGACGAAATTCTATCCGGTCGACAATCGGGTGGACTCGCTCGTGGACGCGGAGAAGCTGATCCCATATCGGATGGTATTGAGACGGAGAGAAGGTAAACGAAGCAACGACTTCGATGTCGCCTTCGACCAGGCCGCAGGCGCCGTTACCTCGATCAAAGACGGGGTTACGGACCAGCTGCCGCTCCTCCCGCAGACCTACGACTCGATTTCTTGCCTCTATTACGTCCGTACGCTGCCGTCCCTGGTGCCTGGCGCTTCAGTTACTTTTAACGTTCACCACGACAAGAAGACATACCAGTTGGAGATCCGGGTCGAGGCGGTCGAAACCATCAAGGGTCCCTGGGGGGAGGTCGAGACGGTGCGGGTGTTGGCGATCATGCCGTTTCAAGGCATTTTTCTCAACGAAGGGAACGTCCGAGTCTGGCTCACCAACGACAGCCGCCGGGTGCCGGTGCTGATGAAAGCCAAGGTGAAAATCGGGTCAGTGGTGGCCAGTCTGATCGAAGGCTTTCAGGTGCCGGGTGCCCCCTGACAGGCGCGGCCCCATCCTCGTCCGCAAGCAATGTCTCCATTGCCCGCTTCGTTGAAAACCTATATAATCCCTCGCTATTATGCCCGCCGCGCCATAATGCCGGTAAAAAGGGACTGAACCGTGGGACCGTTTCCCATCACCTTGACCAGACATATTCTGCAAGCGCAGGCTGCGCATCCCGGCGCCACGGGTGAATTCTCGGCCCTCATGGCCCAGATCGGGCTGGCCGGCAAGATGATTGCCTCGGATCTCCGCCGGGCTGGCTTGATCAATATTTTGGGCTACACCGGCGACACGAATGTGCAGGGGGAGGCCGTCAAGAAGCTGGACGAAATCGCCAACGAGATATTCGTCAAGGTGTTCCGGCACAGCGGCCTGGTCTGCGCCCTGGCCTCCGAAGAGATGGAAAAGCCGGTGAAACTGGATGAGAACTGGCCCAGAGGCAAGTACATGCTGCTGTTCGACCCCCTGGACGGGTCCTCCAACACCGATGTCAATATGCCGCTGGGCACCATCTTTTCGGTCCTGCGGTTTGAAGGCCAGGGAGGCTTACCGTCGGACGACGAGCTGGTCCGGGTCGGCACCGAACAGGTGGCGGCCGGTTACCTCATGTATGGGTCGAGCACGATGCTCGTTTACACGGCTGGCCACGGGGTCCATGGATTCACGCTGGACCCGGGCCTGGGCGAGTACCTGCTGTCGCACGAACACATTCGCATGCCGGCCAGGGGAAAGGTCTACGCGGCCAACGAGGGAAACTATCACAAGTGGCCGGCCGGCACGCAGCGCTATCTCGACTATCTCAAGACCAAGGACAAGGCTGGCGGAAGGCCTTACAGCGGCCGCTATTCCGGTTGCCTGGCGGCGGATGTGCACCGCATCCTGCTGGGCGGCGGCATCTATCTCTATCCCGGAGAAACCGACAAGCCGGAGGGCAAGCTGCGTTTGTTGTACGAGGCCAATCCCCTGGCGATGGTGGTGGAGCAGGCGGGCGGGCTGGCCAGTACGGGCGCCGAGCCGATTCTCTCGATCAAACCGAAGGCCGTGCACCAGCGGGTCCCGCTGATTATCGGCAGCCGGGAGGATGTCGAGACCGCAGAAGGATTTATCCAAGGCCGTCGGACTTCTTAACATCTGTTTCGGAACGTGGCAGGAGGAAGAGCATGAACGAGCGCGTTCAGGACATTCTGAGTTGGTATGGGAGCGACAATGCCGGCACGCGCATGAATCTCGCGCGATTGCTGGGGCACGGCAAGCTGGGCGGAACCGGTAAGCTGGTGATCCTGCCTGTGGACCAGGGATTCGAGCATGGGCCCGCCCGCAGCTTTGCGCCCAACGCCGCCGGCTACAACCCCCAGTACCACTTTCAGCTGGCGATCGACGCCGGATGCAACGCCTATGCAGCCCCGCTGGGGTTTCTGCAGGCCGGCGCGGCGGAGTTCGCCGGCCGTATCCCGCTCATTTTGAAGCTGAACAACCATGATGTGTTGCACGATGAGAAGGATCCCCTGTCGGCGGTGACCGGCAGCGTGAAGGATGCGTTGCGGTTGGGCTGCTCGGCTATCGGATTTACGATTTATCCTGGCTCGGCTCATAGCCAGACCATGTATGCGCAGTTGCGGGCGCTGTCGGAAGAGGCCAGGGACAACGGCCTCGCGGTGGTGGTCTGGTCCTACCCGCGCGGGTCCGCCCTAAGCAAAGAGGGGGAAACCGCGGTGGATGTCGTGGCCTATGCGGCGCAGATTGCCGCGCAGTTGGGCGCGCATATCATCAAGGTCAAATTGCCCACCGCCCATCTGGAACAGGCGGTGGCCAAGAAGGTGTATGAGGCCGAACGGGTGCCGATCAAGACCCTGGCCGAACGTGTGCGCCATGTCGTGCAGAGTTCGTTCGCCGGCCGCCGGATCGTGATTTTCTCTGGCGGGGCCAAGAACGACGATACGAACGTGTTTGAAGAGGCCCGCGCCATTCGGGATGGCGGCGGGTTCGGCTCGATCATCGGGCGCAACTCCTTCCAGCGGCCCAAGGCCGACGCGATCAAGTTCCTGCAGACGGTTATGGGCATCTATGCGGGAGAGATTCAGTAAGCGGGCTGTCCGGCACGCAGGCGTCAACGGATTCTTGTGGTAATCCGGCGGTTTATGGGGATGGATCAATTGGAAGAAGAAGCGCCGGCGCGGAATCGGCGGCGTTCGTCCTGGTCGGCCAGCATCCTGTTGATCGGACTGGGCGTGCTGATCGGGCTGGTGGCGGCGGCGGATCTGGGCTGGCTACCGTTCGGGCATGCGGTGCCTGAGCCACCCGTAGCCGGAATTGCGCCGCCGTCGGCGGCCATCGGGAGCAGTCAGAATTTCGTCCAGATCGCCAGGAGCGTCAAACCGGCCGTGGTGAACATTTTTACCACGCGCAGCGGCAGGAGCGGGGAGGGGCCCCAGGCCATGCCCTTCGACGACCCGTTCTTTCGCCGCTTTTTCGGCGACGAGTTTTTCAAGCGATTCGAGGCGCCACGCGAGCGGAAGGAGCGGAGCCTGGGGTCGGGCGTGATCGTGGACCCGAACGGCCTGATCGTCACGAACAATCACGTGGTCAGCAAGGCCGATGAGATCAAAGTGTTCCTGTCCGACAAGCGCGAGTTCAAGGCAAAGTTGATCGGGACGGACTCCAAGACCGATCTGGCGGTGCTGAAAATCGAAGCGGAAGGCTTGCACACGATTCCCTGGTCCGACTCGGGCAAGCTGGAGGTGGGGGAGTTCGTGCTCGCTGTCGGGAACCCCTTCGGGCTGACCCAGACGGTGACTATGGGCATCGTCAGCGCGGTCGGGCGGGCCAGCATGGGAATTGCGGAGTACGAAGACTTCATCCAGACCGATGCGGCGAGCAACCCCGGCAACTCGGGCGGCGCTTTAGTGAACGTGCGCGGCGAGTTGGTCGGGATCAACACGGCGATCTTCAGCCAGAGCGGCGGCAACATGGGCATCGGGTTTGCGGTGCCTAGCAATATGGCGCGGTCGATCCTGGATCAGCTGGTCAGGGTCGGCAAGGTCGTGCGGGGTTGGCTGGGCGTGTCTATTCAGGAGCTCTCTCCGGAACTGACGTCGCAGTTCGGGCTGTCGGAATCCAAGGGAGTCCTGGTCAGCGATGTCCTGGACGGGAGCCCAGCCAAGAAGGCTGGGTTGGAGCGGGGGGATGTCATCCTTGAGTTCGACGGCAAGGCGGTGGAGACTCCCACCCACCTCAGGAATATCGTGGCGCAGACCCAGGTGGGCAAGCAAATCACGGTCAAGTTCATTCGAAACAAGGGCCAGCGCACGGTGGATGTGACGATCGCGGAGCAGCCGAAGAATATGGCGCAAGCCGGCGGCGATAGGGGCGACGGAGGCGACGGAGGCGATGAAGGCGGGGAGGGGAGCAGGCCGTCCGGCCTCCTGTCGGACCTGGATGTGCGCGAACTCAACAGTGAGTGGGTCAATCGGTTTGGGCTGGGAGGTGGCGAAAAAGGGGTGGTCGTGGCGCGAGTCCGTTCCGGCAGCGCGGCGGCGGAGGCGGGCGTCAAAGAGGGCGATCTGATTTTGGAAGTGAACCGGAAACCGACCCCGACGCTCAAGGCCTACGAGCAGGCGGCCACCAAAGCGAGCAAAAGCGAGGCCGTCCTGTTGTTGATCAAACGCCAGGGCCTCACGACGTACCTCACGCTGAAGCCCTAGCCTTCGACAGGCGGGACGGACTCTGTCCGGGCGTTTGCGGCGGGCGGTGTTTAGTGGTCGTCCGAAAGGGGGTGATGAGATGGCGCGGCGAATTCTTTTCGTGCTCCTGAGCGCCCTGGCAGGGATGACCTTGTTCTTGCGCGGGGAGGAACCGACGGCTCCCGTGCTCATAGCCGGGTTTGCCATCGGCGCAGTCACGGGCGGCGTGATTCTCGTTGTAGAATACCTGCTCCAACAAACATCCTTCGGTATTATTGTGGGGGGGACCGGCGGATTGGCCATCGGGCTGGTCCTGACGGGCCTGGTCGAGTGGGTCGGCAGTGTCATTTTCGACGTGGAGACATTTCTCTTTCATATCGGCGGGCTCATGTTTCTCCTGGGGCTGCCTTATCTGGGGTTGGCGCTGGGGGCGAAGTTCGGACGGGAGCGGATCACGGGGCAGTCCAAACATTCCGAGCATGCGATGGTGACCGGCAATCATAAAATTCTCGATACCAGCGTGATCATCGATGGGCGGGTCGCGGACCTCTGCGAGACCGGTTTCTTGGAGGGCACGTTCCTGGTGCCGCAGTTCATTCTGCATGAGTTGCAACATATCGCCGACTCGTCGGATTCCTTGAAGCGGGCGCGGGGCCGGCGGGGGCTGGACATCCTGAACAAGATCCAGAAGATGGTGGACATCGACGTGCGGATCATCGACGACGATTTCCCGAACGTGAAAGACGTGGATTCCAAGCTTGTCGTCCTGGCCAAGAAAATCGGCGCCAAGGTCATCACGAATGACCTGAATCTGAACAAGGTCGCGGAGTTGCAGGGTGTGCGCGTGCTGAACATCAACGAGCTGTGCAACGCGCTCCGACCGGTGGTCTTGCCGGGCGAAACCATTCGGGTTTTTGTGCTGAAAGAGGGCAAGGAAGCCGGGCAGGGCGTCGCCTATCTGGACGACGGGACGATGATCGTGGTGGACAACGCCAAGCGCTGCATCGGGCGGAACGTGGACGTGCTTGTCACTAGCGTGCTGCAGACGACGGCGGGGCGGATGATCTTCACGCGCTTGCGCGAGGAGACGGAGAAGGAGGAGTTTCAAGTCACGCGTGGGTAACCGAACGTCTGCTCTCGTGCCGGCCGCCGGACGGGGGCTCCGCATGGGGAGCGCCACCCCCAAACAGTTTCTGACACTCGGGGGCCTCCCCCTGCTGGTCCATACGCTCCGAGCGCTGGAGGCGGCGGAGGAGATCGTCGAGATCATCCTAGCCGTGCCCGAAGCGGACTGCGAGTATTGCCTGCGGGAAATCGTCACCCCTCACCGTCTCACCAAAGTCAGAAACATCGTGGCCGGCGGCGCGCAGCGCCAGGATTCCGTGCAGCACGGACTCCGGGCCGTGAGCGACGGGATCGAATTCGTGCTGGTGCACGATGCCGTGAGACCCTTCGTGACCCGCGAGATGATCCGGCTGGTGATCGAGGCGGCGGCCAGACATGGGGCGGCGTTGGCAGCGATCCCGATGAAGGACACGGTCAAGCAAGCCGGCCAGGACGGGCTGGTGAGCGGCACGGTGGACCGGGGCCGGCTCTGGCTGGCCCAGACCCCGCAGGCGTTCCGCCGGGCGATTTTTGAAGAGGCGCACCGCAAGGCGGCGCTTGAGGGCGTGCAGGGGACCGACGACACGCAACTGGTGGAGCGGCTCGGCTATCCGGTGGCGATCGTGGAGGGGAGCGGGGAGAATATCAAGATTACTAGGCCGGAAGACTTCGCGATCGGCGAGGCGATCCTGGCCGCGCGACACAAAGGCGCAAAGTCACAAAGTCCATAAAGTCTTCAAGTTTCGACTTCCGGACTTTTTGACTTTCAGACTTTCCGACGATTCGGTTGTATGAAAGGAAGGCGCATGCGAGTTGGGCTGGGATATGATATCCATCCGTTGGGCAAGGGGCGGAAGCTGATTCTGGGGGGCATCGAGGTTCCCCATTCGCAGGGCCTAGTCGGCCATTCGGATGCCGATGCGCTGGTCCATGCGGTCTGCGATGCGATGCTCGGGGCCATGGGGGAGGGAGATCTGGGAAAACATTATCCCAGCTCCGATCCGCGCTACAAAAACATCTCCAGTCTGATCCTGCTGGAGGAAGTGAACGGGCTGCTGGCCAAGAAAGGCTATCACCTGGTCAATGTGGATACGGTGATCATCGCCCAGGCCCCAAGGCTCGGCCCGCATCTGGAGGCGATGGCGGTCCGGCTGGCGGAAGTGCTGAAGATCGAGCGGGAAGCGGTGAATGTGAAGGTCAAGAGCGGCGAAGGGCTGGACGCGGTCGGACGGGAAGAAGCGATCGCCGCCCAGGCGATTTGTCTCATCGAGAAGGCAACGATGGTCTGATGTTTTCAAGAATTAAACAAGATATTCAGGCCGTCTTCGATCGTGACCCGGCGGCCACGAGCAAGCTGGAGGTCGTGCTGACCTACGCCGGGTTCCACGCCCTGCTAGCTTATCGAGTCTCGAATTGGCTCAAAGCACAGGGGGTGCCGTTCATCCCGCGCGCCATTTCGCAACTGGCCCGCTGGCTGACGGGAATCGAAATTCACCCGGCGGCCAAAATCGGCAAGAGCTTTTTTATCGACCACGGCATGGGGGTGGTGATCGGAGAAACCGCCGAGATCGGCGACTATGTGACGCTGTTTCAGGGTGTGACGTTGGGCGGGACCGGCAAGGAACACGGCAAGCGCCATCCCACGCTGGGGAATCATGTGGTCGTCGGGGCGGGGGCCAAGATTCTCGGCGGCATCAAGGTCGGAGACAACGTCAAGATCGGCGCCAACTCCGTTGTGCTCAAGTCCGTGCCGCCCAACTCCACGGTGACCGGCGTCCCGGCCAGGATCATCAAGATGGAAGGGGAGCGTCTCCCCGAAGCCACCATGGACCACATCAACTTGCCGGACCCCATCGCCGACCGCTTCGAGGCTCTCGAACGCGAAATCATCGAACTCCGCAAGAAACTCGACAACCGGAACCAGCCGAAGCCGTAATCCGATCCCGCTCTCGTATCCTCTGCCACAGGACGGTTCTCGCCATGTTGTCATGACCCGGTATAATAGCCTGCACTATGAGGATCGCGACATCGTTGATGTGGTCCAGGCTGGCCGAGTCCGGATTACCGATCATGCGGATGAAGAAGCTGAAGCCGATCGTCTCCGATGGGATGATATCTACGCTTCGGTTCTCTGCGGAGAAATTATCGAGGAATATCTAGCGGATAAGCCGTATCCGAGTTGCTTGGCCTATGGGCGGGCGGCGAAAGGGGAGCCTGTGCACTCAGTGGGGCATATAATGCGGACAATCATTGGGCCGTTGCAGTAACGGTGTACCGGCCGGACCCAAGGCGGTGGATCGAAGGACGGCAAAGGAGGACATAACCATGATGCCGTTTCAAAAGTGTCCCGTGTACGGGCATGAGTTGGTTGAGAGGGAAGTGAAAAGCTGTTACGCGGCGGCACCCATACGGCGATCGTGAAAGTTCATGCCGAGGTTTGCCTACACTGTGGCGAGCGGCTGTATTCCCCGGAGACGGTGAAGCGGTTCGAGGACATTCGAGCGAAGCTGGAGCGTCAGGACACGGCGGAGTTCAAGCCGATAGGCCGGGCATTTCAAGTCGTGTAGCGATAAGGACAGCTTAATAATCTACCCTCACCAAATACAACCCCTGCGGCGGGGCTGTGTAGCCTGCGGAGCGGCGGTCTTTTGCGTCGAGAATCTCCTTCATGGCCTGGGGTGGTCGCTTGCCCTGGCCGACTTCGACCAATGTTCCCACGATGGCGCGGACCATCTGCTTGAGGAAGCGGTCGCCGAGGAATTGTATTCGGACTAAAGCTCCTTCCTGAACGAAATCTAGCCGCTGTATATCGCAGATCGTCTCCTTCGTGTCGGTCGGGTGGCCTTGGAACGACGCACAGTCGTGCGTGCCGATCAAGCAGAGGGCTGCCTGTCGCATCGCGGCGAGATGCAGCGGTCCATAAATGTGCCAGACCCGGTTGCGGTCCAGGGCTGGCCGTTCGAGCTGGTTTAGAATTCGGTACTCATACTGCTTGGTCTTGGCTGAGTAGCGGGCATGGAAGTCGTCCGACACAGTCTCGGCTGCCTGGACGCTGATGTTGGCCGGGAGGTGGGCGTTGAGGGCGCGTCGCCAGTCGTGAGGGGAGAGCGGCTTGTCCGAGCGGAAACTCACGACCTGGCCAAGGGCATGGACGCCTGCGTCGGTTCGACCGGCGCCGATCACGGCGATGTGCGTCTGCGTGACCTTCTGGAGCGCGTCTTCCAATGCCGCTTGCACGGTCGGCTGGTCAGGCTGCCGCTGCCAACCGGCATAGCTTGTTCCATCGTATTCGAGAATCAGCTTGAAGGTCGGCACTGCCTGCCTCGATCAGCGCGCGGCAGTCTGAATGGGACTGACGTAATCCCGGATGCCTTGGAAGATGGCGTCGGCCATGCGGCTGGTGAAGGTATCGGTCCGCATGAGCTTCTCTTCGGCGGGATTGGAGATGAAGGCGATCTCGGCCAGGATACTGGGCATGGTGGTGAAGCGGATCACATAGAAGGGCGCCGTCTTCACGCCATGGTCCACCACGTCGTAATGGTCGTCTAGGTGGGCGACCATGGCCTGTTTGGTCGTCCAGGCCAGCTCCTGCGACTTTTCGATTTTCTTGCTGGTCACGAAATCCGCCAGGATGTACTGCCAACCCACGCCGGTGCTCTCGATCGGCGTGCCGTTTTCCCGCGCGGCCACGGCCAGGGCGCGCCGGTCGCTGGCCGCGCCGAAGTGGTAGACCTCCAGCCCCTTGGTGTTGCGTTGCGGATGGGAATTCACGTGGATCGACACAAAGAGGTCCGCGTCCTTGCCGTTGGCGAACTTGGCCCGATCGCCCAGTTCCACGAACACATCGCGGTCCCGCGTCATGAGTACCTGGGTGCCCAAGTACTTGGTGATCAGGTCGCGGAGCTTCAACCCGACTTGCAGGGTGATGTCCTTTTCAGCCGTGCGCTGCTGGCCAATGGCGCCCGGGTCCTTGCCTCCGTGCCCTGGGTCGATCACGATCAGCTTGATATCCTTCCCCGGCGTTGAGCGTGGCTGGGAACGAACCGGTGAGGGCGGGGGAGCCAGCTGGGCTGTAGGAGTCGGTTGGGCTGTCGTGACTGGCTTGGCTGCAGGGGGCGGTTGATCTGCCGGAGTCTGTTGGGCCTTGGCTGCCTGGGCTGACGGCGCGGATTCGGCAACCGGATCAGGGGTTGGAACCGGCGTCCTGGCTATGGTTGTCGTAGGCGCCGCTGGCTCGACTGGCTGAGCAACAACCGGCTCGTTCTTCTCGCTTCGGTGGTAGAGGTCCACCACAAGCCGCTCCGGCCTGCTGAGGGCGATCAGCTTATAGTCGCGGACTTGGCTCAGGTTGACGGACACGGTCACAGAATGGGTGTGCGGTTGGGCGATGGAGACTTCATTGGGCAGTTTTCTGCCGCTGAGCTTCGCCCGCACGCGCTCGCTGAGCTTGGTGTTTTGCAATTCCACGATCGCCCTGTTCTGGCTCTCCTGGCGGCTTTGGGTGAAGGTCGTCGTGTGGTCGAGATCCAGCACTAGGCGCGTATAGCCCGAGTAGTCCTTCACCCGGATGTTCTGCACCAGGGCACCGTCCTGGGGGTGAGCGACGTTCTTATGTGCGGGCTTCTTGGTCTTGTAGGCCAGGCCACGAATCGTCGCTTTGGAACTCTGGGAAGGCGAGGCTGTGGCAGCGGCGGACAAGGCAGGAGCCAGGATGCCGGGTGACAGCAACCAGAAGATCAGGCCATAGGCCCAAAGCGATCGAGTCGGCATAGCAATCCCAGGTTCGCGATAATCTTGGAAAAATTTGTCAGAAGCAAACCCGATTGTCAAGTGTTCGCCCCGGTTCTCTCTCCTTCGGCATATTTCTGTCGGAAATTGACAGGAGAAAAGCCCTCGGCTAGGCTCTGCACCTATGGCAACGCATGTGATCGTGGATGGCTATAACCTCCTCGGGGTGAGGGGCCAGGTTGGACGCACCGATGCCGCCGGTGGTGAGGCGGCCCGCGAGCAACTGCTGCGGGATTTATCGGCCTATCGGCAGCGCAAGGGGCACCCGATCACGGTGGTCTTCGACGGGTGGCAGCAGGGAGGAGAAACGGAGCGCCGGGAG
>SXGR01442967.1_pt1 | contig 20948 bp, 15 predicted proteins | sample 3174711 | NCBI WGS metagenome assembly SXGR01 (sample SAMN11356860, study PRJNA531348) | freshwater metagenome | isolation source: freshwater sample F1-60 | place: China: Fuxian Lake, Yuxi | collected 2017-12-25 | reverse complement strand
GATCGTCCTTTTGCATGTAAATCAAATTCCTCCTTGCGAATATTCACCACCACATTCTCAAACTGATCAATAAATAAAATTTGTCCTTCCATCCAATTTGGACTAATGGTTGGCTGCATTGGATAAATTTCCAAAATTTCAGTCACTGGCTCACCAGCATCTAATAAATTACCTGATGCAAAAAAGTAAGCAACGCCTTCAACCACACGATCCAACATTTGAATAAATGTGGTGGCGCCTTTGCAGTTTATTTTAACGATATCCACCGGTTTTAATCCCAGCATCATGGTTAAAAATCCGTTATCAGGTACGATAAAAAAGTGCCCATTAAAATGCGCAAACAACACATGCTCCTGTGGATTTTGGAAAAAATTAACCATTACAATATGCACGGTCCCTTTTGGATAATACTTTGCTGCATTATTAAAAATATAAGCCCCTTGTTGGTAATCTTTTGAAGAAAGATAATGTGTTATATCAGCGATGGTGCAATCCGGAATCGTTGACAAAATTTGCCCTTTAACAGCGCCAATAATAAAATCTGCTTGGCCAATATCTGATGTTAATGTAATAACGGGCATATCTTAATTGTAACGAATATTTAAGCAGTATATTTTAAATAGGTGGTTATTAATTTATTACGCACTTTTCAATCGCCCCTTTTACTTCACCAATTTGCCCTCTTTAAAAAAGAATTGATGCACTAATTTATCAGCCCATGCAGGGAAAAACTTATTCATAAATACGGTTCTTTTGCCAGTAAATGTTAGCACCAAGGTTCGCTTCCTTTTTGAAATAGCATCAATGATATGTGTTGCACATTGCTCAGAAGTCATCATTTCACCCTCATCCATAGGCGACTCCCCTTGCGCTTTGGCATCTTTATCCAATGCTGCATTTCGAATATTTGAAGTGGTAAATCCGGGGCAAACCCACATCACATGGGTACCTGATCCATATAATTCTGTTCTTAAAGCCTCCAACCAACCGTTTAATGCATATTTTGAAGCAGAATACCCGCTTCGGCCAGGAAGGCCTCTATAGCCTGCAATACTAGAAACACCCACAATCACCCCTTTGTTTTGGGTAATAAAAGGCAAAGCTGCCTTGGTGCAATATACAGAACCCCAAAAATTGATGTCCATGACCGTTTTTAAAGTATCCATAGATACATCTTGAACCAATGCACGCATGGAAATGCCAGCATTATTGATCAATATATCAATGGTACCCCATTGCGATACTACTCTTTCTATAAATGAAGTACAATCAGATTGTTGGCTAACATCTGCAGCAATGACCAATAAACTAGAAGAATTAAATTCACGCGCAAGATCATCCAACTTGATTTGTGTGCGTCCACAGGTTGCAACTTTTGCACCTATAGCCAAAAACTGCGCTACTAAAGCTTTTCCAATGCCGTCGGAACCGCCAGTAATTACAACTATTTTATCTTTATAATCCGCCATCAGTTTGAGTTTACACAAATGTACTTCTTATTTGAAGATGAAGCATTTAGATGGTATTTGAATGGGGAAAATAAATACCCCCTTTTATTTGGATAGTTTTTATTAATGCTTATTTTTGCGCTCCCCTAAAAAGGGGCGGTTAGAATTGGTAGCTCAGTTGGTAGAGCAATACACTTTTAATGTATGGGCCCTGGGTTCGAGTCCCAGCCAGTTCACAAAGCTTGTCACGATTGTGACAAGCTTTTTTGTTTTAAGGCTGCGGCGGGAGCTCGCTCACGTAAGTAGACGAAAAGCAAAAAAGCCAACGAAACGCTAAGCGATTCGTTGAAAATCTTTGAGTAAGGACGCCATTTAGGGAAGTCGGCGAAATGAAATGAAGCGGACAATCCACAAATTACTTTAAAATATTCCCGATTGCTTCCTTTAATAACCTCGCCCATAATGCATAACCTGGTTCAATTAAATGAATTCCGTCACCTGAACAAAATTTGGTGTCTAATTCACCATCTTGTTTGATAAAATACTTTGTCAAAGGCAGGTAGGTAACTTGAGGGCTTGTATAATTTTTTATAATTGTATGCACGATATCATATTTAATCCGGTTGCTTGAATTAGGATGCAATCCTGTAGGTAAGGGGCCAATTAATAGCACTTTAGTTTGATGCATATTCGCTTGCACCCAATCTAGTATTAACTTAATTCCATCCGCAGTTTCCTCCCCGGAATCCTCATTAAAATTATTTACACCAATCGTTAACACCAGTAATTTGGGATACGAAGACGCATAATTGCCATTTTGCAATCGCCATAAAATATGCTGTGTTCGATCTCCTGAAATACCTGCAACCACCCAACGAAATTCATTGAACGCTTTCTCAAAATAGGGCTTCCCTGCTTTATAAGTAACCGAAGGCCGATCCCCTCCTATTCCTTGGGTAATTGAATTGCCTAAAAAAATAATATCTAACTTTTTTTCAGCTTTTAATAATTGATTAATCTCCTCATGCTGCACCCACCAATCTGTTCCTTCCTTCCAGCCTGCAGCAGATCGATATTCTGCAGAAGGTGTAGGTATAATAGAAAACTTTGTTTTATATCCTGTACTTTTTAAAATAAAATCAACAATCGGCGTTGGATTAGCCAAACTATGCGGATGATGACCGATCCCTTTTTTATGTATCACTGTAATATCTCCGCCTGCACTTTTGATTCGAACTTCAAAGGGATTTGTATTTTCATCCACAGGCACTACCTCGTCAGCATCCCCAACAACATGTAGCATTGGATAGCCTCCCTTTGCAATTAGTTCCGCATTATCTAATGGACTGTTTTTAAAATTTTTGGCTTGCTCCTCAGTTAATCTAAAATCATTTTTAAAGATTGTCCAATCATCCTTACTTCCAGGTCCCTTACCTAATCCACCTGGCCAACTTTTCATATCAAGAACTGGCGCATCTGCATATACTGCAGCTACTTTATTTGGATTTTGCAAAGCCCAATTATACGCATAAATACCACCCCTACTCATTCCTTCTAACACCACTTTTTTAGACATACCTACATTTTGCATGTAGTCATAAAATTGATTCCAGAATTTTATGGCTTCCTCGTTACCGTACATTTCAGCCACATCTATATAAACGATATGAAATCCCCTTTCTAATAACGCGATATCAGTTTGTGGTTCATGTCCCCAAAATCTGGCCCTCCAAATCCAAGGTTGCCCATCAGTAACTGTTTTAGGACTTACAATTTTGCAATTTCTATTCTTAAAGGTATAGTCAGCGCATGAATATCCATAAAACGAACTGATCACTTTTTGTTCTTTAATTTTTTCAAAAACAGGACTACTTTCGTCTTTATTTAGTTTAACAAGCTCGTATAATCTTTTAGAAATTAGGGTGCCTCCTAATGAAGAAGGATGCAGTTTGTCTAAAAACAAATCTTGCTTATCGATGAACATAGAAAACAAATCCAACACTTCTAGGTTTTTCTCAAAAGCAATTTTTTGAATTTTTGGTATTATCTTATTTTTATTGACGCTGTTATTAAAAAGACTACTATCATTTAAAAAAATAGGCAAAGGCAACAATAAGACAATACGTGGTCGTGCCGACGAATTAGTATAGGACTGGACAATATCTTCAAGGGTATTTGTAAAATTTGAAATAAATGCAGTGTCTGATGAATTTATTTCATCCAAGCCTAATTCAATAAAAATAATATCTGGATTAATTGTTTTGCTTTTTTTAAATTCAGCTGTTTGGGTGTAACCATTTAATCCATTACTTAAAACAGGCGCATTAACCACCCCAAAATTGGTAACTTTATACTTCGTACCAAGTAAATACTGTAATTGCTGCGGAAAATTATTTTTTTCTCTGTTTTCAACACCTATGCCATAGGTCACCCCATTTCCAATACATGCAATATTGACTACTTTTTGTGCAAAAATTGAGCCGCAAAAAAAGATCCCGATTAAAAGTAACTTGATGCTAATATAATATGTATTCATGCTTCATCATTTAAGTGTAAATTAAATTTACAACAATTATAAAACTAATACTTGAATAGTATTTTGGGCAAAATTGAATTACTTACCCATGGGCTTATAATTAGCTAAATACACCCCCATCATGATTAATACAGCTGAAATAAATTTTGTTATTGTTATAGTCTCATTTAACAAAATGATAGCAGCAATGGTTGCAAAGAAGGGTTGCGAATAGATAAATGATCCCGCCATACTTGCGCCTAATTTAAAAATACCAAAATTGACCAATTGATAGGCAAAAAAGGTAGCTCCTATTACAATATAAAATAGACAAAACCAACTTAATGCATCAAATGAAGCCCATTGCACTAAACGTAAATCATGCCATCCAATTGGGATACTAACCATACTTCCAATCAAAAATACCCACTTTAGTATAGTCGTATTTGAGTATTTATGTGCGATTGATTTCATCAAAACTACATAAGTCGCATAGCTAATAGCGCCAAAAACAACAAACATGTCGCCAAGTGCTTGCCCTGATTTATTTACGACCGAAGTGTCTCTTGAAAAAACCAATAAAATACCCCCAAAAATTCCGAGTAAAAGGCCAACAATTTTTAAACTATTTAATCTCTCTTTTAAAAAAACTACAGCAAGCAGGGTAATTACGATAGGTGTTGTTAATACCAGTAAGGATGCGTGAATAGGGCTCGTCAAAGACATTCCCTTAATTGAAAAATTTTGATTCATGACAATTCCTGTTAAAGCGCAAATCAAAATAATATAAAAATCAGCTTTCTGAAATTGATTGGTACCCGCTTTCAATCCAAAGAATAGCCAAAAAAGAATTGCGGTACCTCCGATTCTAATTGAAGTCAATGCAATTGGCGTAATGAGTGACGGGCTAATATGTTTCACGGCAACTTTACTAGTTGCAAAGAAAAAATTTCCCAACAATACAGCCAATGTTGCTTTTAGTTTTTCAGACCACATATATTAAATCTTACCTATTAAAATTAGGCATAAAAAAACTTCTGCTAAAGGAATAACAGAAGTTTTTCTTAGTAAAGAATTTTATAATTATTGGGATATAAGTTATTACGTTTTAATTCCCTTTACCATCTAGTATAATCGGTGTTTTACCTGACCCACCCATAATAATAACCTTAGCATTGGGTGAAGTCATCAAGCCTTTCATCGCCTGAATTTGCTCATATTGTAATTGTTTATCGCCTAATCCAGAACTGATGATTCTTTGATAATCAGCAATACCTTGCGCCTCCACTCTTTTACGCTCTGCTTCTTGTTTTTCTTTCTGTAATACAAACTGCATTTTTTGCGCTTCCTGCTCTGCCTTAATTTTTTCTTCAATAGAAGCTTTTACGGTTGCTGGCAAAGTAATATTGCGAACCAATAATTGCTCAAGCACAAAACCTCTTTCTTTTAAATTAGCTTCAATGGTTTTAAATATTCTCGATTGAAATTCATCTCTTTTAGTGGAGTATAAATCAACAGCTGTATAATAAACAGCATTATCTCTGATTTTAGTTCTTGTAACAGGTCGTACAATGACATTTTTAAAATCATACCCTATCTGCCTAACAATATTAGGTGCTTGTGCCGATTGCACACGATATAAAACTGTCAAATCAATCACCACTTCCAATCCATCTGCTGTTAATACACGAATAGCATCATCCCCTGCTACCTCACCTTCGGCATGTATACCACTCATCGTATAATTTTGTGTACGAACATCAATGGTATTGATGGAAACCAAAGGATTCACCATTGTTAAACCACTTGTTAATATTTCATCCTGTACTTTTCCAAATAGCGATTGTACACCAATCTCACCTGCATCAATTTGTTTTACACTTGAGGACAGAGCCCCAATCACTATAATAACAATTCCTACCGAACGAACAGTTCCACTGCGACTAGAAATGGGCAAATTCAAATTTTTCACAGCACCTGCAGCAAAAAATATTATTATTCCAAGAATGATTAAAAACATAAATTTTAAATTTAATTATTACATAAATATACGCTTTTAAACCAGCGCAATCCTATTTATTATACCGTAAAATATTGCATAGCTTTTTGTCATAAATTTTGAATAAATTCGTTAGACAAATCGACCCTATATGAAAAACAATGCCCTATCACTCTGTCTATTCTCTATTTTAACTAGCAACTTACTTTTTGGCCAAACAAAACCGGAATGGAGCACTATTTTCAATAAAATAAATACCGAAGTTGTCACAAAATCGAATGCCTACCAATCATTAAAAACTGCGACTGAAACTATTGGTCACAGATTAACAGGATCGGCCAACGGAGAAAAAGCAGAAGAATTTGCCTACAACCTGCTTAAATCCTACGGTTTAAAAAACTTGAAATACCAACCTTTTGAAGTGGAAAGCTGGAGCCGTGGCACTATTAAAGTTACCATTGGCGAAGCTTTAAATAAATTACAACCTATTAAATCTGTTTCGCTCGCCTATTCACCAATCAAAGTAAACGAAACACTTGAAGTGGTTGATATGGGTAATGGATTGGAGGAAGATTATTTGAATAATCCAAATAAGGTTGTCGGAAAATTCGCATTGGTTTACTTAGGCGTACTTCCAGGATCAAAACCAGGCACCCCAAACTTGCATCGTTCTGAAAAAACGGCAATTGCCACCAAATATGGCGCCAAAGGAATTATTGTTATTAATACATCCGCTAATGGCATCTTATTAACAGGCACTGCTTCCGTAACTGGGAAATTAATTCCGATACCTGCAGTTTGCGTGGGTAAGGAAGATGGTATGATTTTGAAAGAAAAACTTAAAACAGAAAAACTTTTTAGCCATATTGAAATGACTAACTTTTCGGGATTAATTAAAGCACGAAATATTATAGCAACTATTCCAGGAGCAAGCCTACCCAATGAAAAAGTAGTGGTGGGCGGTCATTTAGATAGTTGGGATTTAGCCACTGGCGCTATTGATAATGGCATTGGCTCTTTTTCAGTATTAGATATGGCAAGAACATTTCAAGCATTAAAATTAAATCCCGCTCGCACCGTTGAATTTATTTTATTTATGGGGGAAGAAGAAGGATTACTTGGTTCAAAAGCATATGTGGCTGCAGCAAAAAATGACAAAAGCATTGATCAAATTAGGTACATGTTCAATTATGACATGACCAATGATCCAAAAGGTTTCTCAACCAGTTCGGAAGATAGCAGGACCTTGTTCCAAAATATTGGTGCCATTGCCAATAAAATTGATACCGATTTCAAAAATTCCTTGTCCGTAGGCGCAGGATTACACAGTGATCACCAACCATTCATGTTGCAGGGTATTCCAACTGGTGGAGGTTCAGGCGGCGGATTACCCAATGGCGCAGGGCCATGCTATCATGCTGATTGTGACGGATTTAACTTAGTGGATGAAAAAGGAATGAAAAACACGGTTCGTTATGGCGCCATGCTTTTATATGGGGTGGCGGATGCTACTGAAATAAAATCAAAACAATTGACGGATCAAGAAACAAAACAATTCCTAATAGATAAGGGCTTAAAAGAGGCATTACAAATTGCGGGTGATTGGCGTTGGAAGGATTAAATTCATTGATTTTCAAGTTGCATTTGGATATGAATTAATTGGTGAATAAACCAATTGATTTACTGATTAATATCATACATCCAAAATTGCCTAATGAATCATCTTTTGAAATTGTGGATCCATCCTATTGGTTGCTTCATAATAGCCTTGCTTATACCAACGCATTCTTGCTAATAAACTAGCTATTTCAGGCTGTACCCTCTTTTTTGAACTATTCAGTTTCCCAACACTAATGGGTGAATGTTGTTTGGCAAAATTGATGAATGCCTCCCAAGTTGTTTCATTATTATACTGCGTCAGTAAATCGAGAACATTTTTCAGTTGGGTCATTTTGGGTAAATTGGAAAGATAAAAACCAAGTACAAACTCGTTGACTAAATTATTTTGTAATAAAAGGTTACTGGATGTATCCATTAAAATATCATTACTAGCAACCCACTTGTCAGGATAGATACCACCCCCACCAAAAACTAAATTTCCCTTAGGTGTTTCAAATGAATCTCCTTTGAAATTAGAATCAGGTACACCAATTGCATCTTCATGCAATCTTTTGACATACGCATCCTCATAGGCTGCCTTCCCTAAAACATAAGGTCGTTGGATATTCCTGCCTAAGGGTGTGTAATATTTTGCAGTCGTTAAGCGCAAAGCTCCCCCATTTGATAAATTAAATTGCTGTTGCACCAATCCCTTGCCAAATGACCTTATTCCTACAATCGTCGCCCTATCCCAATCTTGCAAAGCTCCTGCCAATACTTCACTAGCTGATGCGGAGGATTCATTCATTAATATTGTAATTTTTCCTTGCTCAAAAAGTCCTTCTCTTTTACTATAATAATCTACCCTAGGTGAATGTACCCCTTCGGTATATACAATCAATTTATTGCCCGGTAATAATTCATCTGCAATGGCTACCGCTTCAGAAAGTAAACCACCTCCATTATTACGCAAATCCAAAACCAATGACTTCATCCCTTTTTGAACCAAAGGATCCAAGGCTTGCATAAAAGCTTCATACGTACGATCTGTAAACTTATTTAATTTAATATACCCAACAGTGTCGCTGATCATATAATATGCATCAATCGGCGAAATGGGAATATTCCCTCTTGTTAGTTGCAATTGTACTTGCTTACTTTTTCTCAACACCACTAATTTCAATGGACTATCTTCTGGACCTTTTACTTTTTGCCTTACTTCATCTGCTTGCAAATTACCACCGGACAATATTATCGAATCATTTGCTTTCAATAAGACATCGCCTAACTGAACGGCTCCTTTAAAGGCAGGGCCGTCCTTTAAAACATAAGTGACAAAAAAACTATCTCTGAACTGCTGAAATTCGATACCAATTCCTTTTAAGTTGGCTGCCAATTGTTCATTCACATCAACCAAATCCGCGGGTGGAATATATACCGAATGCGGATCCAACTGGCTTAAATAATAATCAGCCAATTTAATACTTGCACTATCATTTTTTAAGGAATCAACATATTTGGATTGCACAATTTGAATCATTTCCAAAATTGGATCCTGCTTTGTAATGAATAAACCCCTAGTAGATAAATCTCCCTTCACAAACACCCCAATCACAATACCAACAATAATCATTAGGGCATATGAAATGGGGGTAAACCAATTTGTATTATTCTGTTGCATGTGCATTTTATTGACTACAAATTTACATTATTTAATGTTTAAAATGGACTTAATACTCTTGCGTATCCACTAATTTGTATTAATTTCACTGCTAATTGGCAGTTATGAAAAATTATATAATAGCAGATAGTGGTGCAACAAAATGTCAATGGATGATTGTTCAAAACAATAAAAAACAATCCATTAGCACGATAGGCATTAGCCCCTACTTTTTATCCACGGATGAAATTGCTGCAATTTTAGTGAAAGCCTTTTCAAAAAAGATCAATGTTGAAAAAATAAATGCCATTTACTTTTATGGTACAGGATTAAGCAATCCAGACAATGTAAAAAGTTTAAAAAAAGCACTGAAATTAGTTTTCAAAAACGCAAGCCTTGATATTCAAACTGATTTAGTGGCTGCGGCACGCGCCACTTGTCAAAAAAACAAAGGTATTGCTTGTATTTTAGGAACAGGATCAAATACAGGGTATTATAACGGAAAGATTATTGCTAAAAACAGCCCTGGCCTTGGCTATGTTTTAGGAGATGAAGGCAGCGGCGCCTACCTGGGAAAAAAAGTATTACAATATTTTTTATACAAAACTTTTGACGAAGAATTAATGCTTTGTTTTGAAAAAAAGTACAATTTAAATCGTTCTGAAATTTTAAATAAAATTTATCAAGAGCCCTTACCCAACAAATATTTGGCTTCTTTTGCCATTTTCTTAAGCGAGCATCGTGGACACTATATGATTGAAAATATTATTGAAGATGGGTTAAATGATTTCTTCTATACCCATTTAAATAAATTAAATGAATCCTGGTTACACCCTATTCATTTCACAGGCAGTGTCGCCTATGCATTTAGAGATGTTATTAAACAACTCGCATTGGTTTATGAAATGGAATTAGGTAAAATCACCAAATCCCCCATGGAAGGATTAATCACTTATCACAAAAACAACCAATAGTTGTAGTAGCATGCACGAAATTGAGCCCTATTTTCAATGGCGACATTTATATATAGCCGACGAAGATCCTAAATCAATATTTTTTGGTCAAACTTATAGCGAGTTCGAATTTTCACAAACAGTTTACAATTATTATATACATCCGCAATGGGATACATTTGGAAGTAAAAATTTATACTTAAAAATACTCTTTGTCGCTTACGAGTCCAACTTTGCTATTATTGAACTCATTGGAGAATGGAATGATGCTATTGAAAATGATATCATGCTATTAAAACGGGATGTGTTGGATTCATTAATGTCATTTGGTATAAATAAATTTATTTTAATTGGCGAATATGTATACAATTTTCATAATGGGGACCGCGATTATTACGAGGAATGGTATGAAGAATTAGCGGACAACGAAGGCTGGGCGGTTATGGTCAACTTGCACTCTGCAGCACAATATGATTTTTTACAAAAAAAATTAAACAGGTATATTGAATTGATGGAAATTACCGCTTGGAGAACTTATAAACCTTATGACTTTTTTCAACTCATTGACGATAAAATTAGCAATCGACTCCGATAGTGCAACTAAAATAGCTTACTGCTATTTTACAAAAACTGGAACATTCCCTTGTTCGCATAATTTAATAAACCAAGTCCTCATAAGCACCCTGCAATTCTCTATAAGCATGGTCATCCTTCGCCAACTTAGCGGCAGCCATCCCTTTTTCATACCAAACAATCGCCTCATTTTTATCCGCTAATTTTTCCAAACATTTGGCCAAATGGTAGTAGGAACCAATATAATCCGGTGATTCGGTGAGTATGGCGATAAACAAATCCCTCGCTTTAAGTTCCTCCCCAATTTTAAGGTATTCAAGGGCCAAAGCATGCCTTAAGAAATTATCCTTGGGTTGTTGATTCAAAAATTCAATAATTTTTTCAATACGATTCATCCGAACTCATTTTAGTGCATAGTAGGTAAAAAAACTGTCTTATATTTGCATTAGTTGCATAAACAACCAAAATCAAATTTTAGACCATGAACATTTTAGTTTGTATCAGTAAAACACCCGACACCACTGCTAAAATTGCGTTCACCGAAGGTAATACAAAGTTCGATGAAAATGGCGTGCAGTGGATCATAAACCCCTATGACGAATGGTATTCATTGGTGAGGGCCATTGAAATAAAAGAAAAGGATCCTACCACTAACATTCATTTGATTACTGTTGGCGGACCCGAGGCGGAACCTATTATACGTAAAGCATTAGCATTAGGAGGCGACGAAGCCATCCGTGTAAATATAAATAGTAATGATTCCTATGTAATCGCACAACAAATTGCAGCAATCGCAAAACAAGGAGCTTATGATTTAATCATGACCGGAAAAGAAACCATTGATTATAATAGTGCTTGTATAGGATCCATGCTTTCGGCAATATTGGATCTCCCCTACGTATCATTAGCCAATCATTTAGAAGTGAATGGCAATACTGCTACTATTCAACGTGAAATTGAAGGTGGAGAAGAAACCAATGAAGTAATACTTCCAATGATTATAAGTTGTCAAAAGGGAATGGCCGAACAAAGAATACCCAATATGCGTGGTATTATGGCGGCAAGAACAAAGCCATTAAAAGTGGTTGAACCTGTAGCAACGAATGCACATACCAGCATCAAGGAATTTAGCTTACCCCCTGCAAAAACGGGTGTTAAATTAATTGCACCTGACCAAATGGAAGAATTAGTTAAGCTATTAAAAGAAGAAGCAAAAGTTATTTAACAAAATCATTGATAATTATCCATTTTTCGGATTTGTAAAAAGAGTTTAAAAATAAATAAAGTTATGGTACTAATATATATAGATCATTCAGAAAAAGAAATAAAAAAGTCATCCCATGAAGCCATCTCCTATGGTGCCGCCATTGCAAAGCAATTAAGTTGCAGTGCAGAAGCATTACTATTAGGAACTGTCAATGATGATTTAACTGCACTCGGGAAATTGGGGGCAAGTAAAGTGCATCAATTGAACAATGAAAGTTTAAATAATTTTGACGCTAAAGTTCATGCAAGCTTAATTGCAACAGCTGCAAAAAATTTAAATGCAGAAGTAATCGTATTTGCACATAATATCAATGGAAAAGCAATTGCACCTGCAGTGGCAGTAAAACTAGATGCAGGAATTGTAACGGGCGCATGTAGTTTACCTGATTTGCAAAATGGTTTTGAAGTTACAAAAACAGTGTTTTCAGGAAAGGCTTTTGCTAATATAAAAATTGAGACGCCAAAAAAAGTTATCGCCATTAATCAAAATAGTTTTGGTATTCAAAATCATGAATTAAGTGCTACGGTCGTGGAGATGAGTTTACCTATACCACCTGCTTCCGTTAAAGTAACTAATGTCAATAAAATAATAGGGGAAATTCCACTAACCGAGGCCAATTTGGTAGTGAGTGGTGGTCGCGGATTAAAGGGACCAGAAAACTGGGGTATTTTATTAGATTTAGCAAAAGCATTAGGGGCCGCAACTGCTTGTAGCCGACCTGTATCGGATTCAGATTGGAGACCGCATCATGAGCATGTGGGTCAAACTGGTATTCAAATTGCGCCTAACTTATATATTGCCATTGGAATTTCGGGTGCCATTCAGCATTTAGCAGGCGTTAACCGAAGCAAAACAATTGTGGTGATTAATAAGGACCCAGAAGCTCCCTTTTTTAAGGCAGCGGATTATGGTGTTGTGGGAGATGCATTTGAAGTTGTGCCGGCATTAACAGCTGCAATTTCAAAAATGAAGCACAACGAATAACATAATTATTTAACTTTAGGGGGTAATTTGAAATATGCATAAAATTGAATTAGAAATTGTTGCGTTGTCGCATAGCATTACCCAGTCAAACTCATATGCAGTTGTATTGGGTGAGGTAAATGGATTACGCCGTTTGCCCATTGTTATTGGAGGATTTGAAGCACAAGCCATTGCTGTAGCATTGGAAAATATGCACCCTTCCAGACCATTGACGCATGATTTGATGAAAAATTTTATGACCGCATTTGGTGTTCAATTACAAGAAGTATACATCTGCGATTTACAGGAAGGAATTTTTTACTCAAAGCTAGTTTGCTTCACCGCCAATGATACCATTGAAATTGATAGCAGAACCAGTGATGCTATTGCATTAGCAGTGCGATTTGGTTGCCCTATTTATGTGTATTCAAACATTTTAGAGCAAGCAGGATTAACTAGTGAAAATGTAGACAAACCCATTCATGCAACACCAGTAAACGAACCTGCAAAAATCAATGACCTTGGTTTGTTATCCTTAGTTGAATTGAATAATTTATTGAAGGAAGTATTAGAACAGGAAGACTACATTCGCGCAATTGATATCAGAGATGAAATCAATAAAAGAACTGCGCAAAAGAAATCATAAATAATGATTCAATATCCCCATTGCAAAATTAATTTAGGCTTATCCATTGTCGCTAAAAGAGCCGATGGCTTTCATGATTTAGAAACAGTTTTTTATCCAGTTGCTTTAAAAGATATTCTAGAAATAACGCCTGCAAAAAATAATCAAGCAACCACATTCTCGAATTCTGGATTAGCAATTCCTGGCGATACCAATAACAACTTATGTTTAAAAGCATACCATTTATTAAAAGCCGATTTCCCTTCGCTTCCTGAAATACAAATGCATTTGCATAAAATAATTCCCATGGGCGCAGGATTAGGCGGAGGTTCAAGTGATGGTACAATGACATTGAATATTTTAAACACCCTATTCGAAATTGGACTTAGCCAAGAACAACTTATTTGCTATGCTGAAAAATTAGGAAGTGATTGTCCTTATTTTTTACATGACACCCCATGTCATGCCACTGGAAAGGGGGAACTACTCTCTCCTATTACATGCAACCTATCTAATTACACCATTGTACTTTTACATCCAGGAATTCATATCGCAACCCCTTGGGCTTTTCAACAAATTACACCCTGTAAAAAGGAGAAATTAATTTCGGCGATCATTCAACAACCCATGTCCACTTGGAAGCAGGAATTGATTAATGATTTCGAAGCCCCCGTCATTGATGCACACCCCATCATTGGCGCATTAAAAAAAGACCTTTATCAACAGGGGGCTATTTACGCAAGCATGTCAGGATCTGGGAGTTCGCTTTATGGCATATATGAAAAAAATAAGAAGTATCAAAAATCGGACCTCACCAATAACATACGAATCGATACGATATAACATGCAACATTTCATCTTGTTAAAGTAGATCGTATCGAATTAACAACAAATGCGAACGTTCGTTATTTATCCTGTTTTTAATAATATTAAGCGTTTTATAAATGATGATGAATAGTGCGTAAATTTCTTGCATTTGTGCTATGAAAAATCCTCATTATTTCGTAATTTTCCACGAATCGCTACCCGGTTCAAATTATCCTTTAATTAATTGGTTGGAAATGACGAAAAATGAAAACTTAGGATTGTATGATCCTGCTTACGAACACGACGCTTGTGGTATAGGATTTGTTGCCCATATCAAAGGAATCAAAGCGCATCAAAATGTTGATGACGCTTTGACTATTTTAGAAAACATGGAACATCGCGGCGCTTGTGGATGTGAAATTAATACAGGTGATGGTGCTGGTATTATGATTCAAATTCCGCATGAATTTTTCTTTGATGAATTATTACAAAAAGGAATTCACTTACCGGATATTAATGAATATGGTGTTGGATTTATATTTTTCCCTGCTGAAAAAGGAATGAAGGAAGAGTGTCAAGAAATATTTGCACGCGCAGCAGAAAAATTAGGTATTGAAATTATTGGTTATCGAACTGTGCCTGTAAATAAAAGCACCATTGGACCTTCCGCATTGTCGGTTGAGCCCATCATGGAACAAGTTTTTTTAAAAAAACCAGACAGTATCACTGACCCAGAAGATTTTGAGCGCAAATTATTTGTCTTAAAAAATTATGCGTCTCATACGGTCAATAACTCGATTAAAAAAGAAGCGATTGGTTTTTACATGGCCTCCCTTTCACAAAGAGTTATAGTTTATAAAGGACAATTAACAAGTCATCAAGTTAGGGAATACTTTCCTGACTTGAGTAACAAACGCGTTGTATCGGCTTTTGGTTTGGTACACTCTCGTTTTGCTACAAATACCTTTCCTTCCTGGAAATTAGCACAACCTTTCAGATACATTGCACATAATGGGGAGATCAATACTTTACAAGGAAACTTAAACTGCTTACGATCCAGCGAAAGCAGTTTCTTCTCTCCTTATTTTAGCAAGGAGGAATTGGATATGATTTTACCAATTGTAACTGCAGGACAATCCGATTCCGCTTGTTTGGATAATGTGATTGAACTTTTGACTTTATCTGGTCGTTCATTACCGCATGTGATGATGATGCTCATCCCTGAAGCATGGGACGGTAATGAATTAATGGATCCTGTGAAAAAAGCATTTTACGAATTTCATGCAGCATTTATGGAACCATGGGATGGACCTGCATCAATTTCATTCACCAATGGAAAAATAATTGGCGCCACATTGGATCGCAATGGTTTAAGGCCTTCAAGATATTGTGTAACCAATGATGATCGTGTAATCATGGCATCTGAAACAGGTGCATTACCCATTGATCCCGCTATCATCATTGAGAAGGGTCGATTACAACCTGGCAAAATATTTGTCGTTGACATGGAGGCTGGAAAAATTATTAGCGACACTGATTTAAAAGAAAATATTTGCGCACAACAACCTTATGCAGATTGGGTCAATAAATATAAAATTAGGTTAGAAGAATTACCAGAGCCGCGTATTCAATTCACCCATTTAGAGCATGACCAAATTTTTAAATACCAAAAAGCTTTTGGTTATAGCAAAGAAGATTTAGAGAATATTATTATTCCCATGGCATTGGATGGCAAAGAGCCAATTGGTTCAATGGGAACGGATACGCCCTTGGCTGTTTTGAGTGATCAACCACAACATATTACTAGTTATTTCAAACAATTATTTGCACAGGTAACTAATCCGCCTATTGATCCAATTCGAGAAAGAATGGTCATGTCCTTGGCAAGCTTTGTAGGAAGTCAGGGGAATTTATTGACCGAAGATCCGATGGCGAGTCATTGCCTTGCATTAAAGCATCCTATTTTAAATAACCACGAACTAGAAAAAATAAGAAGTATTGATACAGGCGTATTTCAAGCAAAAACATTACAATGTTATTTTAGAGCAGATGGAAAAGAAGGTTCTTTAAAAAGAGGCCTTGACCGTTTATGTAGATACGCAGTAGATGCAGTAGAAGATGGCTTTGAAGTTATTGTTTTGACGGATCGTGCCATTGATTCTGAACATGCTGCAATACCGACATTGTTAGCTTGCTCAAGCGTGCATCATCATTTAATTAAAAAAGGCTTAAGAGGCAAAGTGGGAATTATCGTGGAAGCGGGCGATGTATGGGAAGTTCATCATTATGCATGTTTAATTGGTTTTGGTGCAACAGCAATTAATCCTTACATGGCTTTATCAACCATTCGAGATATGAAATTGTTTGACAAAATCAAATCGGATTATGATTCAGATAAGTTAAAGAAAAATTATATCAAGGCGGTGAATGAAGGTTTATATAAAGTGTTTTCAAAAATGGGTATTTCTACTTTGCAATCCTATCAAGGTGCGCAAATTTTTGAAATCATTGGTATTAATAAAGAGGTAGTGAATAAACATTTTACAGGAGCCACATCTCGCATCAACGGAATGGGCTTGGATGAAATTGCCAAAGAAATTTTAGCAAAACATGATTTGGCATTTGCAAAAAAATCATCTCCTGTTGATCGTTTGGCCGAAGGTGGCGTATACCAATGGAAACGTCGTGGTGAATTTCACTTATTCAATCCACAGACTATTCATTTGTTACAGCATTCCACTAAAATGAATGACTATGCGACATTTAAAAAATATTCCAAAACAGTTAATGATCAAACAGAAAAAGCATGCACATTAAGAAGCCTGTTTGACTTTAAGCCCACCAGACCATCTATATCCATTGACGAGGTGGAACCCGCCTCCGCAATATATAGAAGATTTGCAACGGGCGCAATGTCCTTTGGTTCAATTTCATGGGAAGCGCATACGACCCTTGCCATTGCAATGAATCGTTTGGGTGGCAAAAGCAATACTGGGGAAGGTGGTGAGGATGAAATAAGGTATGAGAAATTACCCAATGGCGATTCCATGCGAAGTGCCATTAAACAAGTGGCTAGTGCGCGTTTTGGTGTAACCAGTTATTATTTATCAGAGGCGGATGAATTACAAATAAAAATGGCTCAGGGCGCAAAACCTGGTGAAGGTGGTCAATTACCAGGTGACAAGGTGGATGAATGGATTGGTAAAACAAGACATGCGACACCAGGTGTGGGTTTAATTTCACCACCACCCCATCATGATATATACTCTATTGAAGATTTATCCCAATTAATATTTGATTTAAAAAATGCAAATCGCGCAGCACGTATTAATGTAAAATTAGTAAGTAAAGCTGGGGTTGGAACTATTGCTGCTGGGGTGACCAAAGCAAAAGCAGACGTGGTTTTAATTGCAGGTTTTGATGGCGGCACAGGTGCCTCTCCATTAAGCTCCATTAAACATGCAGGACTTCCATGGGAATTAGGTTTGGCTGAAACGCATCAAACTCTAGTTAAAAATAAATTACGCAGTCGGGTTGTTGTGCAAGCCGATGGTCAAATGAAAACGGCAAGAGATATTGCCATTGCAACATTATTAGGCGCAGAAGAATGGGGCGTTGCAACAGCGGCATTAATTGTAGAAGGTTGTATCATGATGCGTAAGTGTCATATGAATACCTGCCCTGTTGGGGTTGCAACACAGGATCCTGAATTACGCAAACGCTTTAAAGGCGATCCTGATCACGTTGTTCGTTTCTTTGAATTTATCACAGAGGAACTTCGTGAAATAATGGCTGAGCTAGGTTATAGAACGATTAATGAAATGGTGGGACAAGTGGACGCTTTAACCATGCGTGAAAACATCAACCACTGGAAATACAAAAATTTAGATTTAAGTGATGTATTGTATAAAGAACCTGCAGAAGATGGTGTTAGCTTATACCAAACTGAAGTGCAGGATCATTTAATGTCCGATGTTTTAGATTGGAAATTATTAGCAGCTGCACAACCAGCTATTGATAAACAAACTAAAGTAATTGCCAGCTTCCCGATTAAAAATACAGATCGTACCACGGGTACCATTGTCTCCAATGAAATAACCAAAGTATATAAAGCGAATGGTTTACCTGAGGATACCATTCATTTTAAATTTCAAGGAACTGCAGGACAAAGCTTTGGCGCATTCAATACCAAGGGAGTTACTTTGGAATTAGAAGGTGACGCAAACGACTATTTTGGCAAAGGGCTAAGTGGTGCGCAATTAATAGTTTATCCTGACAAAAAAGCAACCTTTGTTCCTGAAGAAAATATCATTATTGGTAATGTTGCCTTATATGGTGCTACGAGTGGCGTTGCATTTATAAGAGGAAAAGCAGGCGAACGATTTGCTGTTCGAAATTCAGGTGCACAAGTGGTCGTAGAAGGCGTTGGTGATCACGGATGTGAATATATGACTGGCGGGACTGCGGTTATCCTTGGAACTACAGGTCGCAACTTTGCAGCAGGAATGAGTGGCGGAATTGCATACATATATAATGTTCAAAATAATTTTGATGCGATGTGTAATATGGAAAAGGTTGATTTAGATCCGGTTGCTGGGGATGATATTCCTGTTTTACAAAATCTAATTCAACAACATTTTGATAAAACTGGAAGTTCAGTTGCAAAATTTATTTTAGCTGATTTTGAAAATCAATTGAAGCAATTTATAAAAGTATTTCCGCGAGATTATAAAAAAGCATTGCAATTGCAAAAACAAAAAGCAGTCACTTCAAAATAATCATTAAAAAAACATTCATTGACTTAATTATTGGAATAAAGCATATGGGCAAGCCAACAGGATTTAAAGAATTTACAAGGGAACTTCCCTCCAAACTGCCAGCAACAGAAAGGAAAAAGAATTATAAAGAATTCGTGGATTTATTACCCTATCAAAAACTAAATGAACAATCAGCACGTTGCATGAATTGTGGTGTCCCCTTTTGTCACAATGGATGCCCTTTAGGAAATATTATTCCTGAATTCAATGATGCAGTGTATCGAAAAGAATGGAAGGATGCTTATGAAATTTTAATTTCCACCAATAATTTCCCTGAGTTCACCGGACGTATTTGCCCTGCACCTTGCGAGAGTGCCTGCGTATTAGGTATTGATCAACCCGCAGTAACTATTGAAGAGATTGAAAAACATATTATTGAAATAGCGTTTGAAAAAGGATTTGTAGCACCACGCAAACCAACGGTAAGAACTGGAAAAAAAGTAGCAGTCATTGGATCAGGACCTGCAGGTTTAGCCACAGCAGCACAATTAAATTATGCCGGACATGAAGTCACTGTGTTTGAAAGAGATCCAAAACCAGGTGGCTTGTTGCGATTTGGAATTCCTGATTTTAAATTAGATAAAACGGTTGTGGAAAGACGTATTGCCGTTTTAGAAGAGGAAGGCATACAATTTATTTGCAATGCCAATGTGGGTGTGAATGTTAGGGTAAATGATATTATGCGTGATTATCATGCAGTGGTATTAGCCGGTGGATCAACCATACCAAGGGATTTAACCATCCCTGGTCGTGATTTAAAGGGTGTACATTATGCAATGGAATTTTTAAAACAACAAAACAAAAGGGTCAGCAACATTGCCCTTGAGGAACAAGATATTAAAGCAACCAAAAAAAATGTGGTTGTTATTGGTGGCGGTGACACAGGAAGTGATTGTGTTGGAACTTCAAACAGACATGAAGCAAAATCTGTTACACAATTTGAATTACTACCAAAACCACCAGAAGCTAGAGCAGAATATATGCCATGGCCTACCTACCCAATGATATTAAAAACAACAACCTCACATGAGGAAGGCGCTGAAAGAATATGGGGCGTTGCTACAAAAGCATTTATTGGGGATGAAAAAGGCAATTTAAAAGCTTTACAAATTGTTGACTTAGAGTGGACAAGCAGCGCGGATGGAAGACCTTCCAAATTCACTGAAAAGGAAGGCAGCATTAGAGAAATTCCGTGCGAATTAGCTTTATTAGCCATGGGATTTTTGCATGCAGATCCTACTGGAATTATTAACGAGCTTGATGTTGCTTTAGATGAAAGGGGAAATGTAAAAGCTACAGAACAAACCTATAAAACAAATATTGCCAAAGTTTTCACTGCTGGAGATATGCGTCGTGGACAATCATTAGTTGTTTGGGCAATAAGTGAGGGTCGTGAATGTGCCCGTCAAGTAGACATATTTTTAACTGGATCCACATTGTTGGCCTCAAAAGATGCAAGTTTATTCGTACAATCAAGCTAATCCAATTTTAAAAAATTTTCAGAATAGGGCTAAATTCTAAGGTTTAGCCCTATTTTTTTGCAAAAAATTTACCATATCTCCATTTTTATTTAACTTTTTTTCCACAATAATTTTATCATATACATTATTATATATTATAATAAAACAGTACTGTATTGAATTATATGCAATAATTTGAAATTTTTAATTTATATTATATTTTATTATATATATACATATTGAAATAATTAATGTCTTTTTT
>SXGR01192639.1_pt1 | contig 20948 bp, 18 predicted proteins | sample 3174711 | NCBI WGS metagenome assembly SXGR01 (sample SAMN11356860, study PRJNA531348) | freshwater metagenome | isolation source: freshwater sample F1-60 | place: China: Fuxian Lake, Yuxi | collected 2017-12-25 | reverse complement strand
GGGCCCTCGAACAAGCTGATCCAGGGGGACTGGCCCTGGTGGGCCGATCGCGACAAGAACGACATCGCCAGTCAGTGGCACAACGTGAAGGGACAGTACCGCTTCAACGTGCTGTGGGGCGATGGGCACACCGACTTCTTCCGCTTCCCTAAAGAGGCCTCTCAGTGGAACTACACAGGCCCCGCGCCGGACCCCAACTTTACTTGGTGGTGAGCGGTGGTTTTTGGGCGGGAACGCCGGGTCGGGGGACCCGGCCTACAGGGTGAGCCCGTAGGCTGGGCGGTGTGCTGTAGGCCCGGTGCCTTCACCGGGCGTCTGAGGGTTCGGTATCCTCACCGGGTGTTTGTGGGTGCGGTATCCTCACCGGGCCACACGGGGTGTGGCGTCGGTTGGGGAGCACGGCAGGCGGCGAGGCCGGGATTGGTCAGGGTCGGCGTTTTTGGCGTCGTTGCCAGAGGATCAGCGCCCCGGTGCCGACGAGAAGGAGTGCCCAGGTTTCGGGTTCGGGAACGATAGCCGGGGTGGTCAATGGATCGACCGGCGTCAGGCCCGCGGCCTTGTATTGCGCCTTGGTTTCCAGAACGACCGCACCGCTGACGGGGGTGACCAATTGCCAGCGTCCGGCCAGCGCAACGGCCTCCGTGGTCTTGCGCTCTCGGCGCAGTTGGTTGATTTGATCGCGGGCCCAGAGACGGACGAGATGGCGCGAAGCAGTGGGTCCGTTCGTGTTCCCGGTTTCGGATCGCTCCCGGCGCCAATGCCACTCGGGAGTCAGCCCGGTCCAGGTGTCGAGGAACCGCTTCAAGTCGTCGTCCAAAGTGCCGAGTCGGGGCACGGATTCATACAGGGGCTGTGCGAACCATTCCTTGGCGGCGAGATTGGGACCCGTTGCGACCTGGAGGTCCACCAGTCGAGCTCCGGTGGCCTCCCCTCGCTGAAGTCGCTGGGATATCGACTGAGGATCGCCCAGAAGAACAGGCACGTTGCCGTGGATCCAAAGGACCGTGCCGCCGGCCTGTTGAGAGGCCCAACCCCAGGCGGCCTCCAGCGCCGGCAGCGGATCGTGGCCGCCCTTAAATTGGGGCGTGTTGCGTTCCATTGGCTCGACGGCGGCTTTGAACGGGCCTTCCGTGATGGTCGCCATCTCCCGTAGGCCATCCTCGGAAACCCATAGGCGCAAGTCGCCTCGGGCTGGCGTTGAAGCCAAATACTGCCGAAGCGCTTGCCAGCCATCCTGTCCATCCCGGCCGCCGTCTATCACCACCGCCAACCTCCCTCGGGACGGTGTCGTGACGGAGGAGATGGTTTGTCGCACGGCAGCGGGTGGAGTTGAACGGTCGTCGATGCTCCACGGACTGGTGGCCTCGGCCTTGCGATGCAGTTTTAGGGTCGGAAACGCGTGGGTCCCCCACGAGACGGGGATGGTTGCTGTCAGGCTGTTGGAACCGGTGCTGGTCCAACCCCAAGCGGACGGTGGGTTGAGGATCTTCTGCGGGGACTCGAGCCAGACATGATGCTTCAGGGTCTCGGCGAAGGCGAAGTTGCGTTCGACGATGCGGGGCCACACATAGGCGACTTCTTGGGCTCCGAGTGGAGTGAGCGGTGCGGTGATGCCGAGGCGAATTTTCATGGTGCCGCCCTTGGGAGGCACCGGAAAGCACTGCATGAGCACGCGGTCGGGGCCGGAGGTGGTGACGAGGACGGGGTCGCGGCGTTGGGCAACGGCCACCTGTTGATAGGCGGCACGGACCTCACCGCGGCCGGCGAAGGCGGCTTCGCGTTCTTCGCCATAAACCCAAAGGGTTAGGCGCGAGACCACGCCACCGGGGGGTAACTGGATTTCGGCCCGGGCCTCGCGTTGGCGCGACGCGTGGTCATTGCGGAATTCGAGGATCCATTCGGTGTAGCCCCAGCCGTCGTCGGCGTTGCTGGTGACATCGAGGCGTGAGGACTGGAGGGACAGGCCGGACACATGGCCGGCGACCGCCTCACCGCCGATCGAAGGGTCCCACTCGAAATTCTGGAACACCTCGCGACCGACACCCCGCAGGGAACCGAGTGGCGGCCGAACTTCGTTGAAGGCGCGCCCGGTGACTTGGAAATACACCGCCTGCGCGGCCTCCGGCGTGACGGTGAAGGTGCGGGATTTGCGGTTCTCGAATGGGTCCAAGGCATTGTCCCAAATTTGGCGTCGTTTTCCGTAGCAGGCGCGCAGCACCGCGTCATGGGTATCCCAACTGCGCAAATGCCGGATGGCCGCCCGGCGGTCGGCGGGTCCGTCGGCATCAATGGCTTCGCGCAAGGCCCGTAGGGTGAAAAACTCTGGCAGCGCCAGCGCGGCCAAGACCAGCAACGACCCCACTGCGGCCGTCCAGGTATGTTTGGGCCAGTGGACCGAGTTTGCTTTGGCGCGTTTTCGGCCACCCGATCGAAGGCAGAGGCCGAAAATCCACGCAATCAAGGGGGCCAACGGGATGAGCCCCACGCCGTAGAAGACGATGCCGAATGCAGCCAATGGCGTGATCGGGGCGTAGGCCACGGCGTAAGCCCCGGAGATGCCCAAGGAAGCAGAAAGCATCCAGGCGAACCATCGGGGCAGGGGGTGTGAAGAGCGTTCGAAAAACCAAAGGCCCAGGGCGTTGGTTAACGGAACCAAGGCGATGAGCAGGATGTGGAACGGGGTAGGAATCGGATCCAGGAGGTCATCGGCTGAGGGGTGTTCGGCCCATTCGAAGAGGAGTGTTCCGAAGGGCAATAAAACGCCCAGAACGGCCCGGAGGATTAACCAAAGCCAACTTTTTTTGGATCGGCCTTTGAGCGGCGGAGACGGGTCCTGGGCTGGGCTGGGAGCCTTGGAGAGGGCAGGAGGGGTGGGGCTCTCGAGCAGGCTGGGATCGACCTGGGCAAGAATGCGTCGGACATCCGACTCGGTGACCACGGACAAGTTCAGAGAAGACGCCTCGCGTTCGACATGGTCGCGCAAATCGGCGACGACTTCATCGGCCTCAGCTCCGTCGGCGGCGAAGCGGGCGCGGTGTTGGTCGAGATGGCGTTGGAGGACGGCGCGGGCGCTGGGGGTCCAGGTGTTCATGAGCGGACTCCGACTTGTTGGGTGCTGTGCTGAAGGGTTTCGAGGAACACGTTCATCGTCTCCAGGGTGCGAAGTCCTTCGGGGGTCAGGGAGTAGTACTTGCGGGCGGGGCCGCTGGACGATTCTTCCAGGCGGGTGCTGACCAGACCGGCCAGTCTAAGGCGAGACATCAGGGGGTAAAGTGTGCCTTCGGTGAGGCCCATGCCGGGGACCTGCGACAACTCTTTGACTAGTTCGTAGCCGTAGCGTTCGCGGACCGAGAGGGTCCGCAGGATGCAGAGCTCCAGGACGCCTTTGCGCATTTGAACGACCCAATTGTCAAAGAAGTCCGACATGGATTGTTGGGGAAGTTGGGGCTGACTAAAACCAGGAGGTCTTGCTGGTGACCGAGACGTTTAGGTCGGGATGGACCACGGCCTCAATTCGGTAGCGCCCTTTGGGCTCGAAGTAGCCTTGTTTTCCTGAGTCCACGGTTCGTTGAGCGGCATCAAAGCGCAGGCCGAGGCTGGATTCGCTGCTGGGAGTGACGGTCCACTGGTGTTGGGTGCCGGGTTCTAGGATGGGGAGGCGCTCCGAGAAGCCGGTGCCAGAGACGACGAGGTTGCTCAAGGTGTGTGGCGAGTCGTTCTTCACGGTGATGCGCGGGGCGGGATTGCAGCCGCACAGGGCGGCGACGAGGCCGAGGGCAAGGAGGCTGGGGAGCTGCTTCATGGGGTGGGTGGCAGGTGGCAGTGGGCGAAGGATCCAGTGGATTGTGCCGTAGAGGGTGGTGTAGGGCTGGCTACAAGAAGAGCTGATGAGGCATGCGATTAATAAGGCAGTTCACGGATGGTATTGTGTAATGCAAGGTAGCTGGTTTAGCAATGCTTTTAAGTGGGTTTTTTGGAGGGATTTTCCGGAGGGATGATAAGGCGGGGTCGTGGGTGAGCGCTTCGCGGGACGGACCTGCGTTCGCAGAGATTCTTCGGAAGAAGGAAGAGCTTTCGCGCTGCGCGCGAGGAAGAATGTCTTTAGGGGACAGGCTTCGGAAGTGGGGATGCTCGACATTGGAGGGCCGGTCGGTGGAAGGTCCGGGAAAGATGCAGCCGTTCCAAATCATCTTCAATCCGACCAGTGCCGCTGAGTTGTCCAAGCTCCCCAAGGACCTCCAATTGCTGGTGCTCGGGCAGTTCCGGGGTCTTCCTTCGGAATTGATGCGGGAGGAAGGGGCCTTCGGGAGTCTGTCCCGGCAAGGGCGGACGTTGACGCGATATCGCTTGGGCGATTACCGGGTTTATTTTGAGCGGCATCCACTCGGGGTGGTGGTGCACCGGATTCTAAGTCGCAACACGCTGAAGGATTTCCTCTACCGTTCTAGCCTGCCGACCGGTGAGGATGAGCAGTTGGAGGGGAATCCGAAGTTCTGGGAACTCATCGCGGCCGCGAAGTCGGTGCGCTAAATGGCTCCAGGAGTTTCGGCGTGGGGGTGGTGCTCAGACGGCCTTGGGGCGCTGTGCGGCGCTCGAGGCGGTTTCGGTTTGGGAGCGCCCTAGAGGCGGTTCTGGGAAAATGGGTGTGGGTGATAGTCAGTCTGCGCAAGGCGGGGACTCCACCCAGCCGGAATGATTTAATTGCTAGGAAACGGACGGCATGGCGGATTCTTTCGCAATACGAAGCGAGAGCGAGGAGCGGGCTAGAGAGCGAGGCCCATAATGTTTGAATAATGACGTTCTCGCGGAAGAGGACGCAAGCCAGCCCGACTGATCTAACAGAAAGCGTTCTGACTCAGACGTAGAGCGCCTTACGCAGTTCGTGGGTGAGCACAGACATCGAGGGGTAACGCATCGCCGGATCTTGTTCGAGACACCGGAGGATAATTTTTTCGAGCGCCAACGGGATGTCGGGATTGAGTTTGCGCGGGGGGATAAAGTCCGAACGGTTCCGCTGGGCGTGAAAGACACCGTCGGCCGAGTCTCCGGGAAAGGGCTTTCGGTGGGTCAATAATTCGTAGGCGCTAATGCCATAGGCCCAAATGTCGGCCCGGTGATCGACCGGTACGCGGGCCAATTGCTCCGGAGACATGTAGTGCGGGGTGCCCGGGTTTTTGTCGAGTTTGCGGGGCGGGTCCGGAATGAGTTGGGCTAGATCGAAGTCGATGAGCTTGAGCCGGCCGTTGCGGGTTAGTAGCACGTTTTCCGGCTTCACATCGAGGTGCATGTAGCCGCGGTCATGGACCACCTCGAGGGCCTCGGCCATGTCGATGAGCACTTGGGCGATGTTCTCGGCTAGGACCGGATCGCCGGTGGCCATGCGCAGCTTGAGGTTCTCACCTTCGACGTATTCAAGCACCAGAACCAACTCGCCATCGATCTTGCCGTGCTCGATGTAGCCGATGATGTGCTTGTCGTCTTGGCAGGCCTGCAGGGTCTCACAACCGGTCAGGAAGCGCTTGCGCTCCGTGAAGGCGAAGGTCGTGTTGTTGAGCATTAGCCGGAGAGCCACTGTCTTGCCGGCGGCGTCGGTGCCTAACCAGATCTCGGACATTCCGCCTGCGTTGATCTCCTCGTGGAGCGTGTAGGGGCCGATCTTGGTTCCGTGGCGTGACATCCGGTTAAGAACCCCGAGTAAACCGCGGGGCTCTTCTGAAATCAATCTTGCCTCTAAAGACGTACCACGGTTGACCCCAGAGCCGAACAGGATTAACACCGACGGGAACTCCTCATGAACCTACCGTTCAACCGTCGCCAATTTGTTGCCACCGCAACCACCGCCGCAGCCATGGTCGGCCTTTTGGGCTGTTCCAGCCTCCATGCTCTGAACCAGCCGCCGAAGGGTTTTTCGCAGCTCTTCAATGGGCATGACCTGACTGGTTTCCGCGGCGGTGACACTTTCGACCACCGCAAGTTGCTGGCTATGCCCGAGGCGGACCGGGCGGCCCAGATCGCCAAGTGGACCAAGACGCTGACGGAGATCGATGCCAAGACGGGTAAGCCCAACTGGCATGTGGAGAACGGGGAATTGGTGAATGGTGGCAATGGCGCCTATGCCACGACTGAGAAGGATTACGGCGATTTCGAACTGCTGTTGGAGTACAAGACGGTTCCGTTGGCCGATTCGGGGATTTACCTGCGAGGCGTTCCTCAGGTGCAAATTTGGGATTACACCGAGAAAGCCAAGTTCAGCATTGGGGCTAACAAGGGATCGGGCGGTCTTTGGAATAACTCGCCGGGCGCTCCCGGTAAGGATCCGTTGGTGCTGGCTGACAAGCCTTTCGGTCAGTGGAATGCCTTCCGCATCGTCATGGTGGGTTCGCGGGTGAGCATTTGGCTCAATGACAAACCGGTCGTCCAGCATGCGGTGATGGAAAATTACTACGATCGCAAGAAGCCCATCCCGGCCCATGGCCCCATCCAGTTGCAGACCCACGGCGGTGAGATCCGCTGGAAGAACGTGTTCATTCGCGAGATCGGTAGCACCGAGGCCAACAAGATCTTGGCAAGCCATGGTCAGGAAGGCTTCCAGCCGATTTGGAACGGCAAGGACCTCACCGGTTGGAATGGTGCTGTGGCTGATTATGAAGTGGTGGATGGGTCCATCCGCTGCAAGAAGGGCAAGGGGGGTTGCCTCTTCACTCAGGCCGAATACGCTGATTTTGCCTTCCGCACCGAGGTTCAGGTGCCCAGCGCCGGTAACAACGGTTTCGCCATCCGCTACCCGGGTTCGGGTGATGCGGCCTATGTCGCCATGACCGAGTTGCAGGTGTTGGCCGAAGACTACGAAGCCAAGACCGGTTCCAAGCTCGATCCGCGTCAGGCTTACGGTGGCGCCTACGGGATGGCCGCCGCTCATCAGGGTTACCAGCGCCCCAATGGTGAGTGGAACTTCCAGGAGACCTACGTGCAGGGCAGTCGCATCCGGACCGAACTCAATGGGTTCGTCATCTTGGACGCCGACTTGTCGACGATTACCAATTACATGGCCAACAGTCCGCACCCGGGCAAGACCCGTACTCGGGGACACTTTGGCTTCGCCGGTCACAGTGACCCGGTGGCCTTCCGGAATTTGAGCATTAAGCCGCTCTGATCGGATTGTTCTGTTTTTTGTCCAATCTCAACACCGGAGAGTCAGAGTTCCACTCTGCCCTCCGGTGTTTGTTTGGAGATTTGCGTAACCGGCAGCATCTTGTCTGTGTCTTCGCCGTCGACGAGTCCTGATAAAGTTCCGTCAGTTCGACAGCTCTTGTTTTGCCCATGAATCCGTTTTTGCGCTCTTCTGTCCTTTGGACCCGCGCCGGCTTTGCTGGCTTTGTGTCCGCTATCCTGTTTCCGACCGCCTTGTTTCCGGCGGTCTTGCTGCTGGTGACCGTGCTGGTGACTGGCTGCGATCGCTTCAAAAAGCCTGCGCCCGTCGAGTTTAAGACCGAGGCGTCGGTACGGACCAACATGGTGCAAAGCGTGAGCGCCAATGGGGGCATCGCTCCCATCCGACAAGTCCAAGTGGGTTCCCAAATCTCGGGTACCATCACTGAGATGAAGGTCGATTTTAACTCTGTCGTGAAGGAGGGCGACGTTCTGGCACGCATCGATCCCGCCACCTACGAGCGGAGTTTGGCTCGTGTTAAAGCCGATCTGGCCAATGCCGCTGCAGGCTTAGCCATGGCTGAATTTAATTCTAAGCGCGCCAAAGAACTCTTCACCGCGAAACTGATATCGGAGACTGAAAGCCAGCAGGCTGATGTGTCATTGCTGCAGGCCCAGGCTGGGGTCAAGACACGCGAGGCCGCCGTCGAGAGCGCTCAGGTGGATCTGGATCGGACAACCATCTTTGCCCCGATCAGTGGTGTGGTGGTGACCCGGAATGTCGATGCCGGTCAGACCGTGGCCGCGAGCTTCAGTACCCCCACCTTGTTTCTGATTGCTCAGGATTTGTCCCAGATGCAAATCGAGTTGGCAGTTTCCGAAGCAGACATCGGTAATGTGCTGGAACAGCAGCGAGTGGAGTTCACCGTGGACGCGTTTCCGAATCGCAAGTTTGAGGGTCGAGTCCGTCAGGTGCGTTTCGCGCCGACCACCAACCAGAACGTGGTGACTTACACCACGGTGGTGGCGGTCAATAACAAGGACCTGCGGTTGCGGCCGGGCATGACGGCCACGGCCACCCTGATCACCTTGGAAAAAACGAATGTGGTTCGCATTCCGGCCTCAGCCACCCGGTTCTCCCCGCCGACAGGAATCACCGTGCTGCCGGCCATCAACACGGTCTCCACGAACGACATCGTGCGGTCTTCCCGCCCTGCGGGTATGGAGGGTCTACCGACGCCTCCTTGGTCGGCTGAAGGACGTCGCCCCACGGACGACGAACGTAAAAAATATGAAGAGTCCCTCACGGCAGACCAGAAAGTGGCTTATCAGGCCGTTCGGGATCGCATGCGGGCCATGATGGCCTCTGGCGGTGGCGGTGGTATGGGTGGAGGCCCCGGTGGAGGCTCTGGTGGTGGCCCTGGCGGTGGCGGAGGGGGAATGGGCGGAGGATCCCCGCGTCCGCGGCCCGTCGATGGTCCCACGTTGAAGACCGTGTATGTCGTCAAGCCGGCCGATCCGGCGACTCCGGATGCACCGCCGGTCCTCCAAGCCATCATGGTTAAGGTGGGCATGACCGATGCCGCGAATGCCGAGATCCTAGAGGGACTCGAACCCGGGCAGGTGGTCGTGACTGCGCTCAAGTCTTCGATGGCCTCAGCCGCAGCGCCGGCAGGCAATCCCTTCGGTGGACCCTTTGGTGGGGCTCCGCGCCGCTGATTTCCGCCTTCCTCACCCAACCCTTCGAATCCATGCCCGCGGTTATCCAGCTCGAGGATTTTCACAAGACCTACCGCACCGGCGAAATCGAGGTGCGCGCGGTGCGTGGGGTCAACCTCATTGCCGAACCCGGCGAGTTTGTCGCCATCATGGGTTCCTCGGGTTCCGGCAAGAGCACCCTGATGAATACCGTCGGCTGCCTCGACCGGCCGACTCAGGGAAAGTGCCTTATCGACGGTGTCGACATCGGTTCCTTGTCTCGCAACGAATTGGCCGACCTGCGCAACCGTAAGCTGGGGTTCGTGTTCCAGGGCTTTAATCTCTTGGCCCGGACGACTGCGCTGGAGAATGTGCAACTGCCCATGCTGTATGCTCGGCCCCGGATCACCGTCTCCGAGCAGAACCGGCGGGCCGCAGAAGCGCTAGAATTGGTGGGGCTTGGCGAGCGCATGGACCACACTCCCAGCCGCTTGTCAGGGGGACAGCAGCAGCGAGTAGCCATCGCGCGGGCGTTGGTCAATCGGCCGACTCTCCTCTTGGCCGATGAGCCCACGGGCAATCTGGATTCGCGCACCGGCATCGAGATCATGGGCATCTTCCAGAAGCTCAACGACGAGGGCATGACGGTGGTCATGGTGACCCACGAACTAGACATTGCCCATTATTGCAAACGCATCGTGGTCATGCGCGATGGTCTGGTGCGCAGCGATGCTCCGGTGACCGCTCGCCTCAACGCCCTTGAAGAAATCCAGAAGCTGGAGGCCGAGCAGAAGGCCGTCCAACTCAACCCCTGACCCATGTTTGCAACCCTTCGCATCGCTCTGATGGCCATCCGGCGCAACGTGCTCCGGTCCTTCCTCACCATGCTCGGCATCATCGTGGGAATCGCCGCCGTCATCGTGGGTGTTAGCATGGGTACCGGAGCCAAGGCGGAGGTAGACAAGCGCATCGCCGGACTGGGGCAGAACCTCATCACCGTGATGTCGGGCAATATGTCCCGGGGTGGCGTCCGAGGTGGTTTCGGCATGGCGCCCAACTTGTCGATCGAAGATTTTGACGCGATCCGCCAGGAAATCTCTCAGGTGACGGCCATGAGTCCTGAGGCTGGGACCACCGCACAGGTGGCCTCTGGCAATCAGAACAGTTCTGTGCGAGTCTCCGGGGTCTCCGACGAATACATCGACGCCCGTTCTTGGGCCCTGAAAAGCGGGGAGAACTTCACGGCCGCCGATGTACGCAACGCTTCCAAGATTTGCCTGATCGGGGCCACCACGGCGAAGACGCTTTTTGGCGAGGGCATCGATCCGGTGGGTCAATCGGTGCGCATCAAGAACGCGCCCTTCACCATCGTGGGGTGGTTGGAGGCCAAGGGTTCCGGAAGCTTCGGCCAGGATCAGGACGATGTCCTGCTCGTGCCTTACACCAGTGTGATGAAACGGTTGTCGGGGGATACCAAGTTCCGGTTTATCTTCGTGCAGGCCGAGTCGCCCGACGCGATTCCTTTAGTGCAGGAGCAACTCAAGGAATTGCTGCGCCGTCAGCATAAAATCAGCGACGGAAAGGATGATGACTTCATGGTCCGTAACCAGCAGGAGACGAGTGACTTCTTTAACGCAAACAACCGGATCATGACGGTGTTGATTGGCTTTTTTGCAGGCATCTCATTGGTTGTCGGAGGCATCGGCATTATGAACATCATGCTAGTCAGTGTCACCGAGCGCACCCGGGAGATCGGAATCCGCCTCGCGGTCGGGGCCCGCGGTCGGGATGTCCTTCTGCAATTCTTGGCCGAGGCCGTCCTCCTGAGTGTCTTGGGCGGTGGGGTGGGGATCGCTGTGGGTTACTGGTTGGCCCCCTTGCTCACTCAGTTGTTCCAGTTTCCGACGCTCATCTCCCAATCCTCAGTGATCCTCGCCTTCACAGTGAGCGCCATCATCGGCATCGTCTTCGGATTCTTTCCCGCGTTGAAGGCAGCCAATCTCGATCCGATCGACGCTTTGCGCTACGAGTAGCCCGAATGAATCCTCCGGCAGCCTCTCTCTCCGCCCTTAAGAGCGCACTGCGAGAGGATCTCCGCAGGCAATTGCGAGGGCTTGAGGCCGGACTTCGCGAGAAGTGGTCGCTCCGCATTCAGGAAAGATGTTTGGAGTTGCCCGAATGGTCCGATTGCCGGGTGGTGGGCCTGTATCATCCCAGAGCCGACGAACCCGATGTATGGCCTCTGGTTGAGCGGGCTTGGTCGGCAGGGAAATGCGTGGTTTTACCCACCTACGATGAAGTATCGGCCACGTATCAATGGTGCCGGATAGCCAGTTTCGAGGATCTGGTTCCGGGTCGGTTTGGAATTCCGGAGCCGCGATCCCGGTGTGATCGGGTCGATGCCGTGCGACTGGACTTGGTGTTTGTTCCTGGACTAGGATTCTCCACGGATGGGGGAAGGTTGGGAAGAGGACAGGGTTTCTATGATCGGTTGCTGAAGTTCTTCCGCGGCCGGAGCTATGGAGTCGCCTTTGATTTTCAGATGCTTCCGCAAATTCCCCGTGAGGGTCACGACGTTGAACTGACGGGTGTGATCACTCCATCGGGTTGTCGGGTTATACCGTCGGGTGTTGCACTGAAACATGGTCACTGAATCCTGGATTTTCGCGGTCGGAGGCGTGCTGACCGGCACGGGGTTGGCCTATGTCATCTACCGCTTTCGCGAGCGGGCCTTGCGTGCCGAATTGTCGATCCGGGAGCGGGAACGGGCCGATCAATCTCGCAAGGAGACCGAGGCCCTCCGCGTCGAGGTGCGTCTGGCAGCTCAGCAAGATCTCAGTCGTTGGCGAGCCGATCAGGACCGGGATCTGGAATCTGAGCGTTCACGTCTGGGGGGCACAGAATCCCGTTTGGCCGAGCGGGAGGCTTCGGTGGGACGTCAGATGGAGCGATTGGTTGCGCAGCAAGACGACGCGCGCCTGAGGTCGGAGGCCCTCGATGTGACTCGAGCGCAATTGGACCAAGATCGTCTCGAGATCCGGCGGTTGTCTGAGGAGCGCAAGAGTCAATTGGAGTCGCTGTCTGGTCTCAGCGCCCTCGAGGCCCGAACGCTGTTGCTGAAGGAGGTCGAACAGGACTCTTCCCGTGATGCCGCCAACCTCAGTCGACACATCCTCGAAAACGCGAAGAACGGTGCCGAGCAGCAGGCTCGGCGTATCATCGCCACGGCCATCCAACGCTACGCAGGTAAACACACTTACGAGACCAGTACGGCCACCGTGGCCCTGCCGAGCGAAGAAATGAAGGGTCGGATCATCGGCCGCGACGGGCGCAACATTCGTTCTTTTGAGAACGCCACGGGCATCACAGTGCTGGTGGACGACACACCCAATGCGGTGGTGGTCTCTGGTTTTGATCCAGTCCGGCGCGAAGTGGCTCGGCAGTCCATTGAACGACTGATTCTCGACGGCCGCATCCACCCGACCCGCATTGAGGAAGTGGTCGCTGCGGTCACGGTCGAGATGGAAGACTTCATCCTTCGCAAGGGCGAAGACGCGGTCTACAAGGCTGGCCAAACGGCAGTCCATCCGGACGTGGCCAAAATGCTGGGTCGGTTGCACTTCCGTCACAGTTACTCACAGAACGTCCTCGAGCATTCCCTGGAGGTGGCCCATCTCTGCGGTCTGATGGCCGCGGAACTCGGAGAGGACATCTTGTTAGCCAAGCGATCCGGCCTGCTCCACGATATCGGTAAGGCCATGTCCCACGAGGTCGAGGGCCCCCACGCCAAGGTGGGTGCCGATTTCCTTAAGCGTTTCAATGAGTGCGCCGCCGTCGTGAATGGGGTGGCTTCTCATCATGAAGAAGTGCCGCATGAAAACGCCCTGGGCATCCTTGTTGCCGCCGCCGATGCCATTAGTGCCACTCGTCCGGGTTCCCGCAGTGAGGGCATGACCACCTACCTCCAGCGCTTGGAGAACCTGGAGCGCATCGCCTTCGAGTTTCCCGGAGTGGAGCGAGCCTTTGCCATTCAGGCCGGTCGTGAACTGCGGGTGGTGGTGAAGCCGGAGGTGGTCGATGACCAGTCCTCCCTGCGGATGGCCCGTGATCTGGCTCGCCGCATCGAGGAGGAATTGCTCTATCCCGGGCAAATTCGCATCACAGTGGTCCGTGAGACCCGTTGCGTTGAATACGCCAAGTAGGCGTCAATGAGTGCTCAGGCGACTCCGGATCCGGCCCGCGTGTCCGTGATGGGAGGTAGCTACGGCGGCTACATGACGCTGGCCTCCTTGGTGCATTTCAGCGATCGACTGCGGTGCGGCGTGGATGTTGTCGGTATTTCCAACTTCGTTACCTTCCTCACCAACACCCAGGAATACCGTCGGGATTTGCGGCGGGTAGAGTACGGGGACGAGCGGGATCCCCAAATGCGTGCCCATCTGGAAAAGATCTCACCGCTCAATCAGGTCGATCGGATCCGTGTTCCGTTGATGGTTGTCCAGGGTAAGAACGACCCCAGAGTACCACTCAGCGAAGCCGAGCAAATGGTCCAAGCGCTCCGAGCCAATGGCCGCGCTTGCGCCTACTTGATGGCCCGGGATGAAGGGCATGGATTTGCCAAGAAACCCAACGCTGACTTCCAATTTCTCAGCACGATTTTGTTTCTGCGGGAGCACCTCCTGAGCGGGGAGCCCCTTCGCTAGCGCGCCCTAATGGAGGCTGAATAATAGCCGACGTTGCAGACAATTTTCAGCGGAGGAGACTGTCGGCCCACTGCAAACGGAACCACGGAAACAGCACCTCTACGGCGACCAGGCCGAGGAACAGCGTGCTAATGGTGCCGTTGAGCTTGAAGAAGGCGACGTTGACAGATCGGGTGTCCCGCCGGCGCGCCAACAAGTGCTCGGCGAGCAGCAGCGCACCGATGACCATGAGGCCTAGCCAGTAGGCCAGTCTAAAGGCCGCCAGCGCTCCAAAGATGGCCAGCAAGATCCACAGCAGCAGGTGGGCGATGAAGGCGACACCCAGGGCGTTCTTGGGTCCCCAGCGCACCACCAATGAGCGCAGTCCCTGAGCGCGGTCGAATTCGTAGTCTTGGGTGGCGTAGATGATGTCGAAGCCGAAGAGCCACAGGAGGACGGACAGTGCCAGAACCAAGGGCACGAAGGCGCTGTGGCTCAGCTTGAGTTTGCCGTCGATTATCGGGAGGAACTCCACGCCGCCCTTCACCGCCAACCAGGCTCCGACCGGGGCGATGGCTAGCGCGACGCCGAGCCAAACATGGGTGAAATCGGTGAAGCGCTTGGTCAGCGAGTAGAAGCAAATGAAGAAGAGAGCCACGGGCGACAGGGCAAAGCAGAGCGGGTTCAGCATCCAACTGGCCGCCACCAAGGCCGCGCCGCTGAGCAGGCAGAGGCTCACAGCACTGGTCATCGAGATGGCACCGGCCGGCAGGTGTCGCCCTGCCGTGCGCGGATTCAATGCATCAAACCGACGGTCCACGATTCGGTTGAAGGCCATGGCGCAAGTGCGTCCACTGATCATGGCGGCTAGGACTAGCAGGAAGACCCTCCAACCGGGCCATCCATGCTGATCGCGCGCAGCCAGCATCATGGAAGCCAAGGCGAAGGGCAGGGCGAAGACCGTGTGGCTGAACTTCACGAACGAGGCCCACTTGGAGAGCAGGGAAATCATCGGAGCGTTTTCTTGGGGGCCGGGCGGAGATAGAGCAGAGACATGGGAGAATGGCTTCGGACGTGGGGCATGGGGCTATTCGATTTCTTCCTGCCAACGCACGGTCAAGCGATGGGTCACTCCCATGTGGTCGAGGACGCGAGCGACGACGGTGTCGGCGACGGCTTCGACTGTGGTGGGGCGATTGTAGTAGTGCGGGTTAGCGGGAATGAGCAGCACGCCCGCCTGGATGAGGAGTTCGAAGTTCTTCACGTGCACCAGCGAGATCGGGGTCTCGCGCGGGACGAGGATGAGCTTGCGGCGTTCTTTGAGCATCACGTCGGCGCACCGGAGCATGGAATCGGAACTCAATCCGTGTGCGATGCGTCCCAGAGTTCCCATGCTGCAGGGAATGACTACCATGACATCCGGCGGATTGGATCCGCTGGCGAAAGGCAAGTTCATCGAACGGTGGCTGTGGACTTGAGCCCCATCCGGCAGTCGTAGGCCCCCAGGCTGCTCGGCCTCGATGACCTGCGGAGCATACTGGCTGAGCATGACATGGACCTCGTGTTGGTGGGGATCTAGTTGGTCCAGCAAGCGCTGGGCATAGATTGTCCCGCTGGCTCCGGTGATGGCGATCAGCAGTCGCATGACCGACACACCATGCCGCTAAAGTGTCGGAAGCCAAAGGAGAAGCCGCAGAGGGGGGGGCGAACAGGCCCGCAGCCTCGATGAAATTTTTCGCAACCTGTCGCTTGAATCCACTCCGCTCGTTCTTAAAGTCCTTGTCTTGCGTCGTTGTCACACATGAGCGAACCGAATTCCGTCCCTGCTGCTGCCACCACTCCGTGGGACATCCCCACTGCGCGTTCCCTCTACAATATCGACCGATGGGGGGCCGGTTACTTCGACGTGAACGAGGCCGGAAACGTAGTGGTCACTCCGCTGCGCGAAAAAGGGTCGTCCATTGAGATCGCGGACATCATCGAAGAGGCCCGCGAACGGAAGTTGCAGTTTCCGCTGCTCATCCGTTTCCAAGATATTTTGCGCGACCGGGTGGCCCACCTGAACAACGCCTTCCGAAATTCCATCACCGAATTTCAATTCAAGGGCAGCTACCGGGGAGTCTTCCCCATCAAGGTCAATCAACTGCGAGAGGTGGTTGAGGAAATTCTCGATGCGGGCAAGGCCTACAACTTTGGGCTCGAGGTGGGTTCGAAGCCCGAGCTGTACGCGGGCATGGCGCTGCAGGACCAGCCCGGAGGCCTGATCATTTGCAATGGTTACAAAGACCAGGCCTTCATCAAGTTGGCTCTGTCCGGCATTAAGCTGGGCAAGAAGGTCATCATGGTGGTGGAGAAGCTCGAGGAGCTTCGCCAGATCATCACCGTCTCCAAGCAGGTTGGAGTGGAGCCGTTGATCGGTATTCGCGCGCGCCTCCTCAGCAAGGGTTCAGGCAAATGGGCCGAAAGCGGCGGCGAAAATGCCAAGTTTGGTCTGAGCACCTCGGAACTGCTGGCTGCGGCCGAGTTGCTACGCTCAGAAAATTTGTCGGGCAGTTTCAAGCTGCTGCATTTCCACATCGGCTCTCAGGTTCCGGACATATTGACCGTGAAGAAGGCCGTGCAGGAGGCGGCCCGTTTCTACGCCAAGCTCAAGAAGATGGGTTTTCCCATCGATTTCATGGATGTCGGTGGCGGTCTGGGCGTGGACTACGACGGATCCCGCAGCGCCTTCGACAGCTCGACCAATTACACGCTGCAAGAATACACCAACGACATCGTCTATTATATTGCCGATGTCTGCAACGCGGAGGGGGTTGAGCATCCGGACATCGTCAGTGAATCCGGGCGGGCGCTGGTGGCTCACCACTCGGTGCTGGTGGTCGAGGTCTTCGGCTCGATCGACAAGACTCGTCAAGAGATTCAATTCCAATATGGGGCCGACGAGCATCGCTTGGTGAAGGAGATGCTCGATATCCGGGACAACCTCGGAAAGGTCAACAAGCTGGAGTCCTTCCACGATGCGCTGGAGCGTAAGGAGGACGCGCATCAGATGTTCACCCTCGGTGTCCTAGAATTGCCGGAGAAGGCCAAGATTGAGACCCTTTACTGGGAAATCTCCAAGGAGGTTGTCCAGTCGTTCCGAGGGCAAAGCTACGTGCCCGAGGAGATTCAGCAATTGGAGGACAGTTTGGGAGACCAGTACCTCTGCAATTTTTCGGTATTCCAGTCACTCCTAGACCATTGGGCCTTGGGTCAGTTGTTCCCGGTGATGCCATTGCATCGACTGCTGGAGCGGCCGACGCGCGAGGGAACGCTGGTGGACATCACCTGCGACTCGGACGGGTGCATCAACAAGTTTGTGGACCTTCGCGATGTCCGCGACACGCTGCCGCTGCATGAACTGCGGGAGACCCCGCAGGGTCAGGAGCCGTATTACTTGGGGTTCTTCCTCATGGGTGCCTACCAGGACATCATGGGTGATTTGCATAATTTGTTTGGTCGTGTGAACGAGGTGCACGTTTTCCTCGAGCCCGATGAGCCCTGCGGCTACTACATTGAAGAGGTCATCGAAGGGAACACCATCAGCCAGTGCCTCACTTCGGTGCAGTACGAAGAAGGGGAGCTCAAGCGCCAGATGAAGGCTCAGGTGGATGCGGCCATTAAGAGCGACAAGCTCAAGCCGACTGAAGGCATGCGCCTCCTCGACGAGTACGAGCGCGGGCTCAAGGAATACACCTACCTGGATATCCATCCGCCCCCCCTGGCGGGTCATGGTAACGGTCACGGGCGGTAGCTCCGCGGGGCCGGACTGACACACCCTTGGGGTGCCCCAACGGGGCACAGCATACCAGCCCGGGGTGGAACCCCGGGTAAGGCAAAGCCGTAACCGATGCGTTCTGAAGGAACGCCGCATAGCGGGGCTCCGCGGTATCAGGCCTCCGCTCGCTGAGTAGGCTCAGGGAAGGATGATCTTTCGCGCTTTGCGCGAGGGGTGTGTGGTGTTCGCCTCCAAGGCTCGCTCCGGCCCGACACCGCTCCGCCGCGGTTTTTTGGTGGGCTCCGCGGTGTCAGGCCTCCGCTCGCTGAGTAGGCTCTGGGGAGGATCGGCTTTCGCGCTTTGCGCGAGGGGTGTGTGGTGATCGCCTCCAAGGCTCGCTCCGGCCTGACACCGCTCCGCTGCGGTTTTGGTGGGCGGGGCTCCGCGGTATCAGGCCTCCGCTCGCTGAGTAGGCTCTGGGAAGGATCGGCTTTCGCGCTGTGCGCGAGAGGGTTGGGGTGTTCGCCTCCAAGGCTCGCTCCGACCTGACACCGCTCCGCTACGGGTTTTTGGTGGGCTGCGCGGGGCCGGGCTGACCGCTTTTGGAGTGCCCCAACGGGGCGCTGCATACCAGCCCGGGGTGGAACCCCGGGTAGGGCAAAGCCGCAATCGATGCGTTCTGAAGGAACGCCGCAGAGTGCTCAGATCGTCCATCGACGCATCGGGATGCGACAGTGGGTCAAGAACGGCCGACTGAACCCGCTTCCGGAGCATCCTTGCCCGTGTAGGGGTTGGCCCTCATGCTGACCTAGCGGAATCAGCATCTTTTGGAAGACTATGAAATTCGGCTACCTCATCGATATGGACGGCGTGATCTACCGCGAAAACCGGTTGATCCCCGGGGCGGTGGAGTTCGTGAATGCGCTGTTGAGCACGGGCACGCCGTTCCTCTTCCTAACCAATAATTCCGCGCCGACGGCCGAGGACTTGACGGTTCGTCTGCGCCACCTTGGTGTGAATGGGCTTTCTCCGAAGCATTTCTACACGTCCGCTATGAACACGGCGGACTTTCTGGCGGAGACGCATCCGAACTGCTCGGTGTTTGCGATTGGTGAGGGTGGCCTTCTGACGGCCTTGCATGACTACAAGATCGCTAATGACGCGATTCGTCCCGATTACGTGGTGGTGGGCGAGGGGGCAGCGACGACGGAGAAATTAGCCAAGGCGCATGAGTGCATCGAGCGGGGAGCACGACTCATTGCGACCAATCCCGACAATTGGTGCCCGGTGTCGGAGGAGAAGACTCGACCTGGGGCCGGAGCTATCGCTGCTTTCCTAGAGGCGAGCACGGGTTCGCGTGCCTATTATTTGGGCAAACCCAATGGCTACATGTTCCATCGGGCGCGCCGCAAACTAATGGAGTCGGCTCTCAACTTCTCAGGTCCGGTGGCCATGATTGGCGACACCATGGAGACGGACATCCGGGGTGCAGTGGAGGCGGGGTTGCTCGGGTTTCTGGTGCTCACCGGCTCCACTCAATTGGAGAATGTCTGCGACTACGTGTATCAGCCGAGTCGTATCTTGCAGAGTGTGGCCGACCTCACCGACGAGATCCTCACGGGCAAGGCGGCCAGCCACTTCGAGACCACTCTCGGAGCACCGCGCAACACCGGTGGGAAGTCGGGCCATCGGCACCAGACCGATGTGTTCGCGTTCCACAAGCCCCGGCCTCGCCCGGCGATGACCAAGTAGGCACCCCGTCGTCGCAAACGCGTTCAGCCCAAGGCGGAACGCGGAGGTGAACAAGCACCTCGTCCGAGGGGGCCGATCTCGGCGGGCATCAGCGAATCAATCGCAAGATGCCATAGGCCAGTAGGCCGGTGACCGGCAGCGTCAAGACCCAGGCCCAAAGGATGCGCTCGACCACACCAAGGTTCAGTGCACTAAAGCGCTTGGCGCAGCCCACACCCATGATGCTGGTGGTGATGGCATGGGTTGTAGAGACCGGCATACCGAAGTGCCCAGCAATGCTCAAGACGGTGGCCGCGGTGGTCTCGGCGGCGAACCCATGAACCGGTTGGAGCTTCACCATCTTGTGCCCCATGGTCTTAATGATTTTCCAGCCTCCGGCGGCCGTACCAGCGGCCATGACCAATGCGCAGGTGACCTTGATCCAGGTGGCGATGGCTTCCTTGCCACTGCCGTCACTCACCATGGGGTGCGCCAAAAAATTGGACCAATCGGGAAGGTCTTTGAGCAGGCCTGATTTGTCGCCGCCAACGAGCGCCAATGCGATGATGCCCATAGTTTTCTGCGCATCATTGCTGCCGTGGCTGAAGCCCATGTAGGCGGCGCTGACCAACTGGGCCTTGCCGAAAACCCGAGTGACCCACCGCGGGGTCCAGGAACGCAGAAGCCAATACAGCAGGGTCATCACCAACAATCCCACCAGCAAGCCCATCACGGGGGACAAGAACATGGGGATAATCACTTTATAGAGCAGACCCTCATGCTTGTACCAAGGCATGCCTTCCTTGACCTTGGCGAAAACGACGACCGCTAAATTGTTGTCGGCCGCTGCGAGTCCGCCGCCGACCAACCCCCCAATGAGGGCGTGACTGGAACTCGAGGGAAGCCCGAACCACCAGGTCACCAAGTTCCAGATGATGGCTCCTAGCAGTGCGGCGACGAGCGCCTTCTGGGAGAGGTCGGTGGGAATGAGTTCCTGATCGAGCAGGCCCGAACTAATGGTCTTGGCCACCGCGGTGCCGTAGAGGGCTCCGATGAGGTTCGTGATCGCTGCCAGGCCGATGGCGAGTCGGGGCGTCAGGACTTTGGTGGACACCACCGTGGCGATGGAGTTGGCCGTGTCGTGGAAGCCGTTGATGTATTCGAACACCAGGGCGACCAGAATCACCGTCAGCAGGAGGGTCATGGAACAGTGGGTAGCTCAGGAGTTCTTGAGCACGATTTGCACAATGATGTTTCCGGCATCACGGCAACGGTCGATGACCTTCTCCAAAAGGTCGTAGAGGTCTTTCAGGGCCACCACGCTGATCGCATCGTGCGGAGAGTTGTAGAGGTCTTTGAGACGCTCGACCATGAGCTTGTCGGCCTCTCCTTCGAGATACTGGAGCTTGAGGTTTTGGTCTTTGATCTTGGCCAGATCCGGCGAGGACCGGAGTTCTCGCACCATCAATTCGAGTGTTTCCATGGCTTGCTGGAGCAACTCGGACTGACGTTGGAAAGCGCTTTTGGGCAGGTTCGGAGGACTGATCTGGAAGCGCTCGGCGAACTTCTCCAGAGTCTTGGGAATTTTGTAGAGGGCCAGAGCCAGGGCATCGATGTCCTCGCGCTCTAGAGGCGTGACGAAGGTCTTGGTGAGCCGTTCACTGATTTCTTCGGTGATGCGCTTTTCTTTCCGGCGGACGATGGCGAATTGATCCAGCGCAGCGGGGTTGGGTGACGAAAGATTGCGGACGAAGATTTTGACGCTCTCGTTGGCCTCGCCGGCGCTCTGCTCGAGGAGGTCGAAGAAGATGTCGCCGCCGCCAACCAGTCGTTGCAGTGAAATCATTTTTATAATGTCAGGGGTTAAGTGTGTCTAAAGTGTGTCATAAAGGTGAAATCCCGGTGGATTCGTGCTGCTTAGCCGGAACGAT
>SXGR01043878.1_pt1 | contig 20969 bp, 19 predicted proteins | sample 3174711 | NCBI WGS metagenome assembly SXGR01 (sample SAMN11356860, study PRJNA531348) | freshwater metagenome | isolation source: freshwater sample F1-60 | place: China: Fuxian Lake, Yuxi | collected 2017-12-25 | reverse complement strand
GAAGAAAGACCATTGCGGACAATCTGCAATTAGTGTTCGTTCAATCTCGTAAGGGAATGCGTTTGCGAATGTTACTTGCGGGACAACTTTTGTCAAACCGTGCCACGCCATTTCCAAACCCGTTTGAATGTCTCTGTTTTCAATGTATGCGGACATATTTTTGTTTTGTTTTAAGTTATTGTTTTACTGTCTACAAAAGAATTTATCAGATACTCGAGGGAAAGTCAATGGGTATTTTTAAATATCTTTTGTCTTTTTCGTGCAAGTTTTTTGTTGACTCTTAGGATGTTTTTGGTAAAGTGTTGGTAGATGAAACTATCACTTAGAAAAGAAAACTTTACATCCTCGACCGGTCTTTACATTGCAAGGCATGGAGATGAACAAGTGGGACACCTTTACCAACCCGCTAGCATTCGACAACTTGGAGACGCACACGCACCAACAAACCAAAACCCTTGGCAATCCTTTTACGGTTCAAAATTTCTTGGTTGCTCGGGTAGTAAAGAGCAAGCGTTTAAGTTGTTGAAAGATTCATTGGTATAGTCGTCTAAGTCGTCAAGTGTTTTCGTAAAGAAAATAAAAAAAGAAAACGAAAAGAATTGTTGACGTTTTCGAAAAAGTTCGGTAGTGTATTGGTAATGAATAACAAAACGATCGAATATAACGAAAACGGAAATCCTCAAGTGTATGCGGAAATTACTTGGTGCATTGGTGGCGTATGGTTTGCTAGCGTCAACATTGGCGAATGCTACAATAGGACAACAAAGGATTTCCCCTCCTTAGCTTTAGCTCAAGAATTTGTAGCAACTTACAACCCAAAAAGAGTAACAACGGAGGGCGAAAGCAAACCTTACTACTTGAATGAGGGTAAATACCGATTCGCCAACGACTAAAAGAAAAGAAAATGAAAATAATTGTTGACGTTTTCGGAAAAACGTGGTAACGTTTTCTTAGATAAAAAGATTATGAAACAACACAGAGTAAACTTATTCACAGACGCAGAACGATTAGAGCGGAAAACTTTGGGACAAGACGCTAGGGCAAAAGCCGCTAAGTTCTCGTCCTCAATGTGGGAAATGTTTTCCCAACTTCACAAAGAGATTGATAAGGTAGAAGCGACTGAAACTCAGAACGACTACTTAGCAAGTAAAGGCTCTGGCATGTCAACTTATTATTGCTCCTACAGCGTGGACAGCATAGCTTACTAAGACAAAATACGAAAGAATGCCAAACCAGCCCCTAAAGGAGGGGTGCCCCTTTTTCAATTATTTTTTCTCTTACCCGCTCCGAACGGGGCGGGGGGGTATTTTCTCATTCTCCCCCTTTAATTAATTCTATTAATATACTCCTTTTATTTAAAAAAATTACTCTCTCTATACGTATAACCCCCCCATTAATAAAAACAAAAAAATACAAAAGAGCAAAAAAGAAAAGTGAGAGAAAAAAATCCAAAAACTTAAAAATCCTTCAAACTCTATTAATATACCCCCTTCCCCAAAAAGAAAAAAAGAAAAAAAATAAAGAAAAAAAAAAGCCCCTACCGAAGTAGGAGCTAATCTCTAAATTACTTTAAAAAACCCAAAAAAGAATTAAAAGACCCACCTCACTCCCGCAGTCGTAAGGAACTTGCCGTCGATGTCTCGGGTAGAATAACTTGGAGCGCCGTTAGCGTCGTAATATCCAACGTCAGAGAAGAGTTGAATGTGCTTAAAAATATCTTTAGCCCCGCCAACCTTCACGCTGAAGGTTTCGTAGGACTCGAATTTAGCGAATTCTACCGCTGGCGCGATTTGAACGGTGAAAATAGTGAAATCCTTAGTAAGACCCACTGTATAACCTTGCTCATTTAGATCAAAATCATAAGACCCTTTAATATATGGAGTAATAAATTTATTCTTTAGAGCTAGACTCAAAGCGGTTTCAGTAGAGCTCGTAGCTAGCTGATGTCGATAAGTATCTAAACTTACCTGCGCCGTTAGGCCATCAAAAAGAGCAAAGCCCTTTCCAACCCCAAACTTCCAATCTGACCCAGCGTCTCCCAACAAAGCTGTAGAACCTAAAGAAAAGTCAATCTTATTATAAGTAACTCCAAGGCCAACTCCTGCGAAAGCTGCTTCCCCAGCGCGTTCAACGCCGTTAATAACGTAGCCCATCGAATGGCCAGCCTCAATTTGGGCTGTAAGATTTTCCGCCTTAGCAGTAGTTAGGGTTAGTGCTGTTAGTAGTGATAGTAGTGTATTTGTAATTTTTTGCATAATATTTATTTGTTTTCCTCCTTCTGACTTTCCAGAAGTTGTATTGTAGTATAGATAGCTTAAGCCATTTTGTCAAATTTTTTCTAAGCCCCCCTTGGCAACAAAAAAAAAGAAATCTCTCTCAAAAAACCTATAATATACCAAACGGACTTGTAAAATTAAAAAACTATGAGCAAAGAAGATAAATCTGCAAAGATTCACCAAAGGGACAAAGTTAAAGAAGAATTAAAAATTAGAGACCTAAACTGGACTGAAAAACAAAAAGAATTTATAAAACTAGCTCTAGATAAGAAAACAAAATTAATATTTATTAGCGGCCCGGCGGGTAGCTCTAAAGCCCAACCCCTAGATGTTGATATCCTTACGTCATCTGGATGGGTAAAAATGGGAGATTTAAAAATAGGAGACCAAGTATTCTCTTCCCTCGGTAGTCCAACTACTGTCTTAGGTATTTTTCCTCAGGGCGAAAAAGAAATATACAAATTAACATTCTCTGATGGCGCCTCTACGGAATGTTGCGCGGAACATCTTTGGAGGACTCAAACCTGTGAGGAAAGATATGCTCGTAAAAGAATAGTTGGAAAAAGGTCGGAAAACGGAAGATACAAATCTCCGAAGGAAGGACAAGTAAGAAACACCCTAGAAATATTAAACACATTATTTAAAGCGGGGGGAAAGCGTCCGAATCATCATATCCCACTGACGGCTCCGATTAATTTTGCCGAAGCTCCACTACTACTGCCCCCTTACGTTCTGGGGGCATTATTGGGCGATGGGGGGCTTTCAACTGGATGCGTTAACTTCACCAGCTCAGATTCTGAGATAATTGAAAAAATCAGATCTCTTTTACCCGAAAATGTAAATATAAATAAAAAATCGTCTTCTAAATACGACTATTCTATTACCGACGAGAAAGCTTCATGCTTTAAGGAAAATCGAATCAAAACTATACTAAAAAATTACGGTTTGATGTATAAAAAATCAAATGCGAAATTTATTCCTGATTGTTATAAGTTTAATTCCATAGAAAATAGGCTTGAATTACTACGTGGGTTAATGGATACCGATGGAACCACTTCTGGATTTTATAATTCATTTACGACAGTATCGGATCAACTAGCGAAAGATGTGGTTTTTCTAGTTCAATCTTTGGGAGGGACAGCTAGATTTACAAAGAGCCCCTCACACTATGTAAAAAATGGGAAAAAAATCGAATGCCAAGATGCCTACCGTGTATCCGTCAAACTCCCAAATGAATTTAATCCATTTTACTTACCGAGAAAAGCCGACAAGATAAAGCCTAATAAAAAATATTTTCCAAGAAGAATCATCTGCAATATCGAAAAAATAGGAAAGAAAGATTGTCAATGTATTTACGTCGAAGACGAACCGCATACCTATTTGACGAATGATTGCATAGTGACTCACAATACTATCCTTTCAATTTATTGTTCTCTTCAGTTAATGAAAGATAAGAGAATTTCAGAAATTATGTATATCAGATCCCCAGTTGAAAGCTCTGATAGCAAAATTGGATTTCTCCCCGGCGATGCAGATGAAAAGTTAAAATACTACAATTTACCCTTTGCTGATAAACTGGATGAGCTGTTAAATAAGGGGCAAATTGATATATTAATGCAGCAAGAAAGAATTAAAGGGCACCCCTTGTCATTCGTGCGCGGCATGAGTTGGAATTGCAAATCTATTATTTTAGATGAATGTTTTCCCGGTTACGAAAAGGTTATAACTGAAGCTGGCCCGATTAAGATAGGGTCTTTATGCGAAAAATTCAACGCAAACGAAGAGTTGCCACTTATTAAGACTTTTAATGAGGTCTCAAAAAAATTCGAATGGAAAAAAATAGTGAAAGTGTGGAGTAACGGACTCAAAAAGATAGTTCAAGTAAAAATGGGAAGAGGCTTTGTTCACTGCACGGGAAATCATCCATTCCTCACGACTAAGGGATGGGTTAAAGCTAAAGACTTATTATCTGGTGATATTTTAATGAGTGAAAACGTAGATTCTTTTTTCAATAGAAAAGCCTTCAACGACGACCAGAAGCAAATTTTTTGCGGAACCTTCTTGGGGAATGGAAAAATAATTAGTAACCAATTAAGTGTTACTCATGGCATCAATCGGGAGCAAGAGGGGTATTGTAGATGGAAAGCTCAATTATTCAATGTTGAAAAATTCGAAGAAACAGATGACACCATCAGCTTTCAAACGCCGCTATTTTGCGAACCCGATGGAAATTTTAAAGATAACACGAATTGGATCTTAGCGAATTTAGACTGGCGAGGAATCGCGGCGTGGTATATGGATGACGGCAATTTAAACCCTACAAAAGATAGGGTTACTTTATATACTTATCCAACTAATGATGGCAACCAATTAGAATTTGTTAAAAAATTTAATTCATTAGGACTAAAATGCTCCCTAAAAGAAATTGATTTAAAAAAGAAAGGTAAATATGTTAAAATGTTAGTATTTGATCCAGAAAATACTAAAAAATTTTTACAAAACGTAGATCCATATATTTACAAATCTATGAAGCATAAAGCTTCTCATTCTTTTGATTCAGTTGTTCCTTATAGATGGAATAATAAATATTTAGAAAACAATCAAATCACTTGCCTCGGAGTCACATCAGTTCCCCAACAAAAAGAAGTTTTTGATATTGAAGTAGAAGATAATCATAATTTTATTGTTACTCCTGATGGAATAACTGGGCCAATTGTTCACAATTGTCAAAACTGCACTCAGAAAGAAATAGTGACGCTAATGACGCGTGTGGGCGAGTTTAGTAAATGCTTTTTATTAGCCGATCCAGACCAATCAGACTTAACAAATGGCAAGTCTGGAGGTTTTGAAAGACTGCAATCATTGTTTAGCGATGAAGAAAGTCAAAAAAACGGAATCTGCTCTTTCCACTTTACGGAAGAAGACATTAAAAGAAGTGAATTAGTAAAATTTGTAGTAACAAAACTGAAAAATATAAAACAATAAAAAAACTACGAAGACTTCCTCCATCCTTGAGAATATAAATATTTTGTTAAAACAGCAGAAAATTTTCTTACAGTTTTTTCTGTCTTTTCCCAGAAGAAGGCGTGTGAAAATTCTTCAATAGTAACAGCCAATTCTCTTTTAGGAAGAAGCCTTGGGTCGATTATTATTGCGGGTAATTCTGAAGATGGAGAGTTGCAAACTCCTTCCGCATTAATTTTTGCGGTAATTTTGTGTTTATTAACCGAATACTCTACGCCTAAATCAGTTTTAAATTTAAAACATTTCCTAGTTTTTTTCTCCATAATTTATATAATTCTTTTAGTAAAATGAAAATCTATTGCCAAGCATGTGGCCTCGGAGTTTCCTACGAGGCTAGTAAGCCCAAATTTTGTTCCAATTGTGGTCACGCGCATTTTCCATCTTCAAAAACCCAAGAACCCCTTCCTAATAAGATTACACAAGACAGTCGTGATGAAGAGTTTGCGGCGGAAAAGGTTCCCAACATCACTTCTTTAGATATTGAAATTGATACTGATTTTGGCAAGTCAACAAAGCTACAAAATTTACTAGGAACAAGCAATGGGAATAATTATCCCCAAGAAAATCATACAGCTCCAATACTTAGTAAACAAGAATTTCTAGAATCTTTTAAGAAAGAAGCTGGATTTTATCCCTCCCGACAATCTATTGATGAAACAGAATCGGATTAAATTCGAAAAACAATTAAATTTAATAAACGAAGAAATCAAAAAGAGAAAGTATAAGTGGACCTTATCAGCTCTCAATTGGATTGATTTCGAAGACGTTTCTCAAATTATACGGTTTCATCTTTTTAAAAAATGGAGTTTATACGACGAAAGTAAACCTATTTTACCATGGATAAATAGAATAATTTCCAATCAAATTAAAAATCTAATTAGAAATAATTACGGCAATTACGCAAGGCCGTGTTTACGTTGCGCTGCTGCTACTGGAGATAATGGGTGCCGAATTTACAAAGATCAAGATTCTAAATGCCCAATGTATAGCAATTGGGAAAAGACAAAAAAGAATGCATACAATTTAAAAATGACCGTTTCTATAGAAGACCACTCCGTAGAAATGAATGGCATGGCAAATAATAATTTAGATATGTCTTCAGCCGCTTCAAGCCTTCATAAAAGAATGAAGGAAGTGCTTCGCCCAATAGAATGGAAGGTTTATGAATTGTTATACATTAATAATAAAAACGATTCTTACGTGTGTGAATCTTTAGGTTTTAAATACAATAAAGCTTCAAAAGTGGCATATAACAAACAACTAAGAAGCATTCAAAAAACAATAATAAAAAAAGCAAAAGAATGTCTAGATGATATAGACCTATGACAAATCAAATAATTTTATCCCAAGATCAGCAAAATCTAATAATCCAAATTTGGAATAAAGACAAAGATAATCCGCCCGATTTATTAAGCCTTACTCAGTTAGTTTTCCCAGAAGCTTCTGATATAGACGGAAGAAGTGTGTATGGAAAAGCTGTTAAAAAATTTTTAGCATCCCGAGCTTTAAAAATTACTACAAAAAGCGTTTATAAACCAATGGGTAGAAAAGAGTTTACTCAAGATCAAAAAGATTATATAACAAATCGCGCCGCAACGATGACTTCCGTAGATTTAGCGAGAGATATTTTTCAAGACCCAAAGCTTGGTAATTTATCAATAGAAGCTAGAAGTGTTCAGGAGTATTTAGCGTCTTTACCTACTCAAATTAAAGATGCAACGGTAGATTTATCAGAGCCAGAAGAACCGTTGGGAGAATATAGACCACCTAAAACTTTAGAGCGAGCTTTAAATAAAATAAATAAATTTGTTCTCAACGCTATTGATAAAGATAAAATTACACCCAAACAAAGAAGAGATTCGAATTCATTAATTTCCTATTTACATACTTATAGATTTTTGCATCAAATATCTACCTATTCAACCGTCATTAATAGAGATCTCTTTGAGAGTAGCTTTATAAGATATACTTACGACAAATCTGACCTAACCCAAGAAGAGGTTGATCAATATATAGTATTAGCTACAGAAGTTGTTATCTCCTCCAATATTCAAGAAACGGTAGAAGTTTTACAAAGTCAAATAGACCAAGAAGTTGACTCTGGTAATAAAATTCCCATGGCCTTAGTGGATGCTGTTACTTCGGCAAGAAATGAGTATAACCAATGCGTATTGCGTCAACAAAAGTTATTAAATGATTTAAAAGTTAAAAGAAGCGAAAGACTTTCTAATCAAATTAAAGAAAACGCATCTATTCTAAATCTTGTTCACATTTGGAAAGATGAAGAGTCTCGAATCGAAATGATAAAGATGGCAGATATGAGGCGCGAAGTATTAAAATCTGAAATGGCTCGCATCGCGTCCATGGACGATCTTAAATCGAAAGTTTGCGGTTTAACACAGGACGAGGTTTTAAATGGTTGAGTGTAAAATTTGCAAAACACCATTTGAATTGGAAAAATCTTTCCACATTCATTTAAAGGCTCATAAAATGAGAATGGCGGAATATTATCAAACTCATGAGCCGCGCAAGGATCTATTATCTGGTAAATTAATAAAATTCAAAAACAAAGACTACTACTTCTCTAATGACTTTAATGATAAGGACTCTATGAAAGAGTGGCTTAAAAATCAAACAAAAGAAAATTGTAAAGAGTATCTTAAAAAATTTTTATCACAAAGAAAAACTAAACGCAACTTAAAATATTCCCCTTGCCAAATTGAATTGAGATCAATCACTAGTCCTCCTATTCCTTATTTACATAGATTATTTGGAGACTATTACGCCGCTTGTTTAGATTTAGGTTTTGAAAATAAATATATTTACCCAACTAAAAATTTATTATTTGAAGAAAAATCTGGTTTTTTTATTTACATCGATTCCCGAGAACAGTTGCCTTTGGATATTGATTATCCAACTCAACTTAAATGCTTAAAATTTGGAGATTACGCTTTGAGTGACGTAAATAGTAAATGTCGTATAGAAAGGAAGTCGGCGAGAGACTTAATTGGAACAATGAGTGGTGGACTCGATAGATTTCGTAAAGAAATTGAGCGGGCAGCGGTTGACCAATCGGATCTAATTGTTTTGATTGATGAACCTTTAGAGAACTGTTTAAACTTTGAATCTTTGCACCGCGTATCTAGTAAAATAAAAGTTACTTCTGAATTTATATTTTTTAATATTAGAGATGTCATTCAAAAATACTCTAATGTTCAATTTTTATTTGTAAATAGCAGATCCGAATGTTCAAGGGTCATGAAAAGGATATTCTTCAGCAAAGGGGAGTATAAAAAATACGATTTACAATTAATGTACGATTTAAAATTACTATAATAGCAAAACATTATGTCTTGGATAGAGGGAGAAAAATATAAAAAAGATTTAGAAAACTTTAATGAAACATTTTTAAAGTTAAAAGGTTCTTTAGAAGATAAAGAGGCTAGAATTACTTTGGCAAAATTTCTAAGGCAAAATCTTTATTTTACAACTTACTTACTAAGTGGGATAAAACTCGCCCCGTATCAAGAAATTACTTTAAAGGGGTTTTTTAATAGAAACTTTTCTATGTGCGTCTGGGGTCGTGGATGCTCTAAATCTTTTATTGCTAGTATTTATTGTTTTTTACAATGCATCTTTGAGCCTAATTCAAAAATTTTAATAGCTGGGCCAACCTTTAGAACAGCTCGAGGTATTTTTAATAATATAGAAAAAATAACAGAAAGTAAAGGCGCCGATCTTTTAATGCAAGCATTTGGGGTTAAAAGCAAAAGAAACGATTTGTTTGAATGGGAAATTAATGGCGGATCGATAAGAGCAATTCCATTAAACGGAGAAAAGATTAGAGGTTTTCGCGCAAACATTCTTGTGCTTGATGAGTTCTTATTATTACCAGAAGAGATAGTTAAAAACATATTAATGCCATTTTTGATTGCTCCTCAAGATATTAGTAGAAGGATGGATGTCCGAGAGTTTGAAGATTTATTAATTAAAGAAGGTAAAATGAAGGAAGAAGACCGAAAAGTCTTTGCAAATAATTCTAAAATGATAGCCCTTTCTTCAGCAAGCTATACTTTTGAAAATTTATACAAAACATATCAAGAGTGGCTTGGGAATATAGAATCTAAAGACAAGGGTGAGTCTTCATATTTTGTTTCTCAGGTTGGTTACCAAGCGTTGCCCGAGGACATGATTGACAAAACAATTATCGAAGAGGCTCAAAGTGGTGGAACGTCCCACTCTTCCTTCTTGAGAGAATACTGTGCTCAATTTACAGACGGCTCGGACAGTTATTTTAATGCAAAAAAAATGGAGCTTTGCACTTTAAAAGACGAATACCCGCATACTTTAACCAAGGGTTCTCCGGGGAAAAAATATATTGTCGGAATAGATCCAAACTTAAGTGATAGTCCTAACGCCGACTACTTCGCTATAGCGGTGATGGAACTCGACGATTCTGGCGCGGGAATATTGGTTCATACTTATTCCGGATTAGGCAGCTTAAATAATCATGTTAAGTATTTTAATTATATCATGACTTATTTTAATGTTGTTTTTATTATGATTGATAATGCTGGTGCAGACATTTTCATAGACACATGCAATCAATCAGAATTATTTAAAAACGCAAATATAAACATAAAAAATTTAGAATTTGTATCTGATTCAGATGGGTTCACTCACGATCAAGAAATTAAATCTGCTAAATTACAATACAATTTACTTAATCACAAGATAGCTTTTAATCAATTTTTTACTGCTAATTTTATTAGAAAAGCTAATGAGTATTTGCAAGCTTGCATAGATTATAAGAAAATTTTATTCGCTTCTAGGACTTGCTCTAATGAAAATTATTTTAATTCAGCCGTTGGGGTGAAATTGCCAAATGATTTAATTTTTATTGGTGATAGGGTAGATTGGTCTCCGTTAGACTTTTTAGAGCATCAAGATGATTTTATTTATCAAACTAAAAAACAATGCTCTTTAGTAGAATACTCCACGACATCTAGGGGTATGCAAAGCTTTGACCTACCACAGCATTTAAAAAGGAGCGCGTCAGCAACAAGAGCGAGGAAAGACAACTACTCAGCCCTTTTATTAGCTAATTGGGGGGTAAAATGTTATAATGAAATGATGAAGCAAAACGTAGAAGAATTAACTTCGTTTACCCCAGTGATGTTTTAGTGTAATCTGACATAGGCATGGCAAATTTAGTAAGAAGAAAACAGGTGGACCAAGTGGAATTTTCTGGCTTTTTCGTAGAAGTTGGAACTGGAAACTTCTACCCTAAATCAACTAATCCATCCAATTATTTATATTCTGGTGATTTAGTTACAGCGACTGGGGTTGTAAATACTAAAATAGATTCTATTTCCGGAATCTTAAATACCACAATTGGAGCTTCTGGGGCTGCTGGTATAACTTACGCAGATTCTATAAGTGGAGCACTTTCTACAAGACTCATTTCTTCTGGATCCGGCTTATCAACTTCAATAAATACTTTAAGTGGTTACGTAAATACCACTAGTGGCAATTTACAATTAATTATTTCTGGGGCTAGCGGAATATTAAATACTAAAATTAACACAAATAGTGGTTATTCTCAGCTATATACAGATACAATTTCGGGGGTATTAAATGACAAAATTTTAAGCTCCTCTAGCGCCGCGAACGTAACGAGTATAGTTAGTGGGGCAAATTTTCATTTTACTGGGAAAAAATTTTTCGACTCAGAGATTCTGACGAATAAAATTAGTTTAAGCGGCGCATCAACTCCCACGTCGCTATCTATCGTGGCTGCAAGTGGCGTCGTATCCGTCGTTGGCGCGTTGGGAACTTTCGTAAGCTATTACGAAACCGGCGTTGACAATTCCTTATGGGCCGTTACGGATTCCGCTGGTCTTCCAATGCTTGAACTTTTTAACGATTACTCTTTAACGCTTGGTCATTCAAATCGGAAATCAATGACGTTAAGTGGATTATCAGGATACGTTGCTTTCCCAAGTCTACCAACACAAACTCAAACAGGAGGATTACCTTCAGGCACAATTTTCAGAAGTGGAAATTATTTGATGATTATATAGGATAAAAAAATGAGAAAGAAAAAGATTGAAGAAATTAAACCTATGATGACGGCTTACGCCACTGCAAGCACCGAAGCTCCAGCGGCGCCATCTAGGAGGAATATCTCTAGTGTTACAGATAGGTCAGATAGGTTTCATAATATAGATTATGGACTAGTTCCATTTAAGTATTCTAGCACTACTCAAAATAAAAGCTCTCTAGATGTTCGAGATGCTGTTATTCTTTGTCAAAAAGCTTATTATAACTTTTCATCTTTTAGAAACGTAATAGACTTAATGACGGAATTTTCTTGTAGCAAAATTTATTTCACTAATGGAAATAGAAAATCAAGAGAATTTTTAGAAGCTTTATTTAAAAAAATAAACATTTCCAACTTTATAGATAAATTTTTTAGAGAATATTATAGATCTGGGAATGTTTTTGTATATAGATTTGATTACAAAGTTAAACCTGAAGATGTTTTAAAAATGACTCAAGTGTTTGGCGCGGAATCTTCTGAGAAAATTGATGCAAAAATAGATTTACCCGCTAAATACATGATATTAAATCCGGCAGATATTCAATACGGAGGAAGCATATCATTCACCGGTGGTAACTATTATAAAATTTTAACAGATTACGAATTTCAGAGACTGAAAAACCCAACCACCGACGAAGATAGGGAAGTTTTAAAGAGTTTAAGTGAAAACAATAAGTTAAAAATTCAAAAAAAGACTTATTCTGGAGCCGGAGCTTTTGTAACTATTCCATTAGATCCAGCAAAAGTAATAGGCGTTTTTTACAAGAAACAGGACTACGAACCGTTTTCTGTTCCAATGGGCTTCCCAGTATTGGAAGATATTAATTGGAAGCAGGAAATGAAAAAGATGGATATGGCTTTAACCCGCACGACTCAGCAAGCTGTATTGCTAATTACAATGGGTAGTGAGTTAAAGTCTGGTGCTTTAAATATTAATCAAAAGAATATTGAAGCTATGCAAGCTCTTTTTCAAAATCAATCTATTGGAAAAGTCCTTGTATCTGATTTTACAACAAAAGCTGAATTTGTTATTCCTGATATCGCTGGAATATTAGATCCCAAAAAATATCAAATTGTTAACGAAGACATTCAAACTGGATTAAATAATATTTTAATTGGAGACGAGAAGTTCTCAAGCACAAGTATCAAGGTGAATATCTTTATTCAGAGACTAAATCAGGGGAGAGAAGCTTTCTTAAATGATTTTCTAATTCCCGAAGTTAAGCGTTTGTGCAAAAACTTGGGATTTAAAAATTTTCCAACACCTCATTTTGAAGAAATTGATTTAAAAGACAGTTCTGTTTGGAATAGGGTTTCCGCTCAATTAGTTCAGTTGGGAGTCTTAACTCCAGAAGAAGGCATCCAATCTATTGAAACCGGAAGACTTCCGGAGCCGGAGGAATCTTTGGAGTCTCAAAGGAAATTAAAGGAGTATCGGGATGAAGGTTTGTATCAACCAGCAACAGGCGGGAAAGTTAATGAAGCTCCGACTGGTAGACCGCAAGGATCAGGTGGGTCGCCTAAAATGCAAAAAAATACCTCGCCCATTGGTGACGGCGCAAAAGCGCCAGCTATAGCTTCTTATTCTGTAGAAAAGATATCTAAAACTTTCAAAGAGTATGGAATTTTTTCCGCCAAAGTAAAAGACTTCTTAAAGAAAAAACATAAGAAAAAAACTTTAAATGATTTAGAAAAAGCGGTTGCAGAAGAGATCGGAAGAAATATTGTAATTAATGAAGATAGCTCGAATTGGGACGCTTCAATTAAATCTTATACCGAAAACTCTCAAAAAAATAACGAAGATAGACTTTTTGCACTTGGGAAATTAGCTAAAGAGCATTCTATAGATATTTTTTCGGCGGCAATACTAAATCATAGTCAAAAATAAATATAAATAGTGTAACTTAAATAAGATCATATAATATAAATAAAATGAAGCTAGAACTTGAGCAAGAAAATGTGAATGAAAAATCTGATTATTCAGATTTTTATGTTGATTTTTCTTTGAAACTTTTAGCCGCCTTGAAAACCAAGGTGCAGGAGCACAACAGTGTAAATTCTAAAAAGTTTACCTTAAACCAAGTTATACAAACTTATTGTTCTGCTGCTGGTAATTATATCGAAAACGAAACTGTTGATATAAATACCTATTCAATGTCCTGCGTTAATAAGATGCTGGAAGATAAAGATGAGGAAATTAGCCTTATTCAAGCAAGAGAAGATGTTAAAAAATTTGATCTAGAATTCGATTTTAAGAATTTAAATAATTTATATATACCTTCACCAAATGGAAAATCGCACACTTGGTTTGAAATTTAATTATGGAATTCAAATATACTACAACTTTTAGTTCTATTTTAAAACCACTCGTCTCCGAAGAGAAAGATGTCTATTTAGCTTTAGCTTCTTTAGTAGAAATAGGAAACTTTATACCCGATGTCGATACGGAAAAAAATATAGATTTACTTCCAATTGCATTTAATGCAGCTGTAGTAAATAGAGTTAATAAAAACGGCGACGTTCTTGATAGCAAAACAGCCCTCGCGTCTTACAAAGACTTCATTCATAAGCCAATTAATTTAGAGCATAACCGGGAAAAAATTGCTGGTGTTATTTTAACCGCTGGATTTAGCGAGTTTGGATCCGACACGCCATTGAGCGAAAGTGACGTAGCCAACCTTAAAGGCCCATTCAATATCACTCTTGGAGGAGTTATTTGGAGAACTGCTAATCCGGCTTTAGCTGACAAAATTGAAGAATCGAATGATCCTACAAGTTCTAATTATTTAAAAATTAGCGCCAGTTGGGAGTTGGGTTTTCATGATTATAATTTAGTTCTTATAGAAGGGGAGTCTAAAAATATAGAAGATGGATCTGAAGTATTTGAGGCTTCTGATATTGAATTATTAAAATCTAATTTAAAGTGCTTGGGGGGAAGTGGGAAAGTCGAAAAAAATAAATCAATTTATAGAAAAGTTATTGGGACTATTGTTCCTTTAGGAGTTGGATTAACGGAAAATCCAGCGGCTGATGTTCAGGGCGTTGCTGCTATAAAATGGAGCAATGAACCAGAAATTTTAGAAGAAAACGCTTCCGCAACAGAAAATTTAAATATAAATAAAGATATAAATAATAATGTTATGAAAATACAAAGTGCTAAAGATATTACTGATGAAAATTTGAAACAAGCCACGGCTTCTCAAATTTCTGATTTAATCGAACAAGAACTACGTGAAGCTTCTGAGAAGTTTGTTGCCGAAAAGAGCTCTATTGAACTTTCTCTTAAGGCTGCTGAGGAAAAAAACATTTCCCTAAGTCTTTCTCAAGAAGCTCTTCAAAAAGAGATTGAGAGTTTGAAAAATTCTTTCAGCTTTTTACAATCAGAGCACCAAAAAATCCTTGCTCAAGAAACATTTAACCAAAGGATGAGTGAATTGGAATCGAGTTACGAACTAACTGATGAGACTAAGAAAGTTTTAGCAGGAGACATCGCTGAGTTAAGTGACGAAGCTTTTGCAGCTTACAAAAACAAGATGTCGGTTTTCTTGAAAAATAAGAAAGTAGATAAGAAATGTGATTGTGGGGCAGAATGCGATTGCGCTAAAAAAGACGCCGCTAAAGCGAACGTAGATCAAAAATCTGAATCCTCCGTGACCGTTGTTGTGGAAGAAGTTGTAGATGCTTCTGAAAAAATTGTCGTTGACATACCTATGACATCCGTGGCTTCCGAAGATTCACTTTTCAATAAATATAAACAAGCTTTTAATTACGACAGTTTCGTAATTCAGTAAAAAATAAACAAATAAAAATAAAGAAAAAATATGGCTTATTCATTAAGAAGTCTTAGAGATTATGACGAACATGATGTTCTAAATCTCTTTTCGTATGATACGACCGGCTTGACCGCTGGCGCAATCAGCGTTAGCAAAGGTATTCTAGTTAAAATCGCTACTGGTTGGAAAAACCACGATAACGCTGCCGAACTTGGTGGCGGATTGGAATTCGTGGGTGGCGCAGGAACTTTTGCTCCAGCTAACGTTGTTTCTCAACGCTTTGGCGTTACCGCAAAAGTTGTTGCTAATGGTCTCACTGACACACCTGTTGGCATGATGCTTTTCGACGTGAAAGATGCCGACGAAAACGGAGAATTGTTGAAATTTAATCCTCGCAAAGCTGCGGAAATGCAAGCTGCTATTCCCGGCCAAGCGGTTCCCGTTGTTACTCGCGGTGTCTTTTTGGTTGGCGACGTGGGTGGAACTCCTGCTACTGCGGGAATAGCTTACTCCGCTGCTAACGGCCTCATTTCAGCTACTTCGGGGGTGGGTGCTGTAATAGTGGGTAAATTTTTGGGCCCAGTAGATTCAAATGGCGACACTTTAGTTAAACTAGCCCTCTAATACAAGGAATTAATATGAGAATTAAACTTAAAAATACACCTGAACAAATCGAGCTCATTAAAGCTCTTGGTTCTAAAAACAGATTAGTTGCTGCTGAAGCTTCTGAAGCTTTTGCCGCGTTCCTTGGGCCAGTAATCCAAAGAGTCATCTTGCAAGCCGGTACCGCTGCTCAGATTTATACTGACGCACCATTTGACGAGAACGATTCCCCAAGTTACCCCCTCGATCTATACTATAACGAATTACATAACGGATACGTTAGTGTCTGGTCTCAATCTATTGCCGGTGGACTTCCGTCTGCGCAAGACGTCTCCGCTGTTCAAGAGGTGAAGATCGCTACCTATCGTCTTGATAGTGCCGTTTCCATTAGTAAGAAATATGTTCGCCAAGCCCGACTTGACGTCATTGCTAAATTGGTTGAACGCATGGCTCAAGAAGTATTGGTTAAACAAGAGCGTAATGCTTGGGCAGTTGTTTTGAAAGCCCTCGGTGAGGCTTCCACATCTTCGCTTAAGCACTATATTAAAGCTGGAACATTGGGCCAGTTTGGTGTGGATGACCTTAACAAAGCTATGACTCGCGTTAAGAGAGTTAATGAATCTTGGGCTGGTGGATCTTCCGCTGATTCAAGTGGTTTGACGGATCTTTATGTTTCTCCCGAAATCAAAGAAAAGATTCGTGGCTTTGCTTATAACCCGCTTAACAGTATTGGTGGAGTAAGAACCGCTGGCAGTGGCACTTCCACTGAAAGCGCAGTTGCTCTTCCCGACTCGTTGAGAGAAGAGATTTATCGTAACGCTGGAATGCAAGAGATTTTTGGCGTTAACATTGTTGAAATGGTAGAACTTGGTGTGAATAAGAAATACAACACCTTGTTTGACGCTTACATTTCTGAAACGAATACCTTGGGAGTGGCTTTCGCTCCAGCAACTCATCAAATCCTTGTTGGCGTAGACAACTCCAAAGGAGCTTTGATCCGTGCTGTTGCTACTGGTTCTGAAAACGGTGGACAATTCAATGTTCAACCCGATGATCAATTCCTCCAAAGGACTGACAAAGTTGGTTTCTATGGTTCGTTGGAAGAGGGACGCATCTGTATCGACGCTCGTGCGTTGTGCGGTATCATCGTCTAATTAAATATAAAAAACAACAACCCGCTAGAGAAATCTGGCGGGTTTTTTGTTTTGATTTATCAATTATTTTATGTATAATTCATTAGAATATATGAGTAAAAAAATCAAATTACAAGACTTAACTCAAACAGACGCTAAGGAAGAAAAAGGTGCCCCGACGACGTTAGATCAAATTTGGGGAGATACGGGTTTAAATAAATATGAAACGAATGATTTCGAAGAATACAAAAATTATTTAAAATCTTTAAACAGAACAGACATTCATGCTCACGCTATAAAAGTTGGAATTTTACCAACAGATAATCACGAAATTTTAATAGCAAGACTTCAGAGGGAATTCATGAGACACTTCTCTTCATTCGTAACAACGAAAAAATCAAAAGGAAAAAAACAAAAAATTTCTAAAGACGCCCTTAAGACTTTATCAGAAGGTAGATGATTTTGGTGTAATTTTATTTAATGGCTAATTTAGTTAGACTTAAGCAAATAGATAAACCGGAATTGTCTGGATACATAGTTGAGACAACTAATCTCAAGTATTATCCAATTGAAAATCCATCTGGATATTTATCTTCAATTAGTTCTAATTCTAGTTTTTTATCTTTAAGTGGTCAATTAATTACTAGTAGTGGATTACTAAATTCTAAAATAGATTCTGCTAGTGGGGCTTTAAGTGGAATCATATCATCTAGTAGCGGTTTTTTAGATTCCAAAATAGCAACATTAAGCGGCTCCTTAAATTCTACTGACGTTAGTCTTTCTGGAGTTTCTACTTATGCGCAATCTGTTTACTCTTTGTTCACTGGATTTAATCCCATAGTTAGTGGGGTTATAAGTGGAGAAAGATCTTCAATGACTGCAACAGTCACTGGAGTAAGCGGCCAATTAAACACAAAAATATTAGATATAAGTGGCTCTATAAATTCTAGAGTAAATTCTTTAGAGACTAGTTTTGCTTTAACTGGTAGTCATTTTTTAGATTTGGCCTCGAATAATCAAACGGTATTGGGGCAAAAGAATTTTTCTAATAGAGTTGGTTTTAAACAAATAGATATTCTTCCACACACCGGTAACTATACAAACCCCGGAGGAGAACATGGGATATTGTTTACGCAGTTGATTGATCAAAATCCTTTTTACGTTAGTGGCTTGGGTAATATTACGGGAGATTTTTTTGTTACCAAAATGATGCAACCAAATAATATAGAATACATTATTTCTTCAGCAATTTACACAGGAAATTATTAATATGAAAACTGTATATGGATTAATAGATACAGCTTATAATTCTTGCGTTTTATTGTATGATGTTTTTGGAAACTCTTACGCCGGAGAACCTACTATTAATTTATTTACCCAACCAGCTACAAATGCTGGATTCTCCATAAAACCATCAAATTCCGCTAGAGTTTTATATAAATTAGATTATACCAACGATGTTTCTGGGCAAGGTAATTTTGCTGCTAATGCTTCTGGATTTTATTTACAAACTGATTCTATTTATAAATATAATTTTACAGGCACTCAAACATCCACTACTGACGGTAAACATGGTTTTGCTATAAATGTTTCTAGAGGAGAAACTTATTCCGTTTCTGTTGACGTTTATGTTTCTACGGGGCACCCACGAACCGGGTTAATTCCGGTTGTGAGTTTAACTCCTAACCTTACCGGTTCTTTTACTACCATAACCGGTAGTTATAACGCGAACAACAAAGGGACTTGGCAAAATCTAAGACAAAAGATTTATGCACCCTCGTTTACGAGTAACGTAGTAAGTTCTCCAACTTATTACGAAATGAGCGTCGAAACAAAAACATCCTCTCATCCTTACTATGGCTCTGGGTCTAGTGCGGGTTTTAAAGTCGGCGACACTCAAGGACCAACTTTGAATTTATATAAAGGGGCGAGCTATATTTTTACTCAAACTCACTCTTCTAATTTAAACGATCAAATCTATTTATCTACAATTCCAAACGTTGGCGGCGGATCAAATTCTTATACTAATGGATTTTATTATTATGGTAATAAAGGGCTTGATGGTTACTCTGTTTTTACTGTTCCTTATAATGCGCCGTTGGCTTTGTATTACAATTCGTTAACGGCGGGGTCTTCTTATTTCGGTGGAAAAATAAATATTTTAGGTGGTTATGATGTCGGCAATGTCGGTAATGTCGGTAACGGTGGTAACGCTGGTAATCTTGGTGGCGGTTCAACTGCGACCTCCGAACCTTATAATGTATGTTTCGAACCAACGAGGGGTGAATCCTCTTCAAGCAATTTAAGTAGTGGATATATTTTATATAAAAACATGCAGTTCGAAAAAAACAAACCCATGTTTAAAGACATTACTCATCCAACAAAATTCACATCATCTTCAAGAAGTGCTTATAATTCTTTCCTTGATTTAACTGGTAAAGGCAATAATTCAAATTTAGTAAATACTATGTTTGATTCGAATTCTTTTATTTCATTTGGAAGTAAGATGAGTTCTTCAGACGGCGGCTTAATTGATTTAAATTTAAAATATAATACAACAAAAACTTTTTCAATAGGCAGCGCAATTGTTCAATCTTATGATTTTTGGTTTAAACAAACCGCCGCGTCTTTTAAGACGGCGTATTTATTTTCTAGATCCAGCGAAACTTCAAACGGCGTTTTCTTAGAAAATTTAGGTCAACCTCAGTTGATTTTCATCCAAGGAAAAAGAATTTATTTTAGCTTTACCTCGCCGAATAATAAAATTTTATATGGATATTCTAGTGGAGTTATAGAGCTTAATACTTTATATAATATAACAATTACTGTAAATGCAACATTTGCTACTGGTTTAAAAGTTGATATTTATTTAAATGGACAACCTACAACGGTAACTGTTTTAACAGTCCTCCAATTCCCATTGAAATTTTTAGCCACAAGTGCATCTTCGTTTTCCGGTAATACTGGTAATATTGGTAACGTTGGAAGTTTTAGTAATAATACTAATTTTTATTGTATATCTTCTTACGGACCGGATGGCGAATCAAAAGCTTCACCCGTTATTTCTTCTACAAATAGCCAATTTAAAACATCTACCAAACTCTCTTGGGAAATTGTAGATCAAGCTATAGGATATTATATTTACAGATCTAATTCATTATCTTTTGGGGATTATACTTTAATAGCTGATATAAACAATCAAAATACTTTAAATTTTATTGATGAAAATTTTCAAACCAAATTAGGTAAACCAAAAAACTTCTCTAATTTTATTTACGACGCTGACATCGTATCGTTAACAGACAATTCTAATGCAAAAGTTTGCTTTGGAAATTATCCGTTAACTACTTTAATTCCTAACTATTTCGAAGGATATATTTATAGAATAGCAATCTATAATAAAAAATTAACAGCAACAGAAATTTATAGAAATTATAATTCTTTCATTCATAAATACAAATCAGAAAACCCAACAGCAATTGCATCATTTGTTAAACAAAAAAGTGTAATTTACAAAAAGGTTAAAGAATAGTTTATGGCAATAACAAGGTATGCGGGAGATAAGTTTTATGGATTAGAAGTAGAAAAAAATACACTTCTAACCCAAGTCATGGACGGAGCAACGTATTATTGCTCTGATTCTTTAATTATTTATATAAAAATAAATGGAGCTTGGATAAAGACAACTGGGGCTTATTTGTCTGGAGTTGGTGTTTCTGGTGTTTTATCTAAATTTGCCACAAATGATACTCTTACTAATACAACTGCTCCAATTTTTGAGTCTAATTCTAATGTTGGGATAGGCACAACTACTCCAATTTCTAAGTTAACGATTGGAGCTTCGGGATCTACTGTTTCAGCAAGTGGTTTAACTTTTAGTGTTGATTCGGGTGCTAATTTATACAGAAGCGCCGTCTCAACAATTAAAACAGATGGTAATCTTGCCGTTGCCGGAACTGCCAACGTAGAAGGTTTAATTACGCGAAGCGTTGGACTTAGTGGTGTTTTAAACGTGGACGGAGGGACCGCGGCTAACGGCGCAGCGATTATTATTGGT
>SXGR01549822.1_pt1 | contig 20981 bp, 19 predicted proteins | sample 3174711 | NCBI WGS metagenome assembly SXGR01 (sample SAMN11356860, study PRJNA531348) | freshwater metagenome | isolation source: freshwater sample F1-60 | place: China: Fuxian Lake, Yuxi | collected 2017-12-25 | reverse complement strand
GAACTACTTCCTGCACATGTCCGATGTGACGTTTGATATGGAGCACAACCGTATGGAGGTGCACCAACGCAACAGCGAACCATGGCGCGTGACACTCGTCGACACAGGTGAGGAGACGCTCACGGGCGGACGATTGAAGCGAGTGGCGAACCACGTGCGCAATGAAGAAGCGTTTTTCTTCACCTACGGCGATGGGCTGTGCGACGCTGACCTGGATGCCGAACTTGCGTTCCACCGTAGCCATGGGAAGTTGGCGACCGTGCTCGCCGTGCGTCCTCCAGGGCGTTACGGCGCACTTGAAATCAATGGGAGTCATGTCAGTGGGTTTGCGGAAAAACCACGCGGTGATGGGGGGCTCATCAGTGGTGGATTCTTTGTTCTCTCGCCGAAGTGCATCGATCTGATCGGCGGTGACGACACGCCATGGGAAGGGGAACCTCTCACGACCCTTGCGTCCTCCAAACAACTCGAAGCGTTCGAGCACAGCGGCTTTTGGCAGGCCATGGACACGCTTCGCGACAAGCGGCAGTTGGAGGATCTCTGGCAGTCCCGCAGCGCGCCTTGGAAGAAGTGGGCGTGACTCGCTCCTTCTGGCGCGGTCGACGCGTCTTCCTCACTGGGCACACTGGGTTCAAGGGTGGTTGGCTCGCACTCTGGCTCTCGGACATGGGAGCCGAAGTGCACGGCTACGCACTGCCACCGCCAACAACGCCGAGCCTCTTTGAGATTTCAGACATTGGGCAACGACTGTCTTCGAGCACCATGGCGGACATTCGTGATTCCTCCGCTTTGGCATCAGCACTGCGAACATCGAAAGCAGAAGTGGTTTTCCACTTGGCCGCACAGCCGCTTGTTCGACAGAGTTACCGAGATCCGATCGAGACATTTGGCACGAATGTCATGGGAACTGTTCATCTGCTTGATGCCGTACGTTCGTCCGAGGGCGTGCGGTGTGTTGTGAATGTGACGACGGACAAGTGCTACGAGCATCGCGACGGCGATGCCCCCTTTTGCGAAACGGATCGGATGGGTGGGCACGACCCCTACTCGAGCAGCAAAGGTTGCTCTGAACTCATCACCGACGCTTATCGACGTTCGTTTCTGGCTGCTCAGGGTGTTCGCGTCGCGTCTGCGCGAGCGGGCAATGTCATCGGCGGAGGCGATTGGGCTCGCGATCGACTCGTGCCAGACTTCCTGCGTGCCATCGATGCGGAGTGCGAGATTGTCATCCGCTCACCCGGGGCAACGCGACCGTGGCAACATGTACTCGAACCCATCTCGGGATACCTCCAACTGGCCGAGAGATTGTGTGAAGGCGGTGAGCCCTTCGATGGAGCGTGGAACTTCGGACCACCGCGAACAGATTCGCGTTCGGTTCGGTGGATTGTTGAACACCTGTGTCGCGAAGTGCCGGGCGCGCGGTGGCGTGTGAGCACGGATCCGCAACCGCACGAGGCTCATTTCCTATCCCTCGACAACACAAAGGCACGGGAGCAACTGAAGTGGACTCCACGCTGGTCCATTGAGACCGCTCTGGCACGCACGCTGGCGTGGCATCGTGCCTGGCGAAGTGGCGATCCGATGCAGCCACAGTGCATCGCGCAAATCCGTGAATATGAGGACTCCAGATGACGCCACGCTTTACGTTGCTTCCCACCCCAATAGACGGGCTGCTTGTCGTGGAACGCAAGCCGCTCAAGGACGCGCGCGGATCGCTCGAGCGGCTCTATTGTTCGCTGGAACTTGGAGGGCTTCTCGGCGATTGCCCCCTTGCCGCGATCAATAGAACCCAAACGACGCAGCGCGGCACCGTCCGAGGGATGCACTTTCAACGGGCGCCGCACGCTGAGCTCAAGCTTGTTTCTTGTCTTCGGGGTGAGGTCCACGATGTCGCTGTTGATCTGCGCCGTGACTCTCGCACCTTCCTCCAGCATCACGCCGTCCTCCTGTCTGCCGAGAACAGCCGCTCGCTCCTCATTCCTCAGGGCTTCGCGCACGGATTCCAAACCTTGTGTGATGGATGCGAGATGCTGTATCTGCACACGGCGTCGTACCACCCAGAGAGCGAGGATGGGCTCGATGCAATGGACCCACGCCTGTCGATCGCTTGGCCGCTGCCGGTCACCGAACGGTCGACGCGCGACCAATCCCACGCGCCGCTCGACGCATCGTTCAAGGGCATCGTGCCGTGAAGTGCCGCCACTGCTCCGCGCCGCTGGTGCTGCCGCTCGTCGACCTCGGCACAGCGCCGCCGTCGAACGCCTACCTGACCGTCGAGGCACTGCAGCGCCCAGAACGGAGGTTTCCTCTGCGCGTGTTGGTGTGCGAGCACTGCTGGCTGGTGCAGACCGAGGACTTCACGAATGCGCACGAACTGTTCGACGCTGACTATGCGTACTTCAGCGGCGTCTCGACCTCTTGGCAGGCGCACGCCGAGCTGTACGTGGGCGACATGGTGGCGCGCTTCGGGTTGCATGCGGACAGCCGTGTTGTGGAAGTAGCCGCCAACGACGGCTCTCTGCTGCAGTTCGTGAAGGCCCGCGGCATTCCGTGCACGGGGGTCGAGCCGACCGCGAGTACTGCAGCGGCTGCACGGGCCAAGGGGATCGATGTGGTGCAGGACTTCTTCGGTCGTCGCCTCGCCGGTGAGATGAGTGCCCGCGGACTGCAGGCCGACCTTCTCACCGCCAACAATGTGCTGGCTCATGTGCCCGACATCAATGACTTCGCGGCGGGTTTCGCCGCGCTGCTGAAACCGTACGGCGTAGCAACCTTCGAGTTTCCACATCTGCTGCGGCTGATGGATGATGCACAGTTCGACACCATCTACCACGAGCACTTCTCGTACCTCTCGCTGACCGCGCTGCAGTCCGTGTTCGAGAAAGCTGGGTTGCAGATGTTCGACGTGCAGGAACTGCCCACGCACGGCGGCAGCCTGCGGGTATTCGCGCAGCGGGCGCACACATCGACCCATGCCGTGGCGCAGACGGTCGACAAGATGCTGCAGCGCGAGCGCGATGTCGGCGTTTGTACCGCAGCCTATTACCAGGGTCTGCAGTTGCGAGCCGAACGCATTCGCGACGACCTTCTGGGTTTCCTGCGCGAAGCCAAGGCGGAGGGCCGATCGGTGATGGGTTACGGCGCAGCCGCCAAAGGCAACACGCTTCTCAACTTCGCCGGCATCGGACCTGACCTGGTGCGCTGCGTCGTGGATCTGAATCCCGCGAAGCAGGGGAAGTTCATGCCGGGCAGCCGCATCCCGATTGTTGGACGGCATGTCCTCGACCGCGAGTCTCCCGATTATCTTCTGGTCTTGCCGTGGAACATTTTTCCCGAGGTGCGACAGCAGAACGCCGCGCTGGCGACGCAGGGCACTCGCTTCGTGACGGCGGTGCCGGAGTTGCGGGTGTCGTGAAGCCGCGCATCCTCTACACCAAGCCATCGATCACCGAGCTGGAGACCCGCTACGCCGCTGACGCGGCTGCGAACGGCTGGGGCGAACGCTGCTACGAGTACCTGAATCGGTTCGAGAGGGGCTTCGCGGCACACCTCGGTGCGAAGTACGCCGTCGCCACCTCCAGTTGCACTGGCGCTCTGCATCTCGGCATGGCTGGTCTCGGTATCGGCGCGAATGACGAAGTGATTCTTGCAGACACCAACTGGATCGCATCGGCAGCGCCGATCGTCCACTTGGGCGCCACGCCGGTCTTCGTCGACATCCTGCCGGACTCGTGGTGTCTGGACCCAAAGCAAGTTGAACGCGCCATCACACCGCGCACGAGGGCCATCTTGGCGGTGCACTTGTACGGCAACCTCTGTGACCTCGACGCGCTGCTCGACATCGGGAAGCGCCATGGACTACCAGTGATCGAGGACGCCGCCGAGGCAATCGGTTCGCAGCACCACGGGCGCCGCGCTGGATCGATCGGCGCGTTCGGGGCTTTCAGTTTTCATGGCACCAAGACACTGACCACGGGTGAGGGCGGCATGTTCGTCACCAGCGACGACACGCTGTTCGACCGCGTGCTTACGCTCAGCAACCATGGGCGAAGCCGCGGGCAGGTGCGGCAGTTCTGGGCTGACGCGGTGGGATTCAAGTACAAGATGTCGAATCTGCAAGCTGCCATGGGCTGCGCGCAACTGGAGCGGATCGAGCAGCTGATCGCGCGCAAGCGAGCCATTTTGGCTGGGTACCGGGCGCGGCTGACAAGTCTGCCAGGAGTGAGCCTGAACCCAGAACCGTCACACACCGTCAACGGCTCCTGGATGCCCACAGCGGTCTTCGCTCCCGAGACCGGCGTCACCCGCGAGCGGCTGCAGATCGCCTTCGCTGCAGAGAACATCGACGCGCGAGTCTTCTTCTGGCCGCTGTCGGGCCTGCCCATGTTCAAGCCGCGGCGCGAGAATCGACACGCATGGGACATCCCGGGGCGTGCGATCAACCTGCCCAGCTACCACGATCTTGGTGAGCACGAACTGGACCGAGTGTGTAGCGTCTTGCGCAGCGTCGGCGGTTCCTGAAGATTCCTCAAGGAGACACCCCATGAAGAGGTACCTCACACCCCAGCAGGTCGCCACCTTCCAGGAAACGGGCATCCTGGTGCTGTCCGGCTTCTACGCCGCCGAGGACATCGAGTCGATCCAGCGCGGCGTCCATGAGGTGATCGGGCAGGTGATGCTGCGTCACGGTGTGCCAGACACGCGAGCCGGGTTCTCGCCCGCCACCTTCGATCAGGGCTACCGGGAACTGATCGCGACCAACCGCGCCTGGGGTGGCGAGGTGTACGACGCGGTCAAGCAAATCCCCGCCTTCTTCCGCCTTGTTGCCCACCCATCACACGAGGCACTCATGCGAGAGTTGCGTCCGGGGTCGATCCCCGCTGTGGCAGCGGGTGGCTACGGCATCCGCATCGACAACCCATTTGAGGACAAGTTCCGAGCGATGTGGCACCAGGAGTACCCGGCACAGTTGCGAAGCGTGGACGGCTTGGTGCTGTGGTCGCCTCTCGCGCCCGTGACGGTCGACATGGGCCCAGTGGTGATGTGCCCAGGATCACACAAGGTCGGACCGCTACCGGTGTTCAACGCCGACCCAGAAGGGGCGGGACGAACCGGTGCCTACGCGCTGAAGATCAAGGACGAGGAGAGGTGGCTGTCGCAGTACGAGCAGGTGGCACCGATCAGTTCGCCAGGAGACCTGATCGTGATGGACTTCTTGGTGCTGCACGCTTCGGGGCACAACCGCAGCGATCGGAGCCGCTGGTCCATGCAGTTCCGCTACTTCAACTTCAATGATCCGGTCGGTCGATCGCACGGGTGGAAAGGCTCGTTCGCATCGGGGGTCGATTTCCGTCAGGTGCATCCGGAGCTGTTTGTCGGCGCCTAGGGAATTCCGTGCGCTGCAATGTTTGCGAGAGTCCGCTTGGATCGCCAATCTATGAGGCGCCGTCGGGCGGCTCGCTGACATCTCTGTGCGAACGTCGCGAGAGTCGGGCGCGGGTGTGGCGCTGCTCTCACTGCGGGCACTTGCGCGGTGAGCCGATGGCTGATGAGCGCGGCTATTACCAATCCGACTACCGCATCTTGCTGGAACACGACGACGAGGACCAGGTCTACGAGGTGCACGAGGGGCGAATCGTTTTCCGCACCGACCACCAGGTGCGAACCTTGCTCGAAAGGGTCCCCCTGCCAGTTGGCGCAAGGATCCTGGACTACGGTTGTGCCAAAGGCAGCATGCCGGCCCGACTCCACTCGCTCCGTCCTGACCTGCAGGTTCATCTTTTCGATGTGAGTCCCATGTACCGTGAGCACTGGCACAGACTGTTGCCGAGTGCGCTTCAAGCAGTGGACTCGATTCCACGAGACTGGACCGGTCGCTTTGACCTCGTGACCTCTTTCTTCGCCCTCGAACACATCACCAATCCGTCAGAAACGGTGAAACGGGTGGCGGCCCTCCTTGCCGATCGAGGCATCTTTTACGGCATCGTGCCGGACACTTTTGGCAACGTTGCTGACTGGGTGGTGATCGACCATGTGAACCACTTCACCCGCCCGTCACTTCACCGCCTCCTGCACGATGCCGGGTTCCGCCACATCACCATCGAAGACCAGGTCCACCGCGGAGCGCTGGTGTTCAGCGCGACCCGATGCGGCGAACCTACCCCAGCACCAGCCGTCGAAGAGTCAGCCGTGATGTCCGATCGCGTCGCCGAATACTGGCGCAGCATGAATCATCGCATTCGAGAGTGCGAGGACGATCTGGATGGACAGCCCGCGGCGGTGTACGGCTCGGGGTTCTACGGCGCATACATCATCACCACGCTTCGGGATGCAAGCATCGTCCGATGCATGCTCGACGCCAGCCCCTTTCGCCAAGGCCGGCACCTGTTGGGCGTTCCCATCCTGGCCCCCGAGTCCCTTCCGAACGATGTGCACCATCTGCTTGTGGGCCTCAATCCCGCCATCGCGCGCAATGCCGTGGCAGACATGCGATGGCTGCGCGAACGAAATGTGCGTCCAGTTTTTTTGGACGAGAGGACACCATGACGCTCGAGCGCGGTGCGACGCGACTTCGTCCTTGGTTGGACACTGACATTCCGTTCCTGATGCGCCTCCGCAACGATGTGGCCCTCCAGGCGCAACTGCTGACTCAGGCGCGCGGCAGCAACGAGGCGAAGGTCCGCCAATGGTTGCGTGACCGCACAGCACTACCGGGGCGCATGTTGCTCGTCATCGCCGAATCCGCCACCGATGCGCCGCTCGGATTCGTGCAGGTTTCTGACTTGGACCCGCTGAACCGTCGAGGCGAGCTGGGCATCGGATTGGCACACGAGGCGCAGGGCCATGGTCACGGTGGACGCGCGCTGGCCTTGTTGTTGGAGCATCTCCGAACGACCCGCGGGCTACGAAAAATGTCCTTGCAGGTGCGGCATGACAACCAACAGGCAATCCGCTGCTATGAGCGGGCAGGCTTCGTGCGCTGTGGACTGCTGCGCTCCCATGTGCACATCGAGGGTGCTTGGCGCGATGTGATACTCATGGAGTGCCTGCTCGAGGCAACTGGCTGAACATGCGAATAGTGATCTCACAGTCGATGTACTTCCCTTGGGTGGGCTTTCTGGAGCAAATGAGCCTCGCAGACATTTTTGTGGTGTATGACGATGTGCAGTTCTCCAAGGGCAGCTTTACCAGCCGGGTGCAGGCGAAGACCGCCGCGGGAAGCCGGTGGCTGAGCGTGCCGCTTCGAAACCTCCGCCTTGGACAGCGCATCGACGAGGTCCTCGTGGATGAGTCCGAGGATTGGCGGTCTTGCCAGCGCGGCATTCTGCGACAGGCCTACGCGGATGCGCCCTTTGCCAAGGAGATGCTGCGGCTGTTTGACGACATTGTTGAGCCCCCCGCCCAGTCCATCGGCGAACTCGCACTTCGAAGCATGCTTGGCCTGCAGGCGCACTTCGGGCTGAACCCCAGCCTCCGCATCGTTCGCGCGCCCGATCTCGGAATCGGCGGCAGCGGGAGCGAGCGTGTGCTGAACATTGTTCGTGCGCTGGGTGGCAGCGAATACATCACCGGGCACGGTGCGCGAAAGTACCTTGACCACGCCGCATTCGAGCGGGTCGGCATCGCGGTCTCGTACATGCAGTATCGATGCCTTCCGTATCCGCAGTTGCATGGCCCATTCACGCCCTCGGTGTCGGCTCTGGACTTAACCGCCAACTGTGGACCTGCGGGCGCGCAGTACATTCAACCCGCCACCATTTCATGGAGCAACTTCACCCATGGACCCGCATGATGCATTCAAGCAGGAGGTCGATCGGAACGTCCGCTCCTTGGCCGCCGACACGGACCTTCAGGCCCTGTCGCGCATATGGGTTCGAGAGGTAGCGCCGCATCGCTGGCCTTACAACTTCAGATGGATGGATCGCCCGGCCATCCAATTCCCCACGGACGCGTGGGCGATGCAGGAGTTGGTGTGGGCGGTGCGTCCCGACCTGATCATCGAAACGGGCATTGCGCATGGTGGTTCGCTGGTGTTCAGTGCTTCCATGCTGGCGCTCCTTGACATGGCTGACGCAGTGGAGCGTGGCGAGACGCTGGACCCCCGCCAAAGCCATCGCTGCGTGCTCGGAATCGACATCGACATTCGTCCGCACAATCGCGTCGCCATCGAAGCGCATCCGATGTCCTCACGCATCCGCATGATTCAGGGCTCCAGCGTGGCGCCCGAGATCGTGGCGCAGGTGCAGTCGATCGCTGCTGGATATGGGCGCGTGATGGTTTGCCTGGACAGCAACCACACCCACGACCATGTTCTGGCTGAACTGCAGGCCTACGCACCCCTCACCAGTGTTGGCAGCTACTGCGTGGTGTTCGACACGCTGCTGGATGACATGCCGGCGGCTCTCTCGGTCGACCGTCCTTGGGGGCCCGGCAATAGCCCAAAGTCGGCGGTGCATGCATGGCTCGGCACGCACCCGGAGTTTGAGATCAATCGCGACATTCAACACAAGCTGCTGCTCACCGTGGCGCCCGATGGATACCTCCGCCGCACGAGATGAGCCGATGCAGGGCCGCCGCATTCCTGTGGTGGCTCGGCACGACACGGTGGTGCTGGGCGTGCCCGCCTACAACGAGGCACGGTTCATCGAGCGCACGCTGCGGTCGATTCAGGGTCAGTCGCATCGCGACTTCATCGCCCTGATTTCCGACAATGCCTCGACCGACGACACCGAGCGAATCTGCCGGACATTCGCCGAACATGACCCTCGCTTCATTCATGTGCGGCAGCCAATGAATGTTGGCGCAAACGACAACTTCATCTTTTTGCGAGATGCCTCGGAAAGCCCGTTCTTCGCTTGGATCGGCGGCCATGACACCTTGCACACGGACTATGTGGCACGCCACATCGAGCGTCTGCAGCGCGAGCCGACTGCCTGCGGCAGTTTCACATACTTTCAGTTGATCGACGAGAACGATCGCGTACTGCGCAACGAGGGTCCCGTGGGTGTCGCGCCACCGGAGGGTGGGGCCTTGTTCAGATACCTGTGGACGGTGGCGGCAGGCGAGGAACTCGCGCCAATGCACGGCATGTTTCGGCGCGAGATGCTTGCACGCATTCCGCTGCGTAGATGCCTCGCCGGCGACCACGTGCTCATCGCGGCTTGCAACCTCCTGGGACCACTGCGCCCGCTGCCTGGGCACCTCTACCGGATCCGTGATCTGGACCGAGCACCCAGACCGCAATCGCGCCTCGAGCGCATCACTGGCCGGAGCGGGATACCGATGGACTTTCAAAGCACAGTCGACGGATATATGGCGAACTTCGACCTTTTCATCCCCGCTGGATCACCCGGACACTCTTGGCGGCGGGTGGTCCGTTGCTTGCTGAGGGATCGATACAGCAACCGCTCGCTCCGCTGGACCAAACTGATCCGCACGGGAATCAAGCGGCTTGATGGCGTGCGTCGCGTGTTTGGGCACCGACCCATCCCATGACTTCCGAATCGAAACTGTGCAGAACGTGACGCGCTTCGCCGCGGCGCGACGCGAACTAACCGCGCGGCGCAGGAGCCGGCACCAACTGCAGCCACATCGCTTCGCCGAGGGTTTCCTTCAGTTGATCGCGGGCGCGTTCGGACGCGTCCTTTGCCGCCTTCGATTGCTCGCGGCGCTGCGTCATTTCCTTGGCCACTTGCTGCAGCGCGGGCGAAGGTGGGTTCATCTGCCATGTCGATGGGTCGTCCGCCTTCAGGCGCTCCGCCAGCGGCTGCGTGTCGCGCAACCAGCGCGCATCCACATCGAGCACACCTTGATACGCCGCCAACTGCGCCTTCTGCCAACTCTCCAGGATCGACTCGATCTTTGTTGCCTGCTCAGTCGTCACGCCCTTCAGCAGCGTCGACTCCGCACAGAGCCGCCGAATGTCGAGCGCCCCCACGCCGCGACGCATCGCGCGCGGATCAAGCGCGATCAGCACATCCGCCGCCTCCATCGGCGTCAGCGCCGTTGCCAGTGCCTGTGCCAGGTCCGCATCGAGCTTCGCGAGCGCGGCCGCAGGCTTCACCGCCAAGCGACTGAGCATCAGCGACGACAGGACACGCAGCAACTCAGGATCAACCGCGACCCCCTGCGCCAGCAAACTGGTCAGGCTCATCTGGATCGTCGAGTTCAACGACTGCGCATCGGTCGTCGACACCTCCAACGATGCCAGCGACAGTCCCTCGGCCGCCTCCGCGCGCCGCTCCAGATCCGCAATCAGCAAGTCGCGCGTCAGCACGCCTCGGTCGGTCGACAGATTGACCGTCTGCAGTCCAGGCCCCACGGAGATGAACGACACCGGCACCAGCGGCACCCGCTCCAAGGTGCTCATCGCTGCATCGATGCGCAGCATGTGACGCAGCGCATCCACCAGTCGAGTGCGGCTTGCATCCTTGGCATCCTCCATCGCACTCGCCACCACCGAGACCACCTGCACGTCGATCTCCGATGCGCTTCGCCGCGCCTGCGCCACCGTGTTCAGTGCCGCGGTGTTGAACGCTCCAGTTTCACCAATCTGCTGCGCGATCGACTTCTGTGCGACAACCAGCGCGCCCCCATCGAATGCCGCGCGCTGTTCCTTCGCTGCCTCGAACGCCTTCACGATTGCCGCGTCGACTGCCTTCGCCGCGTCACCGCCGCGGGCACGCAGTCCGACCGCGCGCATGCAGTTGCGAAGCGTTGCCTCGTCGAGCGGCGCCGCGACGATCGGCATCGCCTTCACCCGCTCCAACGCCTGATCCGCAGATGCCTCCTTCGCATCCTGCGGCAGGAAAGCAGCTGCACTCGCCCCGAAGGCGGCACTCGGCCAGGCGACCACGAGACTCGCCAGAACGAACGCCATGGCAGACCACCCGCTCCTGACACGCTGCCCCGTGAAGTCCAAAGTGTGCATCCCATCAAGGTACCGCGCGAGCTGCCCCGATCATCCATCGTGCCAGGCGCGACCATCGCGCCTCATCAGATCATCCGCAGCAGCAGGCCCCCACGACCCTTGCGCATAGTTGCTTGCAATCCCACACCGTAAACCAGCCGATCGCTGATCCAAGAACGGCATCACCGCTGCCCATCCGCTCTCCACTTCGAGGCGGTGCTTGTAGAGCGACTGATCGCCGCGCATCGCATCGACGAGCAACGGCCCATACGCCTCGATCGCTGCAACGCCGAACTGTTTCTCCAAGTCCGCCTGCATCTCCACGCTGTCCATGCGAAGCGGCGTTCCGGGAACCTTGGTCTCGAATCGAAGCACCGTGCGCTGCATCGGTGCGATCTCGATCACGAGTCGATTCCCACGCACGCCGCCCATCACATGCGGGATGTCATGGAACAGGTCTGCGGCCGGGCGTTTGAACTGCACGACGACTTCCGTTCGCTTCGCGGCCATGCGCTTTCCCGTCCGCAGATAGAAGGGGGTTCCTGCCCATCGCCAATTGTCAACATGCAGCTTCAGCGCGGCAAAGGTCTCGGTTGTGCTGCCCTTCGCAACGCCGGGCAGATCCACGAACGCGCCCTCCTCAGCCGACGCCGCATACTGCCCAAGCGCCCCATGCGACTGCACCTCTGCATCGGTGGTGGGGCGAAGCGCACGCACCACCTTGATCTTCTCGGCGCGGATCTCCTCCGCCGTGATGCTCGTCGGCGGCTCCATCGCGGCGAATGCGAAGATCTGCAGCAAGTGCGATTGGATCATGTCGCGGATCGCACCCGTCTGGTCGTAGAACGCCGTTCGATTCCCGACGCCGACCTTCTCGGACGCCGTGATCTGCACATGATCGATGTAGCGGTGATTCCACACTGGCTCGAACATCGTGTTGGCGAAACGCAAGACCAGCATCGCTTGCACCACTTCTTTGCCGAGGTAGTGATCGATGCGGTAAACATCCTCCTCCTCGAACACACGCCCGAGCGCGCGGTTCAGGCTCGCCGCACTTTCCCCATCGTGACCGAAGGGCTTTTCCACGACGATGCGCTGCCACGAACGACTTCGCGCATCGACGGAGCACCAACGCCTGCCCTCGGTCACAAGCGCGGCTTCATCGATGCGCTGCACGATCGACTCGTAGAGTTCTGGCGCAACCGAAAGGTAAAACAGCCTGTTTCCCCTCGTTCCCGCGGATGAATCCATCGTGGCCATTCGCTCGGCAAGTGCCGGGTACATCTCCCCCTGCGCCGCATCCCCGGCGAAGTACTCGATGCACTGCGAAAACTCCCGCCACCGCACGGCATCCCAGCGCGTGGCGTGCTCCTGAACCGATGCCGCCAGTTCCTCTCGCCACTGCGCATCCGTCTTGGCCCGGCGCGATACGCCCAGCACGCGAAACGCGGTCGGCAGATTGCCCAGCGCGTGCATCTCATACAACGCGGGTATGAGTTTGCGCGCAGTCAGATCGCCCGATGCGCCAAAGATCACGAGCACGCAGGGATCGGCCTTGCGAATCACCAGACACCTCCAGTCCCGACGATCATCGAGACGCCATCCAGCAGGCGGCGTTCCAGCGGATCGATCAGCCACAACCAGTCATCCAACAAAAACTCCACGCGCTGCGACAACAGCGCCACGCGGCCCATCACCGTGAACCCAAACGCTGCGCCGAAGGTGATCATCAGGTAAAGGATGCCGATGCGCGACGCACCACCGATGACACCCTTGTGCTCGACGGAAAAGAAGAAATAGGTCAGACAACAGAGGACGCCGATCACCACGAGCACATTCGGCAGACTTGCCCACAGCGTGGCACCCGTCCACAGACCGCCGTCCGCAGGTTGCACGAGCGGTTGCATCGTCGCGACCGCCTGCGCGAGCAGATCACTCTCGACATGACTCACGATTTTCGCCCCCGCGGTGATACCGACGATGAACGCCATTGCCCACACGCTGACTCCCCCGACCGCAGGCACCAGCCGAAGCAACAGGAGAACGCCCAGTGCCAACGCGATGCTCATGCCGATCTGCGACTGCACGGTCGGCGAAGGCAGGTTCGGCAGGATGTGCGCCGCCGTCCAACCATGTGCGAGTGCTCCACACAGCTTCGGCACAAGCGAATCCCACACACCGATCACGCCCCAGTACGCAGCAGACACACCGATGACGATTGCCTCTGCCAGTCGATACGCGGGATTGTCTCGGTAGAGGAAGGAGAAGATCGCAAGCGTCAAGAGGGCAGCAATCCACAGCCCTGCGGTGTGGGCGATGCTCAGTTGGACGCGTTCCTGCGCTGGATTGTCTCGGACCGCGCGCGTGAACTCCACGGGCGGCACGGACCTCCACTCCACCCACTCCACGAAGCGTTCGCTTCCGGGGCTCGCAGCACTTGTGACCGTTGCTCGCATCTCGACTCGCTCTGCGTAGGCGCGCCCCATGCCATCACCGAATCCCATGCGAAGCCCCACCACTGCGGCGATCGCGAGCACGATGATCGCCCAGACCACGATCGCAGGGCTGCGCGGTTCCTCGCTCATGCCGCAACCCTCCGCTGTGCACGCCGCTGCGCGAAGTACACCAGATTGCCAAGCAGGATCAGCACCACCATCAGCAGATGCGCGCCGAGCTGCGGGCCCATTCGACGCTGCGCTTCGAGGTACTTCGGCGGCAACACCATGGGCGCTCCACTCGCAGCTCCTCTGCCAGACCATTCCGCTGCGTTCGCAGGATCCATCACCCAGGCATTGATCAAGGACTCGTACTCCGCCGCACCCTTGATCGCGCCGAGCAATCCGCTGATCTGACCTGGGAAATATGGGTATAGCTGCGGCGTTTGAACGCCCGTGCAACCAGACACCATCGGCAACTTGCCGCCCGATGCGGACACCACATACTGCACCCACTCCTTCGACCCTGGGTAGCCCGCACTCACCGAGGCCAACAACGCGAAGTCGCCGATGCGCTGAACACCCTGCAGGATCGGAAGATCCGCCGTCGCTCGGCCCGACTTCGTCGTAGGGAATGCGCGCTTGAAATCGGTCAGCACCACACGCATCACCTGCTCATTGCCCGCCTGGAATCCAAGGTTGACGAAGTCCACGCCGTCTTGCAACTGAGGGAAGTCGGCGCGGATCACCTTCTCTATCGTCTGATCGATCATCTGTCCGCCAAGCGGCCAAAGCGAGATGAAGACCATCTTGTGTCCACGAAGAGCGCAGTGGCGCGCCATGTTGACGCCCATCGGCTCCAGTTCGCCCGCACTGCCGGGATCGAAGTCGAACGCCAGCAGCACGGTGCTCCCCTGCGGCAGCGATTGCACTGCCCGAAACACTGCGCGCGATGCATCGGTCGGCGTTTCGGGCAGGGTCTTGCGCGTCAGCCCCATCACCAGGATTGGACCGGCAACGGCGAGTGCCATCGCCAGGAACACCCAGCGGCGATCGAGCCTTTCGAGGATGCCGAGGACGCCACTCACTTCAGCTGCTCCCTCCACTCGCGCCCATCCAGGAACGATCGATGCCCAGCAGGATGCGCAGGCTGGTGGCCGTCACGCCAAGCGCGATACCGATGATGATGGCACGATTGCCCGCCGTGTTGAAAACCTGCATGATGAACATCGAGAGGTTTTCCAACCGCAGTCCGCTCGCCCAATCGGGCAGCCCATCCGTCAGCCACACGCCGGCAAAGGTTCGCCCAAGCAGCACGATGAACGCCGTTCCAAGCAGCAGCATCGCCTCTCGGTTCTTCGCCCGAAACGCACGAAATGCGGCACTCGCGACATAGAACGCCAACAGCGCGAACATCGTGCTCGTGATGGGAGTCAGCACAAACTCGTAGATCCACGCAAACGCCGATCCGGCCGCGTCCTTCTCCCCTGCCCACGGTGTCGCTGCGAACTGCGGATTCGGGGGCACGCCAATCTTGCCCAGCCCGATCACGAGCGTCACCACGAAACACAGCAGCGTCACAAATGCGTATCCCCAGCCCGCATCGCGCCGACTGACGCGCGACACGTTCACCTTGACAAGGCTGCCTGCGCCGAGGATGAAGGCGATGGCGGCGATCACATTGAAAATCTCGCTCGACTGAGCGCCGACGCTCTCCAGACGGGGGAAGAATGGCGACAGCAGCATCACCAGCCCAGCGATGGATGCGATGGCCAGTGCAACGATCCGCATCATGACCCGAGCGCCCCCTGGAACGAATCGAGAAGCCGCGAAGCGGACTCGCCGCGCTGCCCGCTCAGCGCTGCGATCGTGGCAAGCACCACTCCGATGACGATCAGGGCAGCCACGATCACCTTCGCAGCATCCTGGCCCTTGAGGGACCCGATCTGATCTGGAGCACCCGAAAGGTAGGCGCTCGCCGCCATGAACTCCTCGCCAATCAGCGTGTAGTCACACGCGGCCACGAAGAATGGAAGCTGACTGCTCTCCGCGGTGCCAGCGATCTGGATCGCACCAATCGAGTTGCCCGTCTCCGCAAGAATCAAGCTCTCGGCGAAGAAGCAGCCCATGTAGAAACACGCGGCTGGCTTCTCGCGAACCATCTTTCCCGATACCGAAGCGACGAAACCGAACTGTTCATCGGTGATGTAGCGAATCGCATCGGCGTTGTATGCGTCGAAGCGCCCGGCCGCCTGATAGGAGCCGCGGACGGCCTCTCGTGCAGCCTCCATCACCAGGGACCTGCTCGTTGGTACCTCGATCGTCGCGTCATACTCCGCAGTGGTCTTCGCAACATGACTCAGGACCGTGATGCCTGCCACGGTCTGGATGTTGTCCATGTCTTGGATTCCAGCGATGAACAGGACTGGACGCCCCATCTCCGTTGCACGCCCGACCGCGTTGGTCACCGCATCGAGCGCTGGAATGCGACGCAGGTGCATCGATGCCCCTGCGCGCGCCTGCAGCATCCACGCGATGATGCAGCCGCTGGTTACCACGATGGCGACTGCCAAGGGCAACTTGCCGGGGGCAAAGAACGCCGTCGATGCTGCACTGCTGGTCGCTTCAACACTTGCAGCTTCGCCGATGGCAAGCGCGGCGCTTGCAGCGGCCGCCGAGGCGTGCTGTGTACTCACAACGAGGACACCCACGATCAGCAGCGGCATCACGCGCAGTACATCCAGTGTGATGGAACGCCCTCTGGCCATTCAATAGGTGGCACGGTAGCCCCTCGCAGCCAAGTGCGTCGCTACGGCGCTGGCGCCGGCGCCGTCGCCGCCGCAGGCTGCCCGAGCACCGCCGCTTCCGCTGCCTTTGCGTCTTCGATCGCCTGCTTCTCCATCTGCGCGACCTCCGCCTCGGTCTTGGGTACTTCCACGAACGCAAGGATCACGCCATCGCCCACGCCAAAGAGCGCCCATCCCGCGATCACTCCCGCGCACACCGCCTCGCGTCCATCCACCCAGAGCCGATGACCGAGCGACCCGATCCGACTTCGATTGATCATCTCCAGGAACGAGAACACAAGCGCGCCGATCCACATCATGATCGTTGACTCGGGGCCAAGCACGACACCCAGCCCGATGCCAACGGCGCTCAGTGGGAACTTGCCACGCGTCACGACCTTCAGTGCCTCGAACACGATCGCAGCCAGCGCACCGAAGCCCATGGCGATCGCGGCACTGACCGGCAGAACGCCCCAGTACTTTCGGATGCCGTCCACCACCTGAATCGTCTCGCCACTGCTTGAGCCCATGCCGCGGATCACCTCCGCGATTGCAGCCCACTGCACGGCGCCGATCATGTCGTACTTCTGCGTCGCCGCGTCGCGCAGCGTTTGTCCCGTTTCTGGCGTCCAATCGCTGAGGAACAGGATGAAGAACAGTGGCGTACTCGCGATGGCCCCCGCGAAGATTCCGATCACATGGCCCCACGCCTGCTGCCGCGGCTTCGCACCAAGCATGTAGCCGGGCTTGATGTCCATCAGCAGGTTGCTCGCGTTGCTCGCCACTTCGGTCGTCATGCCTGCGGTGATCAAATTGGTTCCTGCGTGTGCAGGACTCGCGGCACCGAAGGTGAACTGCGTGATCTTCGACAGCGCGCCAGTTGGCGTGATGCTCGTCAGTGCGGTGGCGTTCGCCGCAATCAAGGTCAGCAGCACGATGAGCGGAATGGACAGCAGCCCGAGCCACGGATTGACGCCGAACCACAGCCAGTTCATCAGCACCGTGACTCCGACCATCACTGGCACGCCCACGAGCGTGATCCACATCGGGAACTCGATGTGGCGCAGGCAGTCGTTGTTGCTGCCGCCACGACGGAACAGTCCTGTGAATGCGCTCACGATCACCTTGGGCTTCGCGAGCAGTCCGGCGAGGCTCGCCGTCACCATCATCGACACCCCCCACCACAGGCTCCACGAGTTCATGATGTGCCGCTGCCCGAAGATCGCCTTCGACAGGTCAAAGGTGCCGTCGGGCTGAACGATCGCCGCGAAGTTCTTCGGCAGGATCTCGCCGCTGGCGATCATCAGTGGGGCGATCAGCAGGTAGTTCAGCGCCATACCGATCATCAGGCTGTTGGTGAGGCGTAGGCCCATCAGCCCGCCCGCACCGAACATCGCCAGTTCGATGCCAACGGTCACGCCAAGTTGCTCCACCGTGACGCCCTGCACACGCGGCACCCACGCCTGCGCCTTCACCGCGTAGTCGTAGTACCACTTGTCAAGCCGTTCGGTGAGGTGCCAAATCGTCTCTTGGCTCTTGGATGTGCCAAGCACCTTGATCTGCACCAGCGACATCCATCCCACGGTCAGCAGCATCTGCACGATAGCGCCGATCGCAGCCGCTGCTGCGAGTGCCTTCGCCTTGAAGACGCCAGCACGCGCTCCTTCGTCATCACCCGAACCATCGCTGCGCTCGACGGGCAGGTTGTTCACCATGTGGTCCGTGCCGCCACGCGGCGCAGTCGGATACAGCGAATCCATCACAACGCCTGCGGCGCGTCCCTCCGGGAACGGTTGCTGCTCATCATTGATGAAGCGGCGTTTCATCGGGAACGCCACGAGTACACCGAGGATGCTCGCGAGGATGTTCCACACCATGATCTGGAACCACGGCATCGCTCGGTTCTCGATGAACATGTATGCCATGAGTGCACTGATCAGCGGACCAGTCATGTAGCCCGCCGCGGTCGCGATCGACTGGACCGCGTTGTTCTCGAGAATGGTCAGGTCCTTGATGAATCCCGAGCGCGCCATGGCGCGGAAGATCACGAAGCTCAGAATCACGCTGGTCACGCCAACACCGAGTGTCCAGCCGGTCTTCGCTCCCACATACAGATTCGTTGCGCTGAGCACGCCGCCCAGCAGAAAACCCGTGACCGCCGACCGCACGGTCAACTGCGGCATGTCGCCGCGGAACACATTCTTCAGCCACCAGCGATCCTTTTCCTCCCGGGACATCTCGCGGACCTGGTCATCGGTCAGATGTGGAAGCGCCATGGGGTCGTTGTCTCCTCACGATTCGCACCGAGTACGCGAAGCCGTCGTGCTCCGCGTCCCTCGGATCCGAGGGCTCGCGAAAGGTAGCAGACTCGAAAGGACCCTTTCGACAGACTACACGGCGAGCAGCAGCGGGAGGTCCGCGCCATCCAGAGGTACAGCAGCAGGAACTCGGTCATCTCACGCCGCGTGATCGCCAACTGCTGGGCGCGCGTGATCGACCCGGCGTCGCAGAAAGCGATCGCACTGTCAATGAAGCCGCAGTGGAACCCACCCTGCGACTGCGGGAAGATCACGATGATCCCATGCGATGCGAGATGCGCACCGGTCGAGAGAGAGATTCACTGCCGTCACAAAGCCATGACCGAACGCCAGCAGGCAAGCGAAAGGTCGTCCGCACGAACCCCGCCCTTACCGACGGCAGCGACGGTTGCCCCGCAAAGAAATATTCTGCGAGACTCCCGCATGGCCACCATTGTTGCATCAGCCATGGCAGTATGCAAAAGCACTTGCGGTATTCTTCGTTCGTCCGAGGGTGCTTCGTGAAGAGGCAAGCGACCATGCCCCAACGACACAAGCGCATCTTCAACATTCTTGCCGCCTCCGCTGCATCGCTCGCGGTGCGTCTGAGTGGGCTGTTGGTCCAGGTCATTACGGCTCTCTATCTCACCCCCGAAGACTTCGGGGTGTATGCCATTGGCCTGTCGATGGCGGGGGTGGCCTTCCTCATGCGCGCCGGTGGAACAGGCGTGTTCCTTCAATCGATGCAGCCCAAGGAGTTCAAGGACCTCGGCGGCAGCCTCCTTCGAGTCTCGATCGTGTTCTCCATCTTCGGTTGCCTGCTCACACTCGGTGCCGCGCTGCCAGTCCGAGTGATTTACAAACAAGAGCAGCTTGGTTGGATCCTGCTCGCCCTCGGCCTCTCCAATCTGATAGCGATGATCAGCTCGTTCCCGCGTGGCAAAATGCTTTCCGAACTGCGCTTTGCCCCAGTGGCCGGAATCGAGTCAGCCGCATCGCTCGTCAAGCTGGCGGTCGCATATTGGTGTGCCCGAAGCGGTTGGGGCGCGCTCACCTTTGCACTGGCGCAGTTGTCTGGTGAGTTGACAAAGTCGATTGCTTTTCTGGCTTTCGCGAGGCTGCGGATGTCAGACTTCTCTGCGCCACCCGATTGGGTCGGCACCATGGGCTCCATGTTGCGGATCCCGCTTGTGATTTCGGTCGTCACCAGTCTCGCGGAACAGGGTGACACGTTCGTGGCAAGTTGGTTCGTGCCAGTCTCCTCACTCGGCGTGTATTACTTCGCCACGCAACTGACGGCTCAGCCCTTTCGGCTCCTCGCCGGAACGATCCAATCCGTGCTGGCGCCCCATACAGCCCAAACGCGCTCAGATCCAAGGGCGTCATCGGAGTCCATCAGTTCGGCATTCCTGTCGGGGATCGTGTTCATGCCGCTTCTGGTGATGGCCGTACCAACCTGCTACCCAAGCGCCTCCCGCCTCCTTTGGGGAAGCAAGTGGGAGGCAACGGTTTGGCCCGTTGCACTGTCGTGCGCGCTGCTGCTCTACCCGACGGTGCTCACGATCCTTGAAGGACCGCTCATTGGCCTGCGCAGGTGGCGCGAGGTGCTGCGACTGATGTCTGTGCGGGTCGGATCACGGGTCGTGGGGAGCGGCATCGGCGTCGCACTCATCCTGACCGCAGGCTTCCCGCCAGAAACTGCTGCCGTCGTCCTCGTCATGAGCGTCGGGCTCCTCAGTTCGATTGTGTGCCTGTTCGCGCTTCGCAAGTCCCTGAACGATGCCGGAATCGCCCGCGATCTCATCGACTACGAGCTCTATCTCACCCCGTTCTATTCCGTACTGGCCGCGGTCGGCGTTCATGGGCTCGTGACGAGCATCATGCCGCGGGTCGCATTGTGGGGCTTCACCGGCAGGCCATTGCACGCCGTCGAACTCCTGCTCAGTGCGGCTTTGTATGCATGCGTTTCGCTGGTCCTGCTTCGCTTCTCGTACTTCGACAAGCTGTGCATCCTGCTTCGCATTGCGCCCGTTGGTATCCGACGTCCGCTGATGCGCGTGCTGCGAATCCCCCAAGCGGACATCGAGGCGGGCCCCACCGCCGAGCAGTGACAGCGTCTTCAGCCTGGCCGCACCATCTGATCTGCCTGCACGACGCGCTCATAGGTCGGCGCATCCACATGGCCCAGCGCAAGCGCCGCTTCCTTCAGGGTCAGCCCCTGATGGTGGGCATGCTTCGCGATGGCACTCGCCTTGTCGTAGCCGATGTGCGGCGCCAGTGCGGTCACCAGCATCAGCGACTTGTGCAACAGATCCGCCACGCGCCGCGTGTCCACATCGATTCCCACGGCACAAAACTCGCGGAATGCATCGCACGTTCCTGACAACAACTCACACGACCGGATGAAGTCGAGCGCGATCACGGGCTTGAAGACATTCAATTCGAAGTTGCCTTGGCTTGCCGCGGTCAGGATCGCCTGATTGTGCGACATCACCTGCACACACACCATGGTCATGCTCTCGGACTGGGTCGGGTTCACCTTGCCGGGCAGGAT
>SXGR01377130.1_pt1 | contig 20991 bp, 18 predicted proteins | sample 3174711 | NCBI WGS metagenome assembly SXGR01 (sample SAMN11356860, study PRJNA531348) | freshwater metagenome | isolation source: freshwater sample F1-60 | place: China: Fuxian Lake, Yuxi | collected 2017-12-25 | reverse complement strand
GCCTTCGTGCCGATGTTTCTGGCCTATTCGGCCACGTTGGTGGACCCGCACATGTTCGGAGCCCTGCTGGAGAAGGACCCGCAACTGGTGCTGCCGACCCTGATCTTGCAACACACGCCGGTCGCGGCCCAGATCATCTTCTTCGGCGCCGTCCTCTCGGCCATTATGAGCTGTTCGAGCGCGACCTTGTTGGCGCCGTCGGTGGCCTTCAGCGAAAACATCGTCAAAGGTTCGTTTCCGGGCATGAACGACCGGACGTTCCTGCGCACGATGCGGACCGTGCTGGTGTGTTTCGCCGCGGTGGTGCTGGCGTTCGCGCTCAACACCCAGGCGAGCATCTTCAAAATGGTTGAAAACGCCTACAAGGTGACGTTGGTGGCCGCCTTCGTCCCTTTGTTCGCCGGGCTGTACTGGCCGCGGGCGAACAACCAGGGGGCCCTGTGCGCCATCGCGGCGGGCCTCACTACGTGGATTGTGCTCGAACTGGTCGGACCGCAAGCCCCCGTGTGGCCGCCCCAGTTGGTGGGCTTCCTGATGGCCGGGGCCGGCATGGTCGGCGGCTCGCTGCTGCTTCCTTGGAGTCGTGTGGTCAGGGCTCCCGGCCCTCCTAAGGCGATGGAGTGACCCGGTGCGATGGCGAGGAGCGAGTTTCCGCCGATGATATTTGACCGGGCCTTTGCATCGCATAGTATGGTAGTATGTGAGCAGGCCTGTTGAACGACGCTGACTGTCCTATCCCTCGCGCCGCTCCGTCCTCTGTACGCGATCGATTCTCCAGTCTTCGCGGTTCTTTCGGTCGGGCCTATCGCGACCTGGCCGTCCGTCTATGGCGGGAAGGGGCCTGTCATCTCCAGCACGGTACCGTAAGAAGGAGTACACCATCATGAGTGACAGCAAATTGGACAAGGGGGAGCAGCGGAAGCATTGGGTTCGGATTCCTGATGGGACATTGGTCCGGCATCGTCAGGAGGGCCATGAAGGCTATATTGACGGTTTGACGGAGATTGTCGACGGGTTGGATCGGAATCCGGACGGGCGTACCCAGTACCGCATCAAGGTGGGAGACACGAGCCGAAAGCTGGCGGTGGAGGACGATCTCTTGATCGTCACGGATGCCGACGGGCTGGTGCTGATCTTGAAGCAGAAGGTGGAGTATCGGGGCGTCGTCAGCACGCAGTTGCACGGCGCATTCGGGGCCGACCGGTTTGTCAAATCGAAATAAGGCGATACCGTCGGGTCATCTGTTCCTGCCATTGGAAGGAGTCTGCACCATGCCGCATATCGTCATTAACAAGAGTCACGGGGAGTTTTGTCTCAGCCATCAGGCGTTCTTGCGGCTGCGTGAGCTGGGCCAGCAGGATGCGCTGCAAGAAGCGGATCCCGCCCTCTATTGGCCTCTCTCGGCCTCGCCACAGGAGCCGGATTTCAATCAGTGCGGCAGGCTGATCCCGCGGGACGACCTGAAGCTGGTGCAAGTGGTCACTGAGCTGGGCGGAAAGGCCAACGGGTACTGTGCGGAGCTTAAGGTGGTGGATGTGCCGGCCGATGTGCGCTGGGAGATCGAAAAGACTCGCGGGGTCGAGCATGTGAGCGAACGTCACCGTACCTGGGGTTAAGTAAAGACCGGACCGCGCCGGCACCTGCCACTGCCCCCTCTCTCGCTCCTGGAGCGACCGTGAACAGTAGTAAGTTCGCGGCTTGATTGGGCTATTTCCCGCCTTTCATTGCAATCACTCTTTGATTCTCCTAGAATCCACGCAACGTCTGTGTCTTCAACCGTGAAGGTGAAACCCTTGGGGGAGGCTACGGAAGTCGCGACGACAGACCGGGGGCCCGGGGCCGTCATCGCCTGGGTGGGCCGCAAGGTCATGGCCTGGTACGCCTATATCGCCGATCTCATGGCGCTGGTGTACCTGTCCTTGCGCGAGTTGGTTCATCCCGTCGAGCGGGTGCGTCGGACGGCTTCCGGGGTGATCTTGCGGCAGATTTTGTTTACCGGCGTCGATGCGTTGCCCGTGATGAGCGCCATCGCCTTGATGGTGGGCATCATCATCATCACCCAGGCCGGCACCCAGTTGCCGAAAGTCGGCGCCGGGGATCAGATCGGCAACATTATCGTGGTGACGGTGATCCGGGAGTTGGGGCCCCTCTTGACGATGTTTATCGTCGTCGGACGATCCGGCTCCGCGATCACGACCGAATTGGGGTACATGCGCGTCGGGCAGGAAATCACCGCGCTGGAGCTCATGGGCGTGCAAGTCACTCGGTTCATCGTGATGCCGCGGATGATAGGGATGATCCTCTCCATGATCTGCCTGACCCTGTATTTCGATACGGTCGCCGTACTGGGCGGATTCGTCGTGGCCAAGCTGAAGCTCACGGTCCCTTTTGCCGCCTTTGCCAAAGCCGTGACCCAGTCGCTCTCGGTGACGGATCTCGTGGTGACGGCCACCAAAGGGGTGCTGTTCGGCATGGCCGTGGCCGCGATATGCTGCCACCATGGGCTCTCCGTCCGCTCGTCGTTTACGGAGGTGCCCCAGCAGACGACCAGGGCCATGATCAACTCCCTCAAGATTTGTCTGGTGTTGGATATCGTGGTGACCGTCACGGCGTATTTTTGACCATGCCTGTCTTGGAGCTGTCCGGCGCGGCGGTCGAGATGGAAGGGCAGGGACAATGGTCCGACCTGACCCTCTCTCTCGACGAAGGTGAGGCGTGCGCCTTGATCGGGCCGAACCGGGGCGGCAAGAGCCTGGCCCTGAAGCTCTGCGCCGGGTTGGTCACGCCGGAACGGGGCGCGGCGCGGCTGTTCGGGCAGGACCTGAACGAGCTGAACGAGGAGGAACTGGTGGAGCTGCGTCAACGGGTGGGCACGGTTCTGCAAGCCCCCGGCTTGCTGAGCAATATGACGGTGTTCAACAACGTGGCCTTGCCGCTGCGCTACCACCGGGGTCTCTCCGACGAGGAGCTGGAGCCGCTGGTGATGGTCCGTCTGGAGGCGCTGGGTGTGGCGGGTCTGCGCCACCGGTTTCCCGCCGAGCTGAATCAGGGGGAGGCCCGCTGCGTGGCGATCGCCCGTGCCCTTTCGCTGGACCAGGAGTTGCTGCTGCTGGATGATCCGCTGGAAGGGCTGGATGCGCTGACCAGCAGACGCTTGGGGGAATGGCTGCAGGCGCAGCGACAGAGCCGGCCGCTCACGATTTTGGCGACGACCCGCCGGGCCTCCTCCCTCCTGGCCATGGTGGATCGGTTCGCCTTTGTGCGGGACGGGCGGGTGCAGGCTCAAGGGCGGTATGAAGAGCTTCTGGCCTCGGCCGACGACGCGATGCAGGACTATTTGCAATAGGGCATCGTTCGAGCCGGGAACACCATCGGGAAGAGAGGTCGTCTATGCCAATGCACTATTCTCACAAATTGTCCGGCCAGCGTATGGCGCAGCTGGTGGGCGCCTTCGTGTTGGTCCCCGTGCTGGGGTTGATCGCCGTCGGCATCTTCATGCTGAAAGCCGAGCATTTTTTCGATGAAAAGTATCAGCTCCACGCCACACTGAATAAGTCCTACGGCCTGGCTCCCGGCGACCCGGTGATGATCTCCGGCCTGCCGATCGGCCATGTCAGGACCGTCGAGTTTGCGGACGGCGGCACGGTGGCCGTGACCTTTCAGCTCCTGAGCCGGTACCAGGAGATGGTGCGGGAGAATTCCGAGGCCAGCATCACCAAGAGCGGCGTGGTCATGGGGCAGACCCAGGTGGAGGTCGCCATGGGCGACCAGCGCATGCCGGTCCTGACCAACGGCTCAACGATCCGCGTGCAACCTCCCACCGACTATGCGGTGCTGCTGAACGAGGTACGGTCGGAGGTGAAGCCGGTGCTGGAGTCCGTGCAGCGGACGGTGTTGCGCGTGGAGGAGATTACCAAGGACATGCAGCAGGCCGTGCAGACCGGCGGGCGGACGATGGCCAACGTGGAGCAGGCGACGCGCGAGCTGCCGGCGGTGATGGCGTCGGTGCAGCGCAGCGTCAAATCGGTGGAGCAGACGACGGCGGAACTGCCGGAACTGGCCGGATCGGTCGGGCACACGCTGGGGAAGGTCAACGGGATCGTGACCGACGTGAAAACCACCACAGCCAAACTGCCTCCCCTGGTCGAGGCGGCCCATGATGCCGTCAACAACATCAAGGCCTCCACCGAATCCATCAAGGCGGTGAGCAAATCCGTGCCGCCCATGGTCCGGACGGCCCATGCCACGTTGGAGGATGTGAATCTCATCGTCAAAGGCGCCAAACGGACGTTCCCGGTCAGCACCATGATCAAGAACGCGGAACAGGCGGAGCCGGCTGGTGCTACCGGCAACGGGCTCACGAGTCTTAGGGGAGACCAGTTGCCGCAGTGAAGATGGCCCGGCTGACAGCCGGCCCGGCTTGTGCCTGGGCCCTGGTCCTGCTGGCTGGCTGCGCCGTCGGGGCTCCGCCTGCGCCTGCTCCCGAATGGGCCTCCCGGCTCCATGAACTCCAAACCCGAGGGCAGCGGCTGGTGGCGCAGGGGGAACTGGAGCGTGCCAGGGGCGCGTACGAGGAGGCCCGACTGCTGGCGGAGAGCCTGGATGACCTGCCGGGACTGATCCTGGCGCTGAACGGGCTCGGCTCCGTGGCGGTGGCGGAAGGGCAGGTGGGCGAGGCCCTGGCGTTGCACCAGCGTGCCCTGGCCCTGGCCTGGGAGGTGGGCCGGCCGGACTTGCTGACCGATTCGCTGGCCCGACTGGGAACGGCCTTCCATCTGGCCGGGGAGTCCGCCAAGGCCTCATCCTTGTACGACCAGGCGCTGGCCTCGGCCAGATCGGCCGGAGACCGGCATAGCGAGGCGGTCCTGCTCAACAATATCGGATTGTTGGAGCTCAAGACCGGGGAACGGGCCAAGGCGGCCGATTCATTCAAAGCCGCCCTGGCGATCAACCAGGAGTTGAACGATCGGTCGGCTCAGGCGGCGAACCTGGCCAATCTCGGCTTGCTGGCCGAGCAAGCCGGGCAGTGGGGCGAAGTCCAGAGCCGGTTCGAGGCGGCTCTAGAGTTGGACAAGGCGGGCGAGAACCGGGCGGCGATCGCCTCGGACCTGGCCGGATTGGCCCGCGCGGCGCAGCGGCAGGATCGCAAGGCGGCCGCCCTCAGCTATGCCCAACGGGCTTATTGGAGCTACCGGGCCATCGGGGACATTCCCAAAGCGCTGGTCGAGCTGAACCGGGCCATGGGGCTGCTTCGCGAGCAGGGGCGGCAGCAGGAAGCGTCCCAATTCGAAGCCGAGCTCAAGAGCCTGCGCGATGCTTCGGCCCAGAGCGAGCCCTTGCATCCATAGCCGGATGCCTGATGCGTCGTAAGTCTTCGTTTTATTGACTTTTCTGTGCCATGCTCCTATCCTGAAGCTCCTGCCATTTTCGCTGCGCACGATGCGCAGAATCACTCACTGTCCGGGTGCTGTGACAAGGAGTCTGTCTCTGATGACCAGAAAGCCTGAGTGCGCATGAATCGAAAGGTCCTGTTGATCTGCCTCCTGCCGCTCCTTGTGATGCCGGGGGGAACCGCCAGGGCTGAGCCGGCGGCCGGTGTCTGGGTCACTGCCGAAGGGATGGCCCCTTTTGGCAGCGACATGTCTCTGGAGGAGGTGCGGGGCAAGGCGCGTGACGAGGCCCGCCGGAATGCCATTGAACAGGCCGTGGGGTTGTTCGTGCGCGGCACCACCGTCCTTCACAATTCGATGATCACGGATGAATTGGTGTCCTCGATGGCGCGGGGGGTGATCGAAGAGGAGCAATGGGTCGAGGAGCATATCGAGGAAGTCTCCGACAAACGGCCGGGCCTGAAGGTGGCGGTGTGGCACAGTAAAGTCAAAGCGCGTATCCGCCCGGTCAGGGTGGAGCGGCGGGCCGGGTTCAGCCTGCGCGCCTCTCTGAACAAGACCGTCTTTCAGGACGGGGAGGAGGCGTTGATCAAGGTGCAGTCCAGTCAGCCGGCCTACCTCCACGTCTTCAGCGTCACGCAGGACGGTTCGGTGACGCTGCTGCTGCCCAATCGCTTCCGCGCCGACAATTTGTTTCAAGCCAATCAGGACTATATCGTGCCGGACGACCGTCTCCGGGCCCTTGGCATCAAGCTGCGCGTGCTGTTGCCCAAGCAGGCCAAAAGGGCGATGGAATACATCAAAGTGATCGCCACCAAGCAGGCGATCAATCTGGTGTCCGACAAGACGCCGAACGGAGTGTTCCATACCTTCGACGGCGCGGATGGGGGGATGATCCGGGATGTCGTGAAACGCCTGGCCGAGCTCGAAGACGAAGACTGGACGGAGACGACATTGCCCTATGAAGTGCGCCAATGAGGGACGTGCGATGGAGCGAAGGCTGAGGCTGGTTGTCTTGGGGATGGCCCTGACGGCTTGGTCCGGTTTCGCGGGCGGGTTCGCGCAGGCCCAGCCCGCCGATCCCTTTGAGCAGATCAACAAGCGGTTTCAAGAGCGCAAAGGAGCCGGCGAAGACGCACTGCAAAGCCTCCAGGACCAGTTTCAGGCCAAACGGGCGGCGATGGAGGAGCAATGGCGGAAACGGGAGCAGGAAATCGAGCAGCGCTGGCAGGAGCGGAAGCGGGAGATTGAAAAGAAGTGGGCCCAGGCACAACGTTCGACCCAGAAGGAATGGGTGGACTATTCGCCCGGCAACGATTCGCGCAGCATCGTGAACTTCGAAGAGGGGACGGTGGAAATCGCGACGTTGGTCCCGGTGACCAAGCCGGGCAGGCCTCCCAAGGAGCAAGCGGCGGTCGCCCAGGAGGAGATCGCCAGGCAGTTGGAGCAGATCCTGTCAGAAAAGGCGGACGCCAAACGGGCGCTTCTGGCCGGCCAGATGACGACCAGCAGGGGCAAGCCGGTAGAGGCCAAGACCGCCAAAGCGTTTGTTCAGCAGGAGGTGCTTCCGAACCTGGCGGTGGATGATCGACCCATGGAATCCCGCGACGGCGTGTCCCGGATCAAGGTGACGGCCAAGCTGAAGATGACGCCGGATCATCTCAAGAAACGGGCCCAGCAGTACCTGGAGACCGTGTTGGCCGAGTCCCGCCGCCGGCAGCTCGACCCCCGGCTGGTCCTGGCGGTGATCCAGACCGAGTCCTATTTCAATCCGAAGGCCGAATCCCATATCCCGGCCTACGGCCTCATGCAATTGGTGCCCCGTTCGGGAGCCAGGGACGCCTACAATTTCGTCTACAACGACGACAAAGTCCTGGACGACGATTACTTGTTCCAGCCGGCGCAGAACGTGGAGCTGGGGGCTGCCTATCTCCACCTGCTCATGAACAAGAGTTTTTCGGACGTGCAAACGGGGGACAAGAAAAACTATCTGGTCATCTGCGCCTATAATTGGGGCCCCGGCAACGTGCGCAAGCGGATCATGGGACAGTATCGGATCCAAGAACTGAGCGACAGCCAGGTGTTTGCGTTGTTGACGGAGAAGGCGCCGGAGGAAACGAGAAATTATCTCAAACGGGTCACGGAGCGCATGAGTCTCTACGAGGACCTCGTAGGACGCTGACGGCTCCGCCGACGCGGAGGTGGCGTGCGGAATCGAAGAACAAGGAGGGGACGATGAATCATCGAATGACACATCGAGGAGCGGCGCTGTTCCTGGCCGGGCTGTTGCTCTTCGTCAATGCAGCATCGGCCCAGGTGGGCGGTCGCGTGGGCGATGTCATCGAATCGATGGGCAACGGCGGGGTGGATTGGACGACGGGCATGATCACGGCCACCGGGTTGGGGGCGCCGCCTGAAAACGCGGTGAATCGAGCCCAGGCCCGGGCCATGGCCGAACGGGCCGCCTTCATCGTCGCCACGCGCAACCTGCTCGAGGTCGTCAAGGGGATTCGCGTGGATTCCGCCACGCTGGTGGAGAACTTCATTGTGAGCAGCGACATCATCAAGACGGAAGTCAGCGGCTTTGTCCAAGGCGCGCAGATTCTCAAGAAGCAGGTGAACCCGGACGGGTCGGTCGAAGTGCTGGTCGGGGTGAAGCTGCAGGGCGATCTGCTGAATACCATGATCCCGAAGCAGACCGGCGGCGGTGCGCCGGTGCCGCCGGCTCAAACCCCGGCTGCGCCGATGCCCGTTCCGCAAGCATCCAGCGGGACAGCGTATACCGGATTGATCGTGGACGCCCGCGGCACCGGCGTCAGGCCGGCCATGGTGCCCAAAATTCGGAACGAAGAAGGTCGGGAGGTCTACGGGTCTTCGTTTGTCAACCGGCAATATGCCGTGGAGCAGGGGATGGTCGGGTACTTGAAGGACCCGGTCTCAGCCCAGGCCAATCCGCGGGTGACGGACCGACCCTTGGTCGTCAAGGCGATCAAAACCGATGGGCCGAACAAGACGGATCTCGTGATCAGCAACGCCGATGCGCAGACTTTGCACGGGATGAAAGAGCACCTCTCCTTCTTGGAGAAGGCCCGTGTGATGGTGGTCTTGGATTAGCCGCCGCGTCGCGTGGAAAGGAGAATTTCGATGAACAGCATCAACAGGACATGGGAAGGGCTCGCGCGCATGCTGGCGGCGCTCTGTTTCCTCGGGTTGGCTGCCTGCGCGGAAGAGCCGGTGAAACCGGAGGCGGCCCTGGACACGCCGGAACACCATTATTCGACGGGTATCCGGCTGTTCGACAAGGAAAATTACGACGGGGCGATGAAGGAATTTGCACGGGCCGTGGCCCTCGACCCGGACTATGCTCCGGGCCATGCGGGGATGGGGCTGGTCCACGGGCAGAAGCGGGCATTCTCCCAGGCCTATGAGTCGCTCGACAAGGCCCGCGGGTTGCAGAAACCGCCCATGATCGTAGCGCAGATCATGAAAATCCGCGTGTTGACGATGGAGCGCAACGAGGACTGGCTGAAAGACGCCGAGTCGGAATACAGGGACGGGGCCAAGCGGGACCAGCAGAATGCGGCGCTGCATTATTACATGGGCCTGGCCTACCGGATGGGCTTCGAATTCGACAAGGCCGGCGAGCATTTCAAGACGGTCCTGGACCTCAACAATGACCATGTCGGCGATGCGAACCGGGAATGGAAGTTGGTGCAGAAGATCCAACGCGCGGCGCCGGGCACGAAGATCGGCAAGCAGATTGCGCTCATCGACAGGATCAGCCGCGCCGACGTGGCGGCCCTGTTTATCGAGGAGCTGGGGCTGGATCGGCTGTATGAGAAACGAGGGAAGACGTTCGATTCCTCGTTCAAGGCGCCGGGACAATCGTTCCAGCCGGACAAGATCGTCGCCATGGAGCCGGCGACGGATATCGCGACGCATCCGCTGAAGGCCGACATCGACACGGTCGTGAAGCTCGGCGTGCGGGGCTTGGAACCCTCGCCGGACCACAAGTTCGAGCCGAGCAAACCGATCACCAAAGCGGAATATGCCACGATGCTCGAAGACATCATGGTCAGGATCACCAACGACGACAAGCTGGCGACGCAGTTCTTCGGGCAGAAGTCGCCGTTCCCGGACGTGCGGCCGGATCTCTACTACTTCAACGCCGCCATGATCATGACCAGCCGGGGCATTCTTGAAGCGGACAAGGTTACCGGGGAGTTCGGCGCCGTCCAGCCCATCAGCGGCGCGGATGCCCTCCTGGCGATCAGGATGTTCAAGGAATCCCTGAAAATCTGAGCGACCGACGCGGGAGGTGGCTGTGAAGAGAGGAATGCGGGTGGCATGCGCCGGCCTGGCCCTGGCGGCATGGATCGGTCTCGGATGGCCGTCCGGACAGGCCTGGGCCCAGGGGGTGGCGCTGGATACGGTCGAACGGAGCGGCTCCGGCATGATCAACTGGACCGAGGGCTGGGTGCAATCCACGGGCTTGGGCGCGCCGCCCGAGAAGTCGTCGGGCCCCGGTCAGGCCAGGGCCATGGCCCAGCGGGCCGCCTATGCCGTGGCGGTCAGGAATCTCCTGGAGGCCGTCAAGGGGGTGCGTGTGGATTCCGCGACCCTGGTCGAGAATTACATCGTCACGAACGATGTGATCAAAACGCAGGTCACTGGATTTGTCCGGGGCGCCCAGGTTGTGAAGACCGACGTGCAGCCGGACGGGGGCGTGGAAGTCACGGTGCGGGTTCCCCTCTGGGGGGCGGATTCGCTGCTCAATGCCTTTGCGGCGGAAAAGGGGCTGCAGTCGAAGGATCTGCCGCCGGACTCCCCGGCCGGAGAAGGGGCCACCGGTCTCGTGATCGATGCGCGTGGATTGGGCGTCAAGCCAGCCTGTTTCCCCACCGTTGTGGATGACAAGGGCCAGGTGGTCTATGGGCCGGAGACCGTCGATAAGGCCGAGGCGGAGAAGAATGGGATGGTGCAATATCGCACGCTGCCCAAAGACGCCAAGATCTCATCGTGGTTCGGGGAGGAAGCCTATGTGATCCGGCCGGTCCAATTGTCTCCGATGCCCAGAGAGGGGCGGCGGCCGTTGAAGATCAAGGGCGCCGACAAGGCCGGATTGCTCAAGGCCAATATCATGATCAGCAGCGAGGATGCGAAGAAGATCCGGGGGGACGGGCAGATGAAGGGCGCGTTGGGACGCTCCAGGGTGGTTGTCGTGACCGATCCATTGATCGGAGGGATGGAGGGGCGGGCGCCCGGCGCCGTGCCGGAGACGGACACCGTGCTCGCCGCGCTGCCGAATGATTCCCGATAATGAGGGAGTGTCTATGCTGAGGCGGATTCGAGGACTAGGCCTTCTTCTGCTGGTGAGCGGGCTGCTGGGTGCGCCGGTCGCGGTTCAGGCTGACCCTGGAGGAGAGGCCGTCGAAACGGTGGGGCCTGGGACCGTGAACTGGACCACCGGCATCGTCACGGCGGTGGGAACCGGGGCGCCGCCTGAGAAAACGTCGAGTCCTGGGCAGGCCAGAGCTATGGCGGAGCGGGCTGCGTTCGCCGTCGCGGTCCGAAATCTGCTCGAAGCCGTCAAGGGCATCCAGGTGGATTCGGCCACGTTGGTGGAGAGTTACGTCGTCAAAGACGATGTGATCAAGACCCGTGTGACCGGTCTGGTGAAGGGCGCACAAGTCATCAAGAAAGAAGTGCAGCCGGACGGGGGCGTCGAGGTCACCGTCGGGGTGTCGCTCACCGGCGAACTGTTCGATGCCGTGGTCTCCAAAGGATTCGGCCGGAAGGTCCCGGCTGCCGAACCGGCCAAGCCGGCCTCGCCGACGCCCAAGATGCCGGAACCAGCGCCGGCCCCCAAGACTCCCGCGCCTCCGTCTCCGGCCGTGGGCGCTGCCGAAGCTTACACGGGGCTGCTGGTGGACGCCCGCGGCCTGGGACTCAGGCCGGCTTTGGCGCCGAGACTCCTGGACGAGCAAGGCAAAGAGCTTTACGCCAGTGAAGTGCTCGATCGGGCCAGAGCGGTCGAGGCGGGGGTGGCCGGCTACGCCAAGGACATGGTGGCCGGGAGCCGCCAGGCCCGGGTGACGGACAATCCCCTGATCGTGAAGGGCATCAAGGCCAGCGGGGACAAGGCGACGGACATTATGATCGTGGGGGAAGGCGTGAAGGCGATCCAGCAGTCGGAACCGGCGTCTCATTTCCTGCAACAGGGGCGGGTGGTGGTGGTCTATGACTAACCTGGAGACAGAAGGCGGAAAGCGGCAGGCAGTACGCAGCGTCAAGAAACCAGCCAGGTTCCATGCCCGATTCGTTGCCGCCTGCTTACTGCTTTCTGGTGGCTGCTTCACGGTAGCCGGCTGCGTTGCGTCCACCGAGCAGGGGGCCATCGGGGTGGCGCAGGGGGTCAAGCAGGCCGTCAGCGCCAAGTACAAGGTCAGCAACCGCATCAAGGATCAGCCGCCGCGCCTTGTGGCGGTGATCCCCTTCGTCAATAAGACCGGACACCAGGCCGAAGAAGAAGAAAAGGGGGCCGAATACGTTGTCCGCACGGCGTTTGTGAACCACTTTACGACGCGCCGCTATGAAACCCAGCGCACGATCGTGACGGACCGGCTGCTCCAGGAAAAGGGTTTGGTGAAGCCGGAAGAGATCGCCAAGCTGTCGCCGGCGAAACTCGGGGAGATCACCAAGGCCGACGCGGTCATCTATGGGGACATCACGCACTTCAGCAAGGTGTACGCCGGTCTCTATGCGCAGATTGCGGTGGGGGCGCAGGTGCGCATGGTGGATGCGAAGAGCGGGGAGGTACTGTGGGAAGCGTCGGACGTGTCGCGGTCCCATTCCGGCGGGTGGGCCACCGATCCGCTCGGACTCGTCATCGTCCTGGCCTCCAACGCCTATGCGCTCCGGCATATCGAGGTCGTGCGGGCGGCGGAGGAGTTGTTCAGGGATTTGGTGGAAACGTTGCCCAAGGCCAGCGTCGGCGAAGCGGTGCGTCCCCCCATTGTCACGATGTTCGTCAACGATTCGGCCACGCTGCTGCGCAAGGCCGGCGACCAGATCAAAGTCGGGTTGAAGGGCGATCCGAACATGCTGGCTACCTTCGACCTCGGCCAGGTCAGGACCGGGTTGGTCATGCAAGAGATTCAGCCGGGGATCTATACCGGCACCTACACGGTCAAACCGGGCGACAACGGCGAGCAGCTCCTGGTCGTGGGGCATCTGTCGGATCGAAAGGGGCTGACCACCGATTGGGAAGATGCCCTGGGTCCGGTGACCCTTGATACGACGCCTCCGGCGGTTCCGACGGGGGCGACGGCGGTCGGGCGGGATAAGGCCGTGAGCCTGCGGTGGAAAGCCAACGGGGAATCTGATCTGGCCGGCTACAAACTCTATCGCAGCACGACCGCCTTGACGGGGTTTGAACTGTTGGCCGCGAATGAGACGCCGGCGTTCGTCGATGCCAAGGAACTGGCCAATCTCAAGCCGGTCTATTACCGGATCGCCGCCTTCGACAAAGCGGGCAATGAGAGCGCTCAGTCCGACGCGTTGATCGGGGTGCCGGTGGCGCCCGGTCCCACGTCGGTGAGCGGGACGGTCAGTTTGAATACGACCTGGTATGCCGGGGCCAGCCCCTACGTGCTGGACGGTGACGTGACGGTGGCCCAGGGGGCCGTGCTCACGATTGAGCCGGGGACCCTGGTGCAGTCCAAAGGCGGCGGGTTGCTGGTCCGCGGGGGCGTTCTCGCAAGGGGCCTGCCAGACGCCATGATCGTTTTCGCCGTAGACAAGGGGCAGCCGGAGAAGCAATGGAAGGGCATCGTCTTCGATCAGACGGGGACCCAGGCCAGTGTCTTGGAGCGGATTCGGGTGAGCGGGGCCGCGGTCGGCGTGAGCTGCCTGGCTTCGTCGCCCACCATTTTGGCGAGCGAGATTACGGAGAACCAGGTGGGGGTGTTGGTGCGTCATGCCACGGCCCGTCCGGTCCTCGAGGGGAATCAGATTGTCTTGAATTCCGAGGATGGGATCTCTGTGCAAGACGCCGCGGCGCCGGCGTTGACGGCAAACCGCATTGCCCAGAACAAACGGCATGGCGTGGCCTTGAGCAAGACTCCAGGCCTGTCGATCCGGGGCAACGAGATTCTGGACAATGGGTCGGTGCAAGGCTGGAACGCCAGCCATACCGACAGCGTCGATTTCAGCGGCAACTGGTGGGGAACCACCGAGGGCGCGGCCGTCCTGACCAGGGTGGACGGAGCCGTGTTGATCAAGGACTATCTGGACGGACCGCTGCCGGGCGGGAAGGCGGTGGCACTGCCGGCCCTGGACTCTGAACTCGGCGGGCCTCTGACCACGTCGGCATTCCTGCTGGCCGCCAAGAGCCCCTATTTGCTTACGCGGCCGTTGATCATCGACAAGGGCGCTGTCCTGACCATCCAGGCCGGCGTGGTGATACGATTCAAGCCCGGGGAGAACAGCCTGGTTCTGCGTGACGGGGCGATCCAGGCCCTCGGCACTGCCGCCCGTCCGATCGCGCTGACCTCCGCCAACGCCTCGCCTCGTCCGGGCGACTATGCCAGCGCGGTCCGGTTTGAGGGCGTGGGACAGCAGCCGAGCTTCTTGAAGCACGTGCGGGTCGAGTATGCCTCGACCGCGATCCACGTGAAGGAAGGCAACCCGGAGATTTCCCACGCCTACATTGCGCATAATCTTCAGAGCGCGATCGAGTGCGCGGGCAAGTCTTCCCCCAAGATTGCCTATTCCACGCTCACGGGCCATTCGAACAACGCCGCCGTCATCTGCAGCGGGCGCGCGCAGCCGACCCTCTACCACAACAATATCATGAACAACGCCTGGGGCGTCATCAACCATTCGTCCCTGCCCCTGGAGGCGCGCGAGAACTGGTGGGGCGCATCTCCGCCGGACGAGGCTCTGTTTCTGGGGACCGTGGAATTCAAGCCGTCGCTGAAGGGTCCGGAACCGGACGCAGCCGGGAAATAGTCAGCGGGAGCCTGGGCCAAAGCATGGGCAAGCTGAACCTTGAGTGGTTCAAGGGAGAGCAGGTTCTCCGGGTTGCCTGGGGCGGCGGGTTGACGTTGGCGATCATCCTGCTCTATCTGGCCGGCACTTTCGAGTGGGTCGAGCTTCGTTCCTACGATCTCCGGTATACGCTTTTCGAGCACTTGCCGAAGACCCCCCTGAAGACCCCCGTCCTCCTACTCAGGATCGACGAGGAAACCGAAGACCACCTCAATCTCCGGGCGAACGACATCCCTCGCACCATGTATGCGGATGCCATCCGGCATCTGGCGGAACAGGGCGCCTCCCTCATCGCGTTCGACATCATCTTTTCCAAACCCAAAGATCCCGCTCAAGACCTGGCGTTTGCCGAGGCCATCCAGAAGGCCGGGAATGTCGTGCTCGCCCGCTATATCGGGGAGAAGGGCCACCGCCTGCCGTTGCCGATATTCCGCGATGCGGAACTCAGTGAAGCCCTGATCAACGTGGAGCTGGAAAAGGATCGGTGTCTGCGGGGTATGCCGTTACTGGCACTGGACTTTTCCGTGGAGGGGCCGGAGCCCGAGCCGGTCCTGGCCATGAGCCTGGAGCTGGCCCGTCTCCATCAACTGCCTCAGGGGGAACAGGAGTTGGACCTTTCCAATAGCGATGAGCTGGGGCTGGGACCGCTCCGGATTCCCTATCCCGATGGTCGGATGCGGATCCATTTTTACGGTCCGCCCGCGACATTTCCCCGGATGTCTTTTTGGAAAGCGGTGAAGGGGGAGTCGGACCTCGATGCGGTGAAGGGGAAAATCGTGCTGATCGGCCCCTCGACCCCGACCCTCCATGATTATTACTGCACGCCGTACCTCCAAAAGCGGACGACAACCTTGAAGTTCGACGACAAGGAGCAGGAGGAAAAGGTTCGCGGCGCCATGATGGACGGGTTCGAGATTCACGCGAATGCGATCCAGACGATTCTGGACCGGCGCTTTGTGACCCGCAGCAAAGACCAGTGGGGCGTCATGCCGATGATCCTGTTGATGCAAGGCTTCCTGGGCACGGCGCTTCTGATTCAGAGCCAGCGCGGATCCTTCGTGACCACGATAGCCAAGTGGGTGTTGTTCCTCGGGATCGGAGGCGCGGGGTTGTTCCTCTTGTGGCGGTATGACTATTGGTTGGACATCATGCCCATGTATTCCCTGCTGGGCGCCCAATATGGCGCGGCGGTGTCCTACCAGCGGTACTTCGAACGGCAGAAACGCCGGCAGGTGCAGGCCATGTTCGGCCGGTACGTGTCTTCGCGGGTCGTCGACCAGTTGGTCAAGAATCCGGATATGGCCAACCCCAGCGGGCGGAAAGAACGGCTGACGATGTTTTTCTCCGACATCCGGGGCTTTACGAGCATGTCCGAAAAGATGGCGCCGGAGGAGGTCCAGCGGCTGCTGAGCGAATACTTCACCGAGATGACGCGGATTCTGTTCCAGCATGGGGGGACCCTGGACAAGTTCATGGGGGATGCCGTGATGGCCTTCTTCGGCAACCCCGAGCCCCAGCCGGATCATGCGGTGCGCGCCGTGCTGATGGCGCTGGATATGCAGGAGGCGATCGTAGCGCTCAACAAGAAGCTGGAATCGGAGGGACGCAAAACGATCGGTGTCGGGATGGGGATCGACACCGGCGAAGTGACGGTCGGCAATCTGGGCTCGAAAGATTTTCTCGATTACACCGTCATTGGAGACCATGTGAATTTGGCCTGCCGCTTGGAGCAGAATGCCAAAGCGGGCGAGATCATCATCACGCAGGCCACCTATGACGAAGTCAAGCATGCGGTGGAGGTGGAACAGATGGAGCCGATCAAGGTCAAAGGCAAGGTCGAGCCCATTCCGATTTACCGGGTGCTTCGTCGCATCCCGGCGTCCGTCGCGCAAACGGGCCATGCATAAGGAGACTATCATGCTGTATCGTCGTGCTACTCGACCTGTACATCACGTGATAATCGTGGCGTTGTTGCTTGTCACAGTGCTGGGAGTGCAGACGGCGCTGGCCCAGAGCCAAAGCGTCACCGCCGAGGGGACCGCGGGCATTCTTGGAGGCGATCAAGGAATCGCCCGAGACAATGCGATCAGGGATGCCCAGCGGAAGGCTGTGGAGCAGGCGGTGGGAACCATGATCGCCTCCGAGACGCTGGTCGAAAATTTCCAGGTGCTCCGCGACAGCATCTATTCCAAGAGCCAGGGCTACATTCAGAAATACGATATCGTCAAGGAAGGGGCGCAGAAGGACCTGTACAACGTCACCATTTCGGCCACCGTTGCCGTGGGTCCGTTGAAGAACGACCTGGGCGCACTGGGGCTGCTGATGGCTCGGGTGGGGAAGCCCCGCACCCTGTTCATGATCGCTGAACAGAACATCGGCCAGGAGATCTACGTCTTCTGGTGGAGCTGGTGGGGCAAGGGCGGCCAGTCCTTCACGGGGCAGACCGTGGACATGGCGGTCTCCGAAACGATCTTGAAGGAGGAGTTCCTGAACAAGGGTTTCAACGTCATTGATATCTCGGCCGTAACCGGAAAATTTGAAATTTCCAATGCCTACCGAATGGCCGATCTCACCGATACAGGCGCGCGGGAGATCGGGAAAAAGATGGGGGCCGAGATCATCGTCAAAGGCAAGGCTCTGGCCAAGGAAGGGCCGAGGAACCCCGGCAGCAGCGTCGGCTCCTATCTGGCGGATATCACCGTCAGCGCGGTCCGGGTGGACAACGGACAGGTCCTGGCCTCGGCGCGTGATTCGGCGCCGGCCCGTCATGTGTCCCAGCATGTGGGCGGGAACCAAGCCATTGAAAACGCGGCCAAGAAAGTGGCTGAGAAGCTGATCGATCAGATCACGGCCAAATGGACGGGAGAGAGCTCCGGCGGCCAGTTGGTGCAGATCACCATCCGCGGCCTCGCCGGGATGAAGGACTTGGTCAGGGTGAAGGAATTTCTCCAGTCGCAGGTGCGTGGGGTCCAGACGGTCATCCAGCGCAGCTTCGAGGGGGGCGTTGCGGTCCTGGAAGTGGACGCGAAATCCTCTGCGCAGCAGATCGGGGATGAGTTGGCCAAGAAGGACTTCGGCTCCTTGGATCTGGACGTAACCGGCGCGACGGCGAACACGCTGGAGGTCGTGGCGACCAGGAAAAGCGGCGCCGTGCAAAAGTAAGACGACTATGCTATGGATTCAGGCGCACGTGAATGGGATGGCTCGATGAAACCAAGGCGGGGGCTCGCAATCGGATCGTTGATCGTCGGGTGCGCGATGCTGACCGCCTGCGTGGGGTTGCGCACGGTGGCGCCCAACCCCGCCAACCCCATCAGAACGGTCGCGGTCCTGCCGTTTCTCAATAACTCGAACGACGTGGAGGCTCCGGCCTATGTTCGCGCGCAGTTGACGAAAGAGCTGGAGGGGCATCAGTATCGCATTAGGCCGCTGGCCGAGACCGATCAGGTCTTGAAGGATCAGATGGGGGTGACGTTGGGCACCCAACTCGACATGGCAGTGCCGCAGAAGCTGGGGGAAGTGCTGGGCGTGGATGGAGTCTTCATCGGCTCGCTGGAAGAATTCAACTACAAGATTACCGGCATCTACAATATCAAGCGGGTTCGCATCCGGATCAAACTGGTCGATTGCAAGACCGGCCGGACGGTCTGGAAGAACGGGATCGGCGTCAAGAGCGTGCTGAGCACGGGCAAGGCCGGCGCGGCCGTCTCGGCGGCCGGGGCGGTGATGGACATCAAGGAGTCGGGAGAGGAATTGAAGCCCCTGTTCGGCGATGCGATTGCCGCCCCCTGGATCGAACTGCCGCACCAACAGTTGGCGAAGGAAAGCGACGCAGGCGTGGCCGCCGCGGCGGCCCTCGGCGAGCGGCTCTTCACCGCCGTGCTGAAGATGCCTTTGTTTGTGGAAACCAATGCCGCCGTGCAAGTACTCTTGAACGGATCTTATCTCTATTATGACAATAATCAGGGCCAGTACAATCTTCGGGCCGGCGCCGGGGCGGTCCCGGCCGGGCCCGGCAGTTGAGCGGTCATGCCGTTCGCAATGGCGATCGGCGCGATGGGGTGAATGGAAAGGAGACGTCCGATGAAGATGGCTTGGTTTGCCCTTGTGGTCATGGTGCAATTGATGACGGCTTGCGCTCCGGCCTTGCCGCAGATTACCCGCAACCCGTCCAGTCAGATCAGGACCATTGCGGTGCTGCCGCTGGTCAACAACACGAACGACGTGGAGGCGCCGGCCTATGTGCGGGAATTGTTTGTGGAAGAGCTGGGACAATTTTACTATATCATCAAGCCGGCGAAAGAGGTCGATCAGCTGCTCAAGGATCAGATGGGGGTGACGCTGGGCGCCCAACTCGACATGGCGACGCCGAAGAAATTGGGAGAAGTGCTGGGGGTGGACGGGGTGTTCTACGGCGCTCTGGAGGATTTCAATGAAAAGGTGACTGGCGTTTACAACGTCAGGCGGGTGCGGGTGCGGAGCAAGTTGGTCAATTGCAAGACCGGCCAAGTCGTCTGGAAGAACGGGATCGGCGTCAAGCAGGGGGCCAGGGCCGGCGGGACCATGCTCAGTGCGGTGCCGTTTGTCAGCGCAGGATTGGCCCTGGCCGGCTCTGCTTCTTCCGTTGCATCCGGAATGTCCGACAAGGATGCGGCGTTGCCGCCTCTGTTCGGAGACGATGTGCCGGCCCCCTGGCACGAGTTGCCCGAGCAGGCCAGCAGCGCCGAGATGAACATGTTCGCCGGTTTGGCGGGCAAGGTGGTCGAAAAGGCGACGAAGTCGCCCTTGCATATGGAGGCGGTCACGGCCGTTTCCATCTTGTTGAAGGGCTATTACTATCCGGGCGGATCTTCCTATCAGACCTATGGCGCGATGCTGGTTACGGGATCGGGAGGAGGGGCGTCCGAAACGGCGAAGTAACGAGGCATCTTCACAAGGGAGGAGCGGATGATGAAACGGATGGCAGTCAAAGGGGTAGTCGTTGGCGGCCTGTTTGCGCTGGTCGGCTGTCAGGCCCAGATGACGGGGCAGGTGAAAGACGATGTCAGCGTGACGGGGCAGACGCAGCGGATGGAGGCGGCGGGCGCGAAGTATTCCGGGCCGCAGTATACGGTGGCCATCATCAAGTTTGCGAACAAGACTCCGTCGAAGGTGCTGGGGCTGGGCGAATCCGCCACGGATATCCTGCGGACGCTGGTCAAGAACGCGGGCCTGGAGCCGATCGACGTGAGCCAGGAAGGGATGCAGCAGCAGGAGGAGATGATCAAGTTGCAGCAAACCGGCGCCGTCAAGACCGGCAAGAAAAATGCGGCGGAGGGCTTCGAATCCATCGACTATCGTATCCAGGGAGCCATCACAGCCTATTCCGAAGTGGAAGAGGGATCGGATGCGCTCGTCTATCAGAAAAAGGTCCAGATTGCGCGGGTGCAGGTCGACTATTCGTTGGTGGATGTGGCTTCGGGCAAGAGTCTGCTGGCCGAATCCGGGATGGGCGAATATCGCAAGGAGACGGGCGGCGCACTCGGATTCGGCTCGAAATCCTCGGCGGATGTCGGATTGAGAGACGGGGCGCTGCGGGATGCTTTTTCGAAGGTCATGGAGAAGATGATCAACAAGCTGAATGCCCTGCCCTTTACCAGCCGCGTGCTGGCGATGGATGGGCCGACAGTCATCATCCGGGCCGGGGAGAAGTCGAAGTTGGCTCCCGGCGCCAAGTTGGGTGTCTATCGGGCCGGCCAGGACCTGATTGATCCGGAGACCGGACGGTCGCTCGGCAAGAGAGAGAAATTGATCGGCGAGATTGCGCTGCTGAACCACACGAACGATCGGGTCTCCGAAGCCAAGGTCTCGTCGGGAACCGGGTTTCAGGCCGGCGACATCATCCGGGAAATACGCTAGGAAGACTGAGGCGTAAAACGTCAGCGTAAGGGGTGAGGCGCGGCCCTTCTCTCCCTCTCCCCTTACGCCTCACGTTCTATTTGATTGCGACGGTCTTGACTTCTTTGTAGGTGGTGTGTCCCTGGATGGCTTTCTCGATGCCGTCCTGTACGAGCGTGGTCATGCCTTCTTCCATGGCGACCCGGAGCAGGTCTTCGGTCTTGGCTTTCGCCTGCACGAGCTGTTTCATCTGGTCCGTTCCGAGCAGCAACTCATGCAAGGCGACCCGGCCCTTGAATCCGCTGTTGTTGCACGTTCCGCACCCCTTGCCGGCGGAGAGTTTGAAGTTGTCGTCATAGGGGATTTTAAGGTTCTTCTCCCACCACTCATCCCCGTAACTGGCGACCAGCTCGTCATACTCCTCCTTGCTCGGGCGATACTCTTCCGTGCACTGTTTGCATATCCGCCGGCAGAGCCGCTGGGCCAGGACGCCGAGCATGGCGTCCGCGAAACTGAAGGGGTCGCACCCCATGTCCAGGAGCCGGGTGACGGTCTCGACCGCGCTGTTGGTGTGCAGGGTGCTCAGCACCAGGTGGCCCGTGAGCGAGGCCTCGATGCCCGTGTCGGCGGTCTCCTTGTCCCGCATCTCGCCGACCATGATCACGTCCGGATC
>SXGR01362787.1_pt1 | contig 21020 bp, 15 predicted proteins | sample 3174711 | NCBI WGS metagenome assembly SXGR01 (sample SAMN11356860, study PRJNA531348) | freshwater metagenome | isolation source: freshwater sample F1-60 | place: China: Fuxian Lake, Yuxi | collected 2017-12-25 | reverse complement strand
CACCGCCTTCTGCCTGCAAGCCCTCGATATGTGGGAACGCCATGAAGCGGGCACGCTTGGCCAGCCTGAGTTCTCCGGCCTGATCTGAAACGCAATGAGCGAGCCGGTTCTCGTCGCCATCGCCTCAGGGTCCGAGGACCTCATTTCCACGTTGATCGAGAAGCTGCGTGCGATTCGCCCGGGCCTGCCGCTTTACCTGGTTGCCGAATGCCAGGAGCCCGGCTTCAATTGGATCCCGTACCGTCCCGGCCGCACACTGGAGCAGAACCTCGCTGCGGCGCGTTCGACGCTGGCGGGCAAATCGATCGTCTACACCGGCCTGATCCTGCAACCCCGCATGCCCTACTGGACGATGCGGGCGCTGGGCTGGAGACTCGGCGGCTGGCAGACGATTTTCTTCAACGAGAACCTCGATCACTTCATGCTGCGTCCGCGCTCGCTGCCCACAATCGCGCGGCACTTCTGGTGGAGAACAAAAAATTTCGTGCGTTGGGAGTCGCGGCCAGGCGGCGCAACCTACACGTTCCTAGGGCGGCTGGCGCACCCACGTTCCTTCGTGCGGCCACGCTTGTACGGCATGGCGCTCGACATGGCAAATGACATCATCGCCAAACGCCAACTGCTGGGGGCAGAGACCGGCCCGCCGCCGGCTATGACTGCTCTCGCGCCTGGCGTCTCCGTTGTGATCCCATCGCGCAACGGACGCCAACTGCTGGAACGTTTGCTGCCCGGACTGGTGGCGGAGAGACCAGACGAGATCATCGTCGTCGATAACGGCTCGGACGATGGCACGGCGGGTTGGCTCGCCACCGTGTGGGGCTCGGCCGGGGTGCGCGTTGAGTGGAATCGCGAGCCGCTTTCATTCGCGCGGGCCGTCAATCGCGGTGTCGCCGCCGCGCGGTTTTCGTACGTCTTGATGCTGAACAACGACATGGTGGTGGAACCCGGCTTCCTCGCGGCTCTGCGCGCGCCGTTTGAGACCATCCTGGATCTGTTCTGTTCCACCGCGCAGATCTTCTTCCCGCCCGGCACTCGGCGTCAGGAAACCGGCAAGGCCGTGATGCCGCCCAATCCTAAGCCAGACCAATTCCCGGTGATCTGTCTTGAACCGATCGAAGGGGAAGACCACACCTATGTGATGTATGGGAGCGGCGGCTGTTCGCTCTTCGATACGCGCAAACTTTTGCGCCTGGGCGGGTTGCTTGAAACATATGAGCCGGCTTACGTGGAAGACCTCGACCTGGGCTTTCGCGGGTGGCAGCGCGGGTGGCCCACGGTATTCGTGGCGGGTGCGCGTGTCGAGCACCGGCATCGCTCAACCACATCGCGCTATTACACCGAAGAGATGCTGGCGCGGGTGCTGGAAGTCAACCTGCTGAAGTTCATGGCCGGAACGGTGAGTTCCGGCGCAGAGTTCAAACGGCTTTGGCATCACACGCTGATCCGCCTCAATCTACGCGCCGCCACGATGCAGGGAGACGCTGCCGCGCTCGAAGCGATCAAGCTGGCCGGGCAGACGGGGCATGAATGGGTCCGCCCAACTCCCGAAGGCTGCGCCGATGAAGAAATGATTTTCGCCATCGGAAGCGGCGAACTGGCGGTCTTCCCGGGCCGCGCGGCACGGCGCGCAAACAGGCCCGTGGTGATGGTGGCCAGCCCGTATCTGCCGTTTCCGCTCACCCACGGCGGCGCGGTTAGGATGTACAATTTGCTCCGCCGGGCGGCACGGGACTTCGATCTGGTGCTGCTTGCTTTCGCCGACCATCTCGCCACGCCGCCGCCGGAGGTGCTGGAGCTGTGCGTGGAATTGGTTCAGGTTCACCGGTCAGGGCGGCACGACCGCCCGCTCACGGCACGGCCCGACACAGTGGAGGATTTCGACAGCGCGCCGTTTCACGCGGCGTTGCTGCAGACCATGCGCAAGTGGCAGCCCGCCCTGGTGCAACTCGAATACACGCAGATGGCGGTTTACGCGAAGGACTGCCGGCCGGCGCACACGATTCTGGTGGAGCATGACGTAACTTTCGATCTCTATGCACAGTTCCTGAAGCAAGGCGAGGACTGGGAGACGCGGCAGCAGTTTGAACGCTGGATGAGCTTTGAAAAACAGGCGTGGAAGGATGTAGATGCGGTGGTGGTGATGTCGGAAAAAGATCGGGGGACGGTGAGTTTGTCGAGTGCTGTGACGCTGGCCAACGGAGTCGACCTGGAGCGCTTCACGCCTTCACCCACTCAGGCGCCCGAGCCTCGCCGGGTGTTGTTCATCGGCGCCTTTTCACAACTGCCCAACATCCTGGCTATCGAGTTTTTCCTGCGGGATGCCTGGCCACACGTGCTTGCCGCTGAGCCTGGCGCGCGGCTCCACATCATCGCGGGCAAGAATCACCGCTCCTCCTTGGAGCGGGCGAGCGACAAGGCGCGGCTGGACCTCGATCAGCCGGGTATCGAAATAGAGGACTTCGTTTCGGACCCTCGTCTTGCCTATCGCCGCGCGGAAGTTGTTATCGCGCCGCTGCTGGCGTCAGCGGGCACTAACATCAAAATCATGGAAGCCATGGCGATGGGACGCGCGATTGTTTCGACACCTGGCGGTATCAATGGGCTTGATGAGTTGCGGGATGGGCAAGAGGTTGTGGTCCGCGAGTCCGGTGAAGCGATGGCGGCCGCGATTGTGGAACTTTTTCGCGATCCATCGCGTCGCCAGGAGATCGAGCGGCGGGCCCGTGCGGCCGCCGAGCGCTGGTACGGTTGGGACGCGATTGCGGTGCGGCAGCGGGAGCTGTATGAGCGCCTATTACGTTAACTACAAAGCACACCCACCGCCATGTCCTTGCCCCCCTCCTTGCCCTGTGCTACCTTAAGTGCAGACTGCTCTGCCCCTCCACAGACAGATCGCGTAGAAACAGGTTTTCCTGTTAGCGTTCTCCATATGTTTGATCTGTCGAACTCTCTTGTCCTGGTAAACGGTCACCGATGAATCTACGGTCAATTTTCAGTCTCTTCTCTTCCGATCTCGCCATCGATCTAGGCACCGCCAATACGCTTGTGTATGCGCGCGGCCGCGGCATCGTGGTCAACGAACCCTCCATCGTCGCCATCAACAAGACGAACGGCGACGTGGAAGCGGTCGGCAAGGATGCCAAGGAAATGCTGGGCCGCACCCCGGGCAATATCGTGGCTATCCGTCCCATGCGCGACGGGGTGATCGCGGACTTCAAAGTCACCGAGAAGATGCTCAACTACTTCATTCACAAGGCTCACGGCCGGAAGATGCTGGTGCACCCGCGCATTGTGATCGGGGTACCGAGCGAGATTACGCAGGTGGAAAAGCGGGCCGTAACCGATTCGGCCTTCCGCGCTAAAGCGAGCGAAGTATTCCTGGTGGAGCAAGCGATGGTGGCGGCGATTGGCGCCGGGCTTCCTATCACCGAGCCTTCTGGCAACATGGTGGTGGACATCGGCGGGGGCACTACCGACGTCGCGGTGATCTCCCTTTCCGGCATCGTCTATTCCCGCTCGGTCCGGGTGGCTGGCAATGAGATCGACGAAGCGATCATGCAGCACCTCAAGCGCCGGTACAATCTGCTGGTCGGCGAACGCACGGCCGAACAGGTCAAGATACAGATCGGCTCGGCGTACCCGCTCGACAAGCCTCTGACGATGGAGATCAAGGGCCGCAACCTGATCGAGGGCGTGCCGAAAACAATCACGGTGGACGACAGCGAAATTCGCGAAGCGATTGCCGAATGCGTGGGAACGATTCTCAACGCCGTGCGCGTGGCGCTTGAGCGCACGCCACCGGAGTTGAGCGCCGATATCAGCGACCGGGGCATTGTGCTCACCGGGGGCGGCGCGTTGTTGAAGAACCTGGACAAGCGGATTCGCGAAGATACGGGCCTGCCCGTGTCGATCGCCGAAGAACCTTTGGCGAGCGTGGTGCTGGGCACCGGCAAGATGCTCACCGATTTCAAACTACTGCGGAGAATTCGCATCGAATAGTCCTGACGATCGGCGCGCCCAATGGACAACTTCATCAGCCGATATCGGAACGTCGCGGCGCTCGTCCTGGTCGTGGGGGCGCAACTGCTGCTGCTGGCCTACCAGGTCAAGCGGCAACAGGCGCTGACGCCGGTGCGAGTGTGGGCCATATCGAGCTTCATGCCGATGGCGCGGATGCTGGGCTTTACCCGCTACTACACGGTGGACCTGGTGGAGCGATACGCCGACCTCAGGAATGCGCAGAGCGATAATTCTCGCCTGCAAGCCGATGTCGACAGACTGAAACTGGAAAACCAGTTCCTCAAAAATGAGCTGGCCACGGCGGATCGCGGCCGCGCCCTGGCGTTATTCCAGGCGTCCAGCCCGCAGCGTCTGCTGGTTGCCCGCGTGGTGGGCAGCAGCACCGCCCCTGGTGCACGCGTTCTGTTCCTGGACCGTGGACGCAATAATGGCGTACAGAGGGGGATGGCCGTGATTACGCCGGACGGAATCGCGGGACGGATCACGTCGGCTCAGCCGGTAGGGTCGCAACTGATGCTGCTCACCGACATAAATTTTGCCGCCGGGGTGATTTCCGAAAGGGGCCGTGTGGTGGGGATCGCAAAAGGCCAGGGTCACGCCTCGGTGCTGGTGGATTATGTGCAAAACGAGGACAAGGTCGACCAGGAAGAAGTGTTCTATACTTCCGGCGAAGACTGGATTTTCCCCAAGGGACTGCCTGTGGGCAAGGTCAAAGTTTCGCGACGCGGGCGCGGACTGTTCAAGGAGATTTTCATTGAGCCCACGGGCCTGCAACGAGGCCTCGAGAATGTCCTGATCCTGTTGCAAGCCGTACATCAGAGTGTGCCCCCCGAGGCCGCCGTACCTGGCGGCAGCGAGGGAGGAGGCGCCGGCGAACCCACTGCCAGGATTGCCCCGCCGCTGCCCACCGAACCCGGCCAATCGGCGGCTGTCGGAGGCAAACAATTGCCGATCGATGCCGATCATATTCTGAACAAATACGAGCGGATCGGCAAGGCCCGCGGCCAGCGGCTGGGGGCTGGAACGGCCCCGGATTTCAACGTCGTACCGCCACCGGACGCCGTGGCGGCAACGCCTCCCCGGCCGGATGCCGGCAAGCCGAAGCCGAAGCCATGACTGATTTCTCAGATCAGATCATGGGGGCCCGGCGCCGCCCCCGCCTTTGGCGCTTTCGCAGCCTCCTATGGATCCCGATCCCGATCCTGGCGATTTTTTTCCAGGTGTACTCGCCGATGTTTCTCGGATATCTCTCCTTCCTGGAAGCGCCGCTCCTGGTCACGGTCTATTTCGCACTCACCCGCCGCGAACCCATTCCCGGTTTATTGGCCGGTTGCGCCATCGGACTTTTGCAAGATGCCTTTTCGCACAACCCGATCGGCATGTTCGGAATTGCCAAGAGCCTGGTGGGCTATCTCGCCGGAAGCCTGAGCCAACGCGTGGACGTAGATAATCTGGTGATCCGCTTTATGGCAGGCTTCGTCTTTTTCTTCTTTCACCAGTTCCTGTATTGGGCCTTGGCTAGTGCGCTGCTCTCGCAGAAGTTGTCGATAGATCCTGTACAAACGGTGGTGATGTCGGTCCTCAACGCGCTGGTCGCGGTCCCCCTCTTCGCCGCACTCGACAAGTTGTAACGCGGCGGCGGTCCTCCGGGGCCGCTGCAAGCCGAGTAGACTAACTTCATATGGCTTCAGCAGGTACGCTCCGGGCAACCCGCCGTCTGGCCCGGTTCGGGGCCTTTGAGTTCGACGCCGCCGCCCAGGAGTTCCGCAAGCACGGCCTTCGCCTCAAGCTTCAGGGCAAGCCAATGCAACTGCTGGCCGCACTACTTGAAAGGCCAGGCGATGTGCTTTCGCGCGAAGAATTGTAACGCCGGCTCTGGCCTGCCGACACCTTCGTCGATTTCGAGAACGGGCTCAACACCGCGGCCAAACGGCTGCGCGCGGCGATGAGCGATTCGGCGGATCAGCCGGTTTACGTTGAAACCGTTGCGCGCGCCGGCTATCGTTTCATCGCGCCAGTGGTCTGGGAAGAGCCGCTCCAGCAGCCGGTGATGGCGCCGGTAGTTTCGCCAGACGGCAGGCTTGTACGCCGCAGCGCCGCTCGATGGCGCGTCGCGATCGTTGCCGCCCTGGCGACTGTGGCTGGGGCAGCAGGAGCATGGCGGATCCTGGCACCACCCGCTGCGGGCTCACAGCCCACCTTCCGTCAAGTGACATTCCGGCGCGGGCCGGTGTTCAACGCTCGTTTCTGGCCCGACGGGCAGAGCATAGTATACGCGGCCCAATGGGATGGAACGCCGCGCCAACTGTATGTCAATGACGGAGTCAGCCCCGAAGCCCGCCCCCTGGGTCTCACCGGCTCTTTGTTCTCCGTTTCGCGCAGCGGCGAGCTCGCCCTCTATCGATACACCGGGACGATGCCAATCACCGGAGGCGAACTGCTGCGCGTGGCGATGAACGGTGGCGTGCCCGCGGTCATAGAAAAGTCGGTAATGAGCGCAGACTGGGCTCCGGACGGCTGCCAAGTCGCCATCACTCGCGCAGCCGGTGGGCGCAACACGCTCGAATACCCGCCCGGCCGCGTGCTGTATTCAACACCCGGCTGGTTGTCGGGCGTACGCTTCTCGCCGTCGGGCGACCGCATCGCCGTGGTGGATCACCCGGTCCGGCACGACGACGGGGGGCGGCTAGTGCTGGTGGATTTAGGCGGGCGCTTCACGGCTCTGACCGCGCATTGGAATGTCCTTAGTGGGTTGGCGTGGCGGCCCGATGGCTCCGAAGTTTTGTTGTCTGGCGCACAAGGCGCGGCGATCGGTTCGCTTTGGGCGGCATCGCGCACAGGGAAATTGCGGAAACTCGGCCAATTTCCGGGCGTCATCCGGCTGAGAGACGTATGTGCTTCCGGCGCCCTGCTGGTGGGCCGGGAATCGAGGCGGCTGGAGTCGTTCGCAAGGTTTGACGGACAGCCCACGCCCCGCGATGTTTCCTGGCTTGACTGGTCTCGCGCGGTGGACGTTGCCAAAGACGGGCGCGTATTGCTCGACGAATCCGGTGAAGCGGTAGGCGGCCAAGGCACCGTTTTCCTTTTCGACGCCGCCAAAGGCACCCAGAAGCTCGGAGAAGGATGGGCGCAGGCGCTTTCGCCCGATGGACGCCATGCCTTGATCCTCTCGGCGGGCAATCGTAAGGAACTGCGGACGGTCTCGCTCACTGGCGCAGGCGAGGCGCCGCTTGCCTTGCCGGGAAGGGGCCTTGAGTATCAGTGGGTTCGCTACTTCCCTGACGGCCGGACGCTACTCGCTTTGGCCAGCTTGGACGGCCAGCCCCTCCGTATGTACAGGATCCCGCCGGAGCCTGGAGTTCCTCCAGTTCCTATCAGCCCGCCGGGCATGGTTCGCGATACCGCCATTTCACCCGATGGTGCCCAAGTCGCCTATCTGACCGCGGACGGTAAGTTGACGCTCGCGCCTTCTGGCCGAGTGTTGGCACAGGATCAGGCGCTAGCTCCTCTGCGTTGGACAGGCGACGGTCGGCGGATTTTTGTCCAGCACCTCAGTTCCACAGCTGTGCTCCCCGTGCGCGTGTCTCTGATGGATGTCAGCGCGGGTTCGGCGCGAATGCAGCCTTGGCGCGAGTTCTCGCCGCGCGACCCCGTCGGAGTCGATCAACTGACCCGCATCCTGATCGCGCCAGACGAACGGACTACCGGTTTCACTGTGCGCCGAATCCTCTCGGAGCTGTTCGTCGCTCGCGGAATTCGATGACACAATACCACGTTACCGATTTGTTTTCTGTCGGTTGAGCCGCCATCGGCATAACAGTTGACACCGCTGTCCCGGTCTCGCACACTCGACTTCGACTATGAGACTCATAATCCTCCTCCTGGCCGCCACCGGGTCCGCGTTGGCTCAGGCTCAGCCTCCGACTCCGACCGCCCCCACCACCGACCGAGTCGGGTTCCCAACCAACTACGACACGGCGATGCAGATCCTTTACACCTTAGACCGGCCGGACAACGGACAGGTCCGGACGATCTACGGCAACTCCGAAGCGGCTTCGGTCAACCCGGCCACCATGTACTACCCATATGGGTCCGTCATCGTTATGGAGACGTGGGGCGCCCTTCGTGATGCCAAGAACGTTGTCATGCGGGATGCTGAAGGGCGCTTCCGAAAGAACCCCGCCTTGACTCCGACTCTGTTCGTCATGCGCAAGGAGCGCGGTTTCGGCGAGGCCTACGGCCCCATTCGCAACGGCGAGTGGGAGTACGTCGCCTATCGTCCCGACGGATCGTATCAAACCCGCCCCGAAGCCACGACCGGTTGCGCGACGTGTCACTTGCAGGCCGGGCCAATCACCGACTGGACCTTCCGGGTGCGGCCCCTCCTCCTGCAAGGCGGAAGCGGCGCCAGTGTCGACGCCGTCAGCAAGGATTACAAGTTCGTGCCGGGTGAACTCCGCGTTAAGTCAGGCACGGTTGTGACCTTTTATAACGACGATCTGGTAGAACATACCGTCACCGACGTTACGCCGGGCATGGGCGATTCCGGCCCGCTACGCACTGGCAAGACACTCTCGATCGCGTTCGCCGAAAAGGGCGAGTTCAACTTCCGCTGCACAATTCATGCGAACATGCGCGGCAAGATCGTTGTCGAGTAACACCACCTTGGCGCGCCACTTACTTGCACGCGCTATCGCGGAGGCCTCACTGCTGAAACACTGACATGTGGTGAAATGGATTCGTGGCTTCCGCGCGGAAATTGGCCCTCTTGTCGCTGACGGGTCTGGTGACGGCCAGCGCCGCCGATTCGCCCGATTCGCGCGACTTCTTTGAGAAGCGGATCCGCCCCGTCTTTGCCGGCAACTGCCTGGCGTGCCATGGCACCACTCGCATGGGTGGACTCGATATGACCAGCCGCGAAAGCCTGTTGAAGGGCGGAGCCTCGGGACCGTCAATCATACCCGGCAACGCGACCCAGAGCCTCTTAATTCAAGCGGTCTCTCACCAGCATGAGAAAATCCGGATGCCTCTGCAGCAACCGCGGCTGTCTGACCAGCAGATTTCCGATCTCGCGGAGTGGGTGAAAGCCGGGGCGTTCTGGCCGGAACCGGTGGCAGTGCCCGCAACCACAAGCAGCGCCAGGTACACCATCACTCCCGAGCAACGCGCGTTCTGGTCGCTCCAGCCGATTAAGAAGCCCCAGCCGCCCGTCGTGAAGAGCGCTGCGTGGGCCAAGACCGACATCGACCGATTTCTGTTGTCCAAGATGGAGTCCAAGGGGGTCGGGCCGGTTGAACCTGCCGACCGCCGTACGCTTGTGCGCCGGGTTTACAATGACCTGACCGGGCTTCCGCCCACTGCCCGGGAGATTGACGGGTTCGTCAACGACACTACGCCGAATGCTTGGATCAAGCTGATAGACCGCCTGCTCGCTGCGCCGCGCTACGGCGAACGCTGGGGCCGCTACTGGCTGGATCTAGCGCGGTACTCCGATGACCGGCTTGAGTCTGAAGTCGACGCGCCTTACGCCAACGCCTTCCGTTACCGTGACTGGGTGATTCGATCCTTCAATGAGGACATGCCCTTCGATCTCTTCGTAAAGGCACAGATCGCGGGCGACCTGCTCGAAGTGGACACCGCCAAACAACTGAATCTTGTGGCAGGCCTGGGGTTTTACGGCCTCCGTCCCGATACCCAAGACGATCGCGTGGATGCCACCGGCCGCGTATTCCTCGGCCTCACCACCGGCTGCGCGCAATGCCACGACCACAAGTTCGATCCGATTCCCACCAACGATTACTATGCGTTGCAAGGGGTATTTGAAAGCACCGAGAACGTCGAAATTCCTCTCGCGCCCGACGCGATTGTGAACGAGTACAAGGCGCGCGAGAAGGCTCTAGCCGACAAGAAGTTGCAGATTCGCGACTTCCTCCAAGCGCAGGCCCAGCAACTGGCGGAGATGTTGGCACAACAGACAGCTCGTTATGTGGCGGCGGTGCGGGCAAATCAGGGCGCTGGTATGAAGGCGGCCGCCGATCGCGGCAAGCTCGATTTGGATATCCTCGAGCGATGGGCGAAATACTTGGCGCGCGGCCAGTGGGAACATCCTTTTTTGTCGGATTGGGCCAGCCCGAAGTTCGACCCGGCCCGCTTTCAGGCTGACGTGCTGGCAGTCTGGAAGGAGCGCAAGACCGTGGACGGGGAAAACGCGCTCCGGCGCGCTGAGGCCAGGAAGAAGGGGCCGAAGGCGGCTTTTGACGCGGTCTCGTTGAAAACGGAATCCTTCTACCTGTGGCGCGATCTCTTCTTCAACGATTTCTACGGTAATCAGTTCAAGCAGGAAGACGATGGGCTCCTCTACTACGGCCCAAATCGCGGCTACCTCGAGTCCGACGGCACGGTCGAGCGCTTTTTGTTGGGCGGGTGGAAGGACCATCTGGAGTTGTTGCGTGCCGAGGCCAAAGAGCTGCGAGCGCAGCTGCCGCCGCCCTATGCGTTCCTGCACGCCATCAAAGACTCCGGCAAGCCCAAGACGGAGCGGGTACACATCGGCGGCAAATCGGACAGTCTTGGTGAGGAAGTGCCGCGCCGCTTCCTGACGGCCCTGTGTGATGGCGAGCCGGTGCCGTTCCAGCAAGGCAGTGGGCGGCTGGAGCTGGCTGAGGCGATTGTGTCCGCGAAGAATCCGTTGACTGCGCGCGTGATGGCCAACCGGATTTGGCACCATCACTTCGGCGCCGGGATCGTGCGCACGACCAGCGACTTCGGGTTCATGGGCGATCGTCCGAGTCATCCGGAATTGCTGGACTATCTGGCGGCGCGCTTCATTGAATCGGGTTGGTCCATGAAAGCGCTGCACCGCGAGATTCTGCAGTCGGCGGCCTACCAGTCAAGCGCTTCTCGGCGAATGGCCCCGAATGAAGAGATCGATCCTGAGAACCGGCTGCTGTGGCGCGCCAATATGCGCCGGCTTGACGCCGAGGCGATGCGCGATTCGCTCCTGGCGGTGACCGGTGAGTTGGATACCACCACCGAAGCCCCCCCCGCGCTTTTTACCGACCCGAAGAACTTGCGCCGCTCCGTCTACGGCTTGGTGAGCCGGCGCAAGCTCGACGGTACGCTGGCGCTTTTCGATTTCCCCAATGCCAATGCCACCAGTGAAAAGCGTAATGTGACCATCACGCCCACGCAGCAATTGTTTTTTCTCAATAGTGAGTTTCTGATGGACCGGGCCAGGCACTTAGCCGCTCGGCTCGATGGCGGTCTCGATGAGGCGGCGAAATTGCGCAGCGCCTACGCGTCGATTTTTGGCCGAGCCCCAGGCGACGAAGAATTGCGCATCGGACTGGCCTTTGTGCGGCAGGGCCGCCAGCGGTGGCCACTGTATCTACAGTCGCTGTTGTCGTCCAACGAGTTCATCTTTGTGAACTGACGATGAGGAGGAGGAGCGAGTCGAAATGAACAGACGTCACGCTTTGCAGACTTTGGGCAATGGTTTCGGGATGCTCGGGTTATGTGGCCTACTCTCCGGCTCCGAACAGAACCCCATGGCTCCGCGTCAACCTCATTTCCCCGCCAAGGCCAAGCGGCTCATCTATCTGTTCCTGAACGGCGGGCCGTCGCAGGTGGACACGTTCGACCCCAAGCCGTTGCTCACCAAGTATCACGGACAAGCGATTCCAACGGAGTTTCTCAAGGATGAAAAGCTCAAGGCAACTGTGCAACACGCACGGCTGCTCGGCTCGCCATTCGCTTTCAAAAAGTACGGCCAGAGCGGCCTCGAAGTAAGCGAGTTGTTCCCGCTGTTGGGGCGGCGGATCGACGACGTGTGCGTGATCCGGTCCATGCGGACCGATCTTCCCTCGCATCCCCAAGCGATTACCCAGATGAGTTCGGGGCGGCTGATTCCCGGCTTCCCGTCGATCGGTTCGTGGATCGCCTACGGCATTGGCGCGGAGAATCAGAACCTGCCGGGTTTCATCGCCATGTGCCCGGGTACGCCGAATGTGGGCCCGGAGTTGTGGAGTTCAGGCTTCCTCCCGGCGGCCTATCAGGGCACCTATGTGCCATGCGACGAAAGCGACGCCGAGAAGATGATCCAGAACCTGAGGAACACACGGATTGGGCGAGATGACCAGCGGCAGCAACTGGAATTGACGCAGGTGTTGAACCGGCTGGACATGGCGCGCCGCGGCGCCGATCCGATGCTCGAAGGCCGGATTCACGCAATGGAAACCGCCTTCAACATGCAGGTCGAAGCAATGGACGCATTCGATGTCTCTCGGGAATCGCAGACGATGCGCGAGCGTTACGGTGTGCCAGAGCGCCCGCCCGAGATGAATACAAAGACGCGGTCAGCAACCCGGGATGGAGACTTCGCGCGCGGTTGCCTGATTGCCCGGCGGCTGGTGGAGCGCGGCGTGCGCGTGGTCCAGTTGTACTTCGGCGAGGACATCCCTTGGGACAGCCATCACGACATCATGGTTCACAAGAAGTTGGCGCTACAGGCCGATCAACCCATTGCGGCGCTGCTCACGGACCTGAAGGCTTCGGGCCTGCTGGATGAGACATTGGTGGTGATCGGCGGTGAGTTCGGCAGAACGCCGTCGGTGGAAACATCGGGTCGCATCAACGTGCAAAACGGTCGCGACCACAACCATCGCGGATTTACCTACCTACTGGCGGGCGGCGGAGTGAAGGGCGGCATCGCACACGGGGCCACCGATGATTTCGGCTTCGCCGCCGCAGAGCAGCCCGTGCATCTGCATGATCTGCACGCGACGATTCTGCATCAGATGGGGCTGGACCATAAACGCCTGACTTACCGTCACAGCGGGCGAGACTTCCGGCTCACGGACGTGGCTGGCAATGTGGTGCGCGAGATTCTGGCTTAGGAATCAGCTACCGGCAGCGCCTCTAATCGGCCGCCTGCTCAACCTTGTCCGGCGCCGCCAACGGGGACTTATCCGCCAGCTTCTCGATCTCATTCATATAGACCCGCCGTCCCTCGTCCATCGCGAGGTTTGCCATGATCACGTTGGTGGAATCGTCAAGGCCTACCTCAAGGTCCGCCTTTGGCCTGGTGCCATTGCGGCAGCTGTCGATGAAGGATGCCAGCTGCACGTCAACCGGGTTCTTGGTTTCCTCGGGGACCATCACGCCCTTCTTGTAGAGCCACAGTTTGGCGAACTTCATTTCGCGATCAAGGAAGCTGTCGGAATCCTTGACCTTCTCGCTGTCGAAGAGTACCGGGAGCCCCTTGCCACCTTTACCGGTGCTGAGCAACGAAGCATTCGCTTTGACTGCCTTCTCCTTGCCGCTCCCCGCCGCCTGCGCCTTTTTCGGGCCGGGTTCATAGAACCACATCGCCGTGGCAGGCTCCTGGTCGGTACCGACTGTGATGTGAATGGTGCCGTCGGTGCCCATGATCATTTCGCCGAACTGCGTGCGTTGTGAACCGAAAAGTGGCAGGTGTTGGTTGGTGGAAATCGAGCTGTACATCATCTTCTGGCCGCCAGGATACTTAAAGATGAGTTGGATGTTGTCGTAGACGTCGCGTCCGTCCTTGTACGCGTCGATTCCACCGACGCCGGTGACGAATTCCGGGTGCGACCCGATCATCCAATCGGCGACATCTACCTGGTGAGAAGCCAATTCCGCCGTCAGTCCGCCGGAGTACTTCTTATACACGCGCCAACTGGGCGGTTGCCAGGTCTTGCCGAGGCTGTTGCGGTGCCACTGTGCCGAGACATTTGTCACCTTGCCGATGAGGCCCTTGTCCACCATCTGCTTAGCCGTCTGATAGAACTGGCTGTAGCGGCGCTGTAGTCCGGTCTGGACAATTTGTTTCGGGTGCGCCGCGGCAAGTTTGCGCAGTTCCACCACTTCGGCCGCGGTAAACACCAGGCTCTTCTCGCAGAACACATGTTTGCCCGCCAGGAGCGCATCTCTCATGATCGGGAAGTGCGTGTACAGCGGCGTGGCGATCTGGACCGCTTCGATATCCTTGCGCGCAAGAAGTTCGCGGTAGTCTTTGATGGCCTCCGGCTTGTCCTTGGAAAGGGCTTGGGCCTTCCTGAGATTGGTCTCATCGATATCACAGACGGCGATGCAGCGGGCTCCGTCGACGACGTTCCAATGTTGCAGATGGTAGTAGCCTCGGCCACCGGTGCCAATGAGGCCGAATTGTAGTTGGTTATTGGCGGCCTTCACTGTTTGGATCCGCGGGGCGAAGACGACGGTTGCTGCGGCGGCGGCGCCGGCCAGTTTGGTGGCCTCACGGCGCGTGATCGTGTTATTAAAGGTGTTGCTGCTGTTGCTGGACATGGCGATGGGGTTCCTCCTCTACTGTATCGAGTGCGGCATCGTATTGTAAACCGCCTCCCGAGGGTGTGATGCGGGCGGCATAGCCGCCGCCGGCCAGAACGATCATGGATGCCAGGAAGCTCCACAGAATGATGGTGACGGAATATTCAAACGGTCCGTACTCGCGGTCGAGCTTCCGGCTGAGCGAGGGACCGATCAACATAGCCACGTACTTCAGCGATTCGAGCACACCGCCCACGACGATCGACACCGGCACCAGACGCCGCGCAGGCACCTTGCCGTTTGGTAGGCGCCAGTAGACCAGGAAGAGCGCCACGATTGACAACGGAATAGCAATCATCTTGAGAACGCCGAGGCCGAACGCGGCGCTAAATGTGCTGGGTGTACCGAGTGCGCGCAGAATCTGGAGGTTCAGCGCGGCCAGAATGTAGGAGATGAAGGTGAGCCCGCCGCAGACCAGTATCAATCCCATGCTGACGAACTGATTCCGGATAAAACTGCGATTCCTGGCGATGCCCCAGGCTTTGTTCAGGGCTACTTCAAGGGGCTCGAAAACTCCGTTGGCTGTGAACAGCAGTAGGAACAGGGACGTAATCTGAGGCGCGCCGTCCCGAGCCAGCACCCGGACGAGGTTTTCCGGAATGAACCGCCCGATCGCTCCCGGGAACATGTCTCGCAAGGCCAGGTAGATCGCTTCCTCGGCCGCGGGCCAGTGCAGGATGTACCGGCAGATCGAGACCATAACAATGAAGAACGGGAACAGCGAAAGGAGCACGTTGGCCGCCATTGAGAAGGCATATACGTGAACCTCTGTCTCCATGAGGTACTTCAGGGTCGGGTGAATGTGGCGGCGCAATACCCTCCAGCTTATCGAAAGACCGGCCTGACGGGCCAGCCAAAGCCGCGCGTCCGCGATATGCTGACTAAATCATCATGAAAGCACTCGTACTCGAGCAATACAAGGTTCTCAAGCTGATCGATATGCCGATGCCGGCTTTTGGACCCGACGATTTATTGGTGAAGGTCAAGGCCTGCGGCATTTGCGGCAGCGACGTACACGGCTATGACGGTTCCACCGGGCGGCGCCTGCCCCCCATCGTAATGGGGCATGAAGCGGCTGGCCTCGTCGAAGCCGTGGGCGCCAACGTGAAGGACATTCAGCCCGGCGACCGCGTCACTTTCGACTCGACGGTTTCCTGCGGCGCCTGTTTCTTCTGTTCACGCGGGCAAATCAACCTTTGCGACAACCGCCAGGTGCTTGGCGTATCGACGCCCGAGTTCAAACGTCATGGCGCGTTTGCCGAGTACGTCACCGCGCCTCGCCGCATCATCTACAAGCTGCCCGATACGTTGAGCTTTGAGCACGCGGCGCTGATCGAAGCGGTCTCAATCGCCGTGCACGGCGTCAATCGCACGCCCATGCGCCTGGGCGACACGTGCGTGGTGGTGGGTGCCGGGATGATCGGCTCCCTCACGATTCAGGCGGCGCGCCTGGGCGGTTGCGCCACTGTGATTGCGATCGACGTCGAAGATCGCAAGCTCGCCATGGCTCGCGGCTTCGGCGCCAACTACACGTTCAACCCGCAGACGGACGACGTGGTGGCCAAGGTGAAGGAAGTGACCAACGGAATGGGCGTAGACTCGGCCTTCGAATGCGTGGGCGCGACGGTTCCGATTCAAACCTGTCTGAACGTGGTGCGCAAGGGCGGGCATGTCACGCTGATCGGCAACGTGACGCCGAAGATCGAGTTGCCGCTGCAGGTGGTGGTGTCGCGCGAGATCACTTTGTACGGCTCCTGTGCCTCTAACGGCGAGTACCCCGAGTGTATTTCTTTGATGGCGTCCGGCAGGATTCAAGTGGCTCCGATCATTTCGGCACGCATTCCACTCGAAGAGGGCCCGAAGTTTTTTGAGCGGCTATACGCGCACGATCAGGAGTTGATGAAGGTGATTTTCACGCCGTAACTCTTCCAAGGCAGCTTTGCCTGCCACTCCCTGTTACCCTAGTCGGGAACTGTCAATGAGGAAGAGCATCGCCATTGCGGCGGCGGCCCTGGCCATGGCGGCGTGGTTCCTTCGGCTCCCATTACCTGTGCCGATGAGTGCGCAAAGCCGCCCGGTGCAGGCTGAGGGTGTCTATCAGTTCCTTGTCACCTTTGGCTTGCAAGACTCCGGGCCTCGCGAATGGTCTGGGCGGGTGACCATAGCCGGCGGCGGTGAGTTGATCGGCATCCGCGGCTGGAGATTCTCGAGCGAGGATAAGGTCGCCAACGACGGACAGTTCCGTTTCAAGACCCGGAACGGCCCGTCCGAAAATCAACTTCAAACGGCCACACCCCATGGCCAGAGCGATTGGAACGAAGCCGGCGCACCGGCAGTCAGTGAGCGGCTGATTCCACAAGGGCTGACGATTCGCGTGCGCGGTCCCGAAACAGCGCGCGTGTCGTTGTCACTCGGCGCCGGGGCCGCCATCGAATTCAAAGTGGGCGGGCCGTCATATCGGCAGCCGCTTATCGCACTGGAAGGCAACGCCAGCGTGGAACGTTTGCCCGTGGAATCGCTGATCAGCGCAAACGGCATGCAGGACGACCAGCCCGCACTGGCGATCGCCACCGACGGAACGGCGTGGGCGGCGTGGCTCTCCTACCAGGATTCCGGAGACTGGGTCGTAGTGGGCGATGGCGCCGCTTCCACTCGCATCACCGACAAGGGCGATCATCAAAGCCCGGCCATCGCCGCATTGCCGAACGGATGGGTGGTGGCGGCCTGGTCCCAACGCGACGGACAAGAGTTTCACGTATACACATCGTTTCGGGTGGCGGGGCGCTGGAGCACCGGCCGGCGCATGACGACGCTGAGCGGCTCCCACATCTGGCCGCAGCTTTCTGCCGATACGGACGGGCGTTGCGTGCTGGTTTGGCAGTCGTTGCGTGAGGGCCGGTCCGCCATCCGCATGCGGCAGTTCGACGGGCGTAATTGGAGTGTGGAAGAACCCGTGAATCAGGACGCGGGTAACGCCTGGGCGCCCACGGCTCTGGTCTCGGCAAAACGCTCGATGTTCGCCTGGGATTCCTACTCAACCGGCGCCTATCAGGTTTGGTTCCGCGAATGGCCGAGTGCCCCTGAGCGCGTCACGGTGGGCGCCAGCTTCTCGGTGCGCCCCTCCATTGCGGCCGCGCCAGACGGCAAAGTGGTGGTGGCGTGGGAAGAATCGGACCCGCTCTGGGGCAAAGATTTCGCCTACCTGGCCGACCGTCGCGGCACGCCGCTCTACCGGAATCGACGCGTGCGGCTCGCCGTGCGCGAGACCGGCGGCATGTGGCGCGTGTTGACCGGCGATCCAGCCGAATCGCTCCCGGCGGCATCGCGGCGATACATGCAGCAGCCGCGCATTGCGTTCGACTCGACCGGCCGGCTGCACCTTCTTTTCCGTTGTCGCACCTTTGCCGCCATTTCGCGCGTTGACAACTGGGCCTCGGGCGGCCGGTGGGAAACCTTTCTTACGCAGCGTGAGGGGCAGCAATGGACGCCGGCACTGCTCATGCCGGAAAGCGAAGGCCGCAATGGGATGCGCGGGGCTTTGGCGGTAGAGCGCAACCGTATTGTGGCCGCCTGGCCCACCGATCGCCGTTCGTTTCCCGAAGGGAGCTATGGCGATCTCGATATTCATACCGCACAGATCTTCGCCGGCGGCCCGCCATCCACTTTGTCCACCGAAGCCGGGCGCCCGGCCCAAGCCGCCGAAAATCCGCAGGCCAACGAAGATGCCGACGTCGCCCGCTTGCGCGCCTATCGCATCGGCGCCAATGGCAAGAACTACCATATCGCACGAGGCGATTTACATCGCCACACCGAGCTGTCACACCACGGCGCTGGCGACGGCTCGCTCGACGACCTTTTTCGCTATGGTTTCGATGCCGCGCAACTGGACTTCGCTCAGGTTACCGACCATCAAATGGGCAACGACGAGGAGTACAACTGGTGGCTCACGCAGAAGTCGACCGACGTTTATTTCATGCCCCAGCGCTTCGTTACGCTCTTCGGCTACGAAAGGCAGGTCGGCTATCCGAACGGGCACCGGAACATCATTTGGCCCGAGCGAGGCCGGCCCGTCCTCAAGGTTGGGGCCAAGGAAGCAAAGGGGGGAGAAAACACGGGTCCCATTCTCTATCCTTATCTCAGCCGCACCAATGGCATCGCTTCCTCGCACGCGGTGGCCACTGGGGAAGGCACCGATTGGGGAGACCATGACGCAGCCTTCGAGCCGATCGCCGAAATCTATCCGGGCTTTGATTCCAGTTATGAGAACCGCGGAGCGCCCCGTGCCTGGAATCAGGGTGACAAGCTGGTGCACGGCGGCGTGCGCCGCGACGGCTACTTGTGGAATGCCTGGGCCAGGGGCCATAAGATCGGCGTGCAAGCGGGCTCCGATCACGTCTCTACGCACGTTTCATTTACTTGCGTCTTAGTGGACGATTTCAGCCGCCATGGTCTGGTTGATGCTCTGCGTCGGCGGCACACTTACGCCGCCACCGATGCGATTGTGCTGGACTATCGCCTGATCGCCGGCGACACCACTGCGCTGATGGGCGATGCGATTTCCAGCAGTTCCGCGCCACGCCTCGAGATCAGGATCATTGGTACCGCGCCGGTAGCTCAGGTCGACATCGTGAAGAACAACTCGTATGTTCATCAGATCAAGCCTAACCAGCGTGAAGTCGCGCTTACTTATGTTGACTCTGCCTTCGCTGACGGCGAGTCTTATTACTATGTCCGCGCCCGCCAAGCCGATGGGCAGTTAGTATGGAGTTCTCCGATCTGGGTTCGCAAGTTACCGTGAAACTGTCAGCGGTTTGCGTGACAGATGGAATGGGAGTGCCCCGGCTATCCAGGAGTAGACGCGTAGATAGCCTTCATCCGCCCCCGGGAGTAAGTAAAGAATTGACCGCCACGTCACCTAAGATTTGAACCACATAACCCGATGGAAGTCTGTGCCTGGATTACAGTCTCCTCAACGCTTGATGATTATCGCTGAGGCCCCGGGCATACCGGGAGGCATCGGCGCAGGCTATCAGGCTGTTACCCATGCCAACGTCTTCGAAGCATTGCAGGAGTTGCGCAATGCCGAATGGGACGCCGTCCTGATTCAGCTGCCCATAAATGGTTGGAACGGCGAGGAACTCCTCGAAGAGGTCCGCCGTGCCGCCCCGGCCTCCCCTTGCCTGATCCAGGGCGCTCCTGGCGAAGACTGGATTCAGGCCGTCCGGCTCTCGAAGCTCGGGGCCTACGCCTGGCTCCCGGACAAAGCATCGCCGGCTGATCGGATCGCCGGGCTTGAGGCCGCCTTCGCTGCCCGCCTCGCTTTGCGCCGTCACACTACGGGCGATGAGCCTTGGAGCAGGTTCCTGGTAGGCGACACAGCCGCCATGCGCCATGTGATAGACACAATCCGGCTGGTTGGGCCTCGTCGTTCCACCGTGCTCATTACCGGCGAGACCGGCACCGGCAAGGAGATGGCTGCCCGCGCCGTCCACGCCGCTTCCACGCGCAGGCATCTCCCCATGGTGGCTGTGAATTGCAACGCGCTCCCGGACAATCTGCTTGAGGCCGAGCTTTTCGGGCATGTCCGTGGCGCGTTCACCGGTGCAGTGCAAAGCCGCATCGGCCGCTTTGAACAAGCCGATCGTGGCACAATATTTCTCGACGAGATCGCCGAGATGCCGCTCGATCTGCAAGCTAAGCTCCTGCGCGTCCTCCAGGAGCACGAGTTTCAGCGGCTGGGCAGTTCAGACACTGTCAAGATCGACGTCCGCGTGATCGCCGCTTGCAATGTCGACTTGGATGACCGTATCCGGCGCGGCAAGTTTCTGGAAGATCTGTTCTAGCGGCTCAACGTCGTACCGATCCGGATGCCGGCCTTGCGGGAACGAGCGCGGGATCTTCCCGTGCTGGTGGCTCATTTCCTCGACAAAATCTGCGCACTAGAGGATGTTCCGATCAAGCGCGTGGCGCGCGAAACGCTGGATCGTCTCATGCGGTTCAGTTGGCCAGGCAACGTACGCCAGCTCGAGAACGCTGTTGAAATGGCAGTGGCGCTGAGTGGTGTCCGCGATTCCCTTTTCCCAAGCGACTTCCCTCTCCCGTCTCTCACGTCCGAGAAAGCCGCGCCGATTGGCATGGTCACCCAGATCGGAGTTCCAGACGAGGGTTTGGACTTTGAACAGATCGTCGGTACGATCGAGATGCGGTTGCTTGAACAGGCCTTGCGAAAGACTTCGGGCAACAAGAAAGCGGCGGCTGACCTCCTTCGGCTCAAACGTACCAAGTTGACCGCCAAGCTCAAGAGCTTGCAGGCATTGGCTGCGCGAGCCGGGATGGCTGCGGCCGCGTTCTAGTGCTTAGTTGCATAAGTTAATAAGAGTAGTTCGCAACTGGCTTCCCTTGACCTCACGCTTGCGCCAGTGAAAAGGTTTGGGGTGTTCATTGGTCCTTGCGAAGAATGCTTCGATGGCCGAGCGAAGTTGATCTTTGCTAGAAAAACTGGCGCCGCGAAGAGCCTTGCGGGTCAGCAGCCCGAACCAGATCTCGATCTGATTGAGCCAACTGGCCGAGGTAGGCGTGAAGTGAAAATGGACCCGGCCTTCGTACTTGGCGAGCCAGTCGTCGTTACGTGT
>SXGR01392315.1_pt1 | contig 21026 bp, 28 predicted proteins | sample 3174711 | NCBI WGS metagenome assembly SXGR01 (sample SAMN11356860, study PRJNA531348) | freshwater metagenome | isolation source: freshwater sample F1-60 | place: China: Fuxian Lake, Yuxi | collected 2017-12-25 | reverse complement strand
TTGCAACCGTCAGTCATGAATGGTCAACCAGAGGTGTAGCATTATATCTCACAGCCTATACATGAGAGGTAAAGATAGAGAGAGAGAGAGAGTATATATAAATAGATACGCCACCCACCGAATTATCGCACTGTAGCAAGTAAGGGGTTCCTGCATGCTTGGTGCGGTAATGGTGCGATAATGGCAACATTACCGCACCAAACATTTTCGTCTTTCCACTCCGACCGTTTGCGCCAATGCGTCTTGAGTCATGCCAGACACCACATTTGCGTCGGTCGCCCGAGCTCTCCTTGCTGCTGGAATACGCGGATCATGCCACGGTCACGCATGGTAGCCTCAATCATGGTCACGTACTGCGCGCTGGTCTTGAGCGCGCGACTGATGGTGTTACGAGATACTGCACCTTCGGACTTGCGTATCAGCTTCAGCACTCGTTCGATGGCCTGCTCAGTCTTCCGCTGGTCGGCGGAAAGTCCGCCAATCTCGTCTTCGAACCGGAGTGCGGATTCCTGCAATCGCAGCATCACACGCACGCCCTGAGCCGCGTCTCGTGCGTCCACCTGGAGCGACTGTACCACTGGCACGGTATCTCCAAGCGATGCGAGCATGGCGATCTTGATTGCCATCGGACCTAGGCGTTGCAAAATCTCGTTTGAGCTTTCCTCAATGAGCCGCGCGGCGTCGTCAATGGTGGTCAACGCCTCGCCCGACCACTCCGCACGGATATCTTCCTGGCGCTGAATCGAGATAGCGGACCAGAGATACAACCGCTGTAGGTACGCCACAATCCACGCTTCATCGGCGTCGAGCGTGTCCGAGCGCGCGTAGATGGGTCGTCGCTCGGGCATTGATTCTGGGTACACAATGCCGAATCGCGGTAGCAAGCCAGTTTGCACGTCGCGCGACGAGAGCGCGTCGAAGATTGCTCCAGTGGCGGCCGTGAGCAGCACCATGTGTGGGTCAATAATCTCGTCGACGTCGGCGCGCAGCGCGCCGTCAGCGCCGCGTTTACTGCGCCGCGCGTACTTGTACCGCCGCGAGCCGTATAGCGAAAGCAGCAGCTCTCTGGTGCCGCTCATGTATGAGTCGCGCCGCAGTATTGATTCGAGCGCCTCGCCGAACTCATCGCCGACAAGCAACGAACCCTGCCGCGAGCGACCCGCTAGCTGCTCTACCATCGCCTCTGGCGTCATGCGTTCGGAAAGCACGGCCGCCGGATGTACTTGCATCATGATACGGCGTGCCAATGAGAGGCAAGTGCTTTTCCTGCTGGTCGTAGTGCCACCTAGCAAAATCAGGTAGAGCGCTGTATTCAGTCCGTCCGGCCAGGGGTCGAGGTACGTCCGCACGTTTGGCGTGCAAGCGGCGAGCAGCGCGAGTGCTGCGGCCTCATGGTACTCATGGGCGGCGTCTGTGCGCGCGCTGGCGTAGGCTATATAGCGAGCGACGAAGCTCCCCTGCTGCCAGCCGTGGACGAATCGGTAAGCCGGTGTACGCAAGCTAGGTGTGCGTTGCGGTGTAGGAGGCTCCGGCGCTACAACTGCGCGCGCACTCGAGGCTACCAGCGGCGCAACCTCGACGTTCGCCGTGTATCCCTGCGCCGCCAGATCAATCGCCGCTGCGCGATAATCGCCATTGTGCGCTAGCAGCGCGTACGCGCCGAACCGCGAGTACCCGCGCTCGGGATCGAATGGTGCCCCGCTCGTAGAGAATACGTAAAGCAGATCGCTGCCAGCGTAATTGGTCGTCGCATCCACGCCACCAGTTCGCGCACCAGGCCGCGACCAGTATTCCTCGCCGCCGCGCCGGTACACCACGCGCCACCCGTAAGGGGCGAGCACGTCCGCCCAACTGGTACGCTGCGCGTAGATGTCGCCCGGTCGGTCTCGCACCATCGTCGACGCTACGCCGTTCTGGTGGGGTGCAGCGTCAACGATAGTGCGAGGCCAGGCGTCCAGTGCGCGCGCTAGGCTGAGCACAATCTCGCGCTCAGCCTCGGTGAGCAGCGCGACCATCCCCGCCTTGAATGGCACATCGGCTGTGTATGGCTCGCCACTGGGGTGCACGCCACCAAACGAGGGGGCCACGATTACGTACCCGCCCTGGCCGCGCGTCTCAATGGTCGTGCGGCCAGTGAGATCACGTGCCAGTTTCAAATTCCCGCTTGCATGTGGCGATCGAAAAAACAGATGAGCACCGTGCGGCGTCCGCTCGCTATATCCATCGAGAACGCGGATTGCTGGCTCACAGCCGACGGCTTCGGCGAGTTCGCGGAACTCGCCGAAGGTACGGTTCGAGTCGAAGTCGAGACACTCGAGGTTCCCGGATATCGCGCCAGTAATCCACCCTACGCCGGTACGCTCGCGTCCCGAGTACCAGCCGCGCAACTCCTCGCGCGTCGGTGCTGTCTCCTGGTACTGCGCCCACGATGCGAGATCGGGACGCTTGCTCCCATCCTCGCGGACGGGCAATACGGCGATGGCGTCGGCTAACGCCGCCGCCACCGCCTCAACGATCATGTTGCTTGCTTGGTCGTTGTCGTTTTTCGCCACGTGTTTCCAATCTCCGTTCCTTCGTCAATCTAGAACGGCAAGTCCTCTCCCGCTGAACCCTGCGCGCGCACAACGCGCGCGACGCGCGGCTCCTTGCGAATCGGTGTCATCGCCGCAATGCGCGGGTAGCCGGCATCGTTGAGCGTAATCACCGCGCTCGCGGTGCAGCCGATGAGCGCGGTGGCAATATCCACACCGGATTCGTTCTCGTGCAGCGCGCGCCCGAGCAGCGCCTCCGCCCATGGGCGCCCAGTCGATTTTATGCCCATACTCGTACTCGACACTTGCCACCACTCGTAGGTGTCGCCATTCTCCCAGGTCACATCGCCGCCGGCGTCCGCAACCGCGAAAACCCATCGGCACCGCGGGCCATAACGACCGTCCTCTATGTCCTCAATCCGCAGCACCCTGAGCGTGCAGATGCCGTCGAACTGCGGCAGGGAGGACGGCTCAGATGAGCTTGCGTTCTGAAAAGGCATGATGTCCTACCGTTCCTACTACTTGTGAACACGTGATCTAATCTCGTACATCTGCTGACACAACAGCCACGCCTGCAGGTCTACGGCTTGCTGTTCTGGAGACCTCCTTACCGCTCTGGCGGCGCTACCCTCATCACGCCTGCATTGCAGCAGCAAAACCTGAGCCACGTCGTGCCCATTTGATTCAAGCAGCGCTCGGTACGCAGCAGTTTGCACCCAATGCTCTGCGTGCAGGTCCCTCGATGTCTTGATGTCCAGCAACGTAGGCACGCCATCCAGTAGCCCGTACCAGTCAGGTGTGCCGCCGTAACCCATCTCGTCACTAAAGAGTGGCGACTCACACATGAGCGGCACGCACTCGTGCCGTGTGGACCACTCGATGCCATGACCTGCTGCGACTAGAGCCGGCTTGCGTATTTCAGGGTCAATCGGTGCCGTAGCTGCCACGCCGCCCATCGTCGAGAGAATCAGGGCATGCGCTGCTGTGCCAATCTCTGCGGCGCGGTCTCTCGCCTCCGTGTGCGAGCGCCCAGCCAGCCCCTCGCGGTTCGCCCAAGCGATAAGGCCTTCACCCTTTACCCAGGTTGAATTGATGATCGTAGTAACTGAGGGTAGGCGCTTGCCGTCGGTGCCGATATAGCGACTAGTCGGCAAGATCGCCCTGCCACCATTGTCGCAGCAGTTCGGCGCATCCCGCGCCGAGCAGGACACCTAGGGTGAGTTCGAACATGCTATCCATCTCCTCGCGCCACGACCGGCACGCCCAGCATCTCGGGTGCTGGCTGGAGACGTACCGACAACATGGTCAGTGTAGTGGTGCCGTTGAGTGAAATTGGTGACACACTCACCAGCGACTGTGGGTCGATACCCCTCCGCAGCACATCTTCTAACAGGGCGTGCGTGTCTCCGAGCAGGAGCGGCCCCTGTACTCGCACCGTTACCGTCGTCCTCTGCTCGTGCTCCTCTAGGATGTGTGTCCACGTCATCTTGTTGATCGCTCCCTGACGCGACCGCTCGCCGCAATGGCTGCCAGTGCGTCCAAATATGCTCTAGCCCAGGTGAGGGTCGGCAAGACACTGCTGCTGTTGCTCTCGAACGCCGCGAAAGTTGAGGCGTTCATGCCGAGCGCGTCCGCAAGATCACGCTGTCGCACCCCTGCGCGCACACGCTCTGCCCTTAGGTCTAGCATGGTCATCACTCAGACGCCCCCTCGTCATCTTGATCGCTGCGGAACCAGACTGACTGTTGCTCGTGGTCCTCATACACCTGCCACGCCTCCTCCTCGGCCGCGTGGAAGACTCCCCACGCCGTGGTGATGACTCGCTCATGGGCACTCACCAGGAGCCGTGCGCGCGCCATGTCAAAATCTGAGGCGGACGCGGCCCAAGCCCTCAGCCATTGCGTCGAGAGCCGCCCGCCCGCCCTCATCTCCTCCCAGACCGAGTCCAGAGCGAATTCACGGCGCTCCTCGGCGGCGAGGACGGCGGATAGGTAATCCCTTCGCCCAGCTTCCATGAACTGTTCGCGCGTCGGTGCTACTCCTGCTTGGAACAGTTGTTCTGTAGTCATCCTGTTCACGTGTCGCCCCTCCTCCTTCGGTACCCTTGTGTGTGTGTATTCTACATGCATTCTGCACGGCTGTCAACTGCCTCTCTAGAGCAAAAAAAAGCCGCCCTGCTGGGGCGGCTTTAAGGTCAACTCTTCACTCGTCTACGACCCCGACGGCGCATCCATGTCCGCCAGCCACGGCCAGCGTGCCCGTAGGGAACGGTACCCACCCATCGCCACCAGTGCGGCGAGTGGCGCGAGTAGCGCCGCCTCTTCGATACCCAGGCCGATGTGAAGCAGGATCACCAGAGCAGCCGAGGTCGGTCCGCCGGCAAGTACTGCATCGCGTGCGCTTTTACTCGTGATCGTCGTCATGGTCTCTCCTACACCAACGCGGTCGCGCGATCGATCGCCGCACGAGCATCCTGCAACGCCTGAATCATCATGGCGTGCCGGTCCGAATCCGTCGCGTCTGCGCCCGGTGCAGCGCAGTAATCCAGTACCTCGACGTTGCCGGCGTTGCTCGCGAGCCACCGATTCTCGATCGGTCCCAGCGTCCAATGAAGATGCGGCCCTGTACTGACCCCTGTAGAACCCACGTAACCGAGTAGGGTTCCTGCTGAGACCGCTACGCCCTCAGACACAGAAGGTGGGTGCTGGAGGTGCGCGAACAACATCCGGTACCCAACACCGTCGCTCCTACCTACCAACGCCCACACGCTGTTGCCGAACAGCTCTTTGATCTGCAAGAACAGAGGGTCGACCGACTGGACATCCAATGAGAACACGTCGGTCACGAGCAAGTCACAAGGCGCCAGGACGGCGGTGCCTAATGGCGCTGCAATGTCGGTGCCATTGTGTCCGTCAGCGTGCTCAGCACTGTCACGAGCGCCAAATTTGCTAGACACTGAGCCAGAGCAAGGGTAGCCAGAGAGAGTACCCAGCCCCCAAGCACCGCCGTTTTCATCGTACTCGCTGCCAGGAAACAGTACTGTCACTGCCGCTCTCTCCTCGCGTGCTGCAAATCATGTTGGCGCTGCCACTCATCCATCTTCGAGACTGACCCGTTCAATCGCTCAAGGTGCGCCTCGATGCGGGCGAGACTATCGTCCACTTGACTCATGCGCGGGCGCAAGAACAATCGTGCTGCCAGCGCCAGCACGGCAGATATACCAATGACTGCGCTGCACAGCTCAGTGATGAGTAACACATCAATCATTGAGGACTGACATTCCGAGCACTCACGGAGAACGGGACATCAGCTCCAGTGAGTGCACGCTTGAGATCATCAAGTGTCCTCGCTGCACTGATTGCAGCGAGCAGCGCCGTGTCCGGATTGAGTTGCGGTGCTGGTGCGTCACTCGGGAGCGCTGCGTTGTAAATTGCAATCTCCTCTCCAATCGACTGGTACTGCTGCTCCGTGATTATCTCGTCGCCAGCACGCGGCGTGCCGACGATGCCGACACACACACCCTCCGAGCCATCCTCTCTGTGCATTGCAGAATCAACATCTCGCCCAGAGATAAACGCATCGTAGCCAACCGTTTTTGCAGACATTACGTGTGGCATTTTACACCTCTCTCCACGCAAACACATCGAACACTTTCATGCTGGAAGACGAGGCCGAGAGAAGATTCGTCATCCCCACCTGTACGATCCCATCACCCGTCATGATGTTAGTGGTCACATCTGCACCGACTTGCGTTCCATTGCGGTAGAACCTGACGATGGTTCCACCGCTGCGTACCTCAATCCGTAGCGACTGCTCCGCGCCGTTGGGCGTGAAACCTGTATCCCGCGTGGTCTCGGTGCCGCCGCTGTCGCAAACCGCAACGAGGGTGCCGGTATTTGACACCCTGAACCCAATTATGCCGTTCTGAGTGACGTCGAAATTGCTGGTCAAAGACACGCCGAAGATCACCGACTGCGCAGCGGCAGTATTCAGCGCTACACGTCCAACCATCGTCCAATCGTCCGTGGAACGAAAGCCCTGAGCGAAAAACCCGGCGGTGCTGCCCGCAGTGGAGCCGGTAGTGAGGAGCCATCCACCGAGGGCAGTGGGGTCGCTTCCGATGATGGAAGCAGATCCATTCTTTACGACCCTGAAACCGAGACCGATTTTGTCATTTTCTGAATACAGAATCGTGTAGTGGCCAGTCCCTAGGGATGACAGGGCCTTGTACACACCGTCCTCTACAAACGACTGGATGAGACTTGTCAACGTTCCCGTTGACGGCGCAGACCATGCGGGGACCCCGCCGGAAACCGTCAACACTTGTGCCGCAGATCCAATCGCGATGCGTGCGAGCGTGTTCGCAGAAGACGAGTACAACAGGTCACCGGTGGTAGTCAGCGTAGAGGTCGGAGAAGCCTGCCACGACGGTAAGCCGCCTGACACTGTCAGCGCTTGACCGGTAGATCCAATCGCGACGCGTGCAAGCGTGTTCGCAGAAGACGAGTACAACAGATCACCGGTGGTAGTCAGCGTAGAGGTCGGAGAAGCCTGCCACGACGGTGCTGTCGCGCCTGCATTCATCTGCAACGCCTGGTATGCAGTGCCTTTGGCAAGACGCGCCAACGTGTTTGCCGCTGTGGCATACACCATGTCGCCCTGCGTGGTCACAATTCCGGTAGCGGTGAGCGCCATGTCGCCTGACGCGCCCAACAGCGAGTTCCACTCAGCTGCAGTGATGATGTCGCCAGTCGTGCGGTCTGTAGGTGCAGTCCAAGGCATGCGAACCTCCTCTTAGAAGCTGAGCACAGAACTTGTGCCCAGAGCGCTTGTTCCAAGTGACCAACCAAAAGAGGTGGCAGTAGAGCTGAAGGTCAATGTCGTTTTCATCTGGTCATGAGGTGTCACGTTGTGTTGCACGCCCTCAACGAAGACCTCTTGGGAGATCACGCCACCGCCACCTGGCGGTTGAAACGTTACTGTCACGCGGTCGCGCAATTCCAATGACAGAACAGCAGTCAATAGGTCGGCATGCGTCTGCGGAGCAACGGTAATTTGACGTACGCGTACAGCGGGTTCGCTGTACGCATTCACAACAAACGCAGCAGTCTCAAGCGCCTGTGCGTCAGTGCTGAGCATCATGCCACTGAGATTCAACGAACGTGTCCCGTACTCCATGATGCTTGCTGAGTCGATGGTTGTCTGCGGGGATCCACCGGTCCTGGCAACTGTGACTGCGTTTTTGATCAGATCACTGGAGTAGTCCAGTGAGATCGAGAGGACAGGTAGGTTCCCTGTCCCAAATGAGAATTGACTCGTGTTGCTCCGAGCCTCCTTGAGGATCGCGTGTCGGTCGTCGAACTGCACCACTCCGCTCTTGTTAGCGTATAACGCCCCCTGCTCACTCAGGGTCACCGACTGCATCACTGCCAGAGCAGAAGCAGACGTGAACGAGGTAGCTTGCAGGCTGGCTACGCCAGCATCAACGTCGATGCGCGAGATTCCAGCAGCCCCCAAGACCTCAGCGGCCGCGACGCCTGACGCCCCTGCGCTGGTATCAATGCTAATAATTATTCCGTTCAGGTCGGTGAGCGCGTCACTGGCCTGTGCCGTGGTCGTCGCATCGAACCCATGAACGTACCCTGACACCCAATCGCGGACGACGCCTGCAAATAGCTGGTATTCAATTAGAGTGTCTGGGTGCGTCGCAGAGACCCTAATGCGCCGCCCTGGCTTGACTTGGGTGCCTCCTCCATCAACATGTGGACCGTCTAGGTTCAAGGGGTCGTATGCGCGACTAAGGTTGTCGAGGACAATTGACGCACTACCCGCTTGGTACAACTCCAGCTCGCGGCTTCTGCCTCGCCTGACGGTAATGGAGCGCACATCGGAGTTCACGTCCTCGTACTGCGACCCATCGTCTGGCTCACCTAATTGAACTGGTAGCGCGGAAGAGCCAATAGCCCAGCCGTCGTTGTCTGCGCCTGCTGCCCACTTGACGCTGACATTGAAGGTGGGGAGCGCAGTAGGAGTCACTGTTGTACCGCACCAGCAATGATCATCGGGCCAGTGAACAATGATGCTTGGTTGAGTGCCTCCGCTATTGCGGTACCAGTGGCCACGGGATCGGTAATAATTCCATTCACGTTGATGGTTACCGACTGGTTTACGGGATCAATGGACCCGTGTGAGACCTCTTGAATAGGCACCATAGACCCTGCGAATGCACCGAATAGGGAGCCGCCAGAGCCGGCACGTTCACCCGCAGCAGAGACGTTCACGGCCATCTCTAGCTTGCCCTTACCAAGAAGCAGCTGCTTCAGAAAGTCTGGTATCTTGGACAGCTGGTCGTCCAGCCACGAGGTCACATTGTGCCACGCGCCCTGCATGCCCTTCAGGAGCGCCATCACTAGGTCGACACCGACCTTCAGGAACAGAGCAGACGTCGCGTTCATGATTTGCGCAGTTCTCTTCACGGCGTCGACCCAGAACATCAGATTGGTGAGTACCACGTCGAGAAGCGCGGACCAAGCCCCAGTGAAATCACCAGCCACCAGCTTGATGAAAACGTCAAGAACACCGGTCACGATCTCAAACGCAGCCTTGAAGCCCGCAACAAGGTGATCCAGGACTGGCATAACGATTTTCAAGATCTCTGGCCAGTACGCATCAACCGCCCTTACAACGAGACGAACAACTAGGGCAAAATCGTTGAACGAGTTAACAAGGCTCCCCGTAACCGCCTCACCGACGAACTTCACCAGGGATACGATATTGTTCAGCGCAGGCCCCAGGCTCTCATCGTAGTACGCTGAAAATTTGACAAACTGCTCCCTGGCAAACTCAGAGAACCGCTGTAGGTGAGGAAGGAGGTCGATAAAAGCAGAGCGTGACAGATCTGAAAATCGCTTGAGAGGATGCAGCATGCCTGCAAAGATGTCACTCATCAGGCCACTGAACCCGCTACTCTCTTCCTCCACGACCTCGAATGTCTCGCGAGCGTGCTCCGCGAACGCGTCCAATTGCGGAGTGACCTTGCCCCAGACTTCAGTCAGTGATTTCGTGATTGTACTGACGAACAGCTCGACGCGCGGCAGTACATCATCTAGCAACATGGTTCCGAGCTGAGCTACCACAGGCAGCAGAGATGCACCGATCGCTTCCTTCAGCTCTCCAATGCGAATCTTCGCCTGCTCGAACTGACCCGCGGAGCTCGAGGCATAGGCAGCCGCCTGCCCCGCGAATTTCGCCTGTATAACAGCCAATGCATCCGCCTCGCTGGCTGTTTCGCTAATGGTGATCCCCATCTTTTTAAACACATCGACGTTCTCGGCGTTGACCTTACCAAGTAGCCGTGCTGCGTCCGCCAGTGGTATGTTTGCACCGCGAGCCAGGTCCATCGCTATGGACTGCCGCTTAGACGCTTCTGAAAACGAGTCAGTCGCAGTGATGAGACGTTGCATGGACTCACGCACATCGTCGTCGGAGAACGCCAGCTTCTGTGCAGACAGGATCTGATCGTCCAGGGAGAACCTCAGGATGGTCAGGCTTTCGGCCGTACCGTTGGTCCGCAAATTCAGGTTCTTGAGGGTCTCGTCCAACCGGAGCATAGCTTTTTCGTCTTCGGCCGCCGCTGTCACCATGTCCGTGAGGATCCCGGGCAGCTGCATAAGGCCTGCGCCTAGGGCGACGCCCCCCGCAATCTTCCCTACGGTTCCGAGGGCACTACCGAGCTTGTCAGCGGAGCCACGTAGTCCGCCAATCGCCCTCTCTGCGTCGTCCGTGTCAGCAGAGACACGGATTCGCACAGCATTGTCAGCCATTCGGCTGTGCCTCTCCGGCCAACGCGACGATGTGGATCACGCGCAGGTCTTCGTCTTGCACAGCGGATGGCAGCACACCGTATCGGCGCGCGATGCCGTCGACCAGGCTCGCTTGTTGAAGGAACACTGGCATCGTGACCTCTCTACCTTCAGCATCTCTGCCTCCTGCAACGTGCCGCCACCTCGTCACTTCGGCGGCTGCCCTAAAGGGAGCTGAACTGCAGCAGAAATCCATGCCCCAACCAGTCTGACCGCTATGCTGACTGGAAGAGTCAGCATACCGTCGGCGTTTGCGGGAAGCAGCTCTCCGTCCTCTTCTATTGTCCACCCAAGCAGGATGTCAGTCCCAAAAGTCGAGATGGCGTTGCGCAGCTCTCCGTTCGCGAGCGACGCTTGCACATCCAGCAGTACTCGCAACGGAACATCGACACGGCAACGCACCTCTGCGCCCTCTAGACCGTCCTCTTCAAACTCAAGCACTGCAACTCTGCGATCGAGCCGGTACGTCATGGCATCGTCAACCCTTCTAAGAGACAGTAGTCCAGCTCGGCGTCGTGCCAGACTGCAACTGCAGTCCTACCGACCATGTAAGAGACCCATCAGCGGCACGAGTCAGGTTGTACGAGTCAACCAGGCACTCCATCGTCAAGACCGGGTTGCCCGATGTGTTCCCGCCGATTGCGTATGTCACGGTGCGAGTGCCGGTGCGCACCTTGAAAACATCATGCGACATGTTTGCAGCGCTGTTGTACACGCCGGACACCGTGAAACCACCGTCACCCAGGCCGATGAGGCGCTCCGCTGAGCTCTTATCGATGCCGGTGATATCAATCAGCGCTTGAGCCACATTCACCCCTAGATTGGTCACATCGTTGCTGATGTCCTTCAACGAGCCGGCGCTGTTGTCGCACGCGAAATAATCCCCGAGACCAGTTTGCTTAGCCATTGTGTGCCCTTTCAGATCTTCCGATCACAAATTACAGGCGGGCAACGCCCGCCACGAACACGATTGTTGAAAACGAACCAGAGGTGGTCACTCTGAGGTAGCGGTTTATGGTACCGCTCGCCGTCGCCCGCTGTGCTACCCGACCAGTAACCCCAGTAAACGTGATCAGGTCAGCCCACGTGCTGTTATCGGTTGAGTGTTGGACCTTGACCACGCAGGTACCGCTTGCAAGGCTCATGGCTTCAAGGTATGCAACACACCCGTTTGCGCTGCTCGTAGCGTTGTCAACGCCTGTGCCGCTGGCTGCGCTGGCGTTGGTCGTCTTGCTAGCTGTCAGCGTGACTCCCCAATCGACTTGCTGCCCTGCAGTGCTGCTGTAGGTAGCAGTAGTAGCCAGAGCAGAACCACTCGTTAAGTTGACGACGTATGTCGCCTCCTTGGCAGTCATACCAGCAAACGTATCACCAAGCGCAGTCCCCATCTGCACAAAAACCACCTGGTCAGCAGTGGGCATTGCACCTGAATTGCTGGTGTACGCTGCGTGGTCGCTGGCAGCCTCAAACCATCCATTGACCGTCAGAGAGCTGTCAGACAACCCGGCGATGCGACCCGTTGACTCGACGTCCAGCGTGGTTACATCAAGCAGTTGCTGGGTATACCCGATGGTGTCAACCATGTTCACGTCCCCGCTGAGATCGTATCCGGCAGCGTAGAGACGGACACCGAGACCACTGACTTTTGCCACGTGCTTTACTCCTTACGGGACGATCGTCGACTCGCCGTAGATGTTGACCTCGAACGGGATCGTGATCTGCCTGAACACAAGACCGCCAATCTCGATGTACCCGGTCGTCGCATTACCCGGCCGAGAGTCTGCCGCATTTCCGCCCAGGCTTGAATCAGCTCGCAGCGCGGTCTTGATACCCACGATGGCATCCCATATCTCGGCCTCAATACTCTCGCGCATATCTGGCGAGGATTGCATCCGCCAATAGCAGCGGACAGTAAAGTCGGCGACGGTCGAGCTATCGCCGAGCGTGCTGAAGTCCTCTCGTTGGCCCGACACCCAGAACGCGACCATCGGCGTGGCAGGAACGGATAAAGGCTCTCCGATATACGACGCCACGAATGTTGGCGTCGTGACCGTAGCTAGCGCATCCTCGATCGCTGTGATAGCGCCTGACCTGCTCATGAGAGCGCCTGCTTGATATAGGCGGTCATGATTTGGTCAATGCGCGATTGACTGTTCGCCCACTTCGCAGAAGCTTTTTTGAACATGTGGTGTCCACGGAACTTAGTCTGACGCCCGTTACGCTTCCCGGTCTCAACCCAATATGCGTAGACGACCGGCTGACCGGTAATCGCTCCACTGGTGACCTCGTATCCGAGGTCGGAGAATTGACGCGCTCCGATGCTGCCACGTAATCGTCCAGTCACCCATCCATGCCCTGGATATAGATCGTCATGTACGGTTCCCACGATCTCAGATGCAACGTCAAAAAGCCCTGACCTGATACCGCGCCTGACGGTCTCGGAGACGTTGGCCTGGAGCAGCGGCCCGGCTGTAGTAATCGTGATACCCGTCGCGCCCATTATTAAAAAACCAGCCCCGCGCTGTCGCGCGCTACGCGATAGTGATCAAGCGTAGACAGCGTGCTCCGCATTTCGGATGAGCTGCGCGTAATCGTTCCTTGCCCGCCCGATCCAATTGTCTCTACGACGCCCAAATCACGGTCGCGGTATTGCATACGCGCGAGGTCTGCTGTGACCATTTTGACATCCGATGGATGCTCAACGATTGAGACCGCTGCATTGATCAGGTGCGTTGCTGCCGTCGTGCCATTGACGCCACGGCGCACGGTAAGCGTCGTCGAACTGTGCCCGGTGCAATACATCTGTTCCGAGTCAACGACAATTGTGTTGCCTGCTCCATGATTGCCGAGAGATGCGACCGTTAAAGTTGTCGCCGTAGTAGTCGTAATCGCTGCGCTGAGAGTGCTCGCCGATGCGGTAATGTTCTGCCATCCCCACGTTCCGAGGATGCTAAGCACCTGCTGGCCGACGCCGAGCGCCAGCGTCGAGTCCTCGTTGAGCTTGAGCCTGTATTTTGGAGCAGTGTTGTAAGGCTCCAGCAGGTAGTCCTCAGCGATACCCTCGACTAAAACATCGCTTGTCGTCCGAGCAGTATCAGCGTACGCGGTGACTGTTGTTGCACTGACGAGCCATCGGTCAAGCGGCACAACCGAGGCGCGATAATCGTATGTCTGCAGAGACCGCGCGTTAGAACGGATTGGTCTCGGGTCCGACCTCAACGGTCCATTGTTCATGTACCATGACTCTGAACCGCCTAGGTCGTACAAGCGAGTCTCGGTAGTGGGCCCGAATGTCTGGTCCCCTACGTACGAATCAACCAAGCGAGACGCTCGCTCAAGGATCTTCAATATGGTGTCCGCGTCCTGCGTCCATCCGCTGGAGTAGGCTGATCCAGCCAACGTGTCGCGGAAAAATGCTTCGCTGCAGTAGGTGTGGTACACGGGAAACAACCCCATACTACTTGTCCTCCCGAGCGATCAGATTCTTCGTCGTGCGATTCCTGGTCGCGTCTTTAGTGGCGCATAGGCAGCACGCGCCGACGACAAAACCTACACAATCCGTATGCACTACTCCGCAGCAAACTTGATCAATGCTGATCATTGCGACCTCGGTTTGCCTGCTGCGCGGTGCTGAAGGGGTGCACCGCGCAGCAGGTTGAGCGCCTATTCCGCAGCCGGCGGCTTCGGCGCTCGCGTTACTGGTGCGACCTTTACGGCCTCTTGCTGTACTGCTGCAAAATACCCGCTATACCTCGCCGCTACATCATCGGCGATCTCATACGTGTCGCCCACAAGGTAGACATCGTCTGCAATTCTGCGCGACTCGATACAAACATACTTAGACACGCATCGGACCTCGAAGGTTGATCATGGCGCATGACAGGTCAGTTGCCTGTGACTGTGTCAACACCACCTTTAGGAATGGCTTGTCAGGCGATACCTCGAAGTCCACCGTCTGTATAGTGTTGTCGTCACTGGGTCCGAACCCCGCGATCGCAGCGCCCGCTATATCGGTATATGCCCCGCCGGTTGTCGCGGAGCTTTGCACCTTCGCGGCGATTGCTCCCGTGCTCGCGGCCACGACACCTGCGTATACGACCAACGTCCCGCTCTTCACGTTCGTAGCCGTGATGGCATCTGACAGCCCACCAGCAGGATTGCTCGTGCCCGAGCGTGACCCAGCAACAGGCGGGACAGCAACTGAACTGACGGTACCAACAGAGCCTTGCCTAAACATGGGCATGGCGTTCTCCTTTCTTTGTAGCCGGTGCGCGGTCATCCGCGCACCGGCTACGTGTTGTTACGCCGTCTTCATCTTGAAGATGCGGAAGGCGTCAGCGAGACCGACTCTCCCGTCGCCTCGCTTCCTCACAAAAAACCCGACCTGGTCGGTCGCCGCATACACCGAATCGTCGCGCCGGACCGACATACCGACGCGGTCAATCAAGTAGTAGTTCCTGAAATCCCCGATGCAACCCAGCTCCTCTGCCGAGGCAGGCGCAGCGCCGTCATCCCACCCTGTCCCATCAAAGATGGCCACCTGCTTGCCGCTGATCGGTCCTTCGGGATTCTCTCGCAGTGACGTTAGCAAGTGGATGCCTGCAGCGGTCGAGCCGACAGCAGAAAGGTACCCCAAGAACGAAGACGTGGTCGAGACGATTGCGTTGGTCCTGAATTGCGCGGGCAGGTTGAAGTACCACGCCAGATAGTCCGCGACCGTGACTGCTGTTGCAGATGCCGTTACGGGACCATCCGTTGCGGTCGTCCGTAGGCCCTCGGCTTCAGTGGTGCCATCGCCCTCGATAATCTGCTGGTCTTCGTAACGGCCGGACGCCTCGCCTGCGATCTGCGCCAGAAGAGCAGGGATGTTGGCCTGCGAGTCCTCAAGCAATTCAGCCGACACCTTCACCGTACCGCCGCTCTTGCGAACGGTGAACGAGACTTGCCCAACCACTGGTGTGTTGTCAGAATAAGCAGCCTCCTCGTTAATGACACTCCACGCCATCGAGCCGAACGTCGGCATGTACCCGTCCTTCAAACCGGTCGTGATCACCGTGCTGTAAGGGCGGTGAACCCCACCTGGCACGCCAGTGTTGTGAATCACGTTGGTCCTGAACTCCTCTGGGACCAGGTAACCGCCCTCATTGTCAGTGTTCTCTTGCATCGCCTTGAGCTCAGAGGACGAGGCAGTGCGATAGAATTTCGATGCGTTCACGCTGCGGTCTCTGAACCATGTCTCCCACGTGCGAGAGTAGAAGTCTGCCTCTGCCTTCAGAGACGAGCCCATCTTCTCTCGCACCCATGTTGGCTGAATCGCTGGTGAGAGTCCTTTGATATAACCAGCGGGTCGGTGATTTGCACTGACGTGCGCTTGCCCGTACCCGTCGGAGCGCACCACATTCAGCGCGTCCGTCTCTCGCTCTTCGGTTGCAATCGGGACGGTATTGCTCGGTCGGTTGTATTCGCCCTTCAGACGCTTGATCTCGCCGACCGCGTTCTCAGCTTCCACCGCGTCCGCGACGAGCTGCTGCGACTCCGCGATCATGTTGCGCGCCTTCTGCACATCACCATCGGTGATTGCCTCTTCGGCACCAGCGAGCAGGGACTCAGCCCTCTCGCGCATTTTTTGTACTTGCGTTACCATTTTGTTGTCCTTCCCATGTATCAGACGTTGATTCCGCGCACCGACTGGTACGCGAGTGCTATGCGTGTTCGCACGATATCTGCGGCAGCGTCAGCGGCATCATCTGTCGCCGGCGTTGTGGCACCCTTCGTAGCGATCGTAGCCGTCCCTGGCGACGCACCGCGTAGCACACTCGATACCTCGATCCAGTCGAGGGTAGCGATTTTGCGCAGTGTCCGGCCCGCTTCGCGAACCACGCTCGCAGCGCCAGACGGAATGTTGAACCCAACCGACCACTCACGGACGTAGCCGCCAGACACATTGGAAAACGCATCGCGCCCTGCCTCGGTATCCATGTTGTACTGCAGGCGTGTGTACAAGCGAGACGTGCCATCCGCCCACGCCATAGCGCGAGCGCCGGTGACCTTTCCTACAACTTGATTTGTGTCGTGACCGACGAGCACGGGAATCGGGAGGTTGTGGGCGATGGAGTCGTTAAAAGCGGCAGCGTCAATGAGGTCGTTGTCGAGGTCAGGCGCTCCCATTGTGTTCACGTAGGCCTCTACGATACCGAGGGCCTGGTTGAGTACCTTCACAGAGTCAATCTTGACACGCTTCTCAATCACGCTAGCACCTCCACGCGCGCGCTCATGCGCTGCGTCGTAACCTCGCCGTTGGTGAGCCCCATCTCTTGAGCTTGCGTCAGTGATATTGGTGTCCACGTCAACCTGCAGTTTGGATGCGAGAGCACGTCCATCGAATCATCTGCCGTGTACACCAGGCCATTGCGCTCTATGCACGTTCTCCCGTCGCTTCCAATGTACTCATCATCCGGGTCGCCGTCTGGGTCGTGTGCGCGCATGTATTGGACGCCTTGCTCGCGGTAGTAGCCGATGCTCGCAGCGTTCTGCGCGCGCATGACTTCAGTGCGCGCGATTGTCCGTGCGCGGTTTTGATAAGTCGATTCGACGATGTTGGTGATCCCAATGAACTCCCCGGGCACGCCGCGTGCCAGCTGTTGGATACTGTATCCGCGCTCAATGCCCAGCTGGATAGCGCGCGACACTGCCGTGCGGCTAACCTGGTCAATGTCGTCGGCTGCGCGCGTGGCGAGGTCTACGATCTGCGAGACAATAGATCTCCGGTCGTCAAACTCCAAGGAGCCAGCCACGCCAGACTGGGCGATGGTCTGCCACGTCGTGCGGATGATCCGCTCGTACGAGCCAGACATCACGCGCGCTAGCTCATTGCGCGCACCGTCCGGGAACAGCATCTCGATGGTGATTTCGTCTTGCGCAATCTTCGCGTCGCTCGTAGTCTGCTGCATGGCGCGCCCAAGGACACCGGCAACGCGCGACCGCAGCGCGTCGAAATAGCGTTTAAGACCTAGCTCAAGATCGTCTGTCATACTCTCGCGCTCGGTGATGAGCCGATCACCCAACGCGCGCGAACGTGGTAGTGCCTGCCCCTGGCCCTGCGTTTTCATCTGGACAGCGAGCGCAGACTCTTCGCTGTCAAGCACCCCGACCTTCGCGTCTGCCCAATCCATCGCCTGGCGAGGACTGGTCGGATTCCCACCCCACAACGCCCACGCGACGGCGCCAGGACCTGGGTAGTCTTCGTTGTCGGGATTGCTGTTCTGCGGACGGTCGAGGTCGGACAGGTGCCGCGCAAACCACGCCGACATACGGCGCACCTTGTCCTCAGTAACAGACCCAGCTGCCAGCTCGCGCGCCTCGCGTACTGTGCCATCGGTGAGTCCGTCTCCTGCCAGCCCGTCAGCATTCCACGCGAGGCCGCGCTCTGCGTTGGAGGAGATGTATGACGGCACCTGGACTTGAGCCTTGAGCGCGGCAGTCGGTGCGGAGAGTGTCCGTGCGTATGTTGGATCGGCCTGCGGCATTACTGTCCCGTCAGGCATGATCTCGATGTTGTTTTTTGCGAGAAGCCGCATATCGCCGTGCTCTAACGGGTCAAGTGCTAGCGCCTTGCGCGCCTCGTTGAGCGTCAAAATGCCAGCACCGTATTGAGCGACGATGCGTGCTGATTCGGCGTCATAGTCGTCCGCGTATGCCGGTACGTTCGAAAAGTCAGCCTTGACCTCGTTGCGTGGCTCGCGCTCTGATACCTCCAGCGCACGGTGTAAGAATTTCTCGATGCGGCGTACCAACGGGGAGATTGTCTCATCCCAGAAGGAAGACCGGGCCTGCTCGTAGTTTGAATACGTCGAAGACTCTAAGCCGGACTCAAGCCCGAGCAGAATCGGCGGCACGCCGAAGACCGCGCAGATGCGCGTCTCGGTCGCGCGCGTCATCGTCGAGGTGTCCATATCCTTGATGTTCGGGGCGACCTGCTGATACGTAGCGTCCTCGTCCAGCACGGCAAGGCCATGCCATCCCTTGCTGCCGGAGAATGAGGATCGCCACTTAGCGCGCGCACTATCAGCCTCTGCCTGGGAGTTGATTCGGCGGTTCACCTTTAAGATGCCTGCAGGAACACCAGCGTTTGCGAAATACGAGCGCAGGAATGTCACCGTCGCCGTGTCGAGATTGACGTACTTGGACGCTACCTGGAGCGGAGACAGTCCATACACGTCGTCGTATGGATTGGGGAGCTTGAGGTGAGCGATGTCGTCACTCCGCAAGTCGTAACGCACTCCATCGATGGTGTAGCAGTAATAGGCGACATGGCCGTCTCTACCGATCTTGATCTCGACTCGGTCAGGGCGCAGGAGTCTCAACGCCACGATGCGCCCCGATGCGTTGCGCTCGCGCAACGCGTATGCGTTGCCTGTGACCATGAGATAGACGGTCAGCAGCTCAACAAAATCTGCTTGACACTGCTGGTCGTTTGGGTCGTAGAGTAATCTTGCAGCGTCAGTGTTCGTGACTACGATGTTCTGTCCGTCGTATGCCATGAGACGGTATGACGGCAGCGCAGCGCTCATTGCGATCTCGCGGATCGCAGCGTTGACGACGGTGTTGCCGTTGTATCCCTCTGCCGCGAACGCACCATATGCGCCGATGGCCTGACCGTTGTCCCATTGGGGAGCGAGCGGCAGCGACACCGATGCCATCGTCGGTGCCTTGACGTCGTTGGGCGCAAGCCATTCGCGCAAACCCATGAGTGACCTTGCCAAGCGCGTCCGGTGATCCACGTCAAACGGTATCTGTCAATATGACATCCGTCAATGTGTTCAAGCAGGTTACCATATTCCCGGCCCCGCCGTATCGAGCATTACCTCGGTCAAGGCGTGGACAAGCGCGTCTACCCGGTCGTCGTGCTCCCCACCGTCGCCGGTGAAACTTGCCATCTGGTCTTCGAGGTATGGGTAGATCCCGACGTGGTGCACTCGGGCCTGCTCGTAGAGTGCAGCCACTGGCTCGGCGCGTAGCCGCTTGCCACGCGAGGCACGGATGCGCTTGACCGGCACCGTGGCGTCCACGGTGCCGAGCAGGAAGGCGACCATCTCTCCACCCTGGTTGTCCTCGACGATGAGACGGTCGGCCTGGTACTCGTGGTACGCCTGCGCCGCGCGCCGCGCCCATCCGTCGGGACTCATCCGGCATGACCGGTCGGCGAGCACGTAGCCATGGCCGTCTGCACCTATGCCGACCACCACGATGCCGGTCTCGTCGCTCTCCGCGCCGCTGGTCACAGCCGGGTCGACGGCCACGATGATGCGCGCGAGGTCTGGCGCTGCCGGCACCCGGAGCCCGTCGAGCAGCGAGAGCGTCCAGAGCGCGCCCGGCACGTCGTCGATAAGCTCGCCCATAAGCTCTTGGCGACCCATCCTAGTGCCTTCGTAGCGCGTGATGATGCTCGCGAAAAAGGTAGGCGCTAGATTATCTCGGTTGTCGTACGTCGATCCTCGTGTAGTGATGGTGCTCGCGTTTGACATCAATGACCGCACTAGCCTTGTCGGTCTTGGCGTCGTGGTGACTAGAGCGCGCGGGTCGTCACCGAGTCGCAAGCCGAGCATCATCATGTCCCACGCGGCATCGTACTTCCAAGCGGCAAGCTCATCGGCCCATGCGCCATCGTGCTGCGGCCCGCGCAGTCGCTCTGGCTCTTCGGCGCTGTAGGTAGTTGCAATTGCACCGTTCGGCCACGTCAAGCGCCTACGGCTCGGCTCGTAGACTGGCCGCGCGCCTGGTCGCGCCGTGGCGAGGATGCCAGACTCGCCCTCTACCATGACGTCCCGCGCGTCGGCAGCGGTCGCGCCCACGAGCGCGATACGCCTGCACCCTGATGCTATCTGCTCATGCACCCACTCCGCGCCAGCTCGCGTCTTGCCGGCGCCACGGCCTGCCATGTACAGCCACGTAGACCAGTCTCCATCAGGCGCGACCTGCTCGACGCGAGCTATGTCGCGCCAATAACGTGTCGCATCTGCGTTATCAGCTAGTAGCGCCAGCGCAATGACTGCGCGACGGCTAGCCGGCGGAGGTGAGGCGCTCGGCTTCGGCAATTGCGGACTCCGCCTCGTCGCGCGTAACTCCGCGCGCCTTCATGACCACTGCGATATCCTGCTCGCGCGTCACCTCAATGTGTACGCGCTCGCGGTACAGCTGCGGACGATGCGACCGCAAAAGCATCATCAGCACCTGGTCGGATAGGCCAGTGCGCGCACGCTGCCATGCTACAGCTTCGAGCGTGTCGATCGCATCTTCTATTGCATCGTCCCAGGACGCGCGAAACCTCGGGTCAATCAGTCTGGCCTTGTAAGCGTTGCTGCGCGTAATGCTTGCCGATTGACATGCAGCTCGCACGTTGCCGCTGTTGCGGAGCGCCTCGACAAAAATAGGCTTCCAGTCATGTCGCATATTTTTTCTCTCGCCCGGAGTGTGGAGCGTCAGGGTCGGTGCTGCCCCGCCCTCTCCCGCATGGATAGCGGGTGCATCGCTGGATGCTGCTGACGCGCGTCTCTGCCCAAGATACATTCCTGCTCCGAAATCTTCAATGGCGCTAAACGGCATCACCGGAACGGTCAGCCGCTCGCGCGCCGCA
>SXGR01450757.1_pt1 | contig 21031 bp, 18 predicted proteins | sample 3174711 | NCBI WGS metagenome assembly SXGR01 (sample SAMN11356860, study PRJNA531348) | freshwater metagenome | isolation source: freshwater sample F1-60 | place: China: Fuxian Lake, Yuxi | collected 2017-12-25 | reverse complement strand
TCGGAAGGGTCGGTCTGCCCTGAGCTGCTCCCCCTCATCCATGGCGCCGGTCTGCGCTGGCTGGCGACTGATGAAGGCATCCTCGCCCGTTCGATGGAGTTGGAGGGGCGGCCATGGAATCGGCAAGGATCGCTCTACCGGCTCTATCGGGCCGGACTGTCCGGGCAAGAATTGACCCTGCTGTTTCGAGACCGAGAGATATCCGACGCGTTCGGATTTGTGTACCACAAGACGACGCCGGAATCAGCCGCCGACGATGTGCTCCGGCGGCTGCGGAACATCATCCGGGAGACGGCACAGGAGGAACTCGTCATCGGCATAATCCTGGACGGAGAAAATCCTTGGGAGCATTACCACGACGGCGGCGAGCGATTTCTCTCCCTCCTGTATTCCACGTTTTCACAACGCACCCTGGATCAGGAACACAGTGTCGCCGTCCAGTCCACGACCGTCTCCGAGGCGATGACGGCGGCTCCTCCCTCACAGCATCTGTCCTGTCTGCATTCCGGCTCATGGATCAATACCGACTATAAAGTCTGGATCGGCCATGAGGAGGATAATCGAGGCTGGGATCTCCTAGGCCACACCAGAGCGCGCCTCGCAGCCCTCGCGCCGAATCTTCCGCCGGACCGCGCGCGGGCGGCATGGAACGAACTCTACGCCGCCGAGGGCAGCGACTGGTTCTGGTGGTACGGTGATGATTTCGAGACAGACTTCAAATCAGAATTCGATCGGCTGTTCAGAACGCATCTTCGCAACGTGTGGGCGCATATGGGCCTTACACCGCCGGACCAGCTGAGCCGACCGATTTGCACGGCAGCCTTCGCGCCTGAGACTGAGAGCGTCATTCAGCCACGCTCGTTGCTGTCCCCGACGATCGATGGAATGGTGACCAATTTTTTTGAATGGCGCGGGGCAGGGACCATCAACACGCAACCGCCGCTGGGCGCCATGTGGAAAGCCGACGGTCTGTTCACCGGCGTCCGATTCTGCTGGAGCCATGAATGGTTTTCCCTCCGGTTCGATTTCGACGAAGCGGCACAGGCACGGCACCCCGGCATGCGCGTAGACATCATGTTGCAAGGCCAGCACCATATGTTTCGACTTGCGTTCGCCATGGACCCGCCTGGCCCTGATCATTTTGTGCTGTCTCACGCAACCGGACCGGACGCCTGGATGGAGATCGGGCACTACCGCTCAATTTGCCTCAACCGCGTGTTGGAGCTGGCCCTCCCCTGGAAAGATCTGCGGCTCAAACCCGAACAGGACCTGCAGATGTCGATCGTCATTGTCGAGCATGGTCTCGAAGTGTCCCGTTACCCGCATCAGCGGCCTGCGGTATTGACCCTACCAGGGCCGGAATTCGACGCCGCCATGTGGCGAGTATGACAATCGGTAAGGGGTAAAGAGTGTAGGAGGAAGAGATGCCTGATTTACGACGCGATCCCATCGTAGACCGTTGGGTGATTATTTCCACCGATCGGAGCGGCCGGCCACATGACTTTGTCCCGTTACTGCCGGCCAAACCGGTGTCCTCGGTTCTCTGTCCGTTTTGCCCGGGACAGGAAAGGCTGACGCCGAAAGAAATCATGGCGTACCGGCCGCAGCCAGCCGAGCCCAACTCGCCCGGCTGGACCGTGCGTGTGGTACCGAACAAGTTTCCCGCTCTTCAAGTCGAGGGCGATATCGGACGGGAAGGTGTCGGACTGTACGACCGAATGAACGGCGTGGGTGCGCACGAGATCATCATCGAATCACCAGGGCACAAGGACAGCCTCGCGGATTTGCCGGCCAAAAAGATCGAAGATGTGCTGTGGACATATCGGGATCGCATCATCGACCTAAAAAAAGATCTGCGCCTTCGCTATATCCTCATCTTCAAAAACCACGGCCCCTCAGCCGGCGCCACGCTGGAACACAGCCATTCGCAATTGATCGCGCTCCCAATCGTGCCGACCAGTGTCCAGGAAGAAATCGACGGTTGCCGGGCCCACTTCGAACAGAAGGAGCGTTGCATCTATTGTGACATCCTCCGGCAAGATCTCAGCGACGGCGCCCGCGTCGTAGCCGAAAATCAGGAATTCGTCTGTGTCACCCCCTATGCGCCGCGGTTTCCCTTCGAAATGTGGATCTTACCCAAACGCCACGCCGGTTATTTCGAGGAAAGCCAGAAGTCCCAGTTCGAATGCCTCGCGCCGATCCTGTCCGAATGTCTCCGGCGCATGGACAAGGCGCTTGCCCGCCCCGCATACAATTTCATGCTGCACAGCTCACCGCTGCACGAACGGACCGGCGAGTTTTACCACTGGCACCTGGAGATCATTCCCAAGCTCACCCAGGTTGCCGGGTTCGAATGGGGCACCGGCTTCTACATTAACCCGGTCTCGCCGGAAGAATCGGCGAAGTCCCTCCGTGATGTGGAGATCTGATGCCTGTTCGTTTTCGCATCGAAGACCACGCGCTGGCCGGAACGCTCCGGCAAATTGAACAGATCATCCGCCTGGCCGGCGGACGGACATGGGTGGTGGGCGGATCGGTCCGCGATCTCGCCCTGGGCCGTCAGCCGCGCGATTTGGACCTTGAAGTATTCGGAATTCCTCCGGGACGCCTCCATGCGCTGCTGGAAGAACAATTTTCCGTTCAGCTCGTCGGAAAGGCCTTTGGCGTCTTCAAGCTCGCGGGCGCGCCCGTCGATATTTCTATTCCCTCTCGCCTCCTCGCGGACCATGGGTCCGTATCAGGCTTGCTCCGACAGGCAGATCCCGACATGGACATCGACGAAGCACTGGCCCGCCGCGATTTCACCATCAACGCGATGGCCTGGGACCCCGATACCCTGGAACTCCGCGATCCGTTCAACGGACGAGCCGACCTGGGCGCCCATGTGCTGCGCCACGCATCAGATCGCTTTACTGAAGACTCTTTGCGCGTCTTGCGCGGCATGCAGCTGGCCGCACGATTCGAGCTGACTCCGGCACCGGAGACGGTCGAACTATGCAAGACGTTGTCTCAAGATGGACAGCCGAACGAACGGCTGTGGGAGGAGTGGAAGAAGCTCCTGGTTCAAGGGATCAAGCCGTCGCTGGGGCTCACCTTCTTGCACAATACCGGCTGGCTCCGTTTCTATCCGGAACTAGCGGCGCTCCAAGGCTGCGAGCAAGATCCCCTTTGGCACCCAGAAGGCGACGTCTGGATCCATACGCTGCACTGTTTGGACTGGTTCGCCGGGGAACGGACCGGCCGGCGAGAAGAGGATCTCATCATCGGGCTCGCCATCCTCTGTCACGACTTCGGCAAACCCTTGACGACCAGAATCGACAATGAACGGATTACGTCACGCGGGCACGAACAGGAAGGAGAGGAACCGACAAGACGTTTTCTCGAACGGCTGACGAACCAGGACGATCTGATCGGCGAGGTGATTCCGCTCGTACAATGCCACCTCAGGCCCCGCGCGCTGTACGACGCGCAAGCCTCCGACAGCGCCGTGCGCCGCCTGGCGAGGCAAGTGCGACGCATCGACTGCCTGGTGCGTGTGGCGCGGGCTGATCACGCAGGGCGTCCGCCGAAGCCGTTCGACGGATTTCCCGCTGGCGAATGGCTGCTGGACCGCGCGCGCACGATACACGTCGAGACCCAGGCCCCCGCCCCAATGATCATGGGCCGCCACTTGCTGGAATTGGGCCTGCCGCCAGGCCCTGAGATGGGCCGAATGCTTGACGACTATTACGAAGCCCAATTGGACGGATTGTTCTCAACCCTTGAAGAGGGTCTCACCTACGCCCGATCACAACTCACGCTGTCTCACTGGCTGTAGGAACCGTCGTTCGTATCTTGCATCTCGTCATTCGCTTGCTCCACTCCTCACCTGCACCACCCTTGCCCAACGATCTCCTGAAAGCATATGATGCGCCTGTGCATATCCAACTCAGCCATCCCTCCCGCACGGTGAACATCAAGGGCCCGAAAAGGGCGAAGGATGTCCTGCGAGAATTGAATCTCGTAGTCGAAGCGCATTTGGTCATTCGAGGGGATGAATTGGTCACCGAAGACGAGATGCTCTTCGACCAGGATCAGATCGAAATCCGGCCGGTCATCTCCGGGGGAACATAGATTGCGGGGGCGATTTCCATTCGCACGTCCTTCAACGCGGACTGAACCTCTTGGACCTCCGCCTCATAGCCGGCCGGCATAGGAATACCGGCCTGCCGCGCTTGATGCATGGACAAAACTTGGCCATAGGCGCAGGCTATCGGCTACACAGCATATTGTCCTTCCCGTTGTATGATTCTTCCCACAAGTAACGGAAACTCGCTCTAAATCTCGCGTTATCGGTGCAGGCGCTTTCTTTCCTCCGTAGGCACAAGCATTGCTTAACAACATGAAGGGACGGGAATCCGTGCCCTGCTTGTACTCGACATGATTCTGAGCGCACCCGACGGCATTAGAAACGTACCGGGAGGATGCACATGACATTGGACAGAAGCTTTCACAAATCTGACTCCGCAACCTGGTTCTTTTCTCATGCCGTGAAATGTTTGGTCATGTTGAGCATCATGCAACAACGCTACTTTTCCTGCCACAGTCTGAGACGCTAGCCCTCTCGATCAGTCCATACTCCCTCGGTTTTTCCGGAACGCAGGGAGGAGTCAATCCAGCGTCGCAAACCATCACATTCTGGAAGGGCAATGACCGGATTAGAAACTGGACGGCGAGTTCGGAATCCGCGTGGATAACGGTATCACCATCGTCCGGAACGATTTCAGCGGAGCGCGATCAATCTACAGTGAGCGTCAATTTGACCGGCCTTTCAGCCGGGAATTACTCAACCACCGTTGTCATCGCAGTCGATGGGCTGAAAGGCCACAGAAATCTGACTGCAATTCCTGTCACCCTTACCGTCACAGGCACCACGCCGGCGGATCCAAGCATTTCGCTTACGCCCACAGCACTGAGTTTTTCAGGAATCGCAGGCGGAACCGCCCCCGCAGCGCAGCTGATTACTCTCAAGAATCCGACCGGAGGAACGCTGTCATGGAGCGTGAACAGCAATGTCCTTTGGCTGAATCTTGCAGCGGCTTCCGGTACGACGACGACAGAATCAGACTCAATTTCTGCCAGCGTCAACCTGACTGGACTCGCGGCTGGCGCCTATACGGCCGCCATCACCGTCGCAGCTTCAGGTGCGGCGAACACACCGCAAGTTATTCCCGTGACGCTCACAGTCAGCCCTGCTCCTACTGCCAATCCAGTCATTGGCCTCAGCCTCAGCAATATGGCATTCACGGGAACTGCAGCAGGGTCCAATCCGGCGAGCCAATCCTTTACAATCTCGACTACTGGAACGGGGACATTATCCTGGGTCGCTGGAGATAGCGCCGCCTGGCTCACACTCTCTCCGGCATCAGGCACCAACAACGGCACCGTCTCGGCAAGCGTCAACCTCAACGGCCTTGCAGCCGGCACCTACAGCGGCGCCATTACGGTCTCCGCTACTGGGGCGACAAGCAAGGCCCTCCAGGTCACACTGACCATCAGCTCGGCAACCTCGACAAACGGATCTGCCGCCTTGACTTGGACAGCCAACACAGAAAGCGACCTTGCCGGTTATAAGGTTTATATAGGGACTCAGTCCGGCCTCTACGGCACATCGATTGCGGTGGGCAATGTCACGACCCATCAAGTCACGAATCTGCAGGCGAATACGACCTATTTCTTTTCCGTCACAGCCCTTGATACGGCTGGTAATGAAAGTGTGCACTCTTCGGAAGTCAGCAAGAGCATCTACTAGCAACCACGTCATACAGAATGGCTCTCAACATTCCTCTTTCAAAATCACCGCCTCACGCCGCTCCTCCACTTGACCCCCTCTCCCTGACAACTGTATAAACAACAGTTCCGGCTGTGCTGAGTTAAAAGTGCTGAGACGAAGACAGTTTGAAGCGCTGTGACCACGCGTACCCTCTGACTCGATGCTCATCACTCATTCTCTCAGCACTGTTTGGGTATGCGCCCGTAGCTCAATGGATAGAGCACCAGACTACGGATCTGGGGGTTACAGGTTCAAGTCCTGTCGGGCGCACCACACCTACCGACATCTTCCTTGTGATGTCCTGCTGACGGATCTGGGTCTATTCGATTCAGTCCTGTCGGATGCACCACTAAATCAATAGGTTGTACATTCTCATCCGATACGCTCACCTCCGTGGTTGGATATGTCTATGCTTGGGCTTGCCACCGGTGCCAGAACATATAGAGCACCAGTATCACCACCAGCGTCAGGATCGTGGACGACACCATCCCGCCGATCATCGGTGCGGCAATCCGTTTCATCACATCGGCGCTGGTCTGCCAGCCAATGATGGTCCATGTGCGACAAAGACAACTGCGGGGAAGACTCAACCCCCAGAATTTTGAAGGCATCGCATAACTGCCGAACCGGCTCCTCAACGGGGACGGTAGTTCTCATATGTGAATACCCGGCGGCTACGCACAGACCGTTGCCTTTCGGAACGGAGCCTTCAAATCCATCAACATCGCCTTCCAGATCTGAACTTCTACGAGACCCGAGCCGTTCCTGATTACTCATGAAATGTTACAGGTTGAGCCGCCGCAGCCGAAGCGCGTTCGAGATGACGGAGACGGAACTGAAGGTCATCGCCGCGCTGGCGATCATCGGACTGAGCAGCAATCCAAATAACGGATACAGCACCCCGGCCGCCACCGGCACGCCCACCATATTATAGGCAAACGCGAAAAACAGATTCTGCCGGATGTTCCGCATCGTCGCCGTACTCAGCCGCCGCGCTCGGACCAGAGCGCGAAGATCCCCTTTAACCAGCGTCATGCCGGCGCTTTCGATGGCGATATCCGCTCCCGTCCCCATCGCGATCCCCACGTCGGCCAAGACTAAGGCCGGCGCGTCATTGACGCCGTCGCCCGCCATCGCGACGAGACGGCCTTCCTGTTTCAATCGAGCGACGGCCGCGCCTTTTTGATCCGGCAACAGGCCAGCCATTACCTCATCCAATCCCAATTGTCTACCCACGGCAGCGGCAGTCTGTTGATGGTCCCCAGTCAGCATCACAAGTCTCAGTCCCTCGCCCTTCAGCCAGCGGACTGCTTCCGCCGTCGACGGCTTGATCGGATCTGCCACCCCCAGAAGGCCTCCGGCCTTTCCATCGATCGCCACAAAGACGACCGTGTGCCCGTCCTGCCTGAGCTGTTCCGCCTCCTGATCGAGTACAACCAGCGCATCGACGGCCACACCAATCACATCTCTCAGGAACGGCAATGTCCCGACGGCAACCGGCTTCCCTCCGACAAGTCCTGATATGCCTTTGCCCGTCACCGACTGAAATTGTGTGACGGCTGTCACAATCACTCCTCGATTACGCGCGCCGGCCATAATCGCCTCGGCCAGCGGATGCTCGCTCCCCTGCTCAAGACTCGCCGCCACATGAAGCAATTCCTGTTCAGACCAAGGGACGGCACAGCGGACATTCGTGAGGATCGGCTTGCCTTCGGTCAGCGTCCCGGTCTTATCGAAAACGATCGTATCGACCTTCCCCAACACTTCGAGCGCCTCTGCCTTCTTCACCAGCACACCGGCCGTTGCGCCCCGCCCGGTCCCAACCATGATTGACATCGGCGTCGCCAGTCCCAATGCACAGGGACAGGCAATGATGAGCACGGCGACGGCGTTCACAAGCGCATAGGCCAGTTTCGGCTCAGGCCCCCACAGGGCCCAGACAAGCGCCGTGAGCAGGGCGGCGGCAACCACGAGCGGCACAAAATATCCGGCCGCTGTATCTGCGACCAGCTGAATCGGCGCGCGGCTTCGCTGCGCCTCGCTGACCATTTGCACGATCCTGGCCAACAACGTGTCCCGGCCTACCCTCTGTGCGTCCATGAGAATACTCCCGGTGCCGTTCATCGTCCCTCCCGTAACAGGCATGTCGGCTTCTTTCGCGACCGGAATTGATTCTCCCGTAATCATGGACTCATCCACGGACGTGCTGCCCTCGACCACCAACCCATCTACCGGCATACGTTCACCGGGCCTCACCCGCAACCGGTCGCCGACACGAACCTGTTCCAGCGGAACATCTTCCTCTTGTCCATTGTGGCCCACGCGCCGCGCCGAAGCCGGCGCCAGTCGCAAAAGACCTCTAATGGCAGAACTAGTTTGGCTGCGCGCGCGCAATTCGAGCATCTGTCCGAGAAGCACGAGCACCGTAATGACGGCGGCCGCTTCGAAATACACGGCCACCGTCCCATCTGGCCGATGAAACGACGCGGGCAGCAGCAACGGCGCCATCGCAGCCACCACACTGTAGCCATAGGCCGCTCCGGTCCCCATCGCAATCAATGTGAACATATTCGGCGCCCGATTGACGATCGAAGCCCAACCTCGCTGAAAAAACGGCGCGCCACCCCACAACACCACCGGAGTGGCAAGCAGCAGCTGTACCCAGTTAAGCACTGCCCCGCCGAACTGATGATGAAGCGGCATGCCGGGGATCATGTCCGACATGGCGATGAGCATCACCAGCGCCCCCGGTCCAAGGCAGATCCAAAACCGCCGGCTCATGTCGTCGAGTTCCGGATTGCCCGTCTCCTCGGCCGATACCATTTTCGGTTCGAGCGCCATTCCGCAAATCCTGCAGGCCCCCGGTTTGGTTTCAAGCACCTCCGGGTCCATGGGACAGACATACTCGACCGTCCCGCCGGTCGGAACCGGCGCGTGAAGCGGTACTCTCTGGTCAGGTGGAATCAGGTAGTAGGTGGGATCCTTCCTGAACTTCGTGAGGCAGCTGGTCGCGCAGAAGTAATAGGTCTTATTCTGGAACTCATGCGAGCCGGCCGCTGAAACCGGCTGCACCGTCATCCCGCAGACAGGATCGATCTCACCCTGCATCACCGGCTTCATCATGGGAAGCGGTTTGCGCGTGGAAGCAGGGGGAGGCATGGTGACGAGGTTCAGCGGTTTCTTGCGCAGCACCTGCTCGGGGTCGGCTCGAAACCGTTCGAGACAAGACAGCGCGCAAAAATAATAGGTCTCGCCGTTGTAGTCATATCGGCCCGCCGCCGTATCCGGACTCACGGTCATGCCGCAAATGGGATCAATCGCCATTTTCATACCGTGAGGGGTGAGGGGTAAAAAACCTCCCTCCTCCACTGCTACGAGCGTCTCGGCTTAGTCTCCGTTCACCCCTAACCGCTTCACCCCTTACTCCTTGCCGTTATCGCTTCCCATCGTTTTCCAGAATGCTCCGAATGACGGTGATGGCATTCTCAGGCGTCATGTTCGCGCCGTCGATTTTGATGTTCCCATCGAGCAAAAGTGAGGGGGTGGAGGAGACCTTAATCCGTTCACCCCATCGCCGCCCATCCTCAAATGCCCTCGCCGGCTTGCCGCTTTCTATGCCGGCCTCGAATGCCGCAACGTCCAAACCAACCTCACGAATCAACAGCGAACGAATCGAGCGATCCAACATGCCGCCGAATTTATCCTTATGGATCGTGCGGAACAGCACGGTTTTCATTTCGTTGCCTTTACCCATCGTTTTGGCCTGCTCATACATATCGAACGCCGTCGGGAGTTTTCCTGGAATCACGGGATATCCGACCATTGTCACCTCGATCTTGCTGCCGAACTCTTTCACAAGCAGCGGAAGTCCCGTCTCATCGAAATGGTGGCAGTGCGGACAGTAAAAGTCCGCAAACTCGACGATCTTCACCTTGCCTCGCTGATGGGTCGACGGCTCATCCTTCAGCAACTCGAACGTGCCCTTCAACTCAGGACTTGCCGCCAATGCGCTGAACGGGGCACTCAGCAGCACCGCCGCCCCCATGACGATAACCGCAACATTCCACACCGATCTCCATCCACGATTCATCACACACTCCTTTCAGAAATTGTGACCCAGCCTCCTATTATATCGAATAGAGACGGTTCCCGCCCTCTGTTATACTCTTGCCATGAGACGGCAATGCTGGGCACTCCCGTTATCCACGCTGCTGCTCGTATCCGGATGCGCGTCACTGGACGACTCTCTGGAGTCCAATCCATCGGGTGCGCCCCAGATCACCTATGCACAATTGAAAGCATCGACCGAGATCTACAAAGGGCAAGCTGTCACAGTGGGAGGCAAAGTCTTAAGCGCGAAGCGGTTGAAAGACGGCACCAGAATCGAAATTCTTCAGCTCCCTCTGATGTCCTCTCTCAAGCCAACGCTCGATTTGAGTAAGTCACAAGGCCGTTTCGTCGCCATCAAGCGAGAGTTCCTCGACCCTGCCACCCTTCCCTTCGGCACATTTGTAACCATCTCCGGAGAAGTCGCCGGATCGATGACCCTGCCGCTCGATGAAACGGAATACACCTACCCGGTCGTGGATATCAAAAACGTGCGGGTCTGGCCGAAGGATGATGAAGATGGGCCGCCCCGCATTCGACCGTACATGGGTCCCAACCCCTATTGGGGTCCCTACTGGTCTCCATATTGGAGACCCTGGCCGTACTGGTGAGCGAGACGAGCGCGAGTCACGCCCTTCTCGCCTATCTTGTTCATTACGGAAACCCAGCCCCAAGGATCCGCTCGACCCGATCGTCACGCCCACCCAACTCCCGATATTTCCGATACTGTGCGAGCGCGCGCGGCATATCCTTTCGGTGAAGCTCGTAGAACACACCTAGGCTGTAGCGAGCCTCGGCATGGTCTGGCTTCAGCGCTACCGTTTTCTCATAGGCTCGCTCTGCCTCCTCCAACCTGTTCATGCCGGTATAGATGCTGCCCAGATTCAGATGCGCTTCGGCATACTCCGGGCGATAGCGCAACACCTCAAGAAATTCCCGCTCCGCCTCATCCGAACGGTTCCGGCTTCGATAGATAAACCCCAGATTGAAATGGGCATCCACGAGGTCGGGCTTGGCGGCTATCGCGCGTTGATAGGCAAAGGCCGCTTCGTCCAAATCGCCGTGCTTCTCGGCAATCTGCCCGCTCAGATACCAGGCATCGGCATGTGCGGGATGCGCCTTAGTGAGACGATTCACAGCCTCACGCGCGTCTTGGTATTCTCCCTGATTGTCGCAGAGCGTTGCGAGACCAAACAGCGCATCGGCTTGAGTCGGCTCGACGATCAAGACACTCGCATAGATTTTCTTCGCAGCGGCGACGTCTCGCCGACGTTCATGCAGTTTCACCAAGCTGAGGTAGGACTCGATGTGTGTAGGATCAGCGGCGATCGCGCGGGTCAGTGCCTGTTCGGCTTCAGCCGGTTTGCCTTGCAGCACATACAGGCCGGCTAAATCGTTCAACACATCAGGGGAGGCAGGCCGAATCTTGAGCGATCGTGAAAACGCTTCCGCAGCCTTCTCCAGTTTGCGGTCTTTGAGATGAAGCCTTCCAAGGAGATAATGCCCCTCGGCCGACGAGGGATTCGACTCCACCGCCCTTCTTGCGGCATCGGCTGCTCCCTTCAGATCACCTTGACGCAACAAGGTTTCTCCCCGCTCGATATAAGATAGGGCTTCATCTTTTCGGTTTGCCGGGGAGATAACGGAAACAGACCAAGACTGCAGCGGTGAGAGGCAGCTCACGGCAATGGAAGAAAGGACGAGCACCACGACTGGGACAGATCGGTTTCCCATAGGACCCCGCATGTAGGCCTTTGACTCAGCAGAATACTCGGCGTCGCCTCAGACCTTGATATCTATGGAGCTACAGAAGTCATCTGGTGGTTGCCTCAGCCTATTTGACTCCACGAATAAAACTATAGAGGCTGAACTGTGGCAAATCAATGGGCGAATACAGGCACAGCCTGCGGTCCTATGGTTTGCCCACTCTATCGTACTAGACGTCAGCACTCCAAATTGTATACAATTCTGCCGTGCTGGCACACTCTGTGGGAACCCCTCCAACATGACAAAAAAGAATGGCTTGGTCATACCACCTGAATTCTCGAGCCTGAGCGCGTCGATTGTGACGACGCTCAAAGATCAGATTCTCCATTGGCAATACCCCCCGGAACACCGCCTGACTGAGGCAGAACTGTGCACGCTGTTTGGCGTTAGCCGTAGCCCGGTGCGTGAGGCACTGCGAATACTGGCGACGGATGGGTTTGTGAAGAGAATGCCCAACCGCAGTTACAGAGTGAAGCAATACAACCTTCAAGAGATCGAGGAACTCTACGATGTCCGCTTGGCCATGGAGCTGTTTGTCGTTGAATGCTTAGCAAAACGAAGTACGCCCGTGCCTGACGATATCACTGCGCTCAAGCGTACATGGACAGGCCTGTTGAATGGCTCGCCCAGAAAGGATGAGGAACTCGCCAGGCTGGATGCACAGTTTCACGAAACACTCGCTCAGGCCTCAGGCAACAGGTCTCTACTGCGCCAGCTGCGCGAGATCAACGAGCGATTGATGCTGTTCCGCATCATCGACTTCGCCAAGACACACCGGGCGGCGAGCACCTGCCACCAGCACCTAGATATCCTCAAATACATTCTTGCCAAAAATGTCGCGGGCTCGCGCAAAGCCATGCGGAAGAATATCGAAGAGGGCCGGAACAATGTTCATTTGGCAATCAAAGATGCACTGGCGAGGTCCTATTCATTGTAGTGCACTGATCTGCCACCAGCGTTATTTCTGCTTCGCAGCATATCAAGGATATCGCAACCAGATAGTCGAAGGGGGCCGATGCGTCTCTTCGCTCTTTCAGCAGGGATTGAAGTGCCAACCGAGCACTTCAGCGGAAGTGTGCACAGCATTTTCGTTCGAACCTGCAATATCGGACTTGAGACTGGCACCTTGCTGACCCTGGTGTCTTCAGAAAAGACCAACATGCCCAATGGTCTCCGCATTGAGACACCGGCCTATTTTGCCTTTCCTGACTTTATCCGTGTGGGAAAACCGGCTGTTTGCCGAGGAGGAACCGTCCGATTCACACAGTCCATTCTTTCCATTGATCTACGGACCGCCGCATGCTGGCATATCGACCTCAGCGGGTTATGGATCGACCTCCACCGGCGGGACCAGGCTGCAGCATGGACAGTCGCCTGGCAAACGCTGTGCCAATATCAGCGTGGGGAGACGATTTCCATGATTATCGAGGCCATGGCTCGAGCTGAAGGAGCGTTTGGAACTATTCCTGCCCTCCTTAAAGCAACCGGAGCGTTGCAAGCGGAAGAGGCCTGCGCCGCAATCGAGCCATTGATCGGCCTGGGGCCTGGTCTGACGCCGGCAGGAGATGATTTTCTGGTGGGCTACCTAGCCGGACTATGGAGTACGGCAGGCTCTAACACTGCACGACTGCGGTTTCTGACATCGGTCGGAATTTGGCTGTCCAAAGCTGCCTCTCAGACCAATGTGATCAGTCAAGCCTCCATCCAATCCGCCGTCAGGGGAAATGCTGCGGAGCCGATCGCACGGTTGGCGCAACAGTTGGATCGAGCCGATCACCTGGACAGCGTCCGCACGGAAACACAGGCCGCCGTACAGATCGGCCACAGCTCAGGGACCGATGGCGTAGCAGGATTATTGTTCGGCTGTGCCGCCTGGACAAGGCCCTCGTTGCCAGTCTCTCGTTGTTGGGGGGGGCCACGTGCTTGACTTTGTATACAATCATGTGTTCAATTTTGGCGGTCGAACACACCCGAGACGATATCCAATGTCGAAAATGCCTTGATAATACGCTCGGACAAGGCTGTATGTTGCAAGCGGTGAGGGTCGCCGCATGCTCCACCGGCGGGACATCCCGCCTGACTGGGAGGCCGCACAAATGGCCAGGGGGACCAAAGTCATCCGCAATTTCTATCGCGATTCGGTCTCACTCATGCAGCTCTCCTCCACCTTCGCTAAGTTGCCCGGCATAGAGCAGGCCTCAGCCATCATGGCCTCTGCAAACAACCTCAGTCTGCTCAAGGAAGCGGGCCTGCTGGACGGAACCGTCGAAGCCGATGCCAACGATTTGTTGATCGCGCTTGCAAGGAAACGCCGAGGCGCTCGCTGCCGCGCTCACTGCCGCGGAGTCGCGCTGAAGCAACCTGCTCCCACAGCTGGACATGGAACGTCCCGCGCCATTACCCCTCGCAGTCTTGAAATGGGCATTAGGGATATGGTTACGGCGAACCTCGCTTTGATTTCTACGCCGGGCGAATACGCCGCAGCCGAGGCATTCAAAGCATTGCGCCTCGGCCTCAACGTGATGCTCTTTAGCGACAACGTCGAGTTGTGGGACGAAATCGCGTTGAAACAGTTCGCGCGAGCCCACGATCTGATTGTCATGGGTCCCGATTGCGGAACTGCAATCATCAATGGAATTCCACTCGCATTCGCCAATGTCGTCACTCGCGGAACAATCGGTGTTGTGGCTGCATCGGGCACCGGCCTCCAACAGGTCACCTGCTTGATCGATCGATGGGGCCACGGCATCTCACAAGCGATCGGTACGGGAAGCCATGATCTTCATAGAGATGTGGGCGGGATTTCCATGCTGCAAGGCCTCAACGCCCTGGCTGCCGATCGATCTACCTCGGTCATCGTGCTGATCTCAAAACCTCCGGCACCCAAAGTGGCAGAACATGTCCTGGAGACGGCTGGCAAGGCCGGGAAGCCGGTGGTGGTGAACTTTCTGGGTACAGATCCAGCACGCATCAGACGCGCGAATGTGTTCCCGGCCGACACCCTGGAAGCTGCCGCAGCGGCGGCGGTTGCGCTCGCTGAGGGCAGGCAGCCTGATGCAGGAAGGCCCCCAAGCTCCTTGCGTTCGATACCGCCCACGTTTATCCACGGACAGCGCTATATCCGCGGCCTCTATAGCGGGGGAACATTCTGTTATGAAGCTTTGCTCATCTTGAAGAAAAACTTGGGACGGATCTATTCCAACACTCCGGTGGAACCAGCAGACCAATTGCACGATGTATGGACCAGCCGGGAACATACGGTCATCGATCTGGGTGACAATCTCTTTACCAGAGGACGCCCGCATCCCATGATTGATCACCGGTTGCGCAATGAACGCATTCTGAAAGAAGCGGCAGATCCCCAAGTGGCGGTGGTCCTCTTGGACATCGTGCTCGGCTATGGGTCTCATTCCGATCCAGCCGGCGAACTGGCTCCGGTGCTTCAACAGGCCACAGGCTTGGCCAAGAAGGCCGGCCGACAGTTGGCCATCATTGGATTCGTGTGCGGTACAGCATCAGACCCGCAAGATCTGTCCAAACAGGAAGATACGTTGCGTGGTGCAGGCATGATCCTGGCCGAAAGCAATGCTCAAGCGGTGCGTACAGCCGCCGCCGCCGTAAGGGCCAGCCAAGCTGGAGCATCGTCATGATGCAGGCGTTGTTTCAGGAAAAACTGCATGTGCTCAATATCGGTCTGGCATCCTTCTCTGAATCAATCGCCAGGGCAGGCGGGACAGCGCTACAGATAGAATGGGCTCCGCCTGCTGAGGGACAGCAGAACGTCGCACGCGCATTGGCTCGGCTGATCAACCTTTCTTCCGTCGAAGCAGCCAACCGAACGGCCTTCGACTTGTATCAATCGTCTCAGCCAATTCTTCGGGACATCGGCCTCGCACGTGAGGTTCTCCCCAACATAGGCACACACATGATTCTGCACGGCGGCCCTCCCATCACCTGGCAGAACATGTGCGGCCCTATGAAGGGCGCCATCATCGGCGCCATTCTCTATGAAGAGTGGGCAACGGATACGGCCAGCGCAGTTGCCTTAGCTTCCGGTGGCGATATTGTCTTTGAACCGTGCCACCACCACGCCACCGTAAGTCCGATGGCAGGTGTTATCAGCCCATCCATGCCAGTCTGGATGGTCGTCGATACGACGCACAACCGTCCCTCGTTCAGCAACTTCAATGAGGGACTCGGAAAGGCGCTCAGATTCGGTGCCAATGGTCCGGAGGTGATCGATCGCCTCAAATGGATAGAGCAGACGCTTGCACCAACCTTGCGAGCTGGGATTCAAGTCCTCGGCGGCATCGATCTCAAACCCTTGATGGCGCAGGCCCTACACATGGGCGACGAAGTGCACAATCGTAATGTCGCGGCATCCTCTCTGTTCCTCAAGCGTCTGATCACGGCTCTCTTGAAAACAGGCGCGCCGTCGGCCGACATCGCCGCAACGGTGGACTTCATTGCTGGCAATGATCACTTCTTTTTGAATCTCTCCATGGCCGCCTGCAAAGCCATGCTTGATGCCGCCCATGGTGTTCCCGACAGCAGCATGGTCACGGCAATGGCGCGCACCGGCGTCGAATTCGGCATCCGCGTCAGCGGCACGGGAGAGCGCTGGTTCACCGCGCCGGCGCCGATCGTTGACGGACTCTTTTTCCCCGGCTACACCACAGCGGACGCGGCGCCAGATCTGGGAGACAGCGCGATCACCGAAACGGCTGGTGTCGGTGGGTTTGCAATGGCAGCGGCCCCGGCCATCGTCAAGTTTGTCGGCGGCGCGCCGCAGGATGCGATCGACAACACCATGGCGATGACTCACATCACAATCGATCGCAATGAAACATTCGCGCTGCCGCTGATGAATTTCGCCGGCTCGCCAGCTGGCATCGACATCCGCAAAGTCGTCGATACCGGCATTCTGCCGATCATCAATACGGGAATCGCCCATCGTGAGGCGGGAGTCGGACAGATCGGAGCAGGTATCACTCGGGCCCCCTTGGCCTGTTTTACGCAGGCGGTGTCCGCACTGGCGGAGCGCGTCTGCGACAATCGCCAAATGCAGAGAAGGTGACCATGGAATACGCCGGCAAACTTGCCGTGGTTGCGGTCGGGGGCAATGCGTTGATCCGAGACAAACACCACAAATCGATTCCCGACCAAAGCCGTGAAGCGGCCCTCACCGTCCATCACATCGCAGACATGATTGCGGCCGGCTGGAACGTGGTGATCACCCATGGAACAGGGCCTCAGGTGGGATTCATTCTGCGCCGCTCCGAATTGGCGCTGGAAGAAATCCCTCCCGTGCCGATGGATTATGCCGATGCGGACTTGCAGGGGGGGCATTGGATACATGTTTCTGAAAGCCCTCTATAACGAATTTCTCGCGCAGAAGCTCAATCGGAAGGCCGTGGCTATCGTCACGCAAACCTTGGTCGACCGCCATGACCCGGCATTTGCCGACCCGTCCAAGCCGATCGGATCTCCTATGGACGAACAAACCGCGCGCCGGCTCGCGTCCCGTTACGGCTGGGTGGTCAAGGAGGATGCGGGACGCGGCTGGCGCCGCGTGGTGCCGTCGCCGTTGCCGAAGATCATCGTCGAGCTGGCGGCGATCAAGGCACTGGCTCGCGCCGGATTCATCGTCATTGCCTGCGGCGGCGGCGGAATCCCTGTGATTGAAAACGAAGAAGGGAGATTGACCGGGGTCGAAGCGGTCATTGACAAAGACCTAGCATCAAGTCTCCTCGCCCGTGGTATCGGGGCTGATTTGTTGATGGTGTCTACAGCGGTTGAGAAGGTGGCCATCAATTTCAACAGGCCGAACCAGCAATGGTTGAATCACATGACTCTCGCAGACGCGAAACACTATCTTGCGGATAATCAATTCGACAAGGGCAGCATGGGACCGAAAATTCAGGCGGTGATCGAGTTTTTGGAAGGTGGCGGACGGATGGGACTGATCACCGATACACCCAATATCGGCCGTGCCCTGGCCCGCAACACCGGAACGTTCATTGTCAGAGACAGCGCGTCACCATCCACCATACAACATTGAGGAGGATCTATGGCTGCATTACGAAAACTCACGAGACGGCAAGTGCTCCAAGGCAGCGCGGCTGCCGGAGCGCTGGGAATGTTGGGCCGGTTCGACTGGATCGGACAAGCCTGGGGAGCGACGGACAAGGTCAAGATGGGGTTTATCTTTGTCGGACCTCGGGACGACTATGGCTATAATCAGGCGCACTTCGAGGGTAAATCGGCGGTGGCCAAGCTGGATTGGGTAAAGGCCTTCGATGAAGAAAAGGTGCCGGAAACTATCGAAGTCCAGAAAACGATGGAGAGCATGGTCAAGCTAGACGGGGCGCAAGTGCTCTTCCCCACCTCCTTCGGCTATTTTGATCCCCACATTCTCAAAGTCGCGCCCCAATATCCCAACATCCAGTTTCTGCATTGCGGCGGACTCTACCAGGAAGGGAAACATCCCAAGAACGCCGGCAGTTACTTCGGCTACATCGATGAGTCGCAATATGTAGCCGGTATCGTCGCAGGCGGCATGAGTAAAAGCGGGAAGCTGGGATTTGTAGCGGCTAAACCAATCCCACAAGTCCTGCGCAACATCAACAACTATATGTTGGGAGCGCGCAGTATCAGACCGACCTGTACGGTCAACGTGATTTTCACCGGCGACTGGTCGTTGCCAGTTCGCGAGGCGGAAGCCACCAATAGCTTGGTCGATCAAGGGATCGACGTTATCACCTGCCATGTCGATAGCCCCAAAGTCGTCATCACCACCGCCGAGAAGCGAGGTATCTATTGCACGGGCTACCATTGCAATCAAGCTAAGCTGGCTCCTAAAGGATATCTCACCGGAGCGGAATGGAATTGGGCCAAGGTCTATATGGGCTATGCCGAGATGATCCGCAAAGGACAGCCGATTCCTCATCTCATACGAGGCGGCTTGAAGGAAGGACTCGTGAAGGTCTCGGATTATCACCAAACCGTGACGGAAGCCGTTCGTACTCAAGCCGAAGCGGCGAAGGCAAAATTCATGAGCGGCTCAATGGTCGTGTACAAGGGTCCGATCAAGGACAATACAGGCCGCGTCGTCATCGCAGCCGGGAAAGAACATGTCCAGACGGATATCTGGCTGGAAAGTATGGATTGGCTGGTGGAAGGAGTCATCGGCTCAACCAAGTCATGAGCAACGGCATGTCGCACACTCTGAATAAGGCGCTGGAGCCGTTCCTCATCATCGTCGGGGCCCTGTCGGTCTCGATGGTGCTGTTCGGCGCCTTTGTGGCCTCGGCTGGAGCAAGTCCTATCGAGGTCTATCAGACGATGTACCGAGCCGCGTTCGGGACCTCATTCTCCTGGCAAAACACGTTGATCCGAGCGGGGCCGTTGATGCTAACGGCCCTCTGTACAGCGCTTCCTGGTTATCTGGGGTTGATTATCATCGGTGGAGAGGGGGCCGTGGTCATGGGCGGCCTCTTCGCAACCATCGCTGCCCTGACCATTCCCAGTGCTTCTCCCATGGTCGTCCTAACGATCATGGCGCTCGCCGGCATGGCGGCCGGCGCGATCTGGATCGCCATTGGTGGAGCGCTGCGACACTATCGCGCCGTGAATGAGACAATCAGCAGCCTGTTGCTGAATTATATTGCCATCGCCCTTCTGAACCATCTCGTCACCAACACATTTCGAGATTCGGAGAGCCTCAACCATCCTTCGACGCATCATATCGGAGAGGCCAATATGATCGGCCTCATTCCCGGAACGGACCTCCATTGGGGATTGACATTCGGCATCGTGGCCTGTGTCCTCTCATGGGTTCTCATGCACCACACGGTCTTCGGCTTTTCATCCCAAATCGCGGGTGGCAATGTGCGCGCCGCCCAAATCGCAGGGTTGCCGGTTGGGCGGTTGATTCTCATCGTGTGCTGCGTGGCGGGAACGGCCGGCGGATTGGCGGGCATGGTGGAAATCGCGGCCATCCACGGTAGGGCCAATGATACGCTCAACGCGAACTATGGCTATGCAGGCATTCTCGTCGCCTTCGTGGCGCGCAACAACCCACTAGCCATCATACCCGTCGCCATACTGTTGGGGGGAATCCGGGCAAGTAGCGGATTGTTGCAGCGGGCCCATGATCTGCCGGATGCGACCGTGCTTGTCATGCAGGGCATCATCTTCCTCGTCATTCTGTTCAGTGAAACGCTATACGGCCGCTTTTCACGAATGCCGAAGCAAGGAGCCCTATAAATGGAAATTGGTTGGTGGGGCGTACTCATCGCGGTGCTCGGAGGAGCGATTCGTATTGGCACGCCGTTTCTCTTCGTCTCGCTGGGTGAATGTCTGACGGAGAAAAGCGGTCGGATCAATCTTGGTCTTGAAGGCACGCTGGTCATGGGCGCAATGACGGGCTATGCCGTCGCGCTACACAGCCGATCTCCATGGCTGGGAGTGCTGTGCGCTGGGCTGGCCGGCATGACGCTCGGCGCGCTGCACAGCTGGCTGTGCAGCTTTCGTCGTGTCAATGACATCGCCGTAGGCATTGCAATGATGCTGTTCGGCACAGGGCTGGCCTTTTTCCTAGGCAAGCCCTATATCCAACCGTCCGCTCCTCGACTGCCCTCCATTGATCTTGGAGGCTGGAGTGACGTGCCGCAATTGACTGCCGCTCTGCAAATCAACGCGTTGTTTCTGTTAGGAATCGGCGTTGCGATCGCGCTGGGGTGGATTTTAAAGCACACGGCGTGGGGGCTCAAAGTACGGGTCGTCGGCGAGAGTGCGACCGCGGCGCGCGCGCTCGGATTACCAGTCGATCGCATCAGGATCATGAGCGCCGCCCTGGGAGGATCCCTCGCTGGAATAGGTGGATCATATCTCTCACTCTACTATCCGTTCAATTGGAGCGAAGGCCTGTCGAGCGGCCAAGGATTGATGGCGGTGGCGCTGGTCATCTTTGCCCGATGGAAACCGGTCAGCTGTCTCTGGGTCTCACTCTTGTGGGGAGGGGCGGCGGCATTGGGTCCTTCCTTGCAATCCGTAGGGATCACAGGTGGATATTATATCTTCAACGCAATCCCGTACATCATGACGTTGGCGGTAATGATCGTCACCTGTTCTCCACGGCGCAATCTCGCGGGAGTGCCGCATGAACTCACGGTGACCCGATAGCGCATGGAACATAACCAATGACTACTATGAATTCATAGATTTCTGAGAGGTGATTTATGGGCACATATGTCGAAGCCGATCCCTATCCCTACCCATTCAACGGCGATCTCAGACCGGAGAATACCGCCTTTCTCATCATCGACATGCAGACCGACTTCT
>SXGR01303206.1_pt1 | contig 21041 bp, 15 predicted proteins | sample 3174711 | NCBI WGS metagenome assembly SXGR01 (sample SAMN11356860, study PRJNA531348) | freshwater metagenome | isolation source: freshwater sample F1-60 | place: China: Fuxian Lake, Yuxi | collected 2017-12-25 | reverse complement strand
GGTCACCGAAGAAGTCAACCAGTGGTATAGCGAAAACAGTTAGGAATGAGAATTGATCAACTGCCCGGGCGATTCAACCGAAGCGGAGGATCCCTTCGACTTCGCGGCACGGACAAATGCGCTGCTCCGCTCAGGATGCTCCCTTTGAGCGGTCAGCCATAAAACTCGCGCTCCTTAGTGGTGCTGTAGAGGCAGGTAGGGCACGTCTTAAGCGCGCCCTACCTACTTTTTTATTCGTAGCCCGCTATCGGCGGTCAGCTTTTGCACCAGAGCAATATGGAGGCTTGAATGATGGTCGTCGCGCATAGCCCCATGAAGGTGGCAGTCGTAACCAGGTCGGCGCGCGGCTGGCATTTCAGGCGAGATATCCCGCTATATCTCATGCTGCTGCCGGCTCTGGTGGGTCTGGTGTTGTTCTCGTACTACCCTATGCTTGGGACCATTATCGCGTTTAAAAACTACAAGCCGTTGCTTGGCTTCGTCCGTTCCGAGTGGGTCGGCTTGTACTATTTCGAGCTCATGTTTTCTAATCTCGACATCTGGGAGATCACCCGGAATACGTTGGTCATCGCCGTTGGCAAGATCGTCGCCGGACAGGGAGCTGCGGTTATTTTTGCTCTCCTGTTGAACGAGGTGCGCCACCAACTGTTCAAGCGAGCCGTGCAGACTTTTAGCTATCTGCTTCACTTCCTGTCCTGGCTGATCTTTGGCGCCATGTTGCTCGAGCTTCTGTCAACCTACGGGATCGTCAACGACGTTCTGACTTTCCTGGGATTCCCGCGCACACACTTGCTGGGGCATGCGAACACCTTCCAGCCGCTCATGATTCTTACCGATGTATGGAAGGAGTTTGGTTGGGGCGCTGTCATCTACCTGGCCGCCCTGACTGGGATCGATCCGACCCTCTATGAAGCCGCCGCCGTGGACGGCGCCGGCCGCTGGCAGCGCACACGCTGGATCACCTTGCCAGGGATCCTGCCCACCATCGTCCTGATGGCGACGTTGAACCTGGGTAGCGTCCTGAACGCGGGGTTCGAGCAAATCCTGGTCTTGTACAGTCCCCTTGTCTACAGCACGGGCGACATCATTGACACCTGGCTGTATCGGACGGGGCTTTTAGCCTCGCAGTTCAGCCTGGCCACGGCTGTCGGGCTGGTCAGGGGGCTCGTTGGCTTTGTACTGATCAGCCTCGCCTACTTTTTGGCTGACCGGCTGGCTAACTACCGCATTTTCTAGCTTCTACATTCGGAGTAACGCCATGATTGAGGACCGCTCGTGGGGATCACGTCTGTTCGATATCCTAAACTACACCTTTCTGGCGATTGTGGCCCTGGTCTGTTTGCTGCCCCTGATTAACGTGTTTGCGGTTTCGCTGAGTGACCGCGCGTCGACCACGGCGCACCTGGTCAAGTTCTGGCCGGTCAATTTCACGACCCTCAACTATGAGCAGATCGTCGCCCAGGCCGAGTTTCAGGGCGCGTTCATGATCTCATTGGCCCGGGTAGGACTGGGCTCAACGCTCACCATACTTGTTACGGTCTTGACCGCCTATCCACTGTCGCTCATCTCAGGCTTCCCGGGCCAGCGCCTGTTCAAATGGCTGCTGATCTTTGCGATGCTATTTAGCGGCGGGCTCATTCCGTGGTTCTTGGCAATCAAGAGCCTGGGCCTCCTGAACACGATATGGGCGCTGATCCTCCCCATGGCAGTGCAGGTGTTCTACATCATCGTCATGCTCAACTTTTTCCGCAATATCCCCGTCGAGTTGTCGGAAGCGGCTATCATGGACGGGGCCTCGCATTGGGACATTCTGTTCCGCATCTACGTTCCATTATCCACGCCCGCTCTGGCGACGATATTGCTCTTTGTGGCCGTTCTCCACTGGAACTCCTGGTTTGATGCGCTCATTCTCATGAACTCAGTCGACAAGTATCCGTTACAGACATACTTGAAAACCACTGTGATAACGGGGGATTTTACCAGACTGCTCAATGACCCCTTGCTGGTGGCGAAACTGTCGGAGCAATCGCTGCGCGCGGCCCAGGTATTTCTGGCTACGGTGCCCATTCTGATCGTCTATCCTTTCCTCCAGCGCTACTTTGTCAAAGGCCTGGTTCTGGGGTCAGTCAAGGGATAATGGCGGCAACAAGGAGGAACTCAATGCCAGCGCTATTTCCGAAAGCGGGCGAGTGGCCCTGTTACCGTCGCGACGGGACGCTGCAGGCCCGGTCTCCCTTGAAGGGCCAAATCGGCGAGCCTAAGATCGCCTGGAAACACTACCTCGGTGAGATCGAAACCCTCGTGGTCGTCGAGCCCGCCGGCGCCGACACGACGACCGACGTGCCCTCGCAGGCGCGCACGCAAGAGTGGAGCGAGATTGACAATCCGCGTTGGGGGGTGATCCCAACATTGGGCCTCGTAGAGGGACGGCTGCAGCCGGTCAAGAACACCAAAGCCACCACCTACGCCAGCATCTTCCCCGACACGCCTGGTCTCCAAAAGATCGAGTTTGAAAGCGGATTCCGTAAAGCCAGTTATGCGGTGAAAGGGGAATGGCCAAGTTGTGTGGGCCATTGCTTCACCTGGACGAATGGCCAGTGGATCCAGGTCTGGGAAAGCGAGCCGATTACAGGTCTCTTCCATCCCGAACCGCTGGTGGGTGACTTCGATGGCGATGGGAACCTGGAGGTGGCCGTTCTGCCCTGGTATGAATTGGTCATCCTCGATGCACGCACGGGCCGGATCAAAGACCGCGTCCGGTTCACGACCGACCTCAACGGTCGCAACTATGGGCTGTTTGGGGCCTACGATCTCAATGGAGACGGCTTGACGGAGTTTGTCATCCAGGCCGATTTTCCCAAGCATGTCGACGTGCTGGGCTATCGAGACGGAAAAGTGGGGCTACTCTGGCGCCGCGAGCTGGAGGCGTCCATCACTGACCAGCGCAAGCTCCTGCAGGTGAACCCGAACCCCGTGGTCGACGTGGACGGGGATGGGCGGCTCGAGGTATTGGTGAGCACCCTCAATGATGCGGGGGACTGGCGCTGGCGTCTCAGCGTTCATGATGGGATGACGGGTGAGATTAAAGCCGAGCTGCTCGACGAGTGCCTGCAAGGCGTGGTGGATCTGGATGGTGATGGCGTCAGCGAGCTGTTAACGATGAAGGCGCCGGAGGCCTGCCTGCCGCCGTATGGCACGATAACGCTGCGCAGCCTCAAGGGCGGCCGGGACTCGACACTCTGGAGCTGCGACCGTGCCGCCTGGCAGTTGTGGGAGCATGCCCTGCCCTTACACGTCACCGATGTCGTGCACAGCGATCGCCGGGATGTGCTTTGCCGCGTGGTTGACGGGCGCCCGATGGTGGTCTTCCGACAGCCAGTGGAGGGGGATCCAGCGCAGGTCGTGCTCTCCACGGCGTCCTGGGCGGAGGGCCGCCTCGAGGTGGGGACCACGGTAAAGGGGACCGAACTGGAAGGGCTTGGCATTGACAGCACGGGGGCCCTGCTTGTGCGTGCCCGCACCATCCCAGGGCAGGGCGCATCACTCGCGGTGAGCTCCGGTCGCGGGCTGGTGTTGGGGTCCTACCAAAAAGGGGCGGCACACGGCCAGCCCGCGGTTGTCTGGGACAAAGCCGCCAGCCGTCCGACCGTCATCTACCGCAGTGCCGGCGACCGGTTGATCGCCATTCATCCGCCGCACATAGACGAACCAGCCATTGAGCGATGGCGCCGGCCGGGTTGGGGAGAGACGAAAGGCAGCCGCTTTGCGCTTTGGCTTGGACCTGTCGCCGCAGACCTGTACGGCGACGGTCGCCGGCAACTGCTCTACGCCGCCACGGCTCCCAGCGGATGTGCCCGACTGGTCGCAGCGGACCTCAACGGCGCCGAGCTCTGGCATCACGACTTTCCCAGAATCAGGGGCGTGCGCCTGCTCGAGGACAGCGACGGGATGAGTGATCTGATCTTGTGGCAGGTGGGCCATTTCACCAGCCCCGACCACCAGGACGTGGCGGCCACGATCAGGCGGTCGATTCACGGCACGGAGGAAACCCATCTGCTCTCGGGGCTCGATGGTGCGCTCATCTGGCAGCGCGACCAGATGGTCATGACGAATCGGCGCGACAAGATGACCCCGGCGAAATGGGTCACCGGCGTCGGCGGGATACCGTTTACCATTGCCGATTACGATGGTGACGGATTGGATGAGCTCAACGGCATGTACGCGTTCGTCTTTTACATCCTCGAAGGCGACACCGGCGAAACCAGAGTCATGGTCAATGGCGGCGGTCCTCAGTTGGATGGAGGGCCAGCCCAACCATTCATCTATGGCGCCGCAGTGGCCGCCGACTTTGAGCATCTCGGCCGGCCGGGTCTGCTCCAGCCCAGGGGTCTCGTGCGCCCTGAAGGAGTCATGGCCTGGTTGGACGACAGCTACCAGGTCCGCTACGAGGAATACCCCGCCTGCGGCGATTTCGACGGTGATGGCAGACTGGAGGCTTTGCTTCTCGGCATGCAGGGCGGCATTCGTTGCATTGATCCGGCAACGGGGATCTTGCAGTGGCTCTTGCCGACCCCTTGGTGCGGGCAAACCTCCGATGAGTTCGACATGACTCCCAGATGGCAAACGGCGTGTGCGGACATTGACTCCGATGGCCGGGATGAAGCGCTCCTGTTGTTCGAGCGTACGCTTTATTGTGTGGGCGCCGACTCAAGCGGCACGCAAGGCCTGGTCAAGTGGAAGATCGAGTTGCCGGCCCAGGTCGGCGCGCCGACCATCGCCGACCTGGAAGGGAATGGCAGGGCCTCCATCCTGCTGGCAGGCGGCGACGGCTATTTGTACTGTGTGCAGTGATTGGCCCAGCCGGACACTTCGTCATGTCCAAATCAATAAAGGAAATGTCGATGCAGATTATTGTCTTCTCCAAACGGTTCGCGGCCAAGAGTCTGAATGAAATGACCGATCTGGCTTTGCAATATGAGTTTGGTGGTTACGACCTGTGTGTGCGGCCGGGGCATGCGGTTACCCCTGAGAACGCGGCAGAGAAACTGCCCGAAGCAGTGAGCCGAATGAAGGAGGCGGGACTTAGCCTCCCAATGGTGACGGGGCATTTCGATCTCTTGTACCCGGACCACCCGACCGCTGAGCCCATCCTGAAGGCGATGGACAAGGCGGATGTCCGCTTGCTGAAGTTGGGGTACTTCCAGTTCGATCCCCTCAGACAGGATTATTGGCAGGAGGTTGAAAGCATACGAAGGGCCTTTGCGGGATGGCAAGCCCTGGGTCGCAAATACCAGGTTAAGATCTGCTATCATACGCATTCCGCGCGGTACATGGGGCTCAACTGCGGGATGTTGGCCCATCTGATCGAAGGCTGCGATCCCCAATACATAGGCGCTTACGTGGATCCGGCGCACATGGTCGTGGAAGGCGAGGAATTCAGCGTGGGCGTGGCCATCGTCAAGAAGTACCTGAGCATGGTCGGATTGAAGGATGTCCTGCTAACACGGGAAGTGAAGAGCGGACATGGAAAGGCTGGCGTGAAATGGGTTCCCGCCGGCGAGGGCATGGTGGACTGGACCGCCGTGTTCGCCGAACTCGCCCGCATAGGCTTTGCCGGCCCGCTATCAGTTCACTGCGAGTTTGAGGTGCCTGACACCGAAGCCCTCAGTGTCTTGCAGCGCGAGATCCAGTTCTTTAGGCAACATCTGAAGCTCGTAGCGCAGTCGTCTCCAGGGTAGGCTGAGCTTTGCTTTCATATTGCTTGCTGTCTCTGACCAGTGAAGGAATTTAGAATGGAAAACCGGGAGAGTGTTCTAAGGTTCGGTGTGATTGGCTGCGGCCACATGGGGACCCAGGTTCACTGCCCTAACATGGCGGCGATCGAGGGGGCCAAGACGGTTGCCTATTGCGATATTGTGGAGAGCAGGTCCCAGAATCTGCTGGAGGTTTACGGGGGCGAATACACCACACCGGATGCGGGCCGGATCTTTGCGGACAAGAGTATCCATGGCGTTCTGATACAAGTCGGCCCGGCCCTTCATCCCCAGCTGGTGCAAGCCGCCGCGAAGGCGGGCAAGCACATCTTCGTCGAGAAACCGATTGCCATCGCGCTCTCTGACGCGCTGGCGACCGTGCGCGTAGTGGAGGCAGCGGGCGTCAAGTTCATCCACGGAACCTGCAACCGCCTGGCGCCTATGGTGAAGCTCGCCAAACGCATGTGCCCCCAGCCTCTTTACTCCTACTGCCAGTGTACCGACACGGTGACGGGTCAGGCCTGCCACAACCTTGACCTGGCGGTGAATCTCTTTCACGAAGCGCCGTTGCAGCGAGTGTACGCCAGCGGCGGCCAATTCTGGAACCTTGATCCACACCTGCTAGTCGATTCTTTTTCCGCGGTGCTCACTTTCGCCGACAGCAGCACCCACACCTACATCCAGCATGGCAAAGCTTACAACCCGCTGCTCAAGAAGTATCACTACCAGTTGTTCGGAAAAGACCGCTGTGTGTATCTGGCTAAGCGCTTCAAGGAATGCCACCTGATGAAGTCCAATACCGCCGTCGAAGAGTCATACACCTTTGACGGCGCCGACTTCGATCGCGGTCCCTTTGGCTATATGGGGCATTACGAGGAGTTGAAGGAGCTGGTGGACTGCGTCCGGCACGGCGGCAATGGAACGATGACCGTGCGCGACGCGGCCTTCATTCTGGCTGTGGAGAAGGCCATCTTGCGCAGCGCAGAGACGGGACAGGTGATCGATTTCCCGAGCTTCCTGATTGAGAACCAAGCGGGCCTGCTCCTGGATGGACGAGGATGACGATGAGCCTCAAGTCAAAGCACGCGTGGGCATGGACACAGTACGCGTCGGCGGGGACCTGGGACATACCGTCCGGGGCGTGGCCCTCGTGGAGGGCAATACCGGTTCACGGAGTTAAGGCTGGGAGGCAGAGGTTGATCTCATGCCACCCAGCCAAGCGGGTCCATCATTAATGGATGCGCTTTACCCTCTTAACCTAGGCCTGGGCAGCATACCGCTCCTCTCCGATGCCGAGACCCGTTCCATCTCTCCCGAGAACCCCGCCGGTGAAAAAGGCGGCGGTGCGAAGGCGTTTCCCGACGACAACAGCCCCGCCTCGGTATTGGGGCCGGGCTGGAAGGTGCGCCCCTGTATCACGTTAGAACCCAACAGCACCACGACGCTGGCTGACATCGCCGGACCGGGCGTCCTCCAGCACATCTGGATCACCGTCACACCGGACCTCAAGGCGTACCGGGCCACGGTGTTGCGCCTCTACTGGGACGAGGAACCAACACCCTCTATTGAGGTCCCCCTGGGCGATTTCTTCTGCAACGGGCACGGCCTGTGTTACAACGTCAACTCGCTCCCCATGGCCGTGAACCCTCTGGGCGGGCTCAACTCCTACTGGCCGATGCCATTCCGGCGGCGGGCGCGCATCACGATTCAAAACGAGCACGGGGAAGGAATAAAGGCCTTCTATTACCAGATCACCTATGCGCTCACCGAGGTGCCCAAGGGTGCGGCTCACTTTCACGCGCAGTGGCGGCGCTCCCTGACGACGCGGGAATATCCGGAGCACATCATCCTGGACGGCATCCAGGGGCGGGGGCATTACGTCGGTACCTTCCTGGCGTGGGCCCAGATGTCCAACGGTTGGTGGGGGGAAGGGGAGATTAAGTTCTATTTGGATGGCGACGCGGAACATCCGACCATCTGCGGCACCGGCCTAGAGGATTATTTCGGCGGCTCGTGGAGCTTTGATGGGCAGACCTACTCCACTCCCTTCCTCGGTTATCCGCTCAACCGCCAGGAACCGGGCGAAGTGCCCCGGCACGGCCTCTACCGCTGGCACGTCTATGACCCGATTCGCTTCAAGCAAGACCTGAAGACAACGATTCAGGCCCTCGGCTGGTGGCCGGGCGCGAAGTTCCAGCCCCTGACCGATGACATCGCTTCCGTTGGCTATTGGTATCAACAGGAACCGCACGCACCCTTTCCGGAGTTGCCGCCGCTACAGGGGCGCTGGTCGCGGTAACAGGCTTTCGTTGATGAGTTCGTCGCTGATTACACGCTCTACTGAGGAGGTTGACATGCTTTCGTTCAAAGTTCGTGAGTACGCTTCCTATCCCCCGGGGAACTTCATCGGCGCGCACGAGGAGCGGATCCAGACTGAACCCGGTACAGCCGCGCTTCTTTTGATGAATGTCTATGGCTTCTTGATGCCTAAAGAGCACCCGGCCCGGCAAGGGCTGGTCAGCCTCTACGGCGAGGCAGAGATAGAGCGGCGGGAGGCGATGGTTCGTGCAACCATTTTGCCGGCTGTAGAGGCGACGCGCGCCGCGAAACTCCCCGTCGTCTACGTGGCCGACAGCGCACCCCGCATCGGCCTGGAACGCTCCCACATCCGGCAGGTGATGGTCAAGCATCTGGGCATTGACCCGTTGGAGGCCTACGCTGAAGATTGCAACGATCCGCGGGAATATGCTCCCACGTCTTCTGGGCGTATCGTCTACGCGCCGGAACTGGCCCCGCAGCCCCACGATCACTACATACGCAAGTGGGTCTATAGCGGCTTCCACGGCACCTGGTTGGATCGTCTTTTGCGTAATCTCGGGGTGCATACGCTCTTCTGCACGGGCTTCAACGGCGATAGCGACCTGTGGTGTACCCTATTGGATGGGATGTGGAATGGCTACCGGATCGTGCTCCTGCGCGACGGCTTCGCCGCGGTGCACGTGCCTGAGTGCGAACCGGTCGTGGATTTCACCCAGCGTTTGGAGCTGTACACGGAAACGTGTCTCGGCTACACCGTCTCCACCAACGATTTCGTCGCGGCGTGCCGAGCCGCCGCGGAGGTGACAGCATGAGCAAACTCACTTTACCCACGCGTTACTATCGTCGCTTCCCGCCGGTGGCGCATCTGGGATACATCGAAGAAGACGTAGAGATCGACCTGGCGCGCACGGTTTTCCTCGTGGTGGATGTGTACGGGCTGGGCTTTGCGCCGGAGGAGGAATCGCGGGCGGCGCCCAGTTTGGTGACCGCCGATAGCGTCCACATTGAACGCGATATCGTCGTGAACCACCTGCGGCCCGCGACGGACGCGGCGCGGCGCATCGGCTTGCCGGTCGTCTATACCAGCAACGCGGCCCCGCGCATCGCGTTGGAGCGGTACGAATTCTGCGAACAGCGCAAGCGCAATGCGAAGCACGATTTCAAGAAGGTCTTTGCGGAATTACCCATTGACCCCCGCGAGTACGAATACGGCGACTCGGATATGATCAAGTACTCCCGAGTCGTCGCACCCCAACCCGGGGATTACTTCGTACGCAAGATCGTTTACAGCAGTTTCTTTGAGACGCGCCTGGACAGCCTGCTGCGCCACCTGGACGCAGACACGTTGGTCTGTGTCGGCTTCTCGGCGAGCGAATGTTTAATCGGTACCATGATGGACGCGTTCAATCGCGATTACCGCCTGATTATCCTGCGCGATTGCACCCTGGCGACAGAGACAATTCCCGCGGAGGAAGCCACCTCGGCTTTCACCCGTCGCATGGTGCTGTGGATGGAGACCTACATCGCGTCCAGTTCTACTTCCCAACACTTCATCGCCGCCTGCGCGGCCCTCAAGTCGGATATCCCCACCGAGGGATCGCTTGAGGGTGCTTGACGCGGGTTCGGGCCGATTGACGCCATGGCCCCGGAGACGACCTGGCGCTTGCGAAGTGGGCCAGGGAGCCTAGCAGAAGATATGGATAGCTCGCGGAAAGGAAATCTAGCATGGAATTGAACGGGACTCGCGCTCTAGTCACCGGGGCGAGCCGGGGCATCGGACGGGCCATCGCTCTGGCCCTGGCGCAGGAAGGGGCAGCCTGCGTGGGCATCAGCTATCTCAACCAGGCCGAGCAGGCTACCGGTCTCGCCAAAGAAATCGAGGCTGCCGGGAGCCGCGCGCTGGTATTATCCGGCGATGCGGGAGTGCAGGAACAGGCGGAAGAGATCGTGCGCCGTTTTATCGCCGAAGCCGGAGGCATAGATATCCTGGTAAATAGCGCCGGCGCATCCGCCCCGGGGCGGATCGATACCGTCTCCCCCGAGGTCTGGGACCATACCCTGCGCGTCCATGTGAGCGGCCCCTTCTGGTCTTCGCGCATAGCCGCGCCGGTGATGATGTCGCAAAAACTCGGCAGAATCCTCAACATCGGTTCTATCGCTGGACATCGCGGCGTTATTGGCGCAATTGCCTACTCCACAGCCAAGGCCGCCATCGTCGGCTTTACCCTCTCCCTTGCCCGGGAACTGGCTGACTATAACATCTTGGTGAACGCCCTCGCGCCGGGACTGATCGACACAGATTTCCATGCCAAGACGCCCCCCGAAATCCGCAAGAATAACGTGGATAATCGCGTTCCCTTGCATCGCTATGGCTCTGCCAAAGAGGTGGCCGAGGCTGCCCTGTTCCTGCTGCGCAGCGACTATATTACCGGCGAGGTCTTAACGATTGATGGCGGATTAGAGATGCGGGTTGCATGACAGCCAGACGAAGAGCAAAGACTTTAGGGTCGGGTGCGGTGCGCTTCCGGTCGAGCCATGGCCGCCAGGCGCCGTCCCATGTACCCGTGTTGCCCGGGCTCAACATCGGCAGAAACCCGTTCGGCGAATTGATCGGCGGTCCTGCGTTCGGGGGCAAGTATCAGCCGCTCGGCGAAAACGGGTTCACTCGTCACAACGGGGATCTGCACAACAGACATGCCCTGACGACGGGCACCTGGTTGCTGTATGCGCACGATCTCCCCTACTTGGAGATGGCTACTCGCTCCGGCGGCTCCTATGCGCAACCGGCATTCCTGCCGGGCCTTGGAGCCCAAGCTACGGTCAGGGTGGCGATCGAGGTGCAGGGCGCCTTGCATTGGCTCGATCGCTTCGCGGCCATCGACGTCTTTCTGTATCCCGGTCGGATTGGCTACGCGTGCTCTGACCCCGTGCTCGGCATCAGTGTGCACCTGGAGTTAGATCCTTTCATCGAGCGGTTCGGTTTCGCGGTGCGGGCCGAGGTGCAAGGCCCGAATGCCCACAACGTCCGCTTGGTGTGGGCGGTGGGGAGGGTGGGGGATGGTGACGAGAGCATCGTTCTGAGCGAGACCTACGCACAGCTCTCGGCCCCTGGCTACCCCTACACCAGGGTGTACGCCGGCGTCACGGCGCAAGAATGCGAGCTGAGAACCGGCCCGCGCTCCTACCTGGACCCGGCCAGCTCAGCGGCGCCGCCTGAGCCGGTGGCGCGCATCATGCCTTGGATGGCACCGCCCACAAGCGTGGTGGTGTCCAGCGGCGCTGCGGAGGAAGATTCGCCTCACTGTGCTGTCATATCGGTCCCGCTGCACCTGGGCCCCGACGCTAAGTCATCACACCATTTCGTGCTGGTCTGGGGCTACACGGACTACGATCGGGATGGCCTGGCAGCCGCCTACCAGCGGATCCGCTTTCGGCCCTTTCCCGACCCGGATTGGGTGGAGGTAATGAAAACCCGGTATTTCCAGCACTGGATCGGCCGTGGGTTGGACCCCGAGGCCCGGTTCTTCGAGCTGCGAGCCTCGGTCGAGTCGGCCGTCGCCGAGAATGTGGCGTTCTGGCAAGATCAATGCCGCCGGTTTTCCGTACGCACCCCCGATCGGTACCTGGACAACGTCATCAACAGCATGTCTGCGGCTGCTTACCTTCATTACGAGTACCCGGCATTTATCCATGGGCTGGAATATCACAAGTACGGCAAAATCAACCATGGCTACTATGGTTTTGAGAGTGCCGGTCTCCACCAGGAAGTGGCCGAGTCGCTGAAGCTCGTATCCGGTACCCAATGCGTGAAGGGCCGCCAGCGCTACTTCTCGCCAGCGCTGGCCATCAGCACCTGGGCCGAGGATATGGACTTCTACTTTGTCGAGCAGGTCTGGTACCACTGGCGCTGGACCGGCGATATCACCTTTCTGGCTAATATGTGGCCGGCAGTGCGGCGCGCGCTCGAGCATGGCCTGGCGGTCAGCGACCCCAACTGCGACGGCATCATGGCTGGCTACTACGAGCAGTGGAACTGCGATGGCAACGACTCGGGCGACCGAGGGGTTCTCCAAACGGCGATGGCCTGGGCAGCGCTGCGGGCGGGCGCGCAAATGGCCGCCGTGCTGAAAGATGTCGACTTCATGGGCCACGGTTTCAAGGCGGCTTTTCAGCCGGACCCGCCAGACTACGCCGAGCGGTACTCGCGCCTCATGAAACACGTCGAAGAGCAGTTCGCTCGGCACTTGTGGAACAACGATGTTGGGGCGTGGAGCAGCGCCGAGCCCAACGGCATCGTCCGCCCGCGTGCCCACACCATGGAGCAGAACTACCACATCTGGCGCGGCCTGGGAGACCCGTTGCGTAACTACATGGGCTTGCGCTTCATTCGCGAGGAGTATCAGCACAGCGACATTTCGCTCGGCGCCACGTTCGAGTACATCAACGACTTCTGGCCTGTGATCTGGAGCCACCACTATGTGGCCACGGGTGATACGCTGGCCACCTTTCTGTCGGCCTGCGCGGTCGGCGATGCGGAGCAGCACTGGACAGCCTTCAAGACTGTCAGCGACACGGCCTATGAGTTCGGGGGACCCGTCTGGCACCATGTGGGCAACCGGACCATGGAGACCGATCCGATGTACTTGCAGGCTGTGATCGCCGGTCTTTTCGGTGTCCAGCCATGGCTCGGCGAGAACCTCTTCGTCATCCGCCCCGCCTTTCCCGCTGCATGGGATCGGGTCGAGTGCAACCACCGCGACATCCGCTACACCTATCACCGGTCGGTTGGACGGCTGGAGATGGCGGTGCACACGCCAGTGCCGCGGCGCGTGCGCCTGGAGCTGGCGGTGCAGGCGCCCGTCGGCGCCGTCACGCTTGACGGCCGGCCGGCTGTGTATCGCGTTCTGGCAGGCCTCAACCAGGCCTATGTCGAGATCGAGCTACCCGTGAGCATAAGCGCCGTTGTCACGGTCGTCTTGGCCGGCGATGCGCCCGTTATCGCCGGTGACGTGCGGCGCGTGGTCGGCCAACGGGCTGCGTTTGTGGTTCAGGGCATTGATGGCGTTGAGCTACATGACCCGCAGGAGAGGGTGCGAGACGTGCGGGTGACGCTTCAGGGAGATGGAGCGGCGGAGGTGAGTTTCGTGCCCGTGCGCCCGGGCCGCTGTACGGTGTTTCTGCGTCTGGCGGTAGGAAACATCGCCTGGCTACGGCCGCTTGACCTGACAGTCGTCGAGCCGGTACGGGCGATCACGCGTTATACACCGGGGCTCAACCGTGACGGCCCGGCGGTCGCGTCGCCGCACATCGATATCGATAGACGCATCGCGAGCATTCAGGTAGAGAACAACACATCCAACCTCCTGACCGGAGAGGCCCGCATCACCGTCGCCCGGCAGGTCCTGCGGCAAGAGCTGGTGCTGCCGGCTCAGCAAAAAACCGAGCTCATGATCGATTTGGAGCCGGTATGGACCGCCCTTTCGCCGGGCACCGTGCCGCTGCGCCTTGCCCTCGGCGGCTACGAGGCCGAGGCAGACGCCATCGCCTGGACCATCCCAGCATCCGTGCTGGCGGGTCGCCTCCATCAGGTGGACCTACGGCCGGCTTACAATGCGGACATGGCGACGCTGTTCAGCCCGAGGACGCGGTGGCGGCTCGACTATGCGGGAGGGCAGCACGGAGTGGACTGGCGCTCGCCTATACGGAGCGACGAGCGCGGGTATGTAAATACGAACTCGGTCATGAGCCTCTATGACTACGGAGTCTTGTCCGAGCACGTCCTACCCGTGGCCACATGGCATGCTCCTGCCGATCTTTCTGTTGACACCGTAGCCGCCTGTGGCATACCTTTCAAGACCGAGGCGGGCCGCATCCTGGCCGTCTGCTGCACCGAGCCGTACGACCAGTTCCCTTCCTCGACAGCGCTCAGCCTGGGGGTGCCCATGAATCTGGAGAAGCTCTACTTCCTCACCGCGAACCTGGTGAAGCCGCGCAAGAGCTACTTCCCGGCAGCAGAGCTGGTGGTCCACTACGTGGACGGCGCGCCAGTTACTCACCCATTGGTTCCACCGCACACCATGCCGGGGTTGTTGCAGCACTTCTGCCCACGCGCCTGCGCCATACCGTATGGTTATCTCACGTCGGGCAACCCAATCCCGGATAATCGCTGCTACTTATCGGTCACCGATATTGTGCTCGATGCCGCCCGTGCCGTCGGGTCCATCGAAGTCAGGTCAGCGACTACGGAAAGCATCCTCGGCGTGCTGGGTATGACGTTGCTGGATGCCGAGTAGCGGCGCATCATTAGTTCAGGAGGATCAGGATGGCATACCAAATATCAAATAACAAGCCTGGGCAGATGACTAGTGCCCTGAAGTCCCGCCATGAATTGGAAGGTGAGATGACTGCTTCCCGCAATTCGCAGCTGCCTGGCCGGCCCGTGCGGATCCTCAGCATCAGCTTCCCCAACGGCAAGACGCTGGCGCAGGTTGCGGAGATCGTGGATCGCGAGGCAGCGGCCGGCGTCGACCTGGTGGCGCTGCCTGAGACGTTCCTCGGCCAGGCAGACCACGCGCCGGAGCCGCTGGAGGGCCCCACGGTGACGACGATGGCGGCGCTGGCCGCCAAGCACCGCACCTACATCGTGTGCCCCATCGATCGCTGCGACGGTCCGCGAAGACTGAACACCGCGGTTCTGATCGACCGGGAAGGCCATGTGGCCGGCGTCTATGACAAGGTATACCCCTATTGGTCGGAGTACGATGTGAAGCCGCCGGTGACGCCCGGCAGCGATGCGCCGGTGTATCAGGCTGATTTTGGCCGAGTCGGCATGGCCATCTGCTTCGACGCCAACTTTCCGAGCGTGTGGCAGCGGCTGGCCGAAGGGGGGGCCGAGCTGGTGGTGTGGGGCAGTGCCTACTCCGCCGGCACGACCTTGCAGGCGCACGCGTTGAACCACAACTTCACCATTATCACCTCCACCCAGACGCGTGACTGCATCGTTTACGACATCACTGGCCAAGAGGTCTTCTATGCCAAGAGCGACGACGTAAACGTGAGCCACGTCGTCGTGGACCTCGATCGGGCCATCTTCCACGAGAACTTCAACATCGCCAAGCGTGACCGCCTGCTGGCCGAGCACGGCGATGAGGTGGAGCAGGAGCGCCACCTCGAACGCGAGCAGTGGTTCGTTCTGCGGGCCAGGCGGCCTGGTGTCAGCGTGCATGCGCTGGCGAGCGAGTACGGGATGGAGGAGTTGGCCGACTACAAGACGCGTAGCTGTCGCGAGATCGACGCGCTGCGCGGGCGGGCGTTCACACAAGAGGTGAGGGCTTGAGTTTTCGGATCTGCAATATCGGGTGCGGCGAAATGGCGTGGGCGTACGACGACCTGTCGTACATCCGCGATGCCGAGACCCACACGGATAGGATGGTGGGCGGGCGTGACGTACCACCTTATCAAAGGAGCAAGACAGCATGGCCGAGCAAGTGATTCAATTCTCTGTATTTACCAAGCCCTGGAAACAGCCTTTGCCGGAACTGGCCGGGATGGTGCGCGGCTGGGGCTTCGACGGCATCGAGCTGCCCGTGCGGCCGGGCTACCAGGTGGCGCCCGAGCAGGCAGGCCGCGATCTGCCGGCGGCGGCCAAGGTACTGGCCGATCAGGGGCTGCGGATCTTCAGCGTCGCCGCGCCGGGTGGCCCGGTGGCCGAGGAGCTGGTGGCGGCGTGCGCCGAGGCCGGTGTGCCGGTCATCCGCATCATGATGAGTGTGGGGCCGGACGGCTACATGGCCACCGAGGCGCGCACACGGCACGAGCTGGAAGTGCTGGTCCCGATTCTTCAGCGGTACGGCGTCACCATCGGCGTGCAAAACCACTGTGACGCGTGCCTGTCCAACGCAATGGGGCTGCGCCACCTGCTGGAACCGTTTGCCCCGCGCGAGGTCGCGGCCGTGTGGGATGCCGCGCACAACGCGCTGAACGGCGAAGACCCCGAGCTGGCCATCGACATCATCTGGGATCACCTGTGCATGGTGAATCTGAAGAACGCCTACTGGCGGCGCGTGAACGGCCCCGAGGCCGAGGTGGTGAAGTGGCGGCCGTGGTGGACCAGCGGGCCGCAGGGGCTGGCGTCGTGGCCGCGCGTGGTTGCGGAGCTCAGGCGCCGCGCGTACCAGGGTGTCGTGTGCTTGACTGCGGAGTACAGCGAGGAGGCCGCGGTCAACCGGCTGATCGCCGAGGACATCGCGTTCGCGAAGCGCCTGTTTGCCTAGAGAAGGAGAATTTGGCATGACTATCATCGCACGCGGAGAGAAGGTTCGTGTGGCCATGGTCGGCGCGGGCAACATGGCGAATACCGTGCACTATCCCTCGTTGGCTTCCTTCCCCGACGTGGAGTTCGCGGGCATCTGCGATATCCGGCTTGACAGGCTGCACGGAACGGCCGACAAGTACAATATTCCGGCTGAGCGGCGCTATGTCAACTACCAGAAGATGATTGAGGAGGTGCAGCCGGATGCTGTCTACGTGATCGGGCAGCCGGACGTGATGTACCCGTTGTGGATGTGGTGCCTGGAGCACGGGCAGAACCTCTACATCGAGAAGCCGATGGCCATCACGGTGCATCAATCCCGCAGCCTGGCTTACATGGCCGAAAAGCACGGTTGCATCACGCAGGTCAGTTTCCAGCGGCGCATCTGCCCGCTGGTGGTGAAGCTGCGCGAGGAGTGCCTGAAACGCGGCCCCATCGTGCATGCGGTATGCCGCTTCTACAAATACCTGATCCAGCCATACCTGGACGCCCGCGACCACATGATGGACGACTGCGTGCATTCGATAGATACCTTGCGCTGGATGTGCGGCGGCGAGGTGGTGGGCGTCGAGAGTCTGACTCGCCGGGTGCTTGTGCCCGACATCAATTTCATCTCGGCGACGCTGCACTTCGACAATGGTGCAACTGGTTACCTGATCAATAGCTGGAGCAGCGGGCGGCGCATGTTTGCTGTGGAGATGCATGCGCCCGGCATCTGCGTGGAGGCGGAACACGAAGGTAAGGGCGTCGTCTACGCCGACGGCGACACCCAGGGGATCACCTACGACACCCGGGAGGTGGCCGGCAGCGACCAACTGTATGTCTTCGGTGGGTTCCAGGCCAAGAATCGCGAGTTCGTCGACTGCGTCAAAGCCGGCCGACAGCCCGGCTCGACTTTCTCGGACGCGGTCAAGACCATGGAGGTCGCCGAGTGGATCCTGGCTCAGTCGCTTCTGACGGAGATCGTCGAACGCCGCGGGGCAAGGTAGCAGGTCGGCACGTAGGAATTCTGATCGAACGAATGGTAGATACGGAGAGACGCGTCCTCGAACTGAGCAGAGGACTTTCACCCATGACGAACGGTACCCGGAGAGTTACGTGATTAGCTACACAAGTAATTTGACTATCCCGCATACTCGGTGAGAGAACCGATGACCAATCCACGCACCCAACGCATCGTCTTCCAACCCAAAACCGGAGAGGCCCTCTAGCGCGGGATCAGAACGATCGTGGCTGCTGTCCGACCCACGCTCGGCCCGCGGCCCCGGCTGGTGGCCATACAGCGTGCCGGACGGACCGATGGCCCCGAAATGCTCGACGATGCCGGTCTGATCGCCCGGCGCATCATCCAGCTCCCCAACCGTGACGAAGACATGGGCGCCATGCTCGTGCGCCAGATGCTGTGGCAGGTGCGTGAGCGCGCCGGTGACGGTTCAGCCGCGGCCGCCGTCATCTTCGAGTCGATCTACAATCAAGGCTTGGCCTATATCACCGCGGGCGGCGACGCCATGCGCCTGCACCGCGACCTCGAGACCGGCCTGCGCGGCATCGTGAACCGGCTGGCCGGTATGACAAAGCCGCTGCGGAGGCGCCGGGCGCTCGAACACTTCGCGCACGGCATCTGTTACGACCCGGAACTGGCCCAGATGCTGGGCGAGGTGTTCGACACTATCGGCGAGTACGGCCGGTTGGACATTCGGAGGGGGCAGGGCCGTAGCATCGAGCGGGAGTATGTCGCGGGCATGTATTGGGACGCGGCGCCCTACTCCCGCGCGATGCTAACCGGCAAAGCCCAGCGGCGGGTCGATCTGGAGGACGCGGCCATCCTGGTGAGCGACTTGAATATCGAGCGCGGCGAGGAGCTGGTGCCGCTGCTGGAGGCGATGGCCCTGGCCGGCGAGCGCTGCCTGCTCCTGATCTGCCGGAGTCTGGCACCCCAGGCCCTCAGCCTGCTGATGGCCAACAGTCAGGCGGACCACCGGCAGATCGTCGCGGTGCATACCCCTTACGTCGGCAACCAGCAGAAGGCCACGCTGGAAGACCTGGCGCTGCTGACCGGCGCGCAGACCCTGCTACAAGCGGCTGGCGACTCAATGGCCGCCGCGAGACACGCGCACCTGGGCCACGTCCGCCGCGCCTGGGCCGACAAGGACTATTTCGGCATCGTCGGCGGCCAAGGGGATCCGAAACGCCTGCGGGCCCACCTGGCCAAGTTGCGCGCCGCCGTGGCGACCGCCACGGACCACGATGTGCGCAAAAAGCAGCGCGAGCGCATCGGCAACCTGATGGCCGGTTCCGCTACGCTGTGGATCGGCGGCGCGACCGAGACGGAGATCAAGCTGCGCACAGAGCTAGCCGAGCGCGCCGCGGAGGCGCTGCGCGGCGCGCTCATGGAGGGGTTTGTCTCTGGGGGCGGCGCCGCGCTCCTGGACTGCCGCCCGCTGCTCCGGCAGATGGCGGATGAAGCGTCTGACCGGGAGACGCGCACGGCCTATCGTATCTTGACGACCGCGCTGGAAACGCCAGTGCGCACCCTGATCGCCAACGCGGGCTACGACGTAGCGCGCACCATGGGCGAGGTGGATCGCGCTGCGCCGGGCCACGGCTTCGATGTTCACGGGGAGCGCATCGCTCCGATGATCCAGGCGGGCATCCTCGACGCGGCCAGCGTAGTCCGTATTGCGACGACAGCCGCAGTGACCACCGCCGCGCTGGCGCTGACCACGGACGTGCTCGTCCATCGCGCCAAACCGGTGATGAGTTCTGGGCCATGAGCAAGCCTTCTGAAACCAATACCTTGCCTGGCGCCGACGCAACCGCCAATCCCGTGTACACGCTGGCCACAGCGCCCGGCCCCGCCGCGCAGCCGGTCTGCTACGCGGCGAGCCGGGCCGGTCTGCTCGCCGCCATTGATGGTGGCGCGACGTGGCGGCCGCTTTTCACCGTGCTGAACTTGCCCGAGCTGCTGCCGGCCACCGCCGTCGCTGTCTCCCCGGACCATGCCGCGGATGGCACGGTCTTTGTCGGGACGAACGGCGGGATCCTCCGCTCCTTCGACCGCGGCGCCAGTTGGTACGTGGCGCAACTGCCGGCACCGCCTCCGTTGATCGTGGCGCTCGCCACATCGCCCGATTTCGGCGACGATGGTGTAGTCTTCGCCGTCACCGCCCAGGACGGCGTCTTTCAATCCGCGGACCGTGGGAGTGGCTGGGTGGCTTGGAACTTCGGCCTGCTGGACCTCAACCTGTTCTGCCTGGCCGTATCGCCCGCGTTCGCGCGCGACGAGACGCTCTTTGTGGGCGCGGAGGGCGGTGTGTACCACAGCACCAACGGGGCGCGCGCCTGGCGCGAGCTGGGCTTCCCCGCCGACGCTGCGCCCGTCCTCAGCCTGGCGCTCTCCCCACACTTTGAATCGGACGGCACGTTGTGGGCCGGAACCGAGGCCGGTGGCCTATTCGTGTCGGGCGACGGCGGCGAGAGCTGGCGGCGCCTTCTGGATGGCGAGATCGGGGCCATCAACGCGCTGGCGGCGGCAGCGAACCCCGAAGGCGGCACGACCCTGTTGCTGTTGGCGGATGGAGGGCTTCTGCGCTCAGAGAATGGCGGCGCAACCTGGCAGGATCTGTCGGGCCTGCTGGAGGGTGATGCCAGCGCGATGTGCCTGGCCGCGCCCGGCGCGCTCGACGCTGGCGCGCCGATCTTCGTGGGCAGGGTAGATGGCACGGTGCGGCGCATCGTCCTGCCGGTATCTGCGCGCACGAATCCGCCATGGCCGGTGGTGGCGAAGTGATCGTGCCGGACTTCATTTAGCTTTTCAAGTACAGGAGATCAACCTATGATGCCCGATATCACACACATCACCTCGGCCCGGACCGCGCGTTTCTCATCCTGGGATAAGAGCGGGCGCAACGAGGATGCCTGGTACATTGAGCCGGGCGAGGCCAGGGTTCTGGCTGACATCCAGGGTCCGGGATGCATCACCCATATCTGGATGACCCAATTCCAGCACTACCGGGATTGCCTCCTGCGCATGACCTGGGATGATGCAGCGCACCCGAGCGTTGTGGTGCCTCTGGGTGACTTCTTCTGTCTCGGTCACGGCATCGTCAACTCATTCCAGTCGCTGCTGTTCAGCGCCTCCGCCTTCTCGAATAACCGGGTCGAGGGCCCCACCTTCAAAGACGCAGGATGCGCTCTGAACTGCTACGCACCCATGCCGTTTGCCAAACGGGCGCTCATCGAGCTGGTCAACGAGTCGAAGGAGACCCACAGGCAGTTCTTCTACGTCGACTATGAGACCTACGACAAAGGCCTGGCCCCCGACACCGGCTACTTTCACGCCGAGTTCCGCCGCGAGAACCCGTTCGGCGGCTGGGGGCATGAACTCCAGGTGAACAGCCCCGAGTCCCACATCGCCAACGAGGAGCGACTGGCCTGGGATAACAACTACGTCATCTTGGAAACACAGGGACGGGGACACTATATCGGCTGCAACCTGAGCTTCTCCAACTTTCTGAACGGCTGGCTGACGACCGAAGGCGATGACATGATCTGGGTGGATGGGTACAAGTGGCCGCCGGACCTGCACGGGACCGGCACTGAAGATTACATCAATCAAGCCTGGGGGATGCAGCGGAACGCCTTCCTGCGCAACGGGT
>SXGR01364335.1_pt1 | contig 21045 bp, 14 predicted proteins | sample 3174711 | NCBI WGS metagenome assembly SXGR01 (sample SAMN11356860, study PRJNA531348) | freshwater metagenome | isolation source: freshwater sample F1-60 | place: China: Fuxian Lake, Yuxi | collected 2017-12-25 | reverse complement strand
GTCTCACGCGCTTCGAACGCGCGTGAGACGACGGCCAGGCGAGCCGCCAGGTCAGTGGCAGGGCGCGAAGCGTCAGCAAGGGTGGCCACCATCGCGCGAGCGTCACGCGACAAGGCCTGCCAACGGCCGGCAGCTGCCTCATCTTCCTGAGCGGGCAGGGCTTCAGCCTCGACAACGAGCGTTTCGAGCGAGGCACGAGTGTCTTGCAGGGCGGCGCCAAGGACGTGCCGCTTGCAGCAGGCGCCGACGGCCTGCGCAAATCGCGAGGCTAGCTGATCCGCCTCTGGGCCATTGCCCACGAGCGGCGTGAGCTGCGTCCACTCTTCTTCGATTGGGACGAGCTGTTCGATGATGTCGTCGCCTTCGATCGTTTCCACACGCTGGCAGAGCGCTTCGCGGCTGGCGAGCGCTTCCCCGCGGCGGCGCGCCTTCTCAACAGCGGCTTCAATCTCAGCGCGCTTCTGCGCAATCCGCGCACGAGCCGCTTCTTCACCAGACGCAAATCGCCGCGCCGCAGCGGCGTCGGGCCCCGACAGGGCCTGCCACGCAGCGCTGATGCGCGCCAGGTCGGCCTCAGTGCGGTCGGGATCTGAAATATCGTTGAGACTCTCGACGGTGTCGCAGATCAGCGCCTCCTGGTGTCGCAGCTCTTCTTCGGCCGCGCGGAGCGCGGTTTCGGCATCCTCGATCGCCTGCAGCATCGACTTGGCGCGGCGAGCCACCGCCTTCTGCTGTGACCGGGATTCAATCGTCTTGAGCAGGGCCGCGTCTTCAGCCAGCGGTGTAGAAGCCGTCGCGGCCAGCCGATCAAACGCCGCCAGCGCCACATCCTTGTGGGCACTGTTGAGCGTGGTGTCGAGCAACTCGTCGGCGGAGGTCAGGCGCACACAGGCCGCAAGAGCCGTGCTTTCAAACTTAGCCTGGCGAGCCACCCCACCGAGCGCCCGTTCGTCGGACAGCCGGCTCAGGGCAACTTCGCGAACGGCGTCGGCCGCCGCGCCCTTGGCCACTGCCGACAGGTGCTTGTTGTCGGCCAGCAGGTGGGCTGCGACCACTGCAAGGGCAAGGTCGGCCGGGTCGGTCGCGAGCCGAAGGAGGCGATCCGCAGCAGCATCCTTGAGGGCCGGGTCCTCGTCCGTTGCGGTCACACGCCCAAGAACTACTGGGTCCGTCACCAGTTCAATGGCTGCCCGACGGACTTTCGCGTCCAGGTCTCCCTCCGCCATGGTCGCCAACTCGACAGGGTCCGCCAGTTCGCAAAGCGCCTCGAGCCTGATGGCGGGGTTGGCGTGTTTCCAACGGGGTTGCGGCTTGAGTTTGTCGAGGATGCCCACGCCTTCCGTAGAAGGAAAGGCCGTGCCGTACCTGGGCCGCTTACTCGTTCGCTCCCGTTCAGACGCTCCGTCCGTTTCGATTCAATCAGTTACGGTAGGTACTCGGGGGGATATGCGAAAGGCGACGAGACCCCGAAATCCGGGTGCCTGAATCCCTCGATCCAAGTGAGTGGACCGAATCAGATTCCTTCGAGCTGGGTCACCATCCGGTCGAGTTGCTCCACCACAGCTGCCACGGTGTCCGGCTGCGAGAGGTCAATTCCGGCCCTGGCGAGTTGCTTCATGGGATGGTCATTGCCCCCAGAAGAGAGCAATTCGATGTAGCTCGTCCGGGCAGCCTCCCGGTCACCCGGGTCGCTGGCCATCAGCGTTTTGGACAACTTCGCCGCCGAGGCGAAACAGGTAGCGTACTGGTAGACGTAAAATGGCGAGTTGAAGAAGTGGGGAATCCGGGCCCAGGTGATGGGGGTCAGTTCCTCAAGGCTCACGGCGTCGTCGTAATAGGTCTCGCACAACTCCTTGTACAAGGTGTTCAGGACGTCGGCCGTGACGGGCTCGTCGCGCTCCACCCGTCGATGGACCTGTAGCTCGAAGTCCGCAAACATCACCTGGGTGTAGAACGTGCTCGTGATGTTGTCGATGGCGTGCTGGAGCAGCACCGACCGTTCGTTGTCGCCGCTGGTGCGCTCCAGCAGGTAGTCGAGAAGCAACGCTTCGTTCAGTGTGGACGCCACCTCGGCCACGAAGATGGTGTAGTCGGAATATACAAACGGCTGGGTTTCGTGCGAAAGCATGGTGTGCATCGAATGGCCCATCTCGTGCGCCATCGTAAACACGTCGTCCAGCGTCTCGTTCCAGTTCATCAGCATGTACGGGTGTTTGCCGTAGACGCTCGCCGAGTAGGCGCCGCTGCGTTTGCCGTCGTTTTCAAAGACGTCAATCCATCGCTCCAAAAACCCGCGGCGCATGCGCGCCTGGTAGTCGGCGCCCAGCGGCGCCACGGCTTCCACGATGGGCGCAGCCACGGTGGAGTAGTCGTAGCGGTGATCCCACTCCACGACAGGGATCGAAAAATCGTAGGGGTAATAACGCTCGAGCTTCAGACGTTCGCGACGCAGCCGGTGATACCGGCGCAGGGGTTCCACACCCGCGCGCGCGGCGGCGATGAGGTTCTCCACGACGGCAGCGGGAATGGCATTACCGTGCAGTGCGGCATCCAGGCTGCTGGCGTAGCCGCGGGCGCGCGCCTGGAACCAGTTGCGCTGACACACGCTGTGATAGAGCGACGCGTACGTGTTGATATTGGCGGCGTAGGTGCCGTAGTGCGCGAGAAACGCGAGGCGCCGGTCGGCCTGATTGCGGTTTCCCGCCAGCACGGCGCGGTACTGGCCATACGACATCTTGACCGTCTCGCCCGTGCTCAGGGTGACGTCGGGGAACTTCGCGTCCGCTGTGGACAACGCGCTGTACGCCTCATTCGGCGCGGCGTTCACTCGAGTGGCTAATGACAGCAGGCGTTCGCCGGCCTCGTCCAGCACATGCTCCTGTTGCCGGTACACCTCTTCGATGGCGAATCGATACAGGGCCAGCTCCGGATTGGTCTTCATCCAGCCGCGAACGGTGGCCAGGGGAATGGTGAGCAGCTCGGGGCTGAACCACGACATCACCTGCTGCCAGCGGGCAAACAGCGCCTCGATGGTCTGACGCCTGCCGTTGATGTCGTTATCGCGCTGGTCTTCGTCGTACTTGAGCGACGGAAAGTAATAGACCGTGTGCGCCAGCTTTCCCAGCGCGTCACTTTGCCTGAAGGCCGTCAACAACTGCTCAGGTCCCTGGCCCAGCGTGCCCTTGAGCGCTGCATATTCATCGATCTTGAGTTCAAGTTGGCCACGGTCGGCTTCCCAGGCCTGCCAATCGGGGTAAATGTCGGCCAGGTTCCAGGTGTATTCCACTGGGATGTCCGCCCGATTGCGGCTCTTCACGGAGGCGGTGGTCATGATCCCCGATCATACCTGCCGGGCTATACTCCTGACTCTTTCGTGCTCCCGGTTCTGGAGGTTGAATGTTGAGGCATCTTCGATTCGTTGGGTTGTCTGCGCTGGTGCTCGGCGTGGCGTTTTCCGGTTCCATTGGTAGGCAATTGACGGCGCAGTCAGCTCCGGCTGACCCTCTCGACAGCCTGCACTTCAGGTCGATCGGCCCGGCCACGATGTCGGGCCGCGTGTCGGACCTGGCCGTGTACGAAAAGAACCCGGCGATTTATTACGTCGCCACGGCCCATGGCGGCGTGTGGAAAACCACCAGCAATGGCGCCACCTACGAGGCCCAGTTCCAGGATCAGGGCTTGATGTCCATTGGCGACGTCACGGTCTCGCAGTCGAATCCAGACCTGGTCTGGATCGGCACCGGCGAGTCGAACAACCGTCAGAGCACGTCGTGGGGCAACGGCGTTTACAAATCCATCGACGGCGGCCAGACCTGGAAGCACATGGGCCTGCCCACCTCGTACCACATCAACCGCATCGTGATGCACCCGACCAACGACAACGTGGTGTTTGTGGCAGCCACCGGCTCGCTCTGGGGCCCCGGCGGCGATCGCGGCGTCTACAAAACCACCGATGGTGGCGCCACGTGGAAACTCGTGCTCACGGGTGATGCCGACACCGGCGCCAACGACCTGGTGATCGCCGATGCCAATCCCAACATCATGTTCGCCACCATGTATCAGCGACGCCGTTCGCAGTGCTGCATGAACGGCGGCGGTCCCGGCAGCGGCGTGTTCAAGTCCACCGACGGCGGTGAGACCTGGGCTCGTGTCGAAGGCGGTCTGCCGACAGGCCCGATGGGCCGCATCGCCGTGGATGCGTACCGCGCATCAGCCAACATCGTGTACGCGCTCGTTGAGGGCCAGGGTCCGGCTGGTGCCGGCGATGGCGGCCGCGGTGGCCGTGGCGCAGGCGCAGGTGCGGCTGGCGCTCCAGCGCCGGCAGGCAATTCGAATCCGACAGGCCTCTACCGATCCGACGATGGCGGTGCGTCGTGGAAGCAGGTGAGCAATGTCAATCCGCGTCCGATGTACTTCAGTCAGGTTCGCATCGATCCCAGCAACCCCGACCGCATCTACATGGGCGGCGTAGGCATGCAGATGAGCATCGACGGCGGCCGCACCTTCCAGGCCGATGCGGCGCAGGCCATTCACGACGACATCCATCCGATCTGGATCAATCCAGACAACCCGAATCACATTCTGATCGGTGGTGACGGTGGTGTCGCGATTTCCTACGACATGAGCAAGACGTGGTTCCAGCACAACAACCTGCCGCTGGCGCTCTACTACCACGTGAGTGTGGACATGGCCACGCCGTACAACGTGTGCGGCGGCCTGCAGGACAACTACAACTGGTGCGGACCAAGTGCAACGCGCTTTACGCGCGGCATCCTCAACAGCGACTTCTATCAGGTGCAGGGCGGCGACGGCTTCGTGGTGCTGGTCGACCCCCTCAACCCCAACATTGTCTACAGCGAATCGCAGGACGGCAACATCCAGCGCAAGAACGCGGAGACGGGTGAAGCGCGCAACATCCGCCCGACATTTGCCAACACCGATCCTCCGGCGGCAGACGGCGCGCTGCCGTTCCGGTTCAACTGGGACACCGCGCTCATTCTCTCGCCCAACGAGACCGGGACGATTCTGGCGGCGGCCAACAAGGTCTTCAAGTCCAGTGACCGTGGCGACTCCTGGTCGGTCATCAGTCCGGACCTGACGATGAATGCCGACAGGAACGAAATCGCCATGATGGGCCTGCGCGGCACCGAAATCCGTATCGCCCGCAACGACGGCATCTCCAACTGGGGTACGATCGTGTCGCTCGCCGAGTCGCCAAAGCAGGCCGGCGTCTATTACACCGGCACAGACGACGGTGTGGTGAGTGTGTCGAAGGATGCGGGCAAAACGTGGACGCGCGTCACAGCGAACATTCCCGGCTTCCCGGCTGGCGCATGGGTGTCGGAAGTAGTGCCGTCGCGGTTTGACGCCGGCACGGTCTACGTCACCGTGGACGCCCATCGGCTGAACGACTTCAAGACCTACATGTGGGTGAGCAACGACTTCGGCACCACGTTCCGATCCGTGAACGCCAACCTCAGCACCGAAGTGGTGAAGACGCTGACCGAAGACACGAAGAACGCGGACGTGCTCTACATCGGCACCGAAACGGGCTTGTTTGCATCGCTCGACCGCGGCAAGAGCTGGCGGCGACTGAAGGGCAATCTGCCCACGGTGCGCGTGGACGAGATTGCGATCCATCCGCGCGACAACGCGATGATCATCGGCACACACGGCCGGTCAATTTGGATTCTCGATCATCTCGAACCCATCCAGGAATATGCGGCCGCGCAGGCGTCGGCGTCTGATGCCTTTTTGTTCTCCATTGGTCCCGCGCTGCAGTGGCGTTCGAAGGACCATCAGAACGACGAGTTCTGGGGCCATCACTTTTTCGCCGGTGAGAATCCGCCGACCGACGCCGTGATTCAGTTCCACTTGAAGAAGCCCGTGGGCGCGTTGTCGCTGAAGATTACTGACGCGCTCGGCAAGGACGTGCGCACCATTGCGATTCCGGCCGCGCGCAACGTGGCGGGCATCCAGGCCGCCTGCTGGGACATGCGCGTGGACTCGGCGCCAACCGTGGTGACGGCGCCCGGTGGTGGAATGCCTGCAGGTGGTCGTCAGGGCGGTGGACCGGGTGGACGCGCGGGCGGTGGCGGCGCAGTGCCGGGAGTGCCGGCACCCCAGCCGCCTTCAGGCGTTGACCCCACGAACCCCTGCGGCGGTGGCGGTTTCGGTGGCGGCGGCGCGAGCCAGGGACCCCTGGTGCTGCCGGGCACGTTCAACGTCTCGCTTCTCGTGGACGGCAAGTCGTCGGGCAGCAAACCCATGCGCGTGGTGCTGGACCCGGCCAATCAGCTCAGCGACGCCCAGCGCAAGCGTTACTACGACATCGTGATGGACCTGCATCAGGTGCAGACGCGCGGCGTGCAAGCGGCGCGCGCCGTTATGCCGCTCCATACCCAGATGACCGACCTGGCCGGCAAGATTTCAGGCATGGCCAATGCGCCCGACGCTGTCAAGACGCAGTTCACGGCCATGCAGAAGGAATGGGACACCGTGCGCGCCAAGTTCGGCGTGCCCCCGGCAATCGGCGCGCCCGGCGGTGGCCGCGGTGGTGGCGGCGCACCCGCCAACTCGCCCGACATCGTCGGCAAGGCGGGTAACGTGAAGGGTCAGATCATGGCGTTTTACGATATGCCCAGCACGTCGCTGATGAACCAGTACGCGGACGTTCGCCTGTCGCTGCCGAAGGCGATTGTTGAACTCAACGCATTCCTGGCCAGGGCGACGTCGCTCAGTCAGGCGCTGGCGAAGAACGGCGTAACCCTGACGGTTCCTCCGGCCGTGAAGTGATCACGGAGCTCGTTCCTGCAACAGTCCACGGCCGCGTTCTCATCGACAACGATGAGGGCGCGGCCGTTTCCTCGCATGTGCTTGTGGCTTTCCACGGCTACGGCCAGTCGGCCGAGGACATGCTCGAGGAGTTGCGCCGCATTCCAGGCGCAGACCAGTGGACGCGGGTCTCGATTCAGGCGCTCAATCGGTTCTACACACGCGGCGATGCGAAGGTTGTGGCGAACTGGATGACGCGCGAGGATCGCGAGCAAGCCATCGCCGACAACATCGCGTACGTGGACGCAGCGCTCGTTGCGTTTCAAGGCCGCGATCTGGTCTTCGTCGGCTTCTCTCAGGGCGTTTCCATGGCCTATCGCGCGGCGCTGCTGGGCGCACGGTCCGTGGCCGGCATCATCGCGCTTGCGGGCGACATCCCTGCGGAACTCAAAACCGACGCGCCCCATCGTCATCCCTGGCCCAAAGTGCTGATTGGTGTGGGACATCTGGAGCAGTGGTACTCGAGCGACAAGGTGGATCAGGACGAAGCGTTCCTTGCTGCGCGCGGCGTCGAGCATTCTATGGTGCGCTTCAAGGGCGGGCATGAGTGGACTGAGGAATTCAGGAACGCCGCAGGCACATTCCTTGCCGCGAAGTCACTTGGGAAGTTGGGAATTTAGGAACTGGGGCACTTTGGGAATTTAGGAACTGGGGCACTGAGGACATTGGGAACTTGAATACGCGCCAACTGGGCCGAACGGATACGATGAACACATTCGTCCGCACATCCATGCGGGCTAGCACAAGGACCAGAGATGAATCGTTTCACCAATGACCAGATCGCGTTTGCCCTTGCCCAGTCAGGCCCGCTCGACCGCACGCGTGCCCTGGAGTTTCTAAAGACGATGGATATTCGCCACAGCGTCGGCCACTGGTCGGCAGGCGATTTCTACGACAGGTTTGCGCCGCTCGGGTATCACTCCGACAACGCCGAGTTTGGCAACACCTTCGAGGGCCAGTGCCGCCGGACCAAGGCCGCAGGTATCGACGCTATTGAAATCCACCAGAGCGTGTTCGAAAAGACGCTCAACGGCGACATCGACTGGCAGGCCGTCGAACGTGCCCAAAACGGATTCCTCGCTGACCTGGGCATGACCATTCCCGCGTGCAACATCAACACGTGGACCAATCCCATTTTCCGGCTCGGCGGGCCGTGTAACCCTGATTCCACGCTGCGGCGCGCGTCGCTCGACGAGATCCTCAAGGCCGTCGAAATCGCCAAAGCCATGAAGATTCCCGTGGTGAGCGTGTGGCCCGGCTCAGATGGCGCCGACTACCACTTCCAGGTGGACTACCTGCAGTCGCTCGAGTGGTTCACCGAGGCGCTGGTCACGGTCAATCTCGCCTGCCTCGCAGCCGGCATCAAACTCGCCATCGAACCGAAGCCCTACGAGCCGCGCGAGTTGTTCATGATTGTGCCGACGGCGGCCTCGGCTGTCCTCGTTGCCCGTCGCGTCAATGAAACGTGCGGCGGCAACAACTGCGGCCTGACGATCGACTACGGCCACCAGAAGATGGAAGGCACCACCGCGTCTACAGCCTGCGACATCGCCGCGTACGCGGGTGTCGAGATTCACAAGTTCGATATCAACGACGCGCGCCAGGGGCGCAACGACCAGGACCTGATCTTCGGCACGATCTCGATTCCGGAGTCGGTGGACTACCTGTTCACCACCTTCGTGCGTGGCTACCGAGGCTTTTACAGCCAGGACCAGTTCACGTATCGCGACGACCCGACGCGCGCCATGGAGCGCAGCATGATCAATTTCGCGAACCTCGCGCTCAAGGCCGTCCGCATCTACGCCCGCAAGGACGAGCTCGACAACGCGCGCGCGCTCGGCACCGGCCCCGACATCCTCGACATCGTCAGTCCCATTCTCGTCGGCTGATCGTATGGCGGGACGGTCTTTCACCATCGGCCTCGACTTCGGCACGGGATCGGTCCGCGCCGTGGTCGTGGATTGCGCAGACGGGCGCACGGTGGGCACCAGCGTGTTCGACTTCCCGACCGGTGTTGGTGGTGTGATCGTGGACGCACATGATCCGCACCTTGCGCGGCAGAACCCCGCCGATTACCTCGCGGGCATGAAGGCCACAGTGCCGAAGGCGCTGGCCGTTGCGGGGGCACTCGATTCGGGGTTCATGAACACCCGCGTCATCGGCATCGGCACAGACACCACCGGATCAACACCGATTCCTGTGGATGCCCGGATGCAGGCGCTTGCGCTTAATCCCAAGTGGACGCCGCACCCGGCGGCCCACGCGTGGTTGTGGAAAGACCACACCGGCGCCGAAGAAGCGGCCGCGATCACGGCCGTGGCGGCCGAGTTCGCGCCCGAGTACCTTGCGGTGATCGGCGGCACGTACTCCTCCGAGTGGTTCTGGTCGAAGATCTGGCGCTGCCTGAAGGTGGCGCCCGATGTGTTTAGCGCCGCTCATAGCTGGGTGGAACTCGCCGACTACATCCCTGCCGTCCTGGCCGGCGTGCAGTCACCTGCCGAGGTTCGGCGTGGTGTTTGCGCGGCCGGTCACAAGGCGATGTACTCGCCCGACTGGGGTGGCCTGCCTTCGGAATCGTTCCTGACGCGTCTGAATCCCAAACTGGCCGCACTGCGCGACCGGCTCTACGACCAGGCCTGGTCCTCGGACCGGCCGGCTGGCACGTTGAGCGCCGAGTGGGCTGCGGCGTTCGGCTTGCCCGAAGGCATTCCCATCGCAATGGGCGCCTTCGACGCCCACTACGGCGCCGTCGGCGCGGGCATCACCACGGGCACGCTGGTCAAAATCATCGGCACATCCACGTGTGACATTGCGATCGCGCCGGTCACGGCCACCGCGCCGATCGTGCCCGGCATCTGCGGCACCGTCAACGGGTCGGTCATGCCGGGCTACTACGGGGTGGAGGCCGGCCAGTCTGCGGTGGGTGATCTCCTGCGATGGTGGGTGGAGGTCGTCTGCGGCGGAGACCAGGCGATGCACGCCGCGCTGTCGGCTGAGGCCGCGCGCCTGGTGCCGGGCCAGTCGGGCCTTGTCGCACTCGACTGGAACAACGGCAACCGCACGATTCTGGTGGACCCCCGCCTGACCGGCCTCATCGTCGGCCAGACACTTCACACCACGCGCGGCGAGATTTATCGTGCGCTGATTGAGGCCACCGCCTTCGGCGCTCGCGCAATCATCGAGCGGCTCAATGCGAACGGCGTCCGAGTGGAACGTGTAGTGTCGTGTGGCGGCATCGCAGAGAAAAACCCGCTCTTCATGCAGATCTATGCCGACGCGCTCGGTTATCCCATGCTGCTGGCAGGCTCCGCGCAAACGCCGGCGCTCGGCGCGTCGATTGCCGCGGCCGTCGCGGCTGGCTCAATGGCCGGCGGTTACGACGACTTTGAGTCAGCGCAGCGCCAGATGACGCGGCTTGCGGACACCCGCTACTTTCCCAGCGCTGATGCCCGCGCAGTCTACGACGAACTGTACGGTCTGTATTGCGAACTACACGACACGTTCGGCGGCGTGGCCGACGCGCGCGCCGACCTGCCCACACTGATGAAGCGGCTCCTGACCATTCGCGAGCGCGTCACTGGAGATTACACCTCATGAGCCTGATGGCAGAAGCGCTGCGCGAACAAGTGTGTCGCGCGAACCTGGATCTAGTCGCCCGCGGCCTCGTGATGGGCACGTTCGGCAACGTCTCGGGCGTAGACCGCGACGCGGGGCTATTCGTCATCAAGGCGAGTGGTGTCCCGTACGACCAACTCACCGCCGAGCACATGGTCCCGATCTCGCTCGAAACAGGCAAACCCCTCGAAGCCCGCTTTCGCCCTTCGTCTGACACACCCACGCATCACGAACTCTACCGGGCGTTTCCGTGCGGCGGCGTGGCGCACACACATTCTGAATTCGCTACGGCGTTCGCGCAGGCGAGTGCGCCGGTGAAGTGCATGGGCACCACCCACGCAGACTACTTCCGCGGCGACATTCCGGTGACTCGCCCGATGACCATCGAGGAAGTGGAGACGGAATACGAACGCAACACCGGCCTCGTCATCGTCGAGACGTTCGACACCCTTGGTCTTTCGGCCGAGGAAGTGCCGGCCGCGCTCGTCGCCAACCATGGCCCATTCACCTGGGGCCGGGACGCGTGTGAAGCGGTGGACCGGGCAGACGTGCTCGAGTTCCTCGCACGAATGGAATTCCGCCGACGCGGCATCGCTCCGGATGCACCTGAACCAGCCGAGTACCTCATCCACAAACACTTCAGCCGTAAACACGGTAGAGGTGCCTACTACGGACAGAAATGACTGATCCTCGCGCCGTACTCTGGGACCTGGACGGCACCCTCGCAGATTCCCGGGAGTTTCACTGGCGGGCCTGGCGCGACGCCATGGCGGCCGCCGGCTTCGACGTGACCGAGGCGCAGTTTGCCCTGAGTTTCGGGCAGCGCAACGATGCGATCATCCCCGCCTGGCTTGGCGCCCGTGCCACGCCCGAGCTGGTGCGCGAACTTGGAGATGCGAAGGAAGCGATGTACCGCACGCTGATCACGGCCGAAGGAATCACCCCGCTGCCCGGTGCCGCCGACTGGGTCCGACGCCTGCATGACGATGGCTGGCGCCAGGCGATTGCGTCGTCTGCCCCGAAGTTGAACGTGGAACTGATGGCGCGAGTATTGGGCCTGTCCGGCCACATGGACGCGCTCATCAGCGCCGAGGACGTCCGCAACGGCAAGCCCGATCCCGAGGTGTTTCTGATTGCTGCGGAAGCGCTGAGTGTACCGCCCGCGCGCTGCGTCGTGGTGGAGGACGCCCCGGTGGGCATCGAAGGCGCCAGCCGCGCCGGCATGCGCAGTATCGGCGTCGGAGGCGATACAACGACCGACGCCACCGTCAACGTGCAGTCACTCGACCGTCTGCCACTCGACGCGTTTGATCGCCTGGTTGCGCCTGAGAGCTTTTCACCATGAAGCGCCCATCATGGATCTTCCTGGTAAAACCTGGACAAATACTGCGACGGATCGGTTAGTCAGCACATAGGGCGCATCGGGTGCCCACGTGCGACCGTGCCTGGACTGATCGGCTGTATCCAGTACGGAGGTCCACTCGTGTGTCGGGGTGCTGGGGTCCAGGAGTCCAGGGGGCGCAGATGGCAGTTGGAACGTCACATCCTCGGTGCCGGCGTTCATCACATACAGCAATGGCCGGTCGCCGCCAAACAACGCCGCAATGTATTTCGCGTTCGGAGAGGTCCAGTCGGTGGTGGTCATCTCACTGCCGTCACACGCGAGCCAGGTGATGTTCTTGTCGCCCGTCTCAGGCATGGGCTCGCCGTGCAGGAACATCGGCTGCCGTAGCACGGGATGCCTCTTGCGGATGCGGCCGACGAGACACACAAACTCGAATAGGGCTCGTTCGTCGGCGCCCAAGTCCCAGTCATACCAGCTCAGTGCGTTGTCCTGGCAGTACGCGTGGTTGTTGCCGAGCTGCGTGCGGCCAATTTCGTCGCCGCCACTGAGCATCGGCACTCCCTGCGACAGAAACAACGTGGCGATGACGTTGCGCTTCTGCCGTTCGCGCATCGCATTGATCGCCGGGTCGGTGGTCGGTCCCTCGACGCCGGAGTTCCAGCTGTTGTTGTGGCTCTCTCCGTCGAGGTTATGTTCGCCGTTGGCCTCGTTGTGTTTCTCGGTGTACGAGACCAGGTCCGTCAGTGTGAATCCATCGTGGGCAGTCACGAAGTTGACGCTGGCCTGCGGCGTCCGCCCACCATCGTCAAACAGATCCGCGCTGCCTGCGAGTCGGGTCGCCAATTCGGACACCGTCCCCGCATTGCCGCGCCAATAGCGGCGCACCGAGTCACGGTACCGTCCGTTCCAGTCACTCCAGGGAGCGGGGAAGTTGCCCACCTGATAGCCGACGGGGCCGAGATCCCAGGGCTCAGCGATTAACTTCACCTGAGCGAGCACCGGATCCTGCCGGATGGCCTCGAAAAACCTCGCGCGCATGTTCACATCGCCGCCCTCGCGCGCCAACGTAGCGGCCAGGTCGAACCGGAACCCATCTACGTGCATCTCGATCGCCCAATAACGCAGGTTATTGATGATGAGCTCCAACACGCGCGGATGCTCGACGTTGACCGTGTTGCCACACCCAGTGACGTCCACGTAGCGGCTCGGGTCGTCGTCGGCAAGCTGGTAGTAGACCTGGTTGTCGATCCCGCGAAACGACAGGGTCGGCCCCTCGCGATTGCCCTCGGCCGTGTGGTTGTAGACCACGTCGAGGACAACCTCGATGCCGGCCGCATGCAGCGCTCGCACCATCGTCTTGCACTCGCGAACCGCGCTTCCTGCCGCTCGCGACGAGGCATACCGCACGTCAGGTGCGAAGTATCCGAGCGTGCTGTAGCCCCAGTAGTTCGGCTGACCACGCGCGATCAGGTGACGTTCGGGCCAGTGCTGGTGGATGGGCATTAATTCCACCGCGGTGACACCGAGGCGCCGGAAGTGGTCGATGAGAGGCGGCATTGCCACTGCGCCGTACGTGCCTCGCTGCTCTGGCGGAACCTCGGGATGCCTGGCCGTGAGTCCTTTGACGTGTGCTTCGTAGACGACTGTCTCGTGCCAGGGCGTGCGAGGCAGGCGATCGTTACCCCAGTCGAACGACGGATCGATCACCACCCCAAGCGGTGAATCCGCAGTGTCGCTGGTTCGTGTGATTTCCCTTGCGTACGGATCCACCAGAACTCGTGTCGAATCAAAGCGATGGCCTCGTTCGGGCTCCTTGGGCCCCTCGACGCGGAAGCCGTAGAGTTGCCCGGGTCGCAGGTCGGGAACGTATGTCCGCCACACGTCATTCGTATCCCTCGTCAACCGCACCGTTCGCGACTCGACCAGGTCATCGATCGAATTAAACAGACAGAGTGCAACGCAGGTCGCGTGCTCGGAAAAAATCGCGAAATGTACACCGAGGCCGTCCCACGTGGCCCCAAGCGCAGCGGGCGCACTCACTCCCACCGAAACACCCGCGACGACAAAGCGGTGCACACAGCACACACCAGCGCCAGCCCGGCCACGTCCCAGCCATGGGCCAGCCAGCCTTCGCCAAGCCAGATGCCGCGCAACAGTGAAACGGCGTAGGTGAGCGGCAGAAAGTGCGCCAGCGTTTGCATCGCCGGGGGCATCGAGTCGATCGGCACGAACAGGCCCGACATGCCCAGCATGGGATACAGGATGAGCGTGCCTATCGGTTGCGCAAATCGCGCCGTTGGTACGAGACTGGCCACCAAGAACCCAAGCGACATGATGCTGACGCTGCTGACAATGAGTGCGGCGGCGAGGCTGAACCACGAGACATCCAGGGCCACCGGGTAAAACCGGCGACCGGCCAGCGCCAGCAGCACGAGCGTCACCGACGTGAAGATGAGCTTCACCAGCACATGCGCCGTCAGGATCGTGTGCGGCCGTAGTGGCGTGGCCCGCAGGCGCTTGAGGATGCCGCTCTCTCGATAGATGGCGATGATTGTCACCAGCGACAACACCGCGTTCAGCGCGATCAACATGACCGCAAATACCGGCAGGTCCGCGCTGACAAAGGTGCGCAACCGTTCACTGGGATCGGCTCGGCCACCAAGCGACCGGCCCATCACCACGAACATGATCACGGGAATGATGATGGTGCTGATAAAGCCCAGCGGCTCGCGCGCGAAAATCTTGATTTCCAGCCAGGCCAGATTCCACAGTCCGCTCATGGCTGGCTCCTACTGCCGAATTGTGTGGCCCGTCAGCTTCAGGAACACGTCCTCAAGCGTCGGCACCACGGTCTGGAAATCCGTGACTCGGATGCGATGGTCGGCCAGACACGCAATCACGCCGGTCATCAAATCTGCCGCGTCGCCTCGAACGATCACTGCGCCCTTGTCGTCGCGCGAGACCTCAACGCCGGAGATCGCACGCAGCTTCTCGTCAGCGGTTGCGTCCTCGGTCGTCAAAATGACAGTGCGTTGCGGACAGTGCTTCCGGATCAGTCCGGCCGGCGAATTGATGTCCACGATACGGCCGTGATTGATGATGGCGACTCTGTCGCACAACCGTTCGGCTTCTTCCATCAGATGTGTGGTCAGGAAGATGGTCTTGCCCCGCGCTCGGATGCCCCTGATCAGATCCCAGATTGCGTGGCGCGCCTGAGGATCGAGGCCCGTGGTGAGTTCATCTAGAAACACCAACTCCGGATCGTTAATGAGCGCCAGCGCGATGAACAGCCGCTGCTTCTGGCCGCCCGACAGCGTCATGAACCAGGCGTTGCTCTTGTCCTGGAGACCAAGCTGCCCGAGCAGCTTCCCCGTATCGACCTTGGTCTTGTACAGCGAGGCCCACAGTGCCACGGCCTCGCTCACCTTGATGCGCTTTTGCAGGTGCGCTTCCTGGAGCTGCACACCGACGCGCTGCTGCAACGCATACACGTCGCGGAACGAGTCCAGCCCCAGGACGGAAATCTGGCCGCCGTCCGGCCTCCGGACCCCCTCCACACACTCCATCGTCGTGGTCTTACCCGCACCGTTTGGTCCGATGAGACCGAAGATCTCCCCGTCGTACACCTCAAACGACACGTCGTTCACAGCCAACGTGGATCCGTACCGCTTCCTGAGGCCGGCGACTTGAATGACGGGCGAGGCAGCCATCGAGTCGCGCGCTCAGTGCCGAATGGTCTGGAGGCTGGGCGCGAAGGACGGCGCGCCAGCCGTCGGCGTAATGTCCAGCGCCGTGCGCACGGCCGCGTAAAACGTCTCACCGATGAGCCGCAGCCCTTCGGCCGTCGGGTGCAGGTCGTCGCCGACGTAGTACCGCGGGATGTCGGCCGCGAGAGCGGCGTACACATCAACCAGCGGCACGCCCTTTTGGGCGGCCAGCGCGCGAATCTGATTGTTGAACGGCGCGACCAGAGGGACGGTGCTGTTGTTAGGCCCGCCCGGTGCGACGGGCGCCACGGTCGCGAGGAACACCGTAATACCACGGCCCCTGGCAAGGTCAATCATGTCTCCGAGCGACTCCAGGGCCTCGGGAATATTCGACGCGCCGTTGTTGATGTCGTTGGTGCCTTCCATCAGCAGCAGCACCTCAGGGTTGTAGGTGTTGAGCTCTCCCGCCAGCCGGTCTTCTCCGTCAGATGCCCATTCGCCCGAAATGCCTCGCGTCGTGACGACGAAGTTCTGCAGCGTGTAGCGCGCGCGCAGCAACTCTTCAAGCCGGACGGTGTACGGCGGGCACGTGTTGGGCTTTGGCCCGCAGCGCCCGAATGTGATGCTGTCGCCGAACGCCAGGAACTTCGTCTTCGAAATGCGGGGGACCGCCGTGACCGTCACCGCAAAATTGCACGAGGCCTGCCGCGACAGCGCGTCCACGGCCGTGCAGGTGACGATAGTGGAGCCGAGGGGGAAGGTGGAACCAGATTGCCGCGAGCAGGTGACCGGCACGGGCAACTGGCCACCAACGGCTGTGGGCACGGTGAACGTCAGCGGCAGGGGCGCACCGTCGGGTGACTCAAGAGAGACTGATGGCGGACAGGACAGCGCCGGCGCCTCAGGCGTGGGCGTCGGCGGGTTGGGCGTGGAATCTTTCCCGCAGGCGGCCGCGCCCAACAGGGCGCACAGGACGAGGGAGCGTCGAAGGATCTGCAAGGCCGACCCGGACGATCCTACTTTAACCACTTGCGGACCTGGTCCAACAGCTCCCCCGAGATCGGCGTGCTGTGCCCGGCCACAAGCGAGTGGTTGCCGCCCTCCACGAACGTGAGTGTGGATGTGGGAAGTTCGTCGATCAGTTCGCGCATTTCCTCGCGTGTGCCAAACGGATCCTTCGTACCGTGCAGGAAAAGCATCGGACTCGAGATGTCGGGCAGATGTCGGTCGCGCCGCATCTCGGGCTTGCCGGGCGGATGCAGGGGATATCCGAAAAAGACCAACCCTGTCGGCACGGGAGTGAAGCCACCTTTGGCCGCCACTTGAGAGGCGATACGGCCTCCCATCGATTTACCGCCGGCGTAGATCGGACCGGTCGTCGTGGCCGCCACCTTTGCCCACTGTGCTGCGAATGACGCCTCGAGCACCGGGCCGCGATCGGGCATCTTGCGGCCTTCCGCCATGTACGGGAAATCAAACGTGACGACACGTACGCCTCGGGCCTGAAGCTCCGCGGCTACATGTCGCATCCAGGGGTGAGAGGAGCCGGCGCCCGCTCCGTGGGCCAGAACGAGCACCGGCGACTGATCAGGCACGCGCTACGACCTCGGTTTGGCGAAGAACTCACGCTGCAACTTCAGCAACAACGGAATGGACATCAATACCGCCACCAGGTTGGGAATCGCCATCAGGCCGTTGAGCGTGTCGGCAACGTCCCACACCAGGTGCAGCGAGCCAACGGCGCCCAGGTAAATGAACAGCAGCCACAGGATTCGATACGGTACTGCCGCCCTCGCGCCGAACAGGTACACGGCGCCGGTTTCACCGTAGTAACTCCAGCCAACTACTGTGGAGTACGCAAATAGCATGACTCCCGATGTGACAATCAGCGAACCCCAAGTGCCGGGTAGGCCGACTTCAAACGCCTTGGCTGAAAGCGCTGCACCGCCCAATCCCTGGTCCCACACGCCGGTCAGCAGGATGACCAGGCCGGTGGTGGTGCAGATCAGGATCGTATCGACGAATACCTCGAAGATGCCGTACATCGCCTGACGGACCGGATGGTCCGTGACAGCTGCCGCATGCACCATGGGCGCGCTGCCCAGGCCGGCCTCGTTCGAGAACAGGCCGCGTGCGATGCCGTAGCGCATCGCCATCATGATGGTGCTGCCCGCAAATCCACCGGTGGCTGCCGTACCCGAGAACGCGCCATCAAACACTTGGCCGAGGATGCGCGGAATGTCACCCGCATGCATGGCCACAATGGTCAGGCCGCCGCCCAAGTAGAGAATGGCCATGAAGGGCACTAGGTATTCCGTGAACTGCCCGATGCGCTTGATGCCGCCAAGGATGACCACCGCGGTGAGCAGCACCATCACGATACCCGTGACGCTGGGCGAAACGCCGAACGATGAGTTGAGCGCGCCAGCCACCGAGTTGGCCTGCACCATATTGCCAATCCCGAATGCGGCCACGGCTGTGAGCAGCGCGAACACCGTGCCCAGCCACGGCAGACCGAGGCCGTTTTTCAGGATATACATCGCTCCGCCGCGCATCGTCCCCGTCGAGTCCTTCTCGCGGTAGTGCATGGCGATAGCGATCTCGGCGTATTTGGTGCACATGCCGAGCACACCCGAGACCCAGAGCCAAAACAGCGCCCCGGGGCCGCCGATGCCGATGGCCGTGGCTACGCCGGCGATATTGCCGACGCCGACCGTTGATGCTAGGGCGGTTGACACGGCCTGGAACGGAGTGACGCTGCCGTCACCTTTGCTCTTTTGAGTGATCTTGCCAAGAACCTCAGACAGAGCCCGGCCCAAGTAGCGAAACTGTGCCAATCCGGTCAACAGCGTCAGCAAAACCCCCGTGCCGACCAGGAGGATGATCATCGGCCATCCCCACACGTAGCCGTTCAGCCAGCTGTTCCAGTCTGCAATCTGTTGCATGGTGTCTCCGACCGCGGATTGTATCGGGACCGGGGTTGCTTCCGATACATCTGTGAATGTAGATTTATCGATATGAAGACTGCGTCCGCCGTCATGCGGCTGCTCGGCGACGAGGCTCGGTTGCGCCTGCTTCGCCTGCTGGCCCGGGAGGCGCTCAACGTCACTGAGCTCACCGCCGTTATGGGGCTGGCACAATCAGGTGTATCCCGGCATCTGGGCCTGCTCAAAGACGCCAACCTCGTGACCGAGGAGCGGACCGGGAACTTCACTTGGTACCGGCTCAACCCGGACGTGGCGGCGGCCGCCCGGCCTTATGCCAGTATCTGGCCCTGGCTTAGCGAGACCTTCGAAGCCGCCAACGCGGCTACCCGGGCCGACGATGGGAGGCTGGAAGAGGTGCGGCGGGTACGGCGAGAGAACTTCGACCAGCATGGCGGCGGCGAAGAAAGAACCCAGCTCGTGCCGGGCCGAAGCTGGGCGGCCTGGTCGCGCGCGCTCGGGTTGCTGCTGCCGGCCGTGGACGTAGCGGATCTAGGATGCGGCGAAGGGTATCTGACGATTGAAGCCGCGCACTGGGCGAAGCGGGTCTACGCCATCGACAGGTTGCCCAGCGTGCTGGACCGCGCCAAGCAGATGGCGCTGCGCCGCAAGGTCAAGAATATTACTTGGAAGCGCGGAGAACTCGAGCAAGTGCCGCTTGCCGATGGGTCGGTGGATATCGCCATCGCCTCGCAGGCCCTGCATCACGCCAAGGACCCGGCGAAGGCGTTGACTGAGGCCTACCGCATCCTGCGGCCTAGCGGCCGACTGGTGGTGCTGGACCTGCGGCAGCATGATGAAGCTTGGGTGCGGGACACGCTGGGCGACCAGTGGCTGGGGTTCAGCGCGGACCAGTTGGAGGCGCTCATTGCCGAGGCCGGATTTGATCGCGTCACAGTGCGCACGGGTGCGCGCAAAAGTGGCGATCCTTTTGCGGTGCTGATTGCCGCGGGAACACGAACGAAATGACTGACGTGACGAAGAGGCTGGACGCGCTGCTCCGGGAACGTATCCTCGTCCTGGATGGCGCGATGGGGACGATGATTCAGCGTCATAAGCTGACGGAAGCAGAGTTTCGCGGCGAGCGCTGGGTGTCACACTCGCGCGACCTGCGCGGGAACAACGACATCTTATCGATCACGCGGCCGGATATCATCAGCCAAATCCATCGACAATATCTGGAAGCCGGCGCGGACATCATTGAGACCAACACGTTTAGTTCGAATGTGGTGTCGCAGCGCGACTACGGCCTGGAGTCGGCCGTGTACGACCTCAACATGGCCGGCGCGCGTGTGGCTCGCGAAGCGGCGGATGAATATACGGCGAAGAATCCGGACAAGCCGCGTATCGTGGCCGGGTCCATCGGGCCCACCAACTGCACGTTGTCGATCTCGCCCGATGTGAACAGCCCGTCGTTTCGCGCGCTGACGTTCGACCAACTCAAGGATGGGTATCTCGACCAGATTCGCGGCCTGATTGATGGCGGCGTGGACATGCTCCTCGTCGAGACTGTCATTGACACCCTCTCCGCCAAGGCCTGCATCGTGGCCATCAAGGAAGTGCAGGCGGAGAAGGGCATGCGCGTGCCGCTGATGATTTCGGTGACGGTGACTGATCGGAGCGGCCGCACGCTGTCTGGGCAGACCATCGACGCGTTCTACGTGTCGGTGGAACACGCGCGCCCGTGGTGCATCGGCATCAACTGCGCGCTTGGCGCCACTGATATGCGGCCGTATCTGGAGGAGCTTTCGCGCCAGGCCGAGTGCTGGACTCACGCCTACCCCAACGCTGGCCTCCCGAACGCCTTCGGCGAATACGACGAGCAGCCTGCAGAAACCGCCCGGCTCCTCAAGGACTTCGCGCAGTCAGGCTTCGCGAACATCCTTGGCGGCTGTTGTGGAACGACCCCCGACCACATCGCCGCAATCGCCAAGGCGATTGCGGGAGTATCTCCGCGGAAGCGACCGCTGCTGGCGGGTGTCGCTGACGCGGGGGCGGGTGTCGATCTGTGGAAATCTCCAGGCGATCAATCGCCAGCGCCAGCCTTGGAGATTTCCACAGATCGACACCCGTCCCCCTATGTGGATCCCGCCGCGATCCACCTCACAAGACTCGCCGGCCTGGAGCCCTTAACCATCCGGCCAGATAGCAACTTCCAGATGATCGGCGAGCGGACCAACGTGACCGGCTCGAAGAAGTTCATGCGCCTGGTGAAGGATGGCAACTGGACCGAAGCCGCAGCCGTAGCGATGGAGCAAGTGCGCGGCGGCGCGAACATCATCGACGTGAACATGGACGAAGGCATGCTCGACTCGGAAGGTGCCATGACCACGTTCCTGAACTACATCGCGACTGAGCCCGAGATCGCGCGCGTGCCGATCATGGTGGACAGCTCGAAGTGGTCGGTGCTCGAGGCCGGGCTCAAGTGCGTCCAGGGCAAGGGCATCGTCAACTCGATCAGCCTGAAAGAAGGCGAAGCCGACTTCCTGGCCAAGGCGCACCTGGTGCGGCGCTACGGTGCGGCGATGATCGTGATGGCGTTCGACGAGAAGGGCCAGGC
>SXGR01079274.1_pt1 | contig 21060 bp, 8 predicted proteins | sample 3174711 | NCBI WGS metagenome assembly SXGR01 (sample SAMN11356860, study PRJNA531348) | freshwater metagenome | isolation source: freshwater sample F1-60 | place: China: Fuxian Lake, Yuxi | collected 2017-12-25 | reverse complement strand
GGGTGCGAGTAGAACCAGAACAGGTGCTGCCAGAGGAGCGGTTGGCCGCCGCCGACGTCGGGGGACCAGTTGCCGAAGGTCAGGCCGTCGGGCAGGAAAAAGGTGGTGCCGAGCGTCTTGTCGAGCAGCTGGAAGATCAGGGCGACCGTGAGGACCGGCAGCGCAAAGGCCTGAAGGATGGCGGTGATGAACATGGCCCAGATGGTCATGGGCATGCGATAGAGGGTCATGCCGGGAGCGCGCATGTTGATGATGGTCGTGATGTAATTAACGGAACCCATCATCGAGCCGACGCCGACGCACAACAGCGAGATGAGCCAGAGGACCTGTCCGCGGCCGGAGCCTGGAGCGGCGGGGGAATCGATGCCTTCGCCGGCGCCCATGGTAATGCTGGACAGGGTCGGATAGCCGGTCCAGCCCGAGGCCGCAGCGCCGCCATCGACGAAGAACGACAGCGTGATCAAGACGAACGCGGGCCACAGCACCCAGTACGACATCATGTTGAGCTTGGGAAACGCCATGTCGGGGGCGCCGATCATCAACGGGATCGTGAAGTTGCCGAACGCGCCGGTCAGGAACGGGATGATGACGAAGAAGATCATCACCGAGGCGTGCATCGTGAAGAGCATGTTGTAGAACGATTCGGACATGCGGCCGCCGTTGTCCACGAACCAGCCGCTGATGATCGGCACTTCCGCGTGTGGCCAGGCGAGCTGGATGCGCACTAAAAGCGCGAGGATGCCGCCCAGTCCCAGAAAGATGATGCTGGTGAATAGGAACTGGATGCCGATGATCTTGTGATCTTCGGAGAAGAAATACTTGCGGATGAAGCTCAGCTCCGGATGGGCGTGAGCGGTTCCGTGGGTGGCGTGGGGATCCATGTTATCGAACCTCTTCCATTTTTCGTTTAGCGTTCGGGATGCCCTATCGGTTAGCTTGGCGCTGCAACGCGAGCGCTAAACGATGAGCGGCGGAACAATCAATTGCGCTTGTGAAAAGCGCTTTCGGCCTTTTTCAGCCAATCGACGAACTCGGCCATGTCCTTGTGGACGTAGACGCGGCCGATCATGCGGTAATGGCCCCAACCGCATAGCTCGGCGCAGGCGATGTCGTAAGTGTAGTTCAGGTCTTCTTTGCCCGTTTCGGGATTGATGCCGTCCTGATAGCGTTGGCTCTTTTCGTCCCACTTGACGTTGACCGTCTTGGTCTTGGCGGGATCAAGCGTCTTGAACCAGACGGGGATCATCTTGCCCGGCAATGCGTCCTGTTTGACGCGGAAGTTGGGCAGGTTAAAGCTATGAATGACGTCGCGCGTGGTGAGATGCACGGCGACCGAGTGATTCTGCCAGATGTGCAATTCGTTGACGACGAGAATGTCGTCGGCGTGGGGCATTTTGCCGAACGAATCGTAATCGCCTTTGTTTTTCGGCGCGTCCATCTTCCAGTCCTTCGTGAAGCGTGCGACGCTGGGATAGCGCATGCGCCACTCGAATTGGCGGGCGCTGACGGCGATTTGCAGCGGCGGCGTTTTCTCCTCGTCGGTCTTGCCCGCAAATTTGGCGCTATCCCACGCCGCCATTTGATTGCGCGAGGCGTACTTGATGTCGGCCCAGGTCTTGATCTGCGCGAAGGAGATGTAGATCAGGATGGCGGCGGGCACGAGCGTCCAGGCCATTTCGACCTTGTGCTGGCTGTCGAGCAAACCCGTGAGCGGCTTGAGGAAACCGGCGACGTCCGCGTTCTCGTTGACCGGGCGTTTGCCGTCCTGGCTCGTGTATTGCCACATGAAGCCGACAAGGATTGCTTCGGTGAGGATGAAGAAGAAGGTGGTGATCCAGAGGATGACGTAAAAGAGGAAATCGACCTCGGCGGCGTGCGCGGAGACGCCGTCGGGCATCCACCAGCCCATGAGCGGCGAGATGGCGAAACCGATCAGGCACGCCAGCATGGTCGCGCCGAACAGGATACTCCAGAACTTGTTGCCCACGTATATATCTCCTGTCAGCCGCTGGCGGCTTTGCGTTCGGATGATGCTTTGCGAACGCTAAGCCGCAAGCGGCGTTCTGTCTAGTCAAGCTGGATGCCCAGTTGTTTGCGCATGGAGGGATAGGGGACGTTGGAGACGAAGTTGACGAGATCCCAGATGTATTCTTCGTGTCCTTTGAAGGTCTTGCCGAACGCCGCCATGCCGGAGCCGTTGATGCCGGAATGCACGCGATAGTAGATGTCCACGGGCCGTTTGCCGCCGCGGAGGTTGCCGAGCGAAAGGTTGTTGGGCCGGACGAGGGTGCCCCATTCATCGAAGCGATAGCGGGCTTCGCGGCCGAAGTTGGTATGGCAGCTGGCGCAGTTCGCCCCCTTCAAATACAGCTCGGCCTTGGTCAGCGCCTCGGCGGCGAAGGCTACTTTCTCGAGTTCGGGCAACTCATCCTTCACTACGGCTTGATCAGCTTTTTCCTTGTCGGTCAAAGCGATCTTGGCCAGGGCTTCCTCGGCGATCTTCGGGTCGGCCAGCTTGGCGGCCGCACGTTTGGCTGCCAGCGCGTCCACGAGCTTTTTCCCTGCCTTCTCGGTTTTGGCGAGCTTCAACGCATGGTACCTCTGAAAATCCACCGACGGCTTGGCGGCGAAAATCTGCTGCCCGCGCTGCACCGAGGCGGCGAGGGCCTTGGGATCATTCGAATCGTATGGATACTGGGCTGGACGGATCGCGCGATCAGGCTGTTGCGAGACGGCCCAGTATTGTTCGAGGTAGACCTTCAGGAAGATCTTCGCCTTGGCGGGGATCTTATCTTGTTGATTCCACACGAGCGCGCCCTTTTCGTCTTCGAAATCCTTGAGCACGTAGTATTCGACCTGGCCGCGCAGGCTGAGGTGAATGACGTAACTGATGAGCGATTCGAGTTCCTCGTCCTTGAGCAAGTTGAACGTGGGCATCGCCGTGCCTTCGAGCCCTTGCCGAAGCGTGCGCATCAAATCGGTGCGTGACGGCGGCATGCCGGAGTCGGTGGTCTGATCGACGGATTGGAATTTGAACATGCCCTGGCGGAAGTCGCGCGGATGCGGGTTGATCCAGCGCGACGTCGGCCCACGCCCGTCCCCGGCGACGCCGTGGCAGTGCAGGCAGTGGATGCGATAGCGCGTGCTTCCCAGCGCCAGCATCTTGTCGTCAACCTTCAGGTCCTTGGTGGCCGACTCGTCGCATTCCGCTGCCTTGGCATTGACGACAGGCTTGGCCGGCGTGCCAAAGAGGAGTTCGAGGGCATCCTCCAGCTCCTTGCGGTCGTTGGCGTTCAATCGGGCGGGATCGCGCAACGCTTTTTCGTCGAGCTTGGAACGCTTGGCGTAATAGGGATGATCGGGCTTCTGGATGTCTTCAACCTTCATCAACGGGAAGATGCCAGGGCGATCGGGATCGTAACGTTCGTCGCCAAGCTCCGAGGTTTTGATCGTGATGATCGGATCCTGGCGAATGCCGTACTTGAGGTTCGGGGAATACGCCTGATGCGGATCGAGACCGCAGCCGGTGAGCGCGAAGGAAAGACAGGCGATGCCCGCGACGGCGAATTGTGACGAACGAGTCATAGGCCATCCTGCGAAGAAATCAACGCGGCAATGGTTTGGGAGAATGTAATTGTGCTTTTGTACGGCTCGCGCGCCTGCCGTCAAGCACACGGACAATTCACTTGCCTGTCGCACAGTTTGCCCGGGCAAGTTTCGTGCCGTCGTGGTCGGCGTTCGTAGAATCATGTTCGCGGCCGCTTCCCTCTTAGCGCTCGCGATGAAGGGCCATTTGCTTCGCGCTTCATCACGACCGCTAAGCGGGGAGGGACGGACCCAATTACGAGAACGCACGCAAATACGCTTCTCGTTTTCGAGAATAAATGAGGGGAGCATGCTTGTTCCAATTGGCCGTATTTTGCAACTGATCGGCTTGCTCATCCTCCCCATCGCGATCGCCGGACAGGCGACGAACGCCATGTCGGAGGGACGCATGTTGATGTGGGCGGGCGTCGGCGTCGTGATCTTCGGCGGCGGCTGGATGCTGCAACAATCGGCGGGCAGGAAATAAACCAGAGCCAGAATCAAAGGCGAAGTGTGCGGGCGAACTTAGCTTACGCTTCTGGCCTTGATCCCGTATCATGGAAGCGTCGCATCTCCCGCTTCGATTTCACGCAGATCCTCCATGAAGATCTCCCTAACATCGCGATGCTGCCTCGCACTCGCACTGTTGACTTCGCCCGCTTTTTCCCAAGAGCCGGCAGCGGTGCGCAAGACCGTGTTGCCGAGCCTCGATTCGCAGGTGGCGGCCCGGATCGTGGCGCTGGATGCACGCCTGAATCCGGTACACTCGCCGAGTCTGGCGGTCGGGCTGCTCGGGCAGTTGGCGTCGCCGGATCTTGCGAATTTGGCGCCGATCCTGGCCGATGAACGCAACAACGCCGTCTGGGAGCAACTCGCCGAGGACTACCATCGCACGACCGTCGAATCGGGGGACGCCCTCGTCACCTTGTCGGAGACTCCGCCGCGCGCGAGGGTCGCCTGGCATAGCGGCCAGGTGCGTCGGCTGTGCCACGAACGGCTCGCGAAATTGCCGCGCTCCGTGCTGGAGCAATATCGGCAGCGCGTCGATGCCGAGGCGCGTGCGCTTTTGGCGCAGGGGCGGCAAACGCGCTCGTCGCTGCCGCTGCGCCGTCTGGTGGACGATCTCTTCTGTAGCAGCGTGGGCGACGAGGCGCTCGATCTACTGGGCGATCTGGCCTTCGAGCGCGGCGACTTCGACGAAGCCCGACACTGGTGGCGCCTGCTTGCGCCGGGGGATCACGAGCACCACGAGTTGCTGCGTTTTCCCGATCCGAAAGTCGATCTGGTGCGCGTGCAGGCGAAGCTCGTCCTTGCGTTTTTCTTTCAAGGCCGGCTCGATGAAGGCCGCGCCGACCTCGCTGAGTTCCGCCGCCGGTATCCCGACGCGGCCGGCGCGCTCGCCGGGCAGAATGGCGTTTATGCCAAGATCCTCGATAAATCGCTGGCCACGCTGGTGCAGGCGAAAATCCGCAACAACGACGAACCGTGGACGACCTTCGGCGGCGATCCGACGCGCAATCGCGTGCTGTCCCAGGCGCCATTCGTCCCTCTGTGGGAAGATGGCCCGACCTGGCGCGTCAAGCTGCCGACGCTGGCCCGCGCCGGCACGGAACCGCTCGTCGAGCGTGCGACTCCCCTGCGGAGCCTGGCATTTCATCCCGTCATCGTCAATCAGCAGATTCTCATCGCCGATCATCGCTCGGTCATCAGCTATCATCTGACCACAGGCAAAGAACTGTTCCGCTACGACCTCAAGACTGCGGGGCTGATTGATCCCGGCGTCGGCCTCGACGCCAAGCTGTTGCTGCCGCGTTTCACCTTATCGGCGGATCAAGAGCGCGCCTACGTTCGGCTCGGCCGGCATGAGATCGGCGCCCGCAACCTCGAGAAAGCCGGGGCGAGCTACCTCGTCTGCCTTGACCTGACCCAGCCGGAGCGCGCCAAGAAACGCGAGCTGTGGCACATCCGCGCCGGCGGCGCCGACAAGACGCACGCCTTTTTCGAGGGTTCGCCCCTGGTCCGTGACGGGCGCATCTACATCGCGCTGAGCAAGCTCGCCGGCGGACGCACCTCCACCTCGATCGTCTGCTACGACACGCTGGGCCGACAACGCTGGACGCGCGAAGTGTGCGACATTCCGGAGTTCGACGTGGACGGCTCCAGCGTGCGCCAACGGCAACACTTGCTGACGTGGGCGGCCGGGCAGATCGTCTATTGCGCGCACGCCGGCGCGATCGTGGCGGTCGATGCGTGGACGGGGCAGCCGAGCTGGGGCGTGCGCTATCCAAGCCGTGGGCCGCTCACCGCGGACCTGGATCCGTCGCCGCGCGATTTGGCGCCGTGCCTGGCGGGCGAAGGGCACGTGTTCGCGGCGCCGCTGGACAGCGATCGTCTCTTTTGCCTGGATGCCGTCAGCGGGTCGGTGCGCTGGGAGCTGGAAGGCGTCGAGATCGGCCATCTGCTCGGCACGGGACACGGCCGGCTTTATGCGACGACGCGCGACGGCGTCATGGCGGTCGAAGTCGACAGCGGTCGGATCGCCTGGGCCCAGCCGACGGACGGCAAACTTCCGAGCCTAGGGCGCGGCCTGATCGCGGGCGGCTGGCTGTTCTGGCCGACGCGCGACGCTCAGCTTCCGGGCCGGGCCGTCACGCTCTCGAACGGCCGCCAGCAGCGGGAGGTTGACGTGCCGGGGGAGCCGTCGTACTTCGAGCCGTCGCTGCTGCACAATCTACCAGCGGGCAACTGGGCGTTCGGCCAGGGCTGCCTGGCGATCGCGGGGGCCAGTGAGCTGATCGTCTATGTGCCGAGCCATCGTCTGCCGATGGAACCACGACCCCAAGCTCGCATCGAAATGCTCTACCAACAAGCGCGGCGGCACGCAAGCGCCGGCGATAACGCTGAGGCGATTGCGAGCTATCAGCAGCTCGTGGACGCGACGAAACAGGATCGCCATGCCGAGGCGTGGCGTCAATTAATCGCCGCGCGTTTGAAGTTGCTGGGCCGGAAGGGCGAGGCTCCCGCCGAGTCGAAACGTCCGGAGCCGTCGCGTCCGAAAGGTTCGGCAGGAGTCTCGCCCTCCCGTGTTAGCTTGCCGCTGGTGCGTGCGTGGTCGCACGACGATGGCCGCGCGTGGCACGTCGACGCGGATGACGATCGCGACGATTGCTTCTTTTGCACGCAACCCGGTCAGGTGACGTGCCGTGCCCTGGAGGATGGCGTGCAGCGTTGGCGGCAGAAATTGACGTTCGAGCCGGTATGGTTCGGGCGTTGGCGCGATCTCGTCGTCATCGGCGGCGCCGACGCCGTGTTGGCCCTGCGCGTCGTCGATGGCGACGCCGTGTGGACGTTCGCCGCACCGTCGCGGCGTTGGCGTGTCGGCAGCGTCGTCGCTGGCGTTCCGAAGCTCGCCAACGTCACGGCCGGGTTCGTGCACTTCTCGCGTTGGGACGATACGCTGCTTTTGCTCGACGATCATCAGCGCTTCCTCCGGCTCCGCCTTGATACGGGCGAGGTCGCCTGGCAACATGCGTCGGCTGCCGCGACTCTGCGCCCGCTTGAGGTTGGTTTTGCACCATATGCGAAATGCGTCGGAGCGAAACTGTTGGCGCAGAAAGTGACCGGGCAGGCGATCTGGCTGGAGAAAGCCGCGACGCCAATGCGTGAGCCGATGCGTATGTGGTCGCAAGCGCCTGCTCTGATCGAGAATCGCCTGATTGTTGCCGGAGAGCCGGGCCGTATCGACGCTCTTGGATTATCTCCGCAGGGCAAGGATCTGTGGACGTTCCAAACGCCATGGCCGCGCTCGTTGACGGGCGAATCATGTCGCTTGATCCACAAGGACACGGTTCTTCTCGCCCTGGTTCCGCGCAATGAAGGGCCGGAACTCGTCCGCCTGGAGCCCGAGCGCGGCGTGTTGCTTTGGACTATCTCAGCGCGGCAACTGGCGGATCGGCTGGATGTCGAATCGATTTGCGTCGGCGATACGTCGTTCTTTTACGTGCAAGCGGGAATACTGCACGCACGGTCCCTGAACGACGGCACGTTGCAATGGACGCTGCCGTTACTCGGACGAAACGTCGAGGCGCAACGCTGGCGTCTCCGTTATTCGAAACACTTCCTGGCGGTTCATCCCGTGGCTAAGTCGAGGGATGAGGCGTTCTCCATCGGTTTCGTCGATCCGTGGGAGGGACGTTGGCAGCAGCGGCTCACCTTCGAGGGTGGGCACGGCGTCGGCGACGTGTGCTGGTCCAACCAACGCCTGGTCGTTTCGGTCGCGGGCAGGATTTATGGTTTTCGCGGCCTCGATCACGAATAATGCTTCACCAGCCGCGAACAATCCGGTAGCATAAATCAAGCCGTCGGCGCCTCTGCGCTCGCTGACGAAGCATCATCGATCCTGGTTCCCGAACAGGAGTTTGGGAACGAGAGAATTAACTAAATCGAGAGTTCACTCCATGAAAGCCGATGTCGTCACCGTTCGTTGCAAGGCCTGTCAGACCCCCCTGCAAGTGCCGGCGGGAGGCAAGCGATTATGCGCTTGCGGAACCTGGGTCGCCGCGCCGCCGGCCGTGGTCGTGGACGAGCCGATCGCACTTGCGCGGACGGAGGAAATGCGCCCGCCGATTGTGACGGTGACGCCGACCGTTATTCCCACCGCCAGCGCCGCGCCGGCCGCCCAGGCGCCAACCTCCTGGCCGCGCATCGAAGGCGATCTCTCCGCCATCGAACGGCTCAACGACGGCTATCGCCGCATCACCAAGGAGCTCGCCAAAACGATCGTCGGCCAGACCGACGTTATCGAACAATTGCTGATCGCCGTCTTCGCGAAAGGCCACTGCCTGCTGGTCGGCGTGCCCGGCCTGGCGAAGACGTTGATGATCCGCGCCCTGTCCGACGCGCTCAATCTGAGCTTTAGCCGTATCCAGTTCACGCCCGACTTGATGCCGTCGGACATCACTGGCACGGAAGTGCTGCAAGAAGACAAGACGAGCGGCCAGCGCGTGTTCAAATTTCTGGCCGGCCCGATCTTCTCGAACGTGATCTTGGCGGACGAAATCAACCGTACCCCGCCTAAAACGCAGGCCGCCCTCCTGGAAGCGATGCAGGAAAAGCAGGTCACGATCGGCGGCACCCGGCACAAGCTCCCCGATCCGTTCTTCGTCCTCGCCACGCAAAACCCGATCGAACAGGAAGGCACGTACCCGCTCCCCGAAGCGCAGCAGGATCGCTTCATGTTCAACGTGCTTGTCGATTACCCGTCCGAGGATGAGGAGTTCAAGATCGTCGAGATGACGACGGCAATGCACTCCGCCAAGCTCGAACGCATCCTGAACGCCAACGACATCCTCGAGATGCAGGACATCGTGCGCAAGGTCCCGGTGGCGCCGTACGTCATCCGTTACGCGATGAAGTTCGCCCGCCTGACGCGCAAGGAAAAAGGCGAGGTCCCCGACTTCATCAAGGAATACGTCACCTGGGGCGCCGGTCCGCGCGCCACGCAGAACCTCGTCCTGGGCGCGAAGGCCCGCGCCGTCCTGCATGGCCGCTACTACGTCTCCTGCGAGGACATCCGGGCCGTCGCGATCCCGGTCTTGCGTCATCGCATCATTACGAACTTCAACGCCGAGGCGGAAGGTATCAAGCCGGAGACGATCATTCAAAGGCTGGCGGACATCATCCCACGCGACCCGAACGAGGAGGCGCTGGCGCGCGGCAAGGCGGTGGTCGCGGGATAATTGGAGCACCGAAGGTGCGAAAACAAAATAGCCCAGGGCAGAGCGCAGCGCCGCCCTGGGTTGGGTCGACGCGGTTGGGCCTCGCCCTGCAAGGGCAAAACAACGTGGCGCGCTGGTTTGTTTCGCCCTTGCAGGGCTTGGCCGGCGTGGTATCGCGCATCCCAGGGCGGCGCTGCGCTTTGCCCTGGGCTGATTGGTTGCGGCCCTTCGGGCCAAACTCTGGGTGGCGTCAGAGGTGATACGGGGGCAGAGAGCAAACGCTAAGCCGCAAGCGGCGTGGAGAGTGTAGGATGGCCAAGCAAGCAATCAAAGACGACCCGCGCAAATATCTCGACCCGCTCGCGCTCGCCAAAGTGCGCAGCCTCGAACTCAAAGCGCGGCTCATCGTCGAAGGCTATCTCTCCGGGCAGCACAAGAGCCCCTACCACGGCTTCTCCGTCGAGTTCGCCCAGCATCGCGAATACGTGCCCGGCGACGACATCAAGCACATCGACTGGAAAGTCTGGGGCCGCACCGGTCGCTTCTATCTCAAGCAATACGAGGAAGAAACCAACCTCGTGTGCTGGATCCTGCTCGACATCAGCGAATCGATGCGTTACGGCTCTATTGCTGGCATATCGAAATTCGATTACGCCTGCATGTCGGCCGCGGCGCTGGCGTACATGGTCCTGCACCAGTCGGACGCGATCGGGTTCGTCACCTTCGACTCGGAAGTGAAACACTACCTCAAGCCGTCGAGCCAGCTCTCGCAACTCAAGGAGATGGTCCACTTCATGAATCAAGGCGTCGGCAAGGAGAAGTCGAACATGGCGCCCCTGTTTCATGACATGGCCGAACGCATCAACCGGCGGGCGCTCGTCTTCATCCTCAGCGACATGTTCGAGGACCTGGAGCCGATTTTAGCTGGCCTGAAACACCTGCGGCATAAGCGGCACGAGGTGGTGCTATGGAACATTCTCGACGCGGCCGAGGTGACGTTCCCGTTCCACGAATCGACGCTGTTCCGCGGCATGGAGCAGTATCCCGATCTGCTGACCGACCCACGCTCGCTGCGGACGGCGTATCTGGAGCAAATCGAAGGGCACATTCATCAGTTGACAAAGGGCTGCCGAGATCAGAATATCGACTATGTGCAGTTGCGCACGGACACGCCGTTGAATGTGGCGATGTCGAGTTATTTGGCGCATCGCTTGAAGAGATCGCGCTGACACGCTAGGCCGCAAGCGGCGGAATGCAACCTATACGGATTACGGATATGTTCTTATTCGCATTCATTATCAACCCTCTCATCGCCGGCATCGTCGGCGGGGCCGCCATTGCCATACCGGTGGTCATCCACTTGATCAATCGCCGGCGCTTCAAGATCGTCGAATGGGCGGCGATGAAGTTCCTGCTCGCCGCGCAAAAGCAGACGCGCAAGCGCATGCGCATCGAGCAGCTTCTTCTGCTCTTGGTGCGCATGCTCATCCTCGCACTGATCCTCTTCGCGATGGCGAGCGTCATGCCGTGGGCCGAGGCGTGGTGGTCGGAAATGGGGCTCGCCCACATCGGCAAGAGGACACGCACGACGCGCGTCCACCACGTTTTCGTCCTCGACGCCAGCTTGAGCATGAATCAAACCGTGAACGGGCAGCCCGCGTTCGAGGCGGCCCGCCAGCTCGTACTCAAGAAAATTCAGGACAACCCCGCCGGCGACGGCTACAGCGTCCTCGTTCTGAAGGACAGCCCGACCTGGCTCGTCGGCGAGGCATCGCAGGATTATCGCAAGGTCATGCGCGAGATCGAGGCGGTCAAGCCCACGCACGGCAATTCGTCCCTGGCGTCGGCGCTCAACATGGTGTCGGCCAAGCTCATCGAAACCAAACCTCGCTTCGGGACACAGGCGGTCTATTTCTTCACCGACATGCAGCGCACCACCTGGCTCGGCGCCGCCCCGTCCGACCTCAAGAACGACGCCGAGGCGAAGGAGAAGCAGGCCTATCTCGACATTGCCGAGCGCGCGACGACCATCTTCGTGGATGTCGGCGCGGACAACGCCGGCAACGTTGCCGTCGCCGACATCGTCTTCAAGAACCTCTACGTGACCTCGAACACCAACGTACTCTTGACGGCCAGCGTGCATAATTTCAGCGCGGAAACCAAGAAAGACCTGCGCGTCGAGGTCCTGACCGGCAAGGCCAAGGAAAACGCCAACGATGTCCCGTTGCAGATGCGTGTCGTCAGCCACAAGAATTGCACTTTCGCGCCGGGCGAGCGGCAGACTATCGAGTTCGACGACTTCAAGTTCGCGACCCCCGGCACCTACGCGGTGCAAGTGAAGATCGCCGACGACACCCTTAACGAAGACAACACGCGCACCATCGTCATCACCGTGCGCGAGACCATCCCGATCCTGATCGTCAACGGCAAGACCTCGGCGGATCGCTTCGAGCGCGCATCCGAATACCTGAAATTGTCGCTCAATCCGTTCCCGGCGGGGGCGGAGCCGAAGTGGGCGCCGCTGCGGCCGAAGGTGGTCACGCCGTCGCAATTCACCGACATGACCGAGGCGGAGCTGGAGCACTTCGATTGCATCTTCTGGTGCGACGTGGGCCCGTTCGGGAACAACGACGTGCGCAAGATCGACGGCCATCTGCGCCGCGGCGGCGGGTTCATCGTCTCGCTTGGCGATCGCATGCTTGAGCACATCGACAATTACAATCGCCTGCTTTTCAAGGACGAACAGGGAATCCTGCCGGCCAAGCTCATCCCTTACAAAGGCGAAAAGAAGGTCGAAGCTCCCGCGGAGCATCACTTCTACCTGCAAAACACGGACAACAACGCGTACGCGCTGCCTCCGCTGCAGGCGTTCAACGACGACGCCGATCGCTTGACGCTGCGGACCGCGCGTTTTCGGCAATTCGTGCTGGCGATGGTCCCGGAGGGGAAGGCGCGCGTCGTCCTGTCGTTTATGCCGGAGGTCGCCAACATCGTCGAGAAGGACAAGCGTGCCGAGCTGCCGGTCAGCTCCCCAGCGCTCGTCGAGTGGAATCCGCCGTTGCCGCGGACCCAGCAACCCGCGCTGAAGCCGTTGAAAGGCGCGACGCGCATCGATCGGCAGCCCGCGCGTTATCGCGGCAAGGTGCTCCTGCTAACGTCCACTGTCAACATGGACTGGACGACCTGGCCCGGCTCGCCGAGCTTCGGCGCCATGATGCACGAACTCACGCGCATGGGCGTTTCCGGCCGGCTGCGCGAACAGGCGCTGACCGTCGGCAACATGCTCGAAGAATACCTTCCCGGCGGCAACGAGGTTGAGGTTACCCTCCATTTCCCCGCCGGCAGCAACCTCAAATCAACGCGCGTCAAGACTCAGGTGCTCGACGAGACGAACCTATTTCGCTGGGGAGACACCGATTTCAGCGGCCTTTATCGTCTCGACGCCCAGACCGGAAACGAGTACCCCTTCGCCGTCAACGTGCCGGCCTCGTCCTCCGATCAAAAAGGGACGGAGAGCGATCTGGGCCGCGTCGACGAGAAGAAGCTCAACGATCTATATCCCGGCTGGAAGCTGCAAGTGGTCCGTAATCCGCTCATGGCGGCGATCGCGATCGACGGCGCGGCGGCGGCGCCGATCGACATCTACATGCCGGTCGGGCCGACCATCGCCAATATCGCCTTGCTAATCGTGCTGGGGCTTTTGTTCGCGGAGATCGTCATGGCCTGGTACTTCGGGCATTACACGACCACCGAGGGGGCCCTGTCCGGCGCGCCCCCTGGTCCGACGGGAACCATTGTGGCCGCCGTCGTCGCCGTCATCTCGACGATCCTGTTCGCGATCGGCGCCCTGGTCATCACGCACGAGATACGCACGGGCGATTTCCTTGGCTTCCTGCCCGAACTGTTGCGCAACTGGTTCGAGCAATTCGTGGGTGTGCCGCCGTTGCAGCCGGGCGAAGGCTCGAACTGGCGCTACGAGAAGACGCAGTTTCTCTTCGGCATACCCGGTCCGGAAAGCTGGTACGCTATCTTCCTTATCCTGGGAGCGTGCGTGACGATCTTCTTCACGTATCGGGCCGAGGCGCCGCGCGTGTCGCTGGTTTACAAGCTGCTGCTCGGCGCGTTGCGCATGTACTTGATCCTCTTGACGCTTTATTTCCTCCTGCCACGGCCGCAATTGCAGTACGCGCGCGAGGGCTTTCCCGACATGGTGCTGCTGATCGACGACTCGCGCAGCATGGGAGAGCCCGACACGTTCCAGGATCCCAAGGTGATCGAGCGCGTCACCAACCTGAGCACGTCGATTCAGGAGCAGTTGAAGACCGATTTGCCGGGCCGAATCACCGCGTTGGAGAACGAGATCGCCGCGAAGACCCCAGCCGCCCAGCACGATCCGGATGTCAAAGCCGAGGTTGACGGCCTCGACCTGCGCTTGAAGTACTGGCAGAAGCAGCGCGACAACATTCGCGATGGCAAGTGGCGTCCGAGCCGGCTGCAGCTCATCCAGGGGGTGCTCGCGCAGCCGGAGCCGCACTGGCTCAAGACGCTGCTGACCCGGCATCGCACGAAGGTCCACATTTTCCATCTCGACGCCACCGGTCGGGCCACCAAGCTGCGCGATCCGAGCGGGGACGCGGGCGAGCTGGTCGATCCCAACGATTTGAAGATGATCGAGCGCGCCAACAAGGCGCTCGCCCGCCTCGAACCGGTGGGGAACGATAGCCGGCTGGGCACCGCGCTTCGGCAGGTCATCGACCATTACCGCGGGTCGGCGCTCTCCAGCGTCATCATGTTTACCGATGGCGTCACCACGCGCGATGAGACCATCGCCCAGGTCGCCGAGTACGCCGCCTCGAAAAACGTCGGCCTCTACTTCGTCGGCGTCGGCGATGAGCAGCAGTTCCGCGATCTCAAGCTGCACGATCTCAGCGTCGAAGATCCCATCTACATCGGCGATACGGCCATCTTCGAGGTCCGCCTTACCGGCCAGGGCTACAAGGACCTCACCGTCCCTGTCGTCCTCAAGGTCAAGGGCAAAGATGGCAAGGTCGTCATCGTCCGCGACGCGAAAGGCAACGAAGTCCGCGAAATGGTCAAGGTCGATCCGAATGGCAAATCGGTCAAGTTCCGCCTGCGCGATCAACCGAAAGAGATGGGCCGCAAGACCTACATTATCGAGGTCGTGCCGCCGGAGGTGAAAGGGAACGACAAGCCGATCGCGCCGGCCAACCTGCGCATCGAACGCACCATCGAGGTGATCGACACGAAGTTGATCAACGTGCTTTACGTGGAGATGCAGCCGCGCTACGAGTTCCGCTACATCAAGTTCCTGCTGGAGCGTGAGTCGCTGGACGCCAAGAAGAAGAAGTCGATCGACCTGAAAGTGCTGCTTCTGGACGCGGACGACGATTTCCACATCCAGGACAAGGCCGCCCTGAAGAACTTCCCGCCGACGCTCGAAGATCTGAACCGTTTCGATGTTTTGATATTTGGCGATTGCGACCCCAATCACAAGAAGCTCCAGAATCGTCTAGATGATGTGGTGCATTATGTCCGCGGTGAGGATGTCAAGGGAAACAAGGGGACGAAGTCGGGCGGCGGTATTCTGTTCATGGCAGGGGCGTTCAATAATCCGCACCGATACAAAGGCACACCGCTGGCGAGCATCCTGCCCGTCGAGCCACTGGAGGGTCAGCCGCCGGCAGAGATGTTGCGCGTCGATCAGCTTCGCCCGGAGCTGACGCCGGCGGGGAAGGGGCATCCGATTTTCCGCTTCAGCCCGGATGAAGGCGAGAGCCTGCGGACCTGGAGCCGGCTGACGCCGATGTACTGGAATTCGTCGCGCTATCGCATCAAGCCGCTCGCGGAGGTGCTGGCCGTGCATCCGCGCGACAAGGCTGTCCACCGAGAGCCGAACCAGGATGAACGCCATCCGCTCGTCGTCCAGCAGTTCGTCGGCACGGGCCGCAGCATGTTCTTCGGTTTCGACGAAACCTGGCGCTGGCGATTGCGCGAGGATGAATCCAAGTTCAACACGTTCTGGATTCAAACGATGCGCTATCTCTCGCGCGGCCGTACGACGCGAACCGACCTGAGGCTCGATCGGCAAACGCCGTATCGGATGGGCGAGGAGATCAAGGTCACGGTGCGCTTCCCGGACAACGTCAGCGGCGGCAATCCGGACGCGCCGAAGCTCGACGACACGACCAAGGTGAAGGTAACCGTGACGTACCTGCCGCCGGACGAAAAAAAGGAAGAGTCAATTGTCTCCCAGCTCACACTCGCCAAGGTCGAAGGAAGCTGGGGAACCTACGAGGGTAAGACGCCCCCCGTTCGCGAAGGAAAATATCGCATCCGGCTGACGAACCCCGACGTGACCAAGACGCAGCCCGATGGCGAAAGACCCAGCGCCGAGGCGATCGTCGAGCTGCCGCCTGGCGAACTCGACAAGTTGCGCATGAACCAGCCGGAAATGATCGGAGCGGCCGAGACGACGCAGGGCAAGTTCTACACGCTGGCGAGGGCGGACGAGATGCTTGACGAGATGCAGCCGAGCGTCGGCCCCAGCCTTGATCCCCAAGTGCCGCCGACGCTGTTGTGGAACCAGTGGTGGGTGTTTGCAATCGTATTGTTCTTGATAACGTCCGAATGGATCTTGCGCAAGTGGAAGCATCTGTTGTAAGGCAAAAGGAAAAAGGCAAAAGGAAAAAAGGACGCAGGCTCGATACTTTTTACTTTTGCCTTTTTACTTTTTACTTGAAGGGTTCCGCTCATGAAACCACGCGAAGAAAAACCCCTGGACTGGCGCGGCCTGGCGGGGCTGATTCTGTTTCTCGCTACTTCCGTGGTCGCCGGTCTGGCGCAGGCGGGTTTCCTGTTCGGCCTGCAGCTTGGACTGCCCATATACCTTGGCATCTCGGTGGTAGGCGGCATGATCGGCGGCTTTCTCTTGGGCCTGTCGATGAGCGATGACCCCGTCAACGGCAAGAAGATGCCCTGGTTCGGCATGGCTGCGTGCGCCATCGTGGGGCCGTGCGGTTTGCTGGCGATTTTCGGCTACACATTCTTTCGTACCCAGGTGTACTTGATCGAGATCGTCATCGTCGAATTGATTGCGATGGCCGTACCCGGGTTTGCCATTCTGATTGGCCTGCTGCTGCTTTTTGGCAGACGCGAGCCGCGGAGGAGGACGCAGGCCGCTTCGTCCCGACGCGATGTCGGGCCTGAACCCGGCGAAGATCCGCGCAGCCGTGCCGAGGCCTCGTATAGCGCGGAGGGTAGTCCCCTTTTGTCGCGCCTCGCCGTCTTACGCATGAAAGTCCGCGTCCTGGACGGCTGGCAGGGGACCTGCGCTCTCGTGGCGTTGATCCTTGGTGTCAGCGTCACCGTCGGCGTGCTCGACTACTTGCTGCAACTCCCGACGCTCGGCCGCGCCGTCTTTCTCGTCGGTATGCTCATCGGCGTTGGCTATGTCGCGTACACCTATTTGATCAAGCCCTTCGCCAGGCCGTGCGACGATTTGCAACTCGCCCTGCGCGTCGAGGAAGTCTATCCTGAATTGAACGATGCGCTGGCCAGCTCCTTGCAGTTTCTCAAGCAATCGAAGGAAGAGCAAGCGCGCGTCGGCGGTTCCAATGCCATGCGCGCGCGGACCGTCGAAGCCGCCCTCGCCAAGGCCGATCAGTGCGACTTCGGCCGCATCCTGGATCGGCGCGGCGCCGCGCTCTGTGGCGTCGCCGCCTTCGTCGTTGCCATTACTGCGGCGGCGCTCGTCGGTACGAACGGCGCCCGCGCCGGGACCGCGTTCTGGCGCTTCGTCGAACCGTTCGGCGGCCACACCTGGACCACGATCAGCGTCGAACGCTCCAAGGGCAAGGAGATCAACTGGGAGGCGATCGACCCGACGGCCACGGAGAAAGACCGCATCGCCCACAACCAGCCCTACCGCATCAAGGTCGAGCTGCGCGGCAGGATTCCGCCCAATGCCCGCGTCGAGATCGAAGGGCAGATCCGCGCCGATCAGGTCATCGCGGCCGACAAGATGAAGGTCGCCGAAGACAAACGCTCGGTTTCGTTCGAGCTGCCGATTCACTTGACCCAGCAGTATCACAAGGAATTCAAGTTCCGCGTCCTGGCCAACGACGGCGCGTTCCCGCCGCGCGCGGGGACCTGGCACATGGTCCAAGTCCTGCCCAAACCGAAGCTCGAACTGCTCGACGGGCAGCCCTCGCCGCATATCGAGCTATATCCGCCGGCCTACACCGATCTGCGCTCACCCGATCGGCAGCCCCCCGGCACGCGCCATCTGCGCATTCATGAAGGCACGAAGGTGAGCCTGCGTGCCAAGGCCGATCGGCCGCTGGTGGAGGCCTGGCTGGAAATCCACGAAAAGCAGAAGCAAGTCGAGAAGAAAGAGGACGGCGACGCCGCCGACGTCAAGCCTGCCGCCCAGGCCGTCGTGCACCGGAGCGCCGCCGAGTTCGAAGCCGACCGCTCGGTATTCCGCTTCACGTTCACGCCGCCCGTCAATACCGACTTCATCAATCTGCAGATACGCGATAAGCACGGTCTCGATGCCGACGAACGCATCGAGTTGGCCGTTGAGCGCGATCCACTGCCCGAAATCCGCCTCGCGCAGCCCAGCCCCAGCATCTTGCGCGTTCCCGACGGCGAAATCAAATTCAAGTTCAAGGCGTCCGACGAGTTGTTTGCGATACGCTCGGCGTTCATCGAGTACCGCCCGCGCAAGGCCGACGGTACCCCCGAGGAAAAAGAGACCTTCAAGTTGACGGACTACAGTTTTCAGAAGCTGCGCGAGGAACAAGTCCCCGACGAGGTCATTGGCTCCCTGAAAAAAGATCTGGCCGACAAGGATTTCCCGTCCGAAAAAAGCTTTACCGAGGAGCTGAAGAAATCCCTGCCGCCGGAACAATTGGCGATTCATCGGCACAGCATCTTGACCCATGCCGAACGAGTCAGACGCATCGTCATCTACAGTGCCCAGGACCACGCCCAGTTGCTGCCAATCCTGTTCGCGAAGATGGGCCGCACCCACGTCGCCGGGCCGATGACGCGCATCGGCCAGCTCACCGCTCCCAGGCCGGCCTTGCGCCTGCGCCCCAAGGAGCTCGACTTCGACACGACCTGGCATCTGCGCAATCAGTTCAAGGTGGGCGACAAGATCATGATCGAGGTCGGCGCCGACGACTTCTGCGACATCGACCCGGCGCGTGGCTTCGGCAAGAGCCACGCCATCGAGCTCACAATCGTCGCGCCGCGCGACATCGTCGCCATCGTCGAGGAGAAGGTCAACAAAATGCAGAAGGAGATCAAGCGCATCGAAGCGGAACAAAAGAAGGCGATGGACACGGTCAACGAAGTCAGAAAGATGGACAAGATCACGCCCAAGGCCAAGGACGATCTCAGCGACGCCGACCAGACGCAGCGAAAAATCCAGGAAGACGTCGGCAAGAACCCCGAACAGGGTTTGCGCGGGCAGCTGAAGGAACTTCAACAGCTCATGAAGGACAACAAGGAGATCGGCTCCAAGGCCGCCGAGCAAGTAAACAAAATGAAGGGCGCCCTGGATCACATCGCCCAGGCCGAATTGCCGCAGATCGAGCCGAAGCTCGCCGAGGCGCGCAACGACATTCAGACCGACAAGAAGACGCCGAAGACGACGAAGAACCTCGAACAGACCGCCCGCCTGCAGAACGACGTGCTCAAGGCAATCGGCGAATTGAACAAGGAACTCGCCCCTGACTTCGCCATGCAGAAGCATCGCGAGAAGTTCCGCGAACTCCTGCAAAAGCAAGAGACGCTGAGGCAAGATCTCGAGAACCTCAACGCCCAGAAACGCGAAGGGGACAAAGACGAGAATCTTAACCAAGAACAGCACAAGAAAGCCATGCGCCAGCAGTTCGAGAACAAGGAAAAGGCCCAGCGCGAGTTGGCCGAGCAGATGCGCAAGGCCGTGCAAGATCTGCAAGATGCCAAGAAGCAAGCCGAGAAGACAGGCGACAAAGACACGGCCAAGCAGCTCGACGAGGCACTCAAGAAGGCGATCCCCGACCCCAACGAAAAGCAGATCGACAAGAGAGGGCAGCCGAAGCAACCCGACAGCAAGGACCCGATCGCCGCCAAGATGAACAAGGCCGCCGACGAGCTCAAGAACCGGGACGAGGCGCCGCCGCAGGTGCTCGAACAGCAAAAGCAGATCGCCAAGGATGTCGAAAAAGTGCTCGACGCCCTCGAAAATCGCAACAAGGATGTCACCAAGCAAGAGATCAAGAATCGCCAGGAGGCCGAGAAGAAAATCGACCAGGTGGCCAAGGAGTTGAAGCAACTGCAAAAGGAGGCGCAGGCGCTACAGAACGAGAAAGACAAGGAAGAACGCGTCAAGAAAAAAGAAGAACTGATCCAGAAACACGAAGAACTCAGGGACAAGATCGCCAAGATGGAACGCGAGGTGGCGCGCCTGCAAGAACAACGCGCCGCCGACGAATTGCGCCAAGCCGCCGACAAGGTCGATGACGCCATCGCCAAGCTTCAGCAGGACCAGGATCCCCAGCAGCAACAGAAGGCCGCCCAACAAAAGCTGCAAGAGGCCAAGCTGGACCTGCAGGAAGCCGAGGAGGAGCTGGCCCGCGAGGCGCTCATCAAGATTGCCGACAAACTCAAGGGCCTGAAAGAGCGCGAGGACGCCCTCGTGCAACGCTCCGAAGATTTTCACGCGCGCATCATGGAACGCAAACGCTGGACCGAAGGCAACCTCGACTCCATCGACGGCAACATGGACGCCCAAAAAGCTGTCGCCGAGGAGACCGACACTTTGCGCGAAAAAGTCGCTCAGGCCAAGATCTTCAGTGATATCATGGAAAAGGCGAAGGCGTCGATGGACACGGCCGCGAAACTCATGGAGACGCGCAAGGAATTGGGCCTGGAGCGGCGTGAAGCGAAGATGGACGCCGACAAACTCAAGGAAGAAGTCGAGTACCACGACGACACCGTGAAAAACCAGAAAGACGCGGTCAAGCGGCTCGATCGCTTGCTCGACGCCCTCAAGGAGCAGATCAACAAACCGCGCAAACCGCGGCAGCAGCCGAAAGAGGATGTCGCCGAGGAGAAAGATCCAAAGAAGGAAGAGAAGAAGCAAGCGCGCCAGGGCCCACGCGACGGCATTCCGCCCATGGCCGAACTCAAACTGCTCAAGGCCGAGCAGCTTGATCTCAAGGAACGCACCGAGGAATTCGATCGCAAGCATCCCGATGCCGCGAAGCTGAACGACAAGCAGAGTGACGCGCTGCGTGCGCTGCAACAAGAGCAAGAGCGGTTGCAATCGCTCTTCCTGGAACTGGTCGCCCCGCCGATGGATCCGATGGGTCCGGCCTTGCCCAACGAAGGAGAAAAGAAATGACCCGCTACTTCAGCGTTAGTCTTGTTGCATTCGCGCTCGTGGTCGCGTGCGCCCTCGCCCAGGACAAGCCCGCGGGCAAGAAGAAAGCCGCGCCCAAGGAAGAACAGAAAGAGGAGAAACCCGGCGCCAAGGGCGAGGAACCCGCCGCGCCTCCAGCGGAAGATCCCAAGAAGATCATCGAACGGTTGCGCGAAAACTTCGGCAAGGCGGTCAAGGGCCTCGAAGAAAACAAGCCCGGCGAACCGACGCAGACGCCGCAAGCGAAGATTATCGAAGACATCGACAAGCTGCTCGACCAGCAGAATGACGATAAGGGTGGTGGAGGTGGTGGAGGTGGTGGTG